>Ga0307477_10001106_pt1 | contig 24080 bp, 23 predicted proteins | sample atmos_gasesECM2C_FD_203316 | JGI IMG/M metagenome (GOLD analysis project Ga0307477, IMG submission 203316) | Hardwood forest soil microbial communities from Morgan-Monroe State Forest, Indiana, United States - atmos_gasesECM2C_515 | ecosystem: Environmental > Terrestrial > Soil > Temperate...
CCGCGCCGAGATGTTCAATATTCTCAATCATCCCAATTTCGCCCCGCCGGTTCAGGGAGTCAACACAGATATTTTCGATGGCACTGGGACCCCGAACCCGACAGCGGGCTTGTTGACCAAGACCACGACAACAGCACGGGAGATTCAGTTTGCGGTGAAAGTAATCTTTTAATCCGGAGAGAGACTCCGGCAATTTTCAGAGGCGGGAGGCTGGCCATTCCTAGCCGACCGCTGCGTCAATCTGTGGTCCTTGTTCCTAACGGCAATTGGCCACCCCGCAATGACGATCACTGACGACACAAAGACCTTCGTCACTGCCGGCCCCGAGCCTGACGTTGCCCAGCGTGCCCGCCACCGCATCGCGCGGCGGCTCCTTCCGTTCCTGTTCCTGCTCTACGTGATCGCCTTTCTCGATCGGATGAACGTTGGCGCGGCTGCGCTCCAGATGCCCCATGATCTTGGGTTCACCGAGGGTGTGATTGGGTTCGGCGCGGGTATTTTCTTTCTCGGCTACTTTCTGTTGGAAATCCCCGGGGCGCTGATCGTGGAGCGGTGGGGCGCTCGCCGCTGGATCGCGCGCATCATGATTAGCTGGGGCCTGATGACGGTGTTGATGGCGTTCATCCACACTTCCCGGCAGTTTTATATCGTGCGATTTCTGGTGGGTGCCGCTGAGGCGGGCTTCCTGCCCGGCGTCATTGTGTATCTGACTTATTGGTTCCGGTATCAGGATCGGGCCAAAGCCGTTGCATTCTTTTACGCGGCGAATCCTCTTTCTTATGTGATCGGTTCGCCGCTCGCGGGCTTGCTGCTGGGCCTCTCGTGGCTTGGGATGAGAGGATGGCGATGGTTGTTCATCATCGAAGGAATCCCGGCAGTGGTGTTGGGGGTAATCACTCTCTGGTATTTGACGGATTGGCCGCGGCAGGCCGATTGGCTTCCTGACGACGAAAAATTGTGGATCACCACCAACTTGCAAAAGGAGAAGGAAGCCAAGAAGCTGCGCCATTCCTACAGCGTTTGGCAGGCGCTCCGCCATCGCGACGTGATCCTGCTGACCGCTTGCTACTTCTGCGCCATGACTGGCAGTTACGGAATTGCGTTCTGGCTTCCAACTATCTTGAAGCGATTGTCGGGAAAGAGCGATCTCAAGGTGACGTTGTTGGCGGCCTTGCCCTATATAGCGGCGTTCATCACCCAACAAGTGAATGGCTGGCACTCCGACCGCGCTCGAGAACGCCGCTGGCACGCTGCGCTGCCTGTTTTTCTTTGCGGGGTAGCGCTTGCATTGGCGGTTCTATACCGCACCAACCTGGCAGTTTCCATCGGGCTTTTTGTTATCGCGGGCGGTTCGTTTTACGGTTTTCAACCGGTCTTCTGGGCGGTGCCGACTCTGTTTCTGAGCGAGTCGGCGGCCGCCGCGTCCATCGGGCTGATCAATTCGGTGGGCAATCTGGGTGGATTTGTGGGACCGATGGTGATGGGCTATCTCGCTCACCGCACGCATTCTTTTTCCGCAGGTCTGCTCTATCTGGTAGCGAGTTTATTTGTTTCAGGTGTTTTGATGCTCGTGGTGGGAAGGCAAACTCCGGTGGGGCAGGTCAGTTCGAGTTGAAACGGGAGATAAACTCTTATGTTGGGATCCAAATTTCCATCATTTGCGGGGATGTTCCTCGGTTTCATCCTGGCTTTGGGCGTGGACAATTCCACAGCCCAGAACTACACACTCTACGTCGGCAGTAGCCGGGGCGACGACATCGGCATCGTTGACCTCGCCTCTCTGAAGGTGATTGGAGACATTAAGGCGGGCGAACGCGTGCACGGAGTATGCCTTCAGGCGGACGGCAAGCGGTTATTCGCAACCGTCGAGTCCGACCACACATTGAGGATCATTGACACCGCGAGCCGGCAGACTATCGCAACCGTAAAAGTTTCGGGGCGTCCCAATCAGTGCGCCGCTACTCCAGACGGAAAATATGTGGCGGTTCCCATCCGCGATGGAGACAGCGTGGACATCATCGATGTGAAGCAGGAAAAAATTGTGAAGAACCTGCCAATCAAGGAGCCGCACAACGCCTTGAACACTGGCAGCAACCATTTTATCTACGTGAGTTCCATGGGCGGGAACGAGGTCGACCTGATCGATCTGGAGAAGATGGATTACGCCGCGCACATTCCCGTCGGCGGCCGGCCCCGGCCCTATGTGGTGTCTCCGGACGGAAAGACGATGTACGTCGCGCTGGCCAATCTGCACGGATTTGTGATTGTCGACATCCCAGAGAAAAAAGTTCTTGAACGGGTGGAAATACCATCCGAACACGCGACTCTGCGCAAGTTAGAATACGAAACCCCCGACACCCTCACCCACGGATTGGCGCTTACTCCGGATGGGAGCGAGCTCTGGGTCTCGAGCCTGCTGGATGATGCCATGTATATCTACGACGTCAAAGCGAAGAAAGTTATGGGAAAAGTAAGCACCGGCATGGGACCGAATTGGATCGTATTCACTCCTGACGGCAAATACGCATGCATCAGCAATACCGACACGGACGATGTTTCCGTGATCGATGTAAAAAGCCGGCGTGAGGTTACCCGCGTGAAGGTTGGGAAAGTGCCGAAACGGCTGGCGGTAGCGTCTGCCCCCGCCGCCCCTAACAGACTGCGCTGAACTGTTTTTAATGCGTTTTTAATGACTCTTTCAGGTTCGTCTGAGATCGTAAAAAACTGGAGGATCCACTTGAATTTATCGAAAGCAACGCTCTTATCAACCGTACTTCTGGCCTTTGCCATCGGCGCCCCGGCGCAGGACAAATCTCCGTTAAAACTCTTGCACTCGACGCCGTTGCCAGAGCTTCACGACGGTGATTTCGACCACTTGACCCCGGACGTTGTGGGCAACCGGCTGTTCGTCACCGCAGAGGAGAACTCGAAAGTTCTGGTCTTTGATCTGAAGACGGATAAGCTCATCCACACCTTTGCAGATTTTAAGGCGCCGCACTCGATGCTCTACCGGGCAGACCTGAAGAAGCTTTTTGTGGTTGATAGCGACCCGGGCGAGGTGAAGATCTACGACACCGATTCCTACAAGCCCGCAGGAAGCATCAAGGTTCGGGAAGGCGCGGATGCCAGCGGCTACGATCCTTCCACGAAATACTTTTACGTAGTGAATGGCGGCAAGGATGCCAAACTGCCCAACGCCTACATCAGCGTTATTGACGTGGCTGCGGGCAAAACCGTGGCTGATATCAAGATCGACTCCAACGATGTGGAGGGCGTGGTCTTCGAGAGATCAGGTCCACGGATGTTCGTCAATGTCCGCGGGAAGAATGCCGTGGAAGTCTATGACCGGTCCAGCCGCGAGCTAAAGGCGACTTGGTCAATTGCAGAGGCGGGAAAGAATCCTACGTCCATTGCCTTCGACGAGGATGCACATCGCCTGTTTCTGGGTACTCGCGTTCCCGGAAAACTGGTGGTGCTGGATTCTGATTCGGGCAAGGTTGTCACCAGTTACCCGGCCGCGGCCATGGTCGATGACATGGCATTCGACAGCCAGAGCAAGCGCATCTACTTTGCCGGAACTGAATTCCTCGATGTTTTCCATCAAAGCGATGCCGATCACTGCGACCGTATCGGGCACATCGCCACCGCGTTCCGGGCGAAAACGGGCGTCCTGGTCCCCGAATTAAAACGCTATTACCTGGCGGTTCCGCACCACGAGAAACAGACGGCAGAGTTGCGTGTGTACGAAGTTTTGCCGTAGCGACGAGAGGGTTCCGCGGACTACCGCCACGGGTCAGGAAGAGCCTTCAGCGAGCTACAGCAACCGTCGAAAGTTCGGCGGCGATGACCTCTCCCATTTCCCCCGTACTGGCGTTACCGCCGATGTCGCGTGTTCGAACATCGGAGTGCGCCAGCACTTTGAAGATGGCTTGTTCGATGGCGTGAGCTGCCTGCTTTTCACCCAGATGCCCCAGCATCATCGCGCCCGACCAGATCTGGGCCACCGGATTTGCGATCCCTTTCCCCGCGATGTCGGGAGCGGAGCCATGGACCGGCTCAAACAGCGAGGGATATTCCCGCTCAGGATTCAGATTGGCCGATGGCGCAAGCCCCATCGATCCCACAACCGCCGCTCCAAGATCGGAAAGAATGTCGCCGAAAAGATTCGATCCCACCACAACATCGAACCAGTCGGGATGCGCGACGAAATGCGCGGTCAGAATGTCGATGTGGTACTGGTCGGTTTTTATGTCTGGATACTTCTTTGAAATCGCGGCGAAGCGTTCGTCCCAGAAGGGCATGGAGTAGACAATTCCATTGGATTTGGTGGCCGACGTAACGTGCTTCTTGCGCGTGCGAGCCAACTCGAAGGCGTAAGTGATGATGCGGTCGCAGCCCCGGCGGGTGAAGATACTCTGCTGTATCGCCATGTCAAAGTCGGTATTCCGATTCATCCGTCCGCCAACCTCCGAGTATTCCCCCTCGTTGTTTTCCCGGACGATAATAAAGTCGATATCCCCGGCCTTGCGGCCGCTGAGCGGAGTTGTGATCCCCTGAAGCAAGCGTGCCGGGCGAACACAGACGTACTGCTGAAATCCCCGGCGAATTGGAATCAGCAAACCCCAGAGCGAAATGTGGTCTGGAACTCCCGGGTAACCCACTGCGCCCAGGTAAATGGCATCAAAGGAACGCAGTTGGTCGAGACCATCTTCCGGCATCATGCGGCCGGTCTTGAGATATCTCTCGCAACTCCAATCGAAAGGCTGCCACGCGAACGACAAATCAAAACGGCGGCCCGCACCCTCGAGCACACGGATGCCCTCGGAAACTACTTCCCGCCCAATGCCATCGCCTTCGATTACCGCGATTTTGTAGTTCTTCAAGATCCCCTCACAATTCGGTAATGGTGAAGTTTCGGATTTCGCTCTTGTTTTCTTGCGCCTTAGCGGAACTTCTTTCGCGCTTTTGCGGTCAACGGCTCTTAACCGCAAAGGGCGCCAAGGTGCCGCGAAGAACACGAAGAAAGCCACAACCGCACCACTGCCAGCAGTTCCAGAAGTTTGTGTTCGTTCCGCACTTACCGTTGCAGGAGCGCCGTCAGAGTACGCACATCCGTTACGTCTTCGAGTTTGCGCACCATGTCGATCACCTGGTTCGCCTTTGAGCTGGGCCACTCTGCAAACGCGGCGCAGCCGCGGAACTTTTCCGCAACCTCGTCGTAGCTCATGGGGTCGATTGGGCTTCCTTTGCCAAAATCTGCCCGGCCGGAGATGGTGCGGCCATCCTTCAACGTAATTTTAATAATGGTAGTCATCTTATCGTAGCCCGCCTTCTCGGCTTCGGGGTCGACATAGAAATGAACTCGCTCGATCATCTTCTTTACATCTTCCCGGTTGACGACAGCGTCCGTGTATTTGGTCTGATCCGCTTTCCCGTCGAGCAGAAGAATCGCCATGCAGAATTCCATGCTGAACTTTCCCTGCAAACCGGTTGTTGGATGGTGATGAATCAGAGCGTTCGGCATGTTGTGATTGGTGCCAACCTCCACGTGTTCAACGTCAGAGGCGCGGATGTTGTTCGCATGAATCAGCCGCAGCAGCTCGGTCATGCCGGGATGAGTCAAAGAACCGGAGGGGAAAGGCTTGATGGAGACGCCTGGGTTCTGGAATGTCCAGGGATTGCCTAATCGGTCCACAATCGCGGATGGATCGTAAGTACCTCCGTAAGCGTGAAAGAATCCGCGTCCAGCTTCCAAAATCTGTTCCGCGGCGGTCCAGCCGATGGCGGCGAAGTCGGCTGCGACCACGCCGGATTCGGTGGCATGGCCCGCCTGAAATGGCTTCATCATCGTGCCGAAGTTTTCGCGCAGGCCGGCAGCGTGGCTGGCGGCTATTCCGAAAGCCCGTGAGGTGTGCACCACGTCCAGCCCTTTGAGTTTGGCGCAGGCGGCGGTCCCGCCGAAAACTCCGCAAGTGCCGGTAGAGTGAAATCCATCTTCATAATGGCGCGGAGAAATTGCCTCTGCGATCTTGCACTCTACTTCGACTCCGCTGTGGTAGGCGACCAGCAAATCCTTTCCACTCTTGCCTTCGACCTCGGCAATCGCCAGCGCTGCGGGAAGCACGCAGACGGTGGGGTGAGTCAGCAGACCGTACACCCGGTCCTTGGCGACGGCGAGTTGAGTATCGTCGTAGTCGTCGACGTGAATAGCAACTCCGTTGGCAAAAGCGGCAAAGCGGGCTGGAAGCCGAACCGAGGATCCCAGCACCGCCGCGCCGCCGCGTGGGGGAAAACCAAAAGGTTTCAGATACTCTTGAATCAATTTCCAGGTCTCGGCTTTGGAGCCGCTGAGACCGAGTCCAAGACCATCCAGGGTCGATTTCTTTCCGAGTTCGACCGCTTCTTGTGGTATATCGGCGAGCTTCAGATTCACAACAAATTCAGCTGTATACTTCGTTAGATTTGGGACCTTTGGAAAGCTCGTTTCACACGATGCCGGAGCTGCAGACGGCGCGCTCTGGGCCGTTGCAAACTTCGAGCCAGAGGCTCCCAAGAGTCCCAACGAAACTCCGGCCCCGGCTGCATTTTTCAAAAACGCGCGCCTCTGCATTCCGTTACTCATAATTCGGGCCATGCGGTGTCACCATTCATTTGAATCCATTCTTAAATACGTGGCCATCTTTCATGACGAACTGTACCCGCTCCAGCTCGGTAATGTCTGCGAGAGGATCACCCGCGACCGCGACCAGATCCGCGAACTTGCCCGCCTGAATGGAGCCGATGCGGTCCTGCCATCCCATCAGCAGCGCCGCCTCCGAAGTTGCAGATCGAATCGCCTGCGCCGGGGTCATGCCAAACTTCACCATGTACTCAAATTCCTTGTTCTGCGTACCGTGCGGAAAAGGTCCAACGCCGGAACCAAATGCGACCTTGACGCCTGCTGCCAGCGCCTTCCGAAAACTACGCTCGGAGACCTCCGCGACACTGTGCCCTCCATACTTCTTCATGTCCCGCTCGCGATCAAGCTGGTAATGGTAGAGGGTCGGTACCAGATAAATTCCCTTTTGCACCATCAGCTTGATGTCGCCGTCATCGAGCTCAACGCCATGTTCGAGCGACTCCACGCCTGCGTTCAAGCAGTTGCGCACACCTTCTCCGGCGAAGGCGTGGCAGGAAACCTTGCGTCCCTTCTTGTGAGCCTCGTCCACAATGGCGTTTACTTCTTCCAGGGTAAAGGTTGGTGGACTTACGAGTTTGCCATCACCGGTAAAATGAAAGTCGTATGCCGCGTACACCTTAATCAGGTCGGCATCATGTGCCACCTGGTCGCGCACCGCCTCACGGGCAGCCCAGGGCGAGTCCACCACCTGCAGGGCGCTCGGCACCGGGACCTCGGGAGAATAGCCGCGCATAATAAATCCGCCCGTGGTTTGAATTCCCCGGGTCGCCACCTGCATGCGGGGCCCGGTAACGATGCCGCGGTCAATTGCGTTGCGCAGGTCGACGTCGCTGTACATCGCGCCCAGCGTCTTGAGGTCGCGCAGCGTCGTGAAGCCGGCCATCAGGTCTTTCTGCGCGTTGGCCAGCGCCGTCAGCGTACGATACTGGTAAGAATCGTGGAGGATCTGGTTATCGAAATCGGGTCCGTTGCCGAAGACGTGAGTGTGCGCGTCGATAAGTCCGGGAAGCACAATAGCGTGACTCAAGTCCAGAACTTCAGCGTCCACGGGCACCTGCACTTGCTCTGCCGGACCAACCTTTGCAATGCGATTCCCTTTGATCAAGATCACCTGATTGGCAGCGAGCTTGTCGGTTCCGTCGAATAGCCGGCCGGCGCGTACCGCAATCCAGTGATCTGTAGGCGAGGTCGATTGAGCAGAACCAGGAGAGGGAGCTAGCGCGCAGACCAATAGCAGGAACCCGGCACCATATTTCTTCAGCATGGCGGGATGTCAATCGTGGCGGGTCCACATTAACGCTCAATGAAGCCCAGATGAAACATTATTCATGATCGCGAGATGCGGAAGGGGCGAAGAATCTGCACAAATCGGGTTCACGTTTCTGAATAAGTTTTCATCTGACTTCTCTAACGGTTTCGGTACGAACCGCAATATACTTGCTGGGCGAGAAATCGGATGCGTATTCTGCTGGTCGAGGACGAAGCCAAGGTATCGAGCTTTGTAGCGCGCGGATTGACCGAGGAGAGGTTTGCGGTGGATGTTGCCGCAGACGGCAAGGCGGGGCTCGATCTGGCGACGACCTACCACTACGATCTGGTGGTCCTTGATCTCATGCTGCCTTCGCTGGATGGCAGCCAGGTTCTTCGCCGGCTGCGCGCGGAGAACGTTCAGGTTCCTGTCCTGATCCTGACCGCGCGCGACGCGGTCGCGGACAAAGTCGGCAATTTCGAAGCGGGTGCCGATGACTACCTGACCAAGCCCTTCGCCTTTGCCGAGCTGCTGGTGCGCGTGAAAGCTTTGCTGCGCCGCGGACCCGTCAGCCGCAGCAGTGTGGTGCGCGTGGCCGATCTCGAGCTCGATCGCCTCGCGCAGCAGGTCCGGCGCGCGGGTAAACGGATCGACTTGACGGCCAAGGAATTTTCGCTGCTGGAGTATTTAATGTCGAATGCCGGCAGAGTTCTGTCGCGAACCATGATTATCGAGCACGTGTGGGATCACAGCTTCGACGGCATCACCAACATCGTCGACGTGTACGTGCGGCACCTGCGCGGCAAAGTCGATGACGCTTTCGATACGAAGTTAATTCGCACGGTGCGCGGAGTTGGCTACAGCATCGGCCACGGTGCGCAGCCATGATGAATATCCGCTCTTTGCGCTTTCGCATCACGGCATGGTATGCCAGCCTGCTGGCGGGAACGCTGCTGGTGTTCGGTGCTTCTGTATATCTGGGTCTGGAACGATACCTGGATTGGACTTTGCAGCGAACGCTGGTGGCGGAGTGCCGCGCCATCTCCACCGAATTGCTTTCGCAATTACCGGCCAAGGACACGGCATGGCTGGAGACTGAAATCAACGAGGCTTACGCCCCCGAGGTTAATGGCCGTTTTATTCGCGTGGTCCACCCGCCCGTCGGCGTGATCTACCTTTCGGGCGCGCCCAAGGACGGCAGGTTTGATCCATGGCGAATTCCGTTTCCCAGCGACAAGGAAATGGATGGTCCCCGGAAACTTCAATTCGAATCCGGCAATCGCCTGCTGATCAATTCGCTGACCCTGACCACGCCCGACGGAAGTCGGTTCCTCGTCGAAAGTGGCGCCCCGTACCATCAAATTGAGGTCACGCTGCATGGGCTTCTGTTGACCCTTGCGATCTACATGCCATTCATGGTCTCTCTCGCCGTGGCAGGCGGATACTGGCTCATGAGGCGGTCCCTGCAACCGGTGGACGAGATCACAAAAAGGGCGGAGGGGATCACGTCCACGAACTTGAGCGAGCGTTTGCCGGTGATACGGTCCGGTGACGAGCTGGAGCGACTCTCCTTGGCCCTGAACCGTATGATCGAGAGGCTTGATAATGCCTTCGAGCACATCAACCGCTTTTCCGCCGACGCTTCTCACGAGTTGCGAACGCCCTTAACGATTCTGCAATTAGAACTTGAGGGTATTGCGCAGAATTATCACGGGGATGCGTCTGTGGGAGACCAGATCGGCAGCGCACTGGAGGAAACTCACCGGATGTCCCGGATCGTCGAAAGCTTGCTCACTATCTCGCGTCTCGACGCCGGCGAAGTGAAGATGGATAAATCGCATTTGGATCTGGGAGAACTGGCAACATCGACTGCAGGCGAAATGAAGCTGTTGGGGGAGGAGAAATCAATCGGGCTGCGCATCCACGCAGAAACTGGAGTTCATGTAGTGGGGGATCGGGTTCGCCTCCAGCAGGTAATCGTGAATCTCATCGATAACTCCATCAAATACACACCGGCAGGTGGCATGATCGAGGTCCGCGTTGGCCGCGAGGGGGATAGTGCGGTCCTCGAAGTCTCCGACAACGGCCTCGGTATTCCGGCTCATGCTCTGCCCCACGTGTTCGAACGCTTCTATCGCGCCGACAAGGCCCGCTCCCGCGCCGGTGGCGGAGCCGGGCTCGGGCTCTCCATCGTCAAAGCGATCTGTGCCGCCCATAGCGGCGAAATCAGAGTCTCCAGCCAGGAAGGCCGCGGTAGCAGCTTCCGCGTGGAACTCCCGCTGCTACCGGTTGCTGTGAACGATGGAGCCAGCGCTGTACTTCGGAAAGTCTAAGCCGAAGCACAGACTTCCGTTCGATTAGTGCTCCGTAAACTACGTTTCAAACAGAAGAAAAAACAATATGATCGCGCCTGAGGATCAGAAATCAAAGATTTGGTCTGTGGTGCGAGTCTCCAGCGGGAATTTTCTGGAGATGTACGACTTCATGGTCTTTGGCTATTACGCCACGGCCATTGGCAATACCTTCTTTCCCAGCGGCAACCCCTTCGTATCGTTAATGTTGTCCCTGATGACCTTTGGGGCAGGTTTCCTTATGCGGCCCCTGGGGGCCATCGTGCTTGGGGCGTACACCGATGTCCACGGACGCCGCGCCGGCCTGATTCTGACGTTGGGACTGATGTCAGTCGGAATCATTTCTATCGCGTGCATGCCGGGATACGCGACGATCGGTCTGCTAGCCCCCTTGTTGGTCCTGATTGGGCGCCTGCTTCAGGGTTTTTCGGCGGGAATGGAGCTGGGCGGCGTCTCGGTCTATTTGTCGGAGATCGCAACGCCGGGGCATAAGGGCTTCTACGTCAGTTGGCAATCGGCGAGCCAGCAGGTGGCGGTCATGTTCGCTGCATTGGTCGGAGTGCTGTTACACACTGAACTGCCGCTACAGAAAGTGTTGGAGTGGGGATGGCGCATCCCGCTGCTTCTGGGGTGTGTGATCCTTCCTTTCTTGTTCAGGCTCAGACGGTCCCTTCAGGAAACTGACGAGTTTGTCGCGCGCAAACATCGGCCGAACATCTCGGAAATTTTCCACTCACTTACCGCCAGCTGGAAGATCGTGCTCATAGGCACCATGATGGCGACGATGACGACGGTATCCTTCTACATGATCACGGCCTATACCCCGACATTCGGCAACTCCGTGCTTCATTTGGCGAATGTTGGAAGTCTCATCGTCACGCTTTGCGTAGGCGCCTCGAATCTCTTTTGGCTGCCGGTTATGGGATCGCTCTCCGACAAGGTGGGGCGCCGGCCCTTGCTTATCGTTTGCACAATACTGATGTTGGTTACCGCCTATCCGGCGATGCTATGGCTTGTTCGCCAGCCCTCCTTCTCCCGATTACTGACACTAGAACTCTGGCTATCTTTCATCTACGGCAGCTACAACGGCGCGATGGTCGTTTTCCTCACCGAGATGATGCCGGTCAGTGTGCGCACCTCCGGTTTCGCCCTTGCTTATAGTCTGGCCACCGCGATCTTCGGTGGATTTACGCCAGCGATCAGTACGTATCTGATCCACATCTCCGGGAATCGAGCGATTCCGGGACTGTGGCTGTCCTTTGCGGCCGCCTGCGGTCTGGTGGCTTCGCTATTAGCCAGGCCTCAGCATGAGACGGTGGAAAACTACCCACCGCTCAAAGAACTTTCGACTCTGACCAAGCCGTAGCGATCGAATAAACACCCTGATCCGGACGTTGTCATCTTGAAGCAAACCAAGTCAGAATTCGAAAGTTGCAATAGCTGGCATAGTTGGGAGTTTCGGCAGTGAAGCTAATGAACAAACAGTTAAGGCTTCCTTCATTTTCACTTCACTACGCTCTCTGGGGTTTAGGTGACGTGGGTAGCAATATTTCACGATGATCGGAGGGCAATATGAAAACCCTTGTGACACTTTGTCTTGCGGTGTTGTTTCCCGCAACTTCTGGGACAGCACAAGATCAACTTTCTGCACCTGAGCGAGCGCCGTTACTCTTGGTGCAGGAAATTCCGTTGCCCAATGTTGGGGGACGAATCGATCATTTCACGTTTGACGCGAAGCGCAAGCGCGTAATTGGAGCTGCGCTCGGCAACAACACTGTCGAAGTCGTAGACACGTTTGCGGGCCGGGACATACACAGCATTACAGGCGCGGCCGCACCACAGGGCGTGGTTTACGGGGGCGATCTTAATAAGCTGTTCGTCGCAAATGGCCAAGACGGCAAGCTCAGAATCTACGACGGAGATTCCTTCAAACTGCTGAACACCGTCGATATCGGAGAAGATGCTGACAACGTTCGGTACGATCCGGCAGACAAGAAAGTGTATGTCGCCTATGGCGCAGACGAGGGGGGTGGGATTGCTGTCATCGATGCCACTACTGGCAGACGCCTTGAGGACGTTGCCAAGCTCGATGCCCATCCAGAATCGTTTCAGATTTCCACTTCAAAACCGTTGATCTATGCCAATATCGCCACCAAAGCGAAGGTCGTGGTCATAGATCGCGCGTCGCATAAGGTCACAGATTGGCCACTGAAGACCGGGAAGGCTAACTATCCCATGGCGCTCGATCAAGCCAACCATCGCCTCTTCGTAGTGACACGAAAGCCGGCACAACTTGTGGTGCTAGATTCTGAAAGTGGGGCGCTAGTTGCGAGTGTCCCCTGTGTCAACGATTCGGACGATGTGTACTATGACGCTGGGCGTAAGCGTATCTACATTCCTGGGGGAGAGGGCTTTATTAGCGTAATCCAGCAATCCGATCCGGATCACTATCAACCATTAGCGAAGATCCCAACCACCACCGGAGCGCGTACGGGCCTGTGGTACGAAAAGCGGGACCGATTTTATTTGGCTGTTCCGGCTAGTTCCAAGCAGGGCGCGGCATTGTGGGTATACGCGCCTGAGGATTGAGTGAACACCATGAAAGAGCCTTATGGGATTTGGTTGATTGCATTCGCTCTTTTGATTGGATGCGCCCCAATCGCTAGTTCTCAAGACACTGGCAAGCCGCCGCTTCGGCTGGTGCAGACGATTTCGATACCGAATGTTATAGGTCGCCTGGATCACATGGATGTGGATGTAAAGGGCAAGCGCCTGTTTGTTGCAGGGTTGGAGAATGGGACATTGGAAGTTTTGGATCTACAGGCCGGGAAATGGATGCGCAGCATTCCAGGATTCAAGAAGCCACAAGGGGTTATGTATGTGCCAGAACTCAACAAGTTGTTTGTGGCAAGCGGAGACGACGGGATGCTGAGGGTTTTTAGAGGGGACACGCTGGATCTTCTCGACTCCATCCAGCTTCAGCCGGGGCCCAACCGCGTGGTCTACGAGCCGAATTCCAGGCTTGTTTACGTCGGCTATGGCGGCAAAGATGCCGGGAAGGACTATGGGGAGGTTGGAATCATCGACCCGGAGAAAGACAAGCATATTGGCGATATCCAAGTTACGGCCCATCCCTCTGAGCTTTTGCTGGACAAGTCAGGGACTAGACTCTTTGTGTTCATTTCCATCGCTAATCGCCTTCAGGTCATCGACACGAATACGCGCCAGGTTATTTCCACTTGGCAAGTAAGCAGCGACCGCCCGGGCGATGGGGCTCTCGACGAGTCTACGTTTCGGCTGTTCATTGGAACACGCACCCCTGCCGAAATGATTGTCATGGACTCCAAGTCGGGCAAGGAAGTCGGTCGCGCTCCAACTGCTGAGGGCATGGACGGAGTCTATTTTGACTCGATGCATAAGCGCGTCTATGTTTCTGGAGGAAGGGATCTACCGGCTGGGTTTGTCTATGTCTATCAAGTGAAGGATGCTGACCACTACTCGATGGTGGGAAAAATCCCCACGCGGGCTGGCGCCGGTACATCTCTCTGGTCACCAGAACTCAACCGCTATTACGTTGCCGCTCCAAAGCATGATCAGGAGGATGCAGCGATTCTGGTATACGTACACCAGGATTGAGCGTCGCTTGGAAAAGCGCATGCACTTTAGATCAATAGATTGAGGCTATGCTGATTCTAAGGAGGCTGATGATTCTTTAGGGGTCCTTCCGTACAGGTCGCGCTTCCTGCCCCCTTCCTGGGCGTGTAGCTGATCAGCAACGGCCTTCGCCTATCTGGCCATGAGCTTTACGGGCTTACTGTTGCCGCAATACGAAGATATGGTCTCCAACATCGCCTTCCCCGCCCAACTCGGAGAGCTGGCGTTCATGCTGTGTCTCGTCATCAAGGGCGCAATCCCAAAGCCAGCAGTCGCCCCAGCGACCTCGTCGGCGGCTGGTTAGGCTGGATTACTGGCGTAAAATCGGCGATTTCACTCATCCTATGAGAGAGGATGTCAAGCGAAAACACTTCTGCACTCCTCTCCGTGAGACCTCGATCGGTGCTTGCATCCAGGCCCCCTTCTTCTTCGTGTGGGAATTCCGCCCGCGGCCAAAAAACTGATGCGCTCCGCAGACAGAGAGATCGCTGGCGTTTGTGCCGGGCTAGCTCAGTATTTCGATCTCGACGTATCGGTCGTGCGCATCCTCTGCTTCTTCATCACGCTCGCTACCGAAATTTGTCCGGGCGTCGTGACGTACCTGCTCGCATGGATGATCATTCCGATTGAGCCGGAACTGAAACCCGTGGTCGCGGCACAACAGTTAGTGGCGAGTTAGGGATTTGGCGCGGGTTTAAAACGCAGGGACAGCCCGCAAGAGGGCAAAATATTTACCCCACATCTCTGGCGGTCTGAATTTCGGAGGTGTAAGAAGGCATTTTGGCATCCCACTTCAAAGCGCGAATTTGATTGGCGATTTCAGCCGCGACACAAACTCCGCTTCATGGACGGACCCAACAAAGGTCTACTTCCCGCCCATCACCGCAACATTTGGTGACGGAGCCATATTGAAATATGCAGCTCGCAATTCCGCTCCAGCAGGAAAACGACGCAAGGGCAGCCGGATGAAGATTATTTTTCGCTGGCACTGAGACAACTTGGCTGTCTCAAGCAAATGCGGGAACCCGGACCTCCAGCGTGTGAATCCGCCTTTCTGACTGATCCGCTTGAACCTTACAGGGCCTGGTCGTTACCAAAAGCTCGGCAGGCATGGAAGGGTTGTGTCTTAAGGGTTGTGTCTTAAGGGTTGTGTCTTAAGGGTTGTGTCTTAAGGATTCTGGCTCCCGGAAGAGAGAGACGGACGCTGGTGCGAGCGGAGGTGTGCCTCTTGCGCTCCGATTTCGAGGAAATAAAGGGACGCGAACCCGGCGGCAGCAAACAAAATCAAGGCGAACCCCGCGCGTTTCAAACTTGGAATAATGTTCAAACGTGCTCTCCACCGCCACTGGCGCATGGCCGTTTTCAAATTAGGACACTACCCGAATTACGGATTTCGGGCCTTCACGTGTCCTTCTTGTTACAACTCTGAGGCCTAAATCACTATCGATGGGCTAAGTGCATTCAATGTGCGTCGCCGCTTGCTGTGTGTGCGGCGTTGAACCTTTCAGCCGCTTCCCGATGCCCCGCAACCATCCGAATTGACAAAAAATGATTCTTAATCGGCTACGCGAGGAAACGGGTTGAAATCGAAGTAGTCACAGATGCACCTTTACTAGTGCAACGCCTGTAGGGGCAGGGAAACGCAGGCGGAAACTGTAAATCTTGTGTTTGCAGAAGAGCTCTCCCTACTCTTCCGTCGTGCCGAAACCTCTTCATAGGTGCACCACCTCTTTCCTGAGAGTCGTTCTCCACGCCAATGAAAGGAGTCCGGGTTGATGTCGGAAAAGATCCAGCGAATCCGGTCTCCGTTCGCTGCGCGACCTTTCATCACGATCTGCGCACCAACCTTGTGCCCGATCAGGGGTTTCACGACTCCGTGCACAGGATCGATGCAGGTGACCTGCCACGGCATCCGTCTTTGGGTCGTAAGAACGCACTGTTGTTCCGTGCACTTTGGGATTCGTGTCGCCTCGATAAGTTCCGTCATGGTTGTACTCTTTGCCTTCAATGGCCCATGACCGCACGAACTGCCAACTTTCGATCTTATGGCAATCGACGGATTCATGCCATCGGAACACTTTGATCCGATCACTCCTCGGGGCAATACGAGCCAGTTTGTCATTGCCTCATTCTTAGCGCCCGACAACACCTGCCCAACCGCCGATCCCTTGCCCCGACAAAGTAATCGCATCAGTCACTCTCATGTCACGCACAAGCAGAAGAAGCTGAAGTCAACCACGACACCGTGTGCTGACGTATTGACAGACACGAGAGAAATCTGTTACGTAATCTTCCATACGGTACCGTATGGACAAAGAATTGGGGCAGAAGGATTGGTTGCGGGCTGCCAGGCTGGCCTTGCTGAGGGGCGGGGTCGAAGCGGTGAAGGTAGAGCGTCTGTCGCAAGATTTGCGCGTGACCAAGGGGAGCTTTTATTGGCATTTCAAAGACCGCGACGAACTGCTCGCACTGCTCTTGGGGGAGTGGGAGGAAGAGTTGCTCCGCGAGATCATCCCGCAACTAAGGGGCCGGCGCGGCCGAGATGCGCTGCGGTTGCTATTAAGGCTGCTGGTGAAACGTGTGCCATTGGGCGAGGAAGGCCTCTTCCCCTCGGACGCTGCGATATTCACCTGGGCTGCAGTTTCGGCGGAGGTGGCGCGACGAGTTAATCGGGCTGAGCAGCAGAGGCTGCGATTGCTGAAGAACGTCATTGGGGATCCAGCTCTCGTCGAATTTTTTTATTTGGCCTGGTTGGGATTTGTGGCGAGAGGGCAACGGATACCCGGCTCACGCAGGCGGTTCCCGCAACTCGCGCGACTTATGCTGGAACTGTTTTCCTCCAGGATAAGAACGCGAAGGAAAACAGGTAGCAGGAAAGACGTAACCCGGAGTTGAGATATGTGGCGTTGGATGAAATGGATTTGTGGCGGGATTGCGAGTCTAGGACTTGCCAGCTCGCTCGTGCTAGCGATCATAACCGCGCGGACGAAATTGCCGGGCGAGGAAATGACCCCGACGGGCATCCGGCAGTCAACCTCTAAATACGTGAAGATGCGTGATGGGGTAGAGATTGCTGTGACCGTGGATCTGCCCGCGGATTTGAAGAGCGGTGAACGGGTTCCGGTGCTGATGCGAACCACCCGTTACTGGCGCGCGCCACGGATCGGATGGACACTCAGGATGCTGGTCGCCTTGCATCAAGCCAGTCCTCCCGAAGAACTGGAGGATAAACAGGCAGCGTATTTCAATGAGCGCCGCTTTGCAGTGCTCGCGGTCGACGCGCGCGGCAGCGGGGCATCGGGTGGAAATCGGGTCATGGAGTGGTCCCCCGCTGAGGTGGCTGACATGGGCGAGGTCGCGGCTTGGGCTGCCGGGCAGCCCTGGTCGAACGGACGCGTCGGAACGTTCGGAATCTCCTACGATGGCAACACCGCCGAACTTGCGGCAGCCGCTGATCAGCCTGCAATCCGGGCCGTGATGCCGCTCTACGATAATTTCGATGTTTTATGGGCAGTTCAGCCCGGTGGGGTAGCACTGAGCAAGCAAATTCGGGGATGGAGCGACGCGGTCGCTGCGATGGACCGCGATGACGTGTGCGGTGCCCAGGAAGACAAAGGCTGGAATTGCTGGAGAGACCGTCTCATGATCCCCGGTGTTCGCCCCGTGGATGCGGATCCTCACGGAAAGCACCTTGCAGAGTTGGTCCGCCAGCATCACAACGTAAACGTCGCTCAGGCCGTCGCCAAGGTCGCGTTCCGCGATGACCGCATAGGTGACTTCCATCTCGCGGACATCAGCCCTTCAGGGCTGCGTGCACGAATCGAAGCCTCCAAGGCGCCGATGATGGTTTGGTGCGGTTGGCTTGATGGAGGAGGCGGCGACGATGCGCTAACTCGCTATAGAAACTTTTCGAATCCCCAAGTCGTAGTGATCGGTCCACTTTCGCATGGAGGCGGATTCAACATAGATCCATTCGCGTCCAGCCACACGCCGCCCGCACCGACGACGGAAGAACAGTTAAAGATGGAAGCCGACTTCTTCGATCGTGTGTTGCGGAACGATGCACCAGAAACGATTGAGTCCTCAATCCAGTACTACACCATGGGCGCAGGGCGATGGAACGCGACGAAAGTCTGGCCGCCGGAGGGATTTTCGACCGAGCGCTTGTATTTTGCAGAACACAACACGCTGAACACGGCACGACCTTCAGCGGTGATCGCCAGGGATTCCTACACAGTGGATGTCACAGCTTCTACAGGCGAACAAAACAGATGGGCTACCGGGTTTGGCGGAGGAGATGTGGTGTATCCGGATCGCGCCCATGAGGACAGGAAATTGCTGGTCTATGATAGCTCTCCGTTGGACTCCGATCTCGAGATTACCGGAAGTCCAATGGTGACGATCGAAATGTCATCGACCACACCCGACGGAGCGCTGCATGCATACCTGGAAGACGTCTCGCCCGAAGGGCGAGTCACCTATCTGGACGAAGGGATTTTGCGAGTTCTTGATCGCCACGAAGTTGATCCGATTGGCCTCCCTTATGCGCCCTTGGGGCCCGCCCATAGTTTCCTGCGAACGGATGCAGAGCCGTTGGCGCCGGGTGAGCCTGCCAGGATCCGTCTCTCGCTTTATCCCACGTCGGTGCTGTTGCGCAAAGGGCATCGGGTTCGGGTGGCGCTGGCGGGTGCGGACGGGAGCGCTTTTCAGAGGTACCCGGCAGAGGGAATTCCCACATGGACCATCTATCGGGAGGCTCAGCGGGCGTCGTTCATTGAGTGGCCTGCGAAGCGCAACATCGAGCGTGCGCGGTAGCAGGTAAAGCCCATCCGCGACTTGGCAGGAAGCATTTCAAGGGGTGAACAGCGGACACGTATTACGGAACGATCGAAGCGATGGTCCCCGCATGAAGGAACCCCGGCAGGGGCGCATGTGCCGGCCGAATGGAGCAAGAAGATCCTTTACGCCACGATGAGCGTGGGCATCACGCTTCTGATGGGCTCCGATGCGCCGGTTGATCGCTACCAAAAGCCGCAAGGCTTTTCTGTTTCGCTTCAAACGACAACGCCAGAAGAAGCAGAGCGAGCGTTTAACGCGCTTTCAAAAAGAGGGAGCGTACGGATGCCAATGCAGGAAACCTTTTTCGCGACGCGGTTCGGCATGCTGGTGGATCAGTTCGGTATTCCATGGATGATTAACTGCGCACCGGCGGCCTAAGGAGAAAAAATCATGTCCTTTCAAGCATATATGGACAACATTAAAACGAAGACAGGAAAAACGCCCGAAGACTTCAAGAAGTTTGCTGAGAAAAAGGGTTTGCTGAAGCCGGGGGTCAAGGCGATGGAAATCGTTGCCTGGCTAAAAAAGGAACACGGACTGGGGCATGGTCATGCCATGGCCATCTACGCCACCTTCAAAGGAAAGAAAGAATGAAGTTGTCTTTCTCCCGTTCTAGAGAAATCAACGAAGGGATGAGTCCCGGCAATCAGACCCATGGAGCGACTTGACGAAGGCATAGACCTGAAAAACACTTCGAATGGAAAACGCCGTTCGGGCTTGATACCGTTCCGGCGTGCGTCCGACGAAAAGACGATGAAATGTGCGAACCTTAATTCGATGAACGGGGTTAGCAAGGAATGAATCGACGCCATTCAAATAAGGAATCACGCGGCCACAATCCTGAAGCTTCCGTCAGAAAGCGATTGATTGGGGCATGGAAGCTATTGACATTTGAGGTTTCAGTTGATGGAAACGTGCTGCACCCTTATGGTGAACATCCGATCGGCCGTCTCACCTACGACAAGGCGGGACGAATGTCCGCGCATGTGATGAAGCCGGGACGAAAGTCTTCTATCAGTGACCCCATCGCAGTTACGAGCGCCAGCTGTGATGAACTTCGGCAGATCGCAGATGGCTACGTAGGATATTACGGCACCTTCAGCCTCGATGAGGGGAGTAAGACTGTGATCCACCACGTTGAGTCTTGCACGCTGCCTGCCTGGGTTGGAACCGACCAGACGCGGCATTACGAGTTCATTGATGACCATTTGGCGCTCAGAGCTGGTTCTGGCAGAGCTGTTTGGGAACGCTTGCCGCACTGAACGTCGACCACCTGGGTTTGAGGCAACCGCAAACGGCGCGGAGTTCTGGCGGACCAAGAGGTCGAGATTGTCACGCGCGAAGTGGCCGGAGAGTTCCTTATGAGCTGCTGCCGGAATCGCTGCAACGCATCATGGAAGATCTCGACTACCAGATCTAGCTACAGTGAACTGGGATGGTCCGCTCAGCCCTCAGTCCTGACACGGAGGTTCGCTCAAGTGAAATGGATCATTCGCGTTGTTCTTGTGTTCCTGCTGACTTGGGGCTGTCTCGCCGCGGATAAACCCGCTGGAAAGGACGAAAAACCGAAGCCGGCTCAATCGATCGACGAACTCCGCCAGCAGATAGAGAAGATTCTCAAAGACACCCACACGAATGGGGTGTCGATCGCGATCGTTCACAAAAGCGGGCCCGAATGGGTCACCGGCCTCGGCATCGCCGACCTGGCCGGCAATCGCGCCGCGACTGCCGATACGCTCTTCCGCATCGGTTCTACCTCGAAGACCTTCATCTCGCTGTCGATCCTGGTGCTGGTCGACGAGGGCAAGCTGTCTCTCGACGATCCCCTTCACACACTGGCGCCGGAAGTGTGGTTCGACAATCCATGGGAATCGAGCGATCCCGTCCGGGTGGTGAACTTGCTCGAGCACACCACGGGCTGGGACGACTTGCACTTTCGCGAGTATGCAAAACAGGCTCCCGACTCCATGAGCCTGCGCGAGGGCCTCGACTACGACCATCACTCGCGCACGTCGCGGTGGCCTCCAGGGACGAGAATGGCGTATTGCAACGCTGGACCGGCGGTCGCGGCCTACGTCGTCGAGAAAATAACGGGCCAGCGGTTCGAAGACTTTGTACAGCAGAATCTTTTCAATCCTATTGGGATGAAGACCGCGACCTACTTCGAGCCTGCTCCCGGTACGGCGACCACGCTTTATCACCCCGACGGCAGGACTCCTTTTCCGTACTCGCACATCATCATGCGCCCAGCCGGGGCCATCAACGCGTCCGCCAACGACATGGCGGCGTATCTGGAGTTCGATCTCAATCGCGGCGTGGCGAATGGAAAGCAGGTGGTCCCCTCCCCCGACATCGATCGTATGGAGAGTCCCAAGAGCACCTGGGCCGCCAAAGAGGGTTTGAAAGCCGGATACGGCCTCAGCAATTTCTGGAGCGTTGAAGATGGCTTCGTCTACCACGGCCACGACGGCGGAGTCGATGGAGGCCTCACCGACATGTCCTACATGCCTGACTACGGCGTCGGATATTTTTTCAGCATCAACAGCGAAAGTGGTGATGCCTTCGAAAAAGTGGGCAAAGCGGTCCGGGCTTACATTACGCACAGCCTGCAGAAACCGGTGGTGCCGCCAGTTGCCCAGTTACCCGTCAATGCAGCGGACTACGCTGGATGGTATGAGCCCGATTCCCCTCGCACTGAACTCTCACATTTTATTGGACGCCTCGTGCGTCTGAGCCGGGTTCGGTTCGAAGACGGCAAGATGATCTCCTCCGTGCTAGGAAGTTGGCACCAGGTCCACATACCGCTCGAAGGGGCACAGTTTCGTTTCGAGGATAAGGAAGCCCCGCCGGACCCGGTCGCAACTCTTGAGTTGCTGACCCCCAACACAGAGGGTCGATTCATCCAAACCGATTCGCAAACTACGATGAGGAGGATTCCGGGGTGGTTCGCGATCGGAGAAATTCTTGTTGCTGGGTTCGTCGTGCTCTCAATCTTCTCGATCGTTCTCTACGCGCCGTTCTGGATGATCGGCGGCTTAATGCGTAACCGACGCCGTCCCGCCGAGCGCGCCATGCGCTGGTGGCCACTAATTGCGGTTTTGAGTCTAGTTGCCTTCGTTGTGATTTTTATCCTGTGCAGCGAAGACCTGATGGAACGGCTGGGAAATTTCACCGTGTGGTCGGCTGCGTTGTGGATGGTGTCTCTTCTGTTCGGATTGGCGTCGCTCGTGAGCCTTCTGGTTGCTCTACGAGGCTCAAGCGCGGGAGTGCGTCCAGGCGTGCGCAGGTTCTCGCGGATCGTATCGCTTGCCCTGGTGATCGCAGCGGCGTATTTCGCCTATTGGGGGATTATTGGGGTGCGGACCTGGGCCTGACCATCCGAGCGTGGTAATGCGTCTATCCTTCGGCAACGCCCGCGACCGATGCCAGGCTTTCGACGCGCGCTGGAAAAATGGGCGGTGCCGTGCACCAGCAGAACGCTCGTTTTATACTCACGATCTCAACAAGAACTCGGCGCTTCCATTCACTTTCTCATGGGTGCCCCGGAGGGGGTGCCCCAAACCAAGGGATCAGCAGCGGAGGTTCGCGGTGGGTATCGAACGTGAGCGACCGACCTTTGGTTTATGAGCATCGTGGGAAACTGCAAACTCAAATACTTTGCGGCGCAGATGACAACCCACGAAGACGCATGAGTACTGTGCGTTCAGGATAAGGTGACCCAGATTTGACCTACGTGCTTTATCGCCAAGAAGGTGCTTGAGCCGCTTGGCATCGACACGCCCTACAAGCTCGATCAACCTCCCTTGCGGCGGTTTCGCCATCAGTAACGATATCTTTGCAAGAACGGATCAGATAATTCCTCCAATAAAAAGGGGGGAACGTCCAACGTAAGGACGATAATTTGTGGGAGAATCGTCGGCCAACCGCGAGCTCTCGGCTTCCGGGCCGGTATTAGTTCTGTGAGGTTGGCTTGTGGAAAGGAATCCGTAGCTCCTGGATCACGAGCAATACGGAACTAGATCCTTTTTGATCGTCTGCCGGATTGGAAATCGAAATTGTCAATTCGGATCGTTGCAGGTTGGCAGAAGTTGTTGAACGGAAAGATTTTTAGGTTGCAGGGGCCTGCAACCATCCGAATTTGCTAGTCCTGCCTTTCTGCTTTCCAATGCTTCGTACAGCCGCATAGGCGTGGGTCCCGGTATCGAGCAAGTCAAGCAGAGCGTTTGGGTTTCATATGGTCAGTTTAGATTCTGTCCGGTTTGGCTCCTCGGCCAGCTCCATGCGTACCAGACGATGAGTGCTGTGAGTGTAATCTCAATTAGTCCAAAAAAAATGTAGAAGTGCCAAGCGCCCTTTATCGCCAAGATCATGACCAACGTGTACACGATGCCCAAAATGATGTTCATCCATCGATTTACTTGTGGAGGCAAAACGAGTGACAGGAACACCATAAGGCTCGGAATTGCCAGCAGCGCAGACATTCCGTAGATGTAAAAAAACATTACCGAAGACCATAAGGCAAAGAGCTTGAATTTTACGTGGATCTTGATGTCATCTAACGCTGGGACGGCTCTCTTATCTGTAATCACGGGCTTCCTCTCCCTTGAAAATCATAACCGTTCTTCTCCGAACAGTCTTCAGAGGTCCCCTTTGCATCCCTACGCCGCTACACGAATCATCGGGAAGCGGAATGGCAGGACTAAGGCAACCGGCATTTGCCGTGCGCCGGCAATTCGTGAATAGGTTCTACAACAGGAACTTACAACAATGCGGGAACTGCCAAAATAGCTGCAAGTCGTACGAGACATCAGCTCTCGTGGGGTTGGGTTGTGGGTAACGTTCTGAATCTGCCGTGGATAGGGAGAGGCGGCCACCAGCACGGGATAGCCTCCGGGTTCGGCCGGACACCGCAACGTCGTCATCCTGTGCCATCGCGTGGGTCGGCCGCGACAAATTGCGATATTCGCGGCCGGTGCTCTGCGGGCCGTTCAGTCGGCGTTGACCGGGTTCTATTCCGGATGCTGGAACGTTGGCCATGCTCTCTCCTGCTGGCGAATCCGTAGAGTTTGTCAACTGCCCGAAGAGGGCAGGGGCCTCGGGAGCGGATTTTCCTAACTCTAGCCACGAGTCGATTGGAGCGTCAAACTGAAATGCGGCGCGGTTTTGGCGCGAGCTGCTGGAACGGCTCCGATTCAGAACCATCGCATCAGCGGCCCTGACTACCCTGGAGCGCCAATTGAATCAAGATCGGCAACCAATTCAGCGGGAATCTGCAGCGACGCAGCCTTCAAATTCTCGCGGAGATGCT
>Ga0307477_10001107_pt1 | contig 24068 bp, 39 predicted proteins | sample atmos_gasesECM2C_FD_203316 | JGI IMG/M metagenome (GOLD analysis project Ga0307477, IMG submission 203316) | Hardwood forest soil microbial communities from Morgan-Monroe State Forest, Indiana, United States - atmos_gasesECM2C_515 | ecosystem: Environmental > Terrestrial > Soil > Temperate...
CCAATACTGCGTGATCAACGTAGCCCCTGTTGGCAGTATCATAGACTACCTTGGTCATGTCACCCGGTCCCGGCGGACCTGTCGGTCCAGTCGGCCCAGTCAGACCTGTCGGACCCTGCGGTCCTGTAGCGCCAGTGACGCCTTGCGGACCGGTCGCGCCAGTCGCTCCCTGGGCGCCAGTCGATCCTGCCGCGCCTTGCGGGCCGGTCGCGCCTTGCGGGATCGTGAAGTTGAAAACGGCAGCGGAAGAGGAACCACTATTTGAAACCGCCGCATTAGTTCCGGCAGCGCCCGTAGTTGTGGTGCCGACAGCTACTGTTGCCGCGCTTCCGGCTGGTCCTTGGGAACCGGTTGGACCGATTGGACCTTGACTGCCTGCTGGCCCGGTTGCACCCTGTGGACCAGTCGCTCCCGTGCTTCCCTGGATACCCGCTGGTCCCGCCGGTCCAGCCGGCCCGGTGGCTCCGACGTTTGCTCCAGAGTTAATGACGGTGGCTGGAGTAGCATTTCCGGTATAGCCAAGGTTTTGAAGTGTAGCGACATTTCCCGCAACACTTTGAGTTGAATAGTAGCCCCCGCCTTGAATGTAGAGAATCAGCCCAAGAGAAACTCCTGCCGAGCTGGTCAGGGTAACATTGACGTTGGAACCGACAGCCGGCTGAGTGTAATTGGCGGCAGTGGTAGTGGCGACAGTTGTTCCGGCAGGCCCAGGTGGACCTTGAGCGCCAGTCGCACCTTGTGGCCCGGTCGAACCAGTCGCGCCGGGAGTTCCTTGCGGACCCGTCGCGCCTGCAGCGCCGGATGGACCGGTTGGTCCCGCTGGACCTTGCGGTCCGGTTGTGCCTTGCGGGCCTGCTGGACCTTGCGGGCCGTTTGGGCCCGTGTTGCCGATTGGTCCCTGTACGCCTTGCGTACCCTGCGGGCCCTGCGGACCAGGAGTACCCTGCGGGCCGGCAATGCCCTGCGGACCTGGTAATCCTTGGGTTCCCGGTGCTCCGCCCGGGCCGGCTGGTCCCTGTTGGCCCTGCTGGCCAGTAGCACCAGGCGGCCCCTGCGGTCCTGCGCCGGCGGCGTTGAACTGGAGGGTTACATCGACGGGAGTAAGCGAGACCGCAAACTGCGGCTGCTGCCATGACACCGTGAGATCTTCAGTCGGCATTTTCTTTGTCCTCGATCACTTTGGCCTCAGCTCTGGGGAGCGCCTCAAAGAGCGCCTGCAATTCTTCCTGGGTCAGGGCACGCTTGGTCTCGGTGCGCTGGGTGACGCCTCCGGAGAGGAGCTGTGCTTTATCGATGGTCGCAGCCAGTGCGTTGGGTAGCCGGTGCGTGGGCAGCGTGTGCGCTTCGCGGGCTAACCGCTCACTCATGACTTGGGATGCTTCGAGCAAGTTATCGAGGATGTTTTCTTTGATCTTCGCAATCGCGACCGGGTTTATTTGCCGGATGCGCCGGATGACGTCCTCGCCGAGCCCGAGCCACTGGTTGATCAGGTTGGGGCTGCAGCCGTCGGCCAGCATGTGCAGGCAGCTCTTGTACTTTTCCGGCATCCGATCAGAGACGATGCGGAGCTTGGCCAACACTATGTCGTAGGGGTCAGCGTCCTGCGGGATTTCCCATCTCCAGTCTATCGCGGCCCAAGGATCAGCATTCTTGCGGGCTATGCGCACGGTGTTGGCATTGTGGCAGATTGTGGCACAGCGATCAACTTTGGATTAAAATTGCCAGCCGTCTGATTTTATCTATGCTTTAATCAAATAACTTGGGAAAGCAATACGCATGAGAGGTGGATACAGACCAGGATCGGGAAGACCGCGGGAAGAAGAGCGCAAGCTATCGATCATCATCAGGCTGCGGACAGAGGTGGCCAACCTTTTGCGAGCGACTGTGCCGGAAAAGACACGCTCGCAGTGGGTCGAAGAGCTGATCGTTAAAGGACTAAAGAAGAAGGCCTAGTTTTCCTTGTTCGAAAAACCAATAACGTGTCCTTGCATCATTTCACTCAAGGCGCTCGTAGCGCCCATTGCGAAAGCCGTATAAACGAGTTGGCGCCTATTGGCTGGCTGATGATTAATGAGAGACTCGACCACTTCTTTGGTTTCCGGATCCGCTAAAGCGTTACGCAGGATCGCAACAGCGACTTCCTGCAAATCATCTGGATTTCTCATCGGGATGACTCTCATCGCTCTCCCATCTTCACGTACAAAATTTGCAAAACGAATCATATTTTCCAGGTCCGAAGCTCATAGCCACTCGATCAGTTTTGAAAGCTTATCGACAGTGAGTTTGGTGTCCCGGCTTTCGCCGCCTCTAGAATGACCCAGGACAACGCCACGCCCGTACAGAGTCCCTTTATAGCCATCGAGCGTGAAAGCGGGCAGAGGAGGCTCATGGAGCGCGCTATGGTCGCCTACGGCAATCGATTCGCCTGGATAGGGGTAAGCAAAAGCCAGGGCGTCTTCACCAACAAAACGGTACAATTCCAGCAGCGTGTACGGCTGGTCGCCAGGGGCAATGTCGATGGTTGTGAGCGACTTTTCGAATGGGTTAATCAGGATCGCTTTCATTCGGAAAAAGAGGCGGGAGCGCGGGCCTCTCTTTCGGGCCTCTTTGAAAGCGCTCCCGTTTCGGCAACCAAATAGTAAACCAAGAGGTGCGTCAATGCTTTGTTGACAAAATCAAACTGCCCTACCTGGAGGCGAAGTCAGATAGGGCAGTTGCTTTGGGAGGTGATTTTGTTGCTGCCGAGGTGGTGACTTATAGAGGTTGAGGCTATGCGATCGCAACGATGTTCTGGGCCGCTTGCGGGCGGATATTGAAGAAGGCGATTCCCTCTTCTCTGGTGCGCCGGTTGTTGTAATGGGCGTAGACCATGTCGGTGCTGGTATGGCCCATCTGGCGCGCGGTCAGCGCGGCGTTATCGTGCGCGGCTAGGTGATAAGAGCCAAAGGAGTGGCGTAAAGCGTCCTTTGGCCAGGGGCTGGTCATTCCGGCGGCTTTCCAGGCAGCGGTGATTGCCTGGCTCGCTCTGCCTTCACTCATCGGAAAGATGGGACCGTTTGTTTTGCGGTGTGGCTCGAGCCACTCGATCAAGGGATCGGTCATGTCGACCCAGCGGGCGGATGCGGTTTTTGCTTTTGAGGCGGCGACGTTGATCTGGCGCTTGTGCCACAGGATATCGGACCAGTCCAGGCGCAGAATTTCGATGGGACGGATGCCGGCGAAGAGGCCGATCGCGATTGGAGCCACCAGCACGTCAGGAGCGGTTGCCAGCAGAATGGCCGCTTGTTCCACCGAGAGGATGCCGGGAAGCTTGGTATTTTTCTGGGAGAAGGACTTTACTTTACGCATTGGGTTGTCGCGCAGCCAGCCGCATTCCTCTGCGTAATAGAACAGCCGTCCCACACTGCGGCGCACGGTGTTCTTGGTCCTGGTAGCCAGTGGCAGCCGGTTAAGCCACTCGGAGATCTGGCAGTTACTGATGTCGCAGATGTACTGGATGCCGAAGTCGAGGACAAACTTTCTGGCGTTGACCCGCCAAGTCTCGACGTGCCGATTGGTGATTTCCTGGGCCGCGACTTTGCGCAGGTGAAAGTCATTAAGCCGACAGAAGACTTCGCTAACGGTGAGGGAACTCGCGCGCAGGTCGTGATGCTTCAGGTAGAACTCAACAGCCTCTGAGAGGCTGGCACCGATCTGGTCGAGCAGTTCCTGGCCGCGCAACGCCTCGACGCGCAGCGAGGCGGGAATGTCGGCATGTTTGTGCCCGTGGTTTGCCACTTCGATGTTTCTTCGGCGCGCGGCCTCTTCAGCCTCGAGCTTGGTGCGATAAAAGGCGCGGATGCGTTTGCCGTCGATTTTACCCTCCATACGCCAGTGACAGTTGCCGTGAGGAGCGGAAAGTTGATTAACAGTGAATTTGCCGGTCATTGTGCTTGATTAAATAGACTACATATTCTATTACGGCACATGTGGCACAAAATCAACCCAAATCATACCAAATTGCACTAATTTATCCTGAATCTAACTATGAATGTTCCCTATGGAACACCGGCTGTAAGTCGCGTAACTCGAAGGGTTTAATGGACTTGGCCCGCTGCGGCGGGCGAGGATGTTGGGTAGACTTCCAGCCTAGCTATATCCGAGGGTGAGGAAAAACTGTGGCATTTTTGTGGCGTTTGGCAGCCACACTTCCACGCGCGGTTTCACTATTCGCTTTCCAAATTCGCATTAAAAGCCTCGGAAAAAAACTTGATCGCTTGAGGATCGTTATCACAGCCACGGATAACCCACGCAGCGCTGAAGGCCAGCGCGTTGAGCGCTTCGTAAACTCGATCGCGGCTTGTCGGTCCCTCGATGTAGTTCTGCCGAATCGCTAAAAGGATCGGCTTGATCAGTCGTTCAACTCGCTCTTCATCTAAGCCTTGGTTACTCATCTGCGTTAAGCTCTTTGAGCAGTTGCTCGCCCAGCGCAATCTTGGCTCGATGATTCGCTAAATGTGCGGGGCTGGCGAAACGCTCCATAATCGCTGTCCTCGAGCGGAATTCGGTCTGCTGGTTGATGATCGCACAGATCAGATAATCGAGTTGGGCTTCGCTGAATTTTTCCCGGTTCATTTCGCGTAAATCCTTTCCTAATAAAAGCAATTGTGACAGAATTATAATAAATCCATGATATTTATCGAAATTCCGTCGTCTAGCTCAAAAGTATAAATTTTACCAAATGAAAGGCGGGCTCGAGTTATGTCTAAAAACAAAAAACGCGATGCTCTCCATGACTTCGATCCAGGGATTGAAAAGCTTGCCATGGAGCGGTTCCTAAGTGGGAAACAAATTTACGATTACCGCGCCCACAAGCTCAAGCCGCATCTGAGAGACCCGTTGCAGGCACGCGCAGTTTTGTTACGGGCGCAGGAAATGGCCAAGAAGCACGGAAAGGAATTGGTTTTAAGGTACTTCGAGAAAAAGCTCTTAGCGAAGGCATTCAACGACCTTGGTAAAGCGGCGTAATTTGTATGTTTAATCGAGCCCCCGAGCGATCAATCGTAAATCGCTGGTTAATGGCTGTCGAAGAAGCGTGGCAAGAGTCTCCGCTACCACCTGTCGATCATGATCATCCGGCGCTTGTGTCCCCAGATTGGCCACCCAGGAGCGAGCTGGACCAGGCCATCTACCGGGTCGTGCATGATCGCTATCCGAAAAAGATCCGGCGGCTGCACTCTCTCTTTGTGCGTCACGGGTACTCAATAGCTGAGGCTAAAGCGGTTGTGAGGGAACTCACATCACAAAACCGGAGCCTGTCGCGCGGCTAATTCAGTACGATTTGAGTACGATTTGAGTACGAAGTTGTGCGAAATGCATCTGAAATAATCTTAATAAATCATCACCTATTACATTGCTTGCAAGCCCTTGGTATTATGTGGCATTGGATTCGCCTAACTAAGGCGGAATCATGCCAGATACACAGGATAAGCGGTTGACAGCTCGTGAAGTGGCGCAAATGCTCGGGCTGGATCGAGACACGATCTACAAGTGGGCCCGTTCCGGACGTATCCCCTGCATCAAGTTCCGGCACCGAATGCGTTTCCGCTTAAGCGATATCGAGCGCTGGGAAAAGCAGCAGACCGTTGGCAAATTTTAGTCTTTCGGCAAGCCAATGATTACCGGGCGCGAACCAAATATCGTCGCCTGCATGGCTCAATCTGAGCAGGCAAAGGTGCGTCGCAGTGAAACAAGAGCCATTGCCAGGCGCGAACTTAACGAGCAGAAGCAATTCGCTGCCGTCCTGCGCAAGCTGAAGAAACAAGGCAGGCTTCATTACGTTTGGCCGCGCGGCGATAAACGTTCAACGATCGCTATCGGGCATCCGGACTTCAGCATCTGGCTGCCAGAGGGACGCACAGCGCTTTTCGAGTTCAAACTGCCAGGTGGCAAATTTTCACCCGAGCAAGAAGAGACAATCGGATTGCTCGAAAGCCTCAGCCACTACGTTTACATCGTTACCAACGCTTGCGAGGCAGAGCGTATCGTTACCACACTCATGCAGAGCCCGCGAAGAGGCTTCATTTCTTCGACTCCGACTTCGACGACTGACCAGTCAAACACAGAACAAAGTAGTAAGTAAATCAGATGACCAGTCAAACACAGAACAAAGTAGTAAGTAAGCCACAAGCAGCCAGGAGGGAATTACGGGAATGGCTGCAAGGGGAAACCTTCAAGCGCGAGTTGGCAGCTCTACTGCCACGCACCATGAGTCCGGAGCGTTTTGTACGAATCGCTTTCCAGGCAATCCACAGAAATCCAGAGCTGCTCAAGTGCAGCCAGGAATCGTTTTTCAACTGCCTGCTCTCGCTTGGCACGATGGGGCTTGAACCTGACGGCAGACGCGCGCACCTGATCCCGTTCGGTGCGGAATGCACGCTGGTCGTCGATTACAAGGGCATTAAAGAGCTGGTGCGCCGCAATCACGACGTGAGCGCAATGCACTGCGATGTCGTTGGCGTTAATGATGAGTTCGAGATCCGTTTCGGCACGCGCGGCGTTCTGGATCACAAACCCAACTTGGAAGATCGCGGTAAAATCCTGTGCGCTTACAGCTGGGTAAAACTGCCTGACGGCAACGAAGAGTTCGATGTCATGAATGTGGGCGAGATCGAAGCGGTGCGTAAACGCAGCCGCTCGCCCTCCAAAGGCCCATGGGTCACCGACTGGAACGAGATGGCGAAAAAGACCGTGTTCCGGCGCCATGCCAAAGGATTGCCGCTCTCGCCTGAGACTCGGGAAGCGCTGGACCGAGAGAGCGATGCTGATTCTTTAAGTGAGCAGGAGCGCTTCAAAGCGGCTGCACCCACCGTTGGGAAAGTTCTGGAACCCCGTGCGCCTGCGCGTCCTCTGTCGGGCATAGGCCGCGCCGTGCAGCCTGAACTGGACGACACGCCGTGGCCTCTTGATCCGTCGCAGGCGGACCCGGCGGACCAATCCGCCGCCGCGAAAAGGGAGGCATCCGCCGCGGCGGATAAAGGTGTGACCCAAGTGCGTGTTCGCTTAGAGCAGGCTGGTTTCACTGAAGCTGAGCTCTTAGGGTTACTCAAAGCCTTGAAACTCGCGCCGGAGGCAGCCCAGCGCCTGGAGGATTGCGAGCGTGCGCGTCTGTCGATGGTGCTGGCGGACTGGGACAATTGCCTCCAGAGGCTTAACGAAGCTCGGGCTGCCGCCGCGGCGGATGGAGCTGCGGCATGAACGATTTAGAGCGGTTGGATCTGGACAGTGCTTCCAGCGCTTACCGGCGCCGGCGCTGTCCAGGCTCCTCGAACCTGATTCGGGCGTTGCGCGAGGCTGGCAAGCTCTTGCCAGAGCTGCCGGATCCGGACGCAGAGCGCGGCACTCGGGTTCACCGTGGGTGGTGCGCTGGGCATCCGCCTAGAGAGGACGACCCGCTCGGCCCGTGGGAGAGCGATATGCTTACTAGCCTGCAGCGCTTAGAAAGGCTGGTGGTGACTGACTGGGCAGGGGCCGATTCCTACGAGTTGCTCGGCCGGGAGCAGCGTTTGTGGCTGCACGAGCGCCTGGAACCGATTCACTCTGGAGCCTTTGATGTCGCCTACGGCACGATTGCCACCATGCGGATGCTGATTATCGACGGCAAGACTGGTTTTACGAAAGTCGCACCGGCCCAGACCAACGACCAGTTGCGCGAGCTGGTGGGTCTGGCTCGGGCTAATTTCCCGAGGTGCGTCGAGTTCAGCGTAGCGATCCTGCAGCCTTTCTTTGAGCGTGATCCTACCAGTATCGCCATTTATGATGAGCTCGAAGCTGAGCTATGCCTGCGCCAGCTGCGCGCCACCATTGCCGACTGTGCCGACCCGGACGCGCCGCGCGTTGCCGGGATCTGGTGCGACCATTGCCCAGCGCACACCAATTGCGCTGAGGCTCGCGCTGCGGCGAGTCGCACTTTCGAGTTGGCCAAGCGGATCGAGGGAGGCGAGTTTGAGCTTCCGATCGGGGACGGCGCCACCCGGCTCTTAGACGCGATCAAAGCCGCTACGGGCGTTTTGGAAAGTGTACGCCAGCGTTACAAATTGATACTGGCCGAAAACCCGGATGCGGCGCCTGGCTGGTATCTAAAGCCAGGCAAAAAGGTGCGCGTGATTCCGGAGACTTTGGCTGCCTACGGTATCGCCAAGGATTTTATGCCAATGGAATCCTTTTTCGGCGCCACCAAGGTCTCGATTAGGGCGCTAAGAGAGGCTTGCGCTTTAACCACCGGGCACAAAGGCAAAGCGCTGGATGATTTCTTTAACGAGCGTTTTGGGGCCGTGCTCGACTGGCAGCAGCAAGAGCCAGAACTGGCTAAGCAAACAGACGCTGCGCCGCGGCGGATCAAAGGCAAATGAACTGGGACCAATATGAGGCTGAGCTATTGGCCCAACGCAACGCGGCTGAGACTAAACTTGCTCTTTTCGTGGCCGCTCGCCGTCTGGCGACTGAACTGCAGCGACAAGTTCGTGCGCAGGCCAAGTATATCGAGGAACTGGAGAAGCAGCTCGAGCCGGACGTGATCGCCGAGATCCGCGAGGAACTCTCCCAACTACAAAGTTAATCAATGACTGATCCGATTGCCGCTCTCGGCTTTTGCGCGCTCCTGCTGCTGCTGATTTTCGGCGCTTACCAGTGCGGGTTCACCCGCGGGCTGGCCCATGGATTTAAAGCTGGAGAGCAATCCGCCAAGGCTTTTGCGCGCATGAAACGCTCTGAAGAAACTCTCCAGCGCAATGGAAACAGCAGAGGATGAATAGCTCGTCAATGACCTGGAAATTCGAGCGCCGTGTCGAACACGCGTACAGAGAGAAACGATTGCGATTGCGGGTTAGCACTACGATCGATCGGATATGGACTTCTAGCGATGGCCATTATTCGATTTTTAACACGCCTGGCTGCAAGACGTTTTCGGCCCAATGCAATCGCTATCCTTATTTTGAGCTAGGCGAGCGCATTCGCTCTCTGGCTCGGGCCAAGGCGCTCTGTGAGACCAATTGGAAAAACACCGATTGGCCAGCCTGGGATCAAGAGGAAAGAGAACTACACCAACGTTGGCGCAATGGAGACTACTAGCCAGACTGACTGGGATGCCGAATATAATTTCTGGCACAAGATTATCTCCGAAGAGGTCGAGCGCCTGCGTTGGAACCAGGGTTTTGAGCCGCTTTTGGTTGAGCTTTACCCCATCAGCTCCATCGGCCGCGGCGGGCTGGCTTATATCGGCAAGACCCAAATCGGCCGTACCCATTTCAATGTCACCGGGCGCTGGGCCAGAGACCAGGCGGGTAAAAAAGTCCTGCGGGTCGAGGTTTTAAAAACCCCATAAAAATGGACCGGTTAAGTTTCGATCAGCAGTTGCAAAAAGCCAAGGATCAGGCGCCGGTCCCATTGCCAGCGCTAGTCGAGTATCTGGCTTTCGAGAAAATGCCCACCGAAAAACCTAAACCGCTGATCGATAATCTGTTGGATTGCGGCAGCCGGATCCTGTTTGCCGGCGGCTCCAAAACCTTCAAAACCTGGCTCCAGTGCGATCTGGCTTTGAGCTTAAGTGCCGGCGCTCCCTGGTTGGGTTTCGAAACTCGTCCCGCTCGCGTCCTCTACGTAAACCTGGAACTCAAAGATTATTACATGCAATACCGCTTAAGCGAAATCCGCCGGGTGCGCGACTTGGCATTTGCCGAAGGCAGACTCTTCGTCTGGAACCTGCGCGGCGCCGCCTTTACCCGCGACCAGCTCTGTGCCGAACTCTTGGAGCTCTGCACCAAGCTCGGCATCGATGTCGTTTTTATTGATCCGTTTTACAAACTCCTTAGCCAACTCGAAGACGAAAACAACCAAACCCATATGGGTGCCGTCCTGCGCTCCTTCGATCCCATTAACCTTAAAGCCATCACCAGCGCTTTCGGCATCCACTTTTCCAAAGGTAACCAGGCCGCTAAAGAACCCGAAGACCGCATCAGTGGCGCCGGCACCATCGTCCGAGATGCCGATGACATCGTTACCTTGACCAAACACGAGGAAAAAGGCGCCTTTACTCTGGACTTTACCATCCGCGACCATCCCCCTATCGATTCCTTCGTCGTCCGCTGGCAAGCCCCCATCATGGTCCGAACTGATCTCGACCCAGCTAAAATCAAACGCCTTAAAGCATTCAACGGCTGTGAGCGAGCCAGTCACGATTTAAAGCCCGATATTCTTTTGCAACTCATTCCCGAGGATGGCGATTTGCAGGCAACCATTGTGTCGAAGGCTAAACGCGAATTCCGAAAAGGAACCAACGTCATCATTGGCTGGATCAGTGAACTGGTTTCAGAAAATAAGCTCTTGCGCACCCAAGTAGTCGATGTCGGCCACAAAGGAGGTCGTCGCCCCTACACACTAATCCCTAAACCTAAACGATGAGCTATTCCTGGCACAAACAATGGCAAAGCCTCTTCCCTCCAAAGTATCGCGAAGTTACACTCGGAGTTCATCGCAGTGATATCAGAATTGGCGACACCACTATTGAATTTCAATCTTCCCCAATCACCACGGCTGAGATGAGTGAGCGTGAGCAGTTTTACTCTAAAATACTCTGGATTCTCGACGCCAGAAGAACAAAAGGACTCCTCTGGAAGGCCATTGAATCCCTTGATCGCAAAGAGTTCTATGTCGAGTTCTGGATTGAATCCACACTCGGGTCGCGCAATTGGGATGTTCCAGAGTCCTGGTACAGACCTTCCGTCCACGTGATCTTACATCTCGGCGGCCACGATTTGATCTGGATTACCAATCTTATAGCCACCACTTTCGGCTACGGTGTTTACATCCAACTCCCCATTCTCGTTGAACGTTTCTGCGCTAGCAACTTTGCTCGACCGCTCAATAACCTTTACCAATTGCCAGGAAGGAACAAACCCTCAATATGACACTTTCGCAGGGAATAGTTATTATTTTATTCCCCAGAGTCTACTACGTACTCTGGGAATAAATAATGAAACAAACTATTCCCGAATGGTTAATTCCTAGGAAAAAACCATTTCAGGAATTAACCCATATCCCAGGAATTAACCCTAACCAGCTACTCCACCATGCCTAATCCACTCCCGCTCCCGATCCATTTCAAACTCCCGGGCCGCTCCTATTCTCAAATCGGCCGCAAAGGTAACGTCGCCCTCTATTCCGTCTATTCCGATTACGTCAACAACCGCGCTTGTAGCCTCCCTTACATCCTCATCGGTTTCGAACTCATCGTTATCAAAATTAAAGACGGTTACGAAACCTACCCTTCCGCTTGGCAATTCGGCAAATCCGCCTGGTCTATCCCCAAAAGCTTCTCTCGAGTTTGCTCTGCTGGCGCTCGACGCTGCGTCTGCGTCCTCGCCAAACTTCGAAGGCTCTCATTTGATTCCATTCCTTACCGGTCGACCTCTACCCAAGAATCCGCGCATCTGGCGTGGCGAACAGAACCGATTGGTGAAACGTCCTCGGAACAAGCCACATACACGCCACAAAGGAGGGTCACCCTCCTGAAAGGTCAGCTTTGAAATCTACCTCAGACCCAAAACCGGGCCAGACAGGGGGGGAGGGGGTCACGCGGCCCTCGGCCGGCAGCGCGGCGACCGATCCAATGGGTGAAAAAAACTTTTCAGGGAACGGTGATAGAGGAGTGCTTACGATGGAGGAGGCAGGGTTTCTGCTACGGTTGATAGGAGAGCATCGAGAGTACTACCGAGTATTAGCAGGGAGCAGTAGTAGCAGTGGGCAGAGTAAGAAGAGGCACGAGATGATCGAGGGATTGGCGCGGAAGCTGGAGGGGATGAGGAGAATGAAGGCTGGATGAGGAGATGAAGGCTGGATATGGGCGGAATTGGGCGATATTGGCGGAACGAGAGGTATGGGGGACGTTAGAGAGTATATGGAGGCGATCTGGAGTGGGAGGAGTTGGAGGCACATCGAGCGGCCAGGATGCCTCGCAAACGCACAGAAAAGGCCTTCTGGCAGCGCGAAAGAATAAAAAGAGGGAATGGGAGCGGTAAAGGATCAGGCGCGCCTATAAACGCTCCTATGAAATTATCAATACGGGAATCGAAGAACAGAGCAAAGTAGTTAGCCAGGCTTTTGAGGATGGCTTTAGTGATGGGGTGGCTTTTGAGAGATTATCGGTGGGAGGAAGTATCGGTACGGGTCTGTTAGAGGCGTGGGTATTGTGGAGGGAGATTTATTTTGATGCTAGAGATACATCTGGTCTGGAGGGCCAGCGGTTAGAATCCCAAGCTTAATGCGAGCACGCTTCCTTCAGATCATTTTCGCTGCGGTGAGCATAAGACACCGGGGGCTGGTCAGGTGATTAGGATATTGGAGGGGGATTGTCTGACCTTTGCATGATGCCGGCTAGGCTAGCGCTGGTGCTGCAAGCTGATGGGTGGTATCTGCGTCTCTACGACGAGTCCGCGCCCCGCAGAAAGGAAGAGATCCAGTTAGCGATAGGCGAATTAAGGAAGGCGGGTCATGCGGAGTACGGCGCAGCGGACTAAGGAACGTATCGAGTGGATACAGAGTTATCGGCAATATCTGGAGAGTCCGGTATGGCTGGAGAAGAAGCGGAAGGTGTTGGAGCGGTGTCGGTGGATATGTGAGGGGTGCGGGAACCGGCGAGCGAGCGAGGTGCATCACTTGAGGTATCCGGAGTGGCGGGTGATGCCAGGGAGCGAAGGGTGGAAGCGTGTGGAGAAGTTGTATGACTTGGTGGGGATATGTGAGGAGTGCCACCGGGAGGTGCATAAAGAAAAGAGAAGGGAGTAATAGGGTGGAGGAGAGCAAGGATGCTTGAAAAGCCGAATGTCGGGGTTTCTTGACAAGAACAAGGTTGATTAGAGTTAACGGTAACAAATAAAAGGAATAACAGATGGCAAAGAAGAGTGAAATAAGTGGGGGCAAAGGAGCGCCTGGGGAGCGGAGTGGGACACCTGGGAAGGCGCCGTTACACGAGGGGCCGGCTGGAGCTGGGCCCCTTACGAAGAGCAAGTTTAACAAAGAGGACCGAGATAGCGTGAGTGAGAAGGAGCCTCAGAAGAGCCGCGGGGCGGGTGGATGAATGCGCGAGATCTCTGGGGATTAGGCGCCGAGCCCATAGACATAACGGCAGCGACGCTTTTATGGAAAAGCCCTTGGTGGGCAAAGGCGCTTGAGTCGATGCAGGATATCCCTGTCAATGAGAGGACATTTATGCGGGCACTAGGAATACTTTACAGGGATTGCCGCAGGCGAGGGCAGGAGGAGGCTGGCGGTTTGCAAGAGTTTTGCGATCTGGCGACAATAGCGCGGAAGGTGCGCTGGAGATTTCCGAATGATCGGCCTGGATTCGGTCAGAAGTATTTGGGCAGGTTAAAGAGGAAACTTTCCTGTCTTGAATGGAACGCATCGATTTGCCGCTTTGAGCTCAAGCCATTTAGACCTCGGCAGCCGCGCAAAGCTCGCCACCTCCGTAAAGAGCCGGCCTTTAGAGAGCAACGCAAAGCGGTAAATCTTCAAAGGGAAATCGAGGTATCGAATTTAATTGCCAAGGCAATACAAGACTGAGGCTGGTGCAGGTGGATGAGATTGGAAGAGGCGAGATGGACAGATGGTATACGTTGGTGGACTTCCTTGAAGAAGATGTCGAAAACGGACTCCTGATCTCGATGAGTATCTGGTCTTTCCCAGTTGGGCGGCAGGATAATTTATCCGTTAAGCGCATCATTACCGATGTCGAAATCCAGCAAGCCAAGTTGGACGTCGTGACGTCCACGATCGAGAAGATGTTGGTGGAGTTATTCCGCACTCACAGAGCCGCCATTGTGTTAAAGGCTAGAGACGAAGCACGAGCGCCGACGAGAGCGACCTAATTTATGAGAGAATCAAAAGAGTGCCTGGAATGCGGTGGGATCTATTTCCGGGCTGAGAACGTGAGCGAGGCGCAGTGGGACGCGCGGAAGTACTGCAGCAACTCATGTGGGGGCAAAGCGCTGGTGAAACGGATGCGGGCAGCGATAAAAAGCGCAGAAGAGGAAGTGATTAGCCCAGGCGAATTGCCCGCATCGGCCACGGCGGATCCTCCGGAGACTGGCAGGCTGCCGATCAGGAGGGACTTACGGATCGTGCGGGTGGGCCCGAACCCGCGGACGGTGACGTGCGAGTATTTTGAATTGGCCCAGCGGCGCACCTGCACGGTGCTGGTCAAGCGCAACGACAAGTATGTGCGCGGGATGCGTTTTGCGCTTGAGGAGCCTGTGGGGGAGCTGGAGTTTGCGCGTCCGTGGGTGTACAGCGGGCCGGCGCCCAGAAGGAGAGGACGGTGGTGAGCACGCTCGACGATGATTTGGGCAGAGTAGCCTACACGGCGTACTGTGAGCGGCAGGGATGGAAGAGTTTCTCGGGTGATCAGTTACCAAGCTGGGACGAAGTTAGGCTGGATATAAAGCTAGCGTGGATCGCGGCTGCGGTATCGGCAGTGGAACATTGGAGGATTCACGGGGCGGCGGAGGCGAACGCCTGAAGAGGGTTCTCCGTTAAAAGCATGATTTGGGGTAAAGATCCGGAAGGTAAATTTATCGCCATCGTCGGGAGGGAGTGCCTTATAACGCTCGAACCCCGTCCGCACTATTGCGACCGTGGAAACTGGATCGCTAAGCTCTTCCCGACCGGCAGCACTTTGCTCCGGGATATCGACGAGGCGGATGGCTGGCCCCGGTACTACTTCGACGCGGACCGGGCTAAAGCGGAGATCGAGGCCTGGCTTATCAGAAGGGGGCAAGTCGTCACGCCGGGATCCGCCGGGGCGAATCAGTCCGGACCCGGCTCGGGGGTGGCTGGCGGCTCGAGGGGCTCGGCTTCGCGCAGAGTTTCGAGCGAGCCGATGAGGTAATCGGCATAGGCGACCCAACCCTGGTAATAACTGACCTTGCCCGGGCTATCAAAGACTGCGTCGTTGCGCAGCATGCTTTCGGCTTTGTATTTTGCCTCGATTAAGACCTGGGTGATAGCGGCCCACTGGCGCTGGTTTATCTCGCGCAATACGCTGGGTAACGTATCGGGCTTTAACTCGGGCGCCTCAAGGATGCGGACCACCGGGACAGCGGGAGAACTAGCGTTTTTTTGGAGCGCCGGCACTTGGTTTTAAGGGTTGCGGGTTGAGAGGTGGAACGCCCATGTAAGTCGGTATCTGGACCTGGGTAGAGATGTCCTGGCGCCAGAACCAGCGGAACCCATAGAGGATATTTCCTTTGATCGGCATGCTAGCGAAACAAGAGCCAGAACAGCTTGAGCCATGAGAAATCATGTCGCTCGGTAGGCCAGGTGAAAATGATGCGATCGAGGTCTATCCGCCGCGGCGGATCCGCAGGCTCACCTGCCGGGACCGGATCGCATCCGCCGCGGCGGATAGAATCGGATTTGCTCATTTTAGGTTGCCGTGAAATCCATCGCATTGCTCACTTGCCCGTCAGGGTTCTTGACGCTCACACCCAACGTGCCAGGCTGGGCGATATTAACCGCCTCGACCAGCACGGAGAGCTCGGTTGGGGTGATGCTCGAGGGAATTAAACCGTAGGCGCTGCCAATGTTGACGCTCGCCAGAGAATCGAAATCGGTGCCGGTGAGGCCCAGGGTGATATCGGTGTTGGCTGGGCCGGTATCCGGAGCGAGCGCCGTGAGGACAGGTGTGGGCAACGCCGGGAACCCGCCGGCCGCGCCGAGGTCGTAAAGCGCCTGCATCCATTGCAGAAAGCCGTGGTCACCTTGCCACCTATTCGGGCAGCCTGACATGAACTTGATGAACCTAGGATCGTCGAGCGGAAGTGCTGATTTAGTGCTCATATTTGAATCGCTTCTTTGAGTGCAGTTTTAAGTTTGGCGATCGCCTCGCGCAGGTCGCTGCCTTTGTAAGGATCAGCCATCAAGAGGCGCAGCTTGGGCCCATAGTTCAACAACGGCTCACCATGCCCAATCTGCTGGATCGAAATCTCGTAGTCACCGAGCGAAGGACAAGTGCAACTCTGGATCCAGTACGGAGTGCCGATGTATTGCTGGCCGCCGCCCCATGTCTGAGGGAACTGGGGGGAGCAGTTCAGCGTCGCCTGCGCGTTTTGCTTGACGCGCTGAAGCTCTAATTCATATGTCTGGCCGTTCATCGTCTACTGCGCCGGATATCGAGGTCGCTGGTCGGATGCTTGCCGCTGGAGGTAACCGGCCCACGCTTGTGTGAGGGTGTCGAGGATAGTTCGCTGGTGGGATGCGCCTCGGGTTCTTTGGCCTGTTCCTGCCGTTTGCTTTGAGTCGCCTCCTGAAATTCGGGCGGGCTAGGTTCTAGTTCATCGGGCTCGAGCGGTGTTCCTGGCTCGGCCGGTCCCTGGTTATCTTTGTTTTGGTCCATTTTTTGTTCTCCTCCTATATATATATATAGTCATTGTGCGCCGCCTCCCCCTGCGTTGCCGGCACCACCACCACCCATGAGTGTGCTCTGAGGCGCGGGTGCTGGCCCGGTCCCGGTAAGCGACTGAGTCGGACCTGGGGGCACACCGAGTTTCCCGGTGACGGCATTCTGCTGCTGCGTGACCTGGAATTGGAGGTTTTTCATGCGCCGATCCAGAATCTGCATAGCAATCGGGTTCTGGCGCAGCGCATTGATGTAGCCTTGCTGCTGCAGGGTGTTCTGGATCACCTGTAACCGCAATTGCGCGTTTTGGCCCGAGGTGTACATGGGCGGCTCAATGCCGTCCGCTATCTTCGATAACTGATCCTGTTCATCGTTGATTTCCTGCTGGCTGACCGCGGCCTGCGGCTGGATAAGCTGCCGCGCCAAGGCCGGATCTAGGGCTCGGGCTGCGTATTGGGTCAAGCCGGCCCGGTCGATCACGCCGGCTGCGTCAGTGGCCACTAACATCTGCTGAATCAACTGCAGTTTCTGCAAGACGTTCTCCTGGTTGAGATCTTTGGCGTCATACTCGAGCACCAGGTTCAGGTTGCGCTGGATCGATTGCCGGTCACGCTGCGGAACGGCGAGTTGGTCGCCTGAAGCGTTCATCCAGATCTCATCGGGCAGGTACTGCTGGCAAAGCTGATAGATCTGGACATGCACCATGCGCAGCTCGCCCAGCCAGTTGTCAATCAGGCGCTGCTGTTTGCGCAGGGCTTTGTTCGGATCGACTCCCTCCATGTTTTTGCCGAAATAAGTGTAGGTATCCTGCCGGATACTGGTCTCAGTCTGGTAAGTAGTCTGATCGATCGGTGGAGGCTGTAGCCACGATAGTTCTCCGGGTCGCATTACGCCCAATTGCGCGCGCGGCCCGAGCTTATACTGTTGTTTGCCGCGGCCCAGCGGCACCTGTAATGGCGGGATCGTGCAGAGCGCGGTGCGATCGTTACGGGAATCTTTCTGGAATTTAATCTCTGCCTGGGCCGTCATCGCGATATCGCCTACACCGCGGCTTTCCAGGGTCGAACGCGAACGGCGCTCGCGCTGACACAAAACGAACGGGAATTTGCCGTGCGCATAGGGCAACGGCAACTGGCGCCCGATCAGCTCGAAGTTCGGATGGAATATATTGACCAGCGTCTGGCGCCGGTTTTTATCGTCTTGCCCTCGGTAGAAACCGTAATAGACCTCGCAGAGCTCTTTCATCTCGTCGACGTAGAGCCGGTCCCTGAACCGGAACAGGGTCTGCATGCCTAGATTAAGAAGGGCACTGCTCCCGGCACGTTCGAGAATCTCGGTCGTAAATTTCGGATCCCAATTCTCGTAGCGGCTGCGATCGATTACCGTCGATTTGGGGATGACGTCACGGCGCACGATCCAAGGCAGCCGCTGGAGATCGTAGGTGTTGCGGAAAAAGAAGATGTCCTGGTAGGTGCGGTATGCGGTCACGCACGGGCGGTTCTCTTTAATATAGGGTTTGTCGTAAGAGAAGCTCCCGGTGCGCATCAGGCTCATGAGAGCTTCCTGCGGGTTGCGCACGCTCATGTCGGTCGTGTAGGGAGTCGGTTTGGGAGGTGGCCCAACCGAGCGGGTAGTTGGGTCTAGCACCTCTTCAGGGGTCTGCGGCGGGCTGGCCAGGTCCGGGAAATATTGGGCCAGCATCTGCGCGGCTTGCGCGATATCGGTCTGTGACAGGCGCCTGGCGTTGCGCATCAGGTACTCGAGGAACGCCTGCAGTTGCGGGTCCATCTGCGCCATTTGCATCAGATCCTGCATGCCGACTGTCGTCACCTCCGAGTCAAAATCCAGATACCAGTCGATCCCGATGACGCTCGAGCCGTAGTGCTGGCGCCACTGGGCTGCCAACTCTTTTTCCCGGTCCATCTCTTCAGCCATCATGTTGCGCAAGACCCAGTCGAGCACGGCCGTCGTTGCGCTGGACTGCTCCTGGTAGGTCGAATTGCTCGGCAAGGTCTGCATGTGGCAGTTCTTGTCCGCAGTGCGCATGATGTCGACGTCGTCGATCACTAGGTCGTCGATGAAATACGGGCGGATGTCGGAGGCGCCTTCCCACGGGAAAACCTCTTTGCCGGTGTTCGCGCTCCATTTGCGACCGTCGTAGGTCTGGCCCGCCCAACGGCAGTAGCGGGTATCGTCGAGGGTAGATATAAAGGAGATGTACGAGCTCGCCTCAGTCAGAGCCCACGTGAAGGAACGTTTGACTTCCGAAAAATTAATTTTCAGTCCTCCATTTCATCAGACTCGGATATTAGCCAGCGGCAAGAGCAACCAAATAAGAATCAGCACGAAAATCAGTATGACAATAAAGCGTGCGATCTGGGCGAACGGCGCGGGCATCGGCAAGTAGTTCAAAGCCCACCAAATCAGCCCAAAGATCAGCCCCAGGATCAGGATCACGATCAGGATATGGATCAGGGCCGGGATCATAAAGGATCGGCTCCGATCGGATCAACCAGTTGCAAACTCCTGCCCACGTCGCACAGACCGGCAATAGCCATCCAACGGACGCAATCGACTGGGTCTTTACAGGCGCCCAGTTTCTCGTCGCGTCCAGTCCAGACTTTGAGGGAAAAGATCACTGCCTTGCACTCGCTCGAGATGAAAAGCTTCGGCTCTTTACCATTGTCAGGGTCAAAATCCAATAACGAATTAATCAGAGAGACTCCTTCCTCGATCGGATCCAGCGGCGCCGGCGCAAACGGCAGATCCAATAACGAGCACTCTTCGATCATCGTCGTAGCGGCATCGCTTTTGAGGTTTGGCGTGTTGCCGAAACGCGAGTCCATCCAGCGGCAAATGATCTCTTCGCGCTCTTTTCCATTGCCGTTCTGGTGTGTTTCGACTCGTTCGATTTCTGTGGCATAACGTTCTAAACCCCAACCGTAGGAACTTTGCGCCTGGCCCGCGCGCCCATCGCTTTTGCGCCCGTCCGATTCGGCCCATGGACCAGGGTCACCGACACCGGGGATGTAAACGCCTTCGCACGGCCACTCTCTATATATATAGTGGCGATCTCGAGCGTCGACGAGTACCCAGATTTGAAACCAGTTGCGCGCACTGGCCGGATCGACAAAGTGATAGCGGCTGCCTTCCTTCGGGATTTTTTCGGGCTCAATAACATGAATTCCTTCGCGGAATTTCGGGAACCTGGCCAGGATCGCTCGAGTTGGAATCCCGTAAGCGCGCGTCTTAATTTCGTTTTTCGGCGCGCCGGCCAGCGTCTTTTTCATCGTTTCATAGCCGCCGAACGGATTGTCGATCGAATGGAAAAAAACGACGCTCGAGCCTCGCCTGACGCAGCGCTGCACTTTGGGCACATCAGCGCCCAATAGTTCCGCGTGAGCCGATTTGATCGTCTTGGCGCCGTCCAGAAACTCTTTGACCGTGGGACTGTATCCCTCGATCGGCGTGAAGGTGATTATGAGCAGGCCAGCCCGAGTTATCAGCCGGTAACGCAAGGTTTCAACCAGGGAGAGTGGCACTAGCTCATCGCACCAGATCAAATCGCAGTCGCCACCTTCAACGTTGATGTCTTCCTGGGAATAGTTCCGGAACACGCATTCGCTGCCGTTGGGGAAAATGAACTTGTTTTCCGAGAATCCGTTTTTTTGCGTGTAGCTGATGTTTGTTACCTGGCCTTTTTTTAACCCTTTGTATTCAGGCGGGATGTACTTGAAAACGATCGGTTGTTGCATCTCGATCGAGTTCGCTTCGGTGTTTTGCAGGCACCAAACGCGTCGTTTTTCGCCTGCCTCCATGATCTCAACGGCTTTGCGACCGGCGTATTCGCTTTTACTAGCCCGGTTGCCGCCCAGAATGAGCACTTCGCGCTGGCCGGCCGCCAGTTCCTCCTCAACCAGTTTCCAAACCGGCGGATGGTATCCGTAGTGCCATGGATCGGTCAGTTCCAGCTCGATCAACTCGTTGCGTTTGAGTAAATAGTCTTTGACACGTTCGGGGTCCGCAACGCTGTCCTCGAACGAGGGCAACGGATAGACTGGATGCGCCAGAATCTTCATTCGTATGCCATTGTGGCACTAATCTGCTTGATTTTTGCCACATTTCGACGCAATACACCATTCCAGTGGTTGCTGGGGAGCCCAAAATCCCCTGGACGCGGCATTTTTCTTGGTTAGCAAACCATGGCAGAGGAGAATCAGAACTCCCAGGTAGTCGAAAAACCGGCGGAACCCGCTCCGGTCGAACCGGACATCGACAATCTGCTCGAGACAATCCCAGACTTAAAAGACCTCTTCGGTGAGTCTGGACAACCGGAGCAAAAGCCCACAGAAGCACCTTTAAAGGAATCAGGTGCTTCGGAGACCGTAGCTGAGGTCGAAATTCCAGAGGGACTCAAGCCCGAAGAACCAACCGCAGAGCCGGAACCCAAAAAAGAGGATATTTTGTCCGAATCGGTCCAGAAACGGATCGATAAGCTAACCGCACAGAAGAAAACCGCCGAGGAACGCGCCACTAATCTCCAGACTGAACTTAACGACCTGAAATCGAAGTTCGTCGCGCCACCACCTGTTGCTCCCACGGCTGCAAGTCCATTATCTGATATCGAGAGCGATACCGATCTTGCAGCCAAGATTAACCATATCCAAGAGGCCAAAACCTGGTGTATCCAGCATTTGGACGGTGGCGAGGTAGATAAAGGTGACGGGACCAGGCAATGGCTGGAGGGCAATGTTGTTAAAAGCATCCTGGCCAACGCTGAGCTCATGCTTTCCAAGCATGTGCCGGAACGCAAGGAGTTCATCGCTAACAAGCGTGTTTTCGACGGCGAAGCGCAGCGGCAATACCCTGCGTTGTTCAAGGAAGGCACCGAGGCTAACAAGACCTACAACCAGTGGCTGAAGGTTTTTCCTGAGTGCCGGCGTTACCCTGATATTTCGTTGATTATCGGGGATGCGATCGTAGGACAAAAGATTCGACTTGATAGGGCAAAGGCTCAAAACGGCAAAGTTCCAAATGGCAGTCAGCCTCTGGCGCCTCCTGCGCCTGCGGCCTCTCCAAGAGTTCCGCAAACCAGAACGCCGAGTGGCCAGCAACTTGCCGAAGCTTTCGCGAGTGATCCAAACGCAGCCCTAAACAGTTTCGTGGATTCGCTTATTGAAGGCGCAGCCGCTCAGCGAGCAGCAGCAGCCAAGAAATAAATGCCCAGCTTAACTGAGCCGATTCAAGTCGGCAAACGCGAAGATTTCGCGGATGTAATCGCTATGGTCGATTACAAGGACACCCCGTTTAGTTCGATGTGTCCGAAAGGCACCGAGCCAGCCAACACGATCTATGACTGGCAAATGGATGCATACGATGCGCCCACTCTGGGTGGTATTGTTGATGGAGTCGATGTCGCAAACACTGACTACGTGAATCCTGCCAGCAAGCGGGCGAAAGCGCACGGGCGAATCCAGAAGTTTCGCCAGGCGTTCATGGTCTCCGACATGGCGCAGAACGTCTCTGACGTCGCCGGCATTGGCAAACGCGGCGAAATGCAGCGGGCGGTTAAGAAGACAATCGTCCAACTTAAACGAAATATGGAGCTCACCTTCTGCTCGGACCAGGACAGCCAAGCAGATAACGGATCCACGCTGCCTTACCTGACTCGCGGGATCGGCGCCTGGGTTAATGCTGGCGAAGTTACCATCACAGACACTGGCACCGCTTGCCCGCCAGGGTTTGTTCCGCCAGCGGGAAGCGTCATCACTAAGACGACGGCGACCACAATCGAGAGTGACATCAATACTGCGATGGGATCAATTTACGCGCTAACCGGCCAGCAGAAGGACTTCGACCTGCTCGTTGGGACGGCCCTAAAGCAGTTGTTTTCTAGCTTTGCCGCCTGGGTGCCTAGTGCAGTCACCACTGTCCCGTTGCGGCGGTATAACCAGGATTCGACCGCGAAGCAAATCATCAACACTGTCGACTTTTGGCAAGGCGATTTCGGCTCCGTGAAATTGATCTTGAGCCTGTTTCTCGGAGGTCTGCCGGGAGGAGCACCACCTATTCCTCAAAACATTGTGAATGGGCGCGGCTACTTCTGCGACTGGGATCAATTAGAGCTCCGTTACAATCGTATGCCAGGCTATCAGGAGAATCCTAACCTTGGCGGTGGACCGAGAGGCTATGTGGATGCTATCTGCGGGCTAGTTATATACAATCCTCTTGGCTTGGGGAAAATTGCACCAACCGCATAAAAAAACCGCCTAGCGCCAAATGATCACCGGTTGGGAGGACTTTGCTCGCGACCTTGGCCAGCTGTACGGCGAGGGTTTCGTAGCTGATTTCTGCCGGTCGATCTTGGACGAGGAAAAAGCAAAACAGGAAGTGGTTTATGGCTCGCAGCAACGTATCGCGGCTGCGAGCGCTCAGCTGGATAACTGCTGGGTAGACGGTCTGGGCGAACTGCATATGCGCCTGGATCCGACTGTCTATTTTTACTGGACGCAGCGCTACGGTCCACAGATCTGGAACGACAAAGACTTTGTCAGAAAGCTCAAGCGCGATAACCCGAGCATCGCTTTGCATGCCCGAAGTCGCAAAACGATGGTCAGACGACCGTGAACCCGCCAGTTTCGACGCAGCGCATTCTCTATTCGATTGCCAGACGAGTGGGGCTCGAACCCACCGGCGACGATGCTAATCTTTCTCCCAGTAAAGCCAGAGAGATCCTCGAGTTCGTCGACACAAGACTCAAGGAAGCTTGGGAACTATACGATTTTTTGGAAACCACCCTCGTTGAAGAGCGGGCTTTTGCTCCGGATTACGATCCAACGGTGTCCTACAGCCAAGGTGATATTGTTTGGGATTGGTGCTCGCGATTCTACTATCAGGCACTTGTCCCCACAATTGGCGGTAGTCTTCCCAATGCCGCAGTCTGGCAAGCAAACGTAAGTCCGCCTACGCGCACGATACTGTTTCTGCAACCTGGGCACACTCCCATTGGGACTGCTTATACCGCCTGGAACAAGAATCCCTATACCGACATGAACAGGAATCGCATCCCGTTTTTGTTGTCTAATAACGGGCTTGAGTTCACGCTGTCGCCGGTTACCCAAACAATCTGGATCGAGTTCAGGATTCTTTACCCTGGCATCGGCTTAGACCAGTGGAATAGCACCGAGACTTATAACACCGGTGATGCTTGTTTTTACAATACGGACACCTATCTGAGCCTGATCGATAACAATCTGAACAATACGCCGCCGGCTGTCTCTGACGGAAACTGGCAGCAGTTTCGGATCCCGTGGGTGTTCCGCGGATTCGTCACGCAGGCAGCGTTCGCCGATACGCTGATTGTTTCCGGCCAGAATGAAAAGGCCCCTGACCAACTGCAGCAGGCTTACCAATTACTCTGGGGCGAATACGACAAGCAAACGATTCAGTCCGGACAGTTCACGGGATACTCAGCGAGGGTCGTCTAATGCCGCTCACACCGAAAGGAAAAAAGATAAAAGCGGCGATGACCGAGCAATATGGTGAAAAAAAGGGTGAGGACGTTTTCTACGCTAGCAAAAACAAAGGCAAGATCACCGGCGTTGATCGGCCAAAGAAAAGGAAAGGATTAATGAACTGA
>Ga0307477_10001108_pt1 | contig 24047 bp, 26 predicted proteins | sample atmos_gasesECM2C_FD_203316 | JGI IMG/M metagenome (GOLD analysis project Ga0307477, IMG submission 203316) | Hardwood forest soil microbial communities from Morgan-Monroe State Forest, Indiana, United States - atmos_gasesECM2C_515 | ecosystem: Environmental > Terrestrial > Soil > Temperate...
GCCCTGGTCGTAAAGAAGGGAAGCGTCGTCCTCATCGCTGTCGCATCGTTTTTCGGTCACTTGGCCGCAGATACGGGGATTTTCGCACCATTTCAGCCCTTCTCGTTCCAATACATCTCGCTCGATGCCTACGTGGTCCCACTCGCACTGGTTTCGCTAGTTTTTGCTCTGGCTGCGGGTCATCTTAGGCGAAAGGAGGCGAATATGACTCCGCGACCCATGTAAGGGCCTCGAGCCCCGATGGCGACCTCGCCCGGGGAATCCGATGTAGATTTCGGCTTCATGCTCATGAATTCCACCTTCGCGCGCGCTAAATAGCGTCTGGGGGCGACTGTGACTGGTCACCATAGGATGATGGCAGCCTAGGCATGAGGCTACACTCTCTTTCTCCTGACGTCATAGAGGGGCTGTTCATCGAAGGAGGGATCAGCATTTGCGTCATCGGACTGGGAAGGATAGGGCTTCCCACCGCTGTCATGTTCGCTAACGGGGGAGCGAGGGTCTACGGCGCCGATATCAACGACGAGGTCGTCAGGTCTGTCAACGAGGGCAACTCGAAGTTCATGGACGAGCCAGGGCTCAACGAGATGCTCTCTAAGGTGAGCCAGAGCGGGAAGCTCACCGCGACGACGGACTGCGCTGGTGCTGTGGCCTCATCGGACCTTATCCTGATCTGCGTTCCAACCCCGGTAGGCGCGACGAGGTCTCCTGACTACTCGTTCATCGATGCAGCCGCGAGGGTGGTGGGAAGGTCGATGAAGAAGGGGTCCATAATTGTCGTCGAGAGCACCGTAGGGCCAGGCACTGTTGAGAACCTGGTCGGCCCAGTGCTCGAGTCGGAGTCTGGGATGAAGAGGACGGTGGACTTTGGGCTTGCAGCGTGCCCGGAGAGGTCAGACCCAGGAACAATCCTGAGGAACATGGGGACGGTTCCCAGAGTCGTGGGCGCCGACACGGAGGGATGCGCGGAGCTCGTCGCCACAATCTACGAGACCGCGTTTGGGGTCAAGGTCATCAGGATGAGCGACGCAAAGTCCGCCAACGCGGTGAAGCTCACCGAGAACCTGTTCCGGGACGTCAACATCGCGCTCGCAAACGAGTTCGCCCTCCTGTACGAGGGGCTGAACATCGACTCTATCGAGATAATCAACGCCTGCGCATCCAAGTGGAACTTCATGCCTCACTACCCAGGAGGTGGCGTCGGAGGCCCGTGCCTGCCCTCGAACTCCTACTACCTGATCGCAGAGGGGATGAAGGAGGGGAACATACCCTACCTCATCCGGATGGCGAGGGAGATCAATGACAGGATGCCCGAGCACGTAGTCGAGCTAATCGGCGACGCCCTGAACGACGTCGGGAAGACGATAAGGAACTCGAAGGTTGCAGTCCTCGGTGTCACGTACAAGCCCAACGTCAAAGACGTCCAGCTGACCCCTGTGAAGAGGGTCTGCGACCGGCTCGTCGAGATGGGGGCGAGGGTCGATGTCTACGATCCGATGTATCAAGGAGAGGATGTGATGGGGTTTAGCGGGAGGGCGAACTTGATGGAGGCTGTCTCCGACGCCGACTGCGTCCTGATAGGGACGGCGCACAAGGAGTTCAAGGACCTGGACCTGATGTCGATCTCTCGGTGGGTGAAGACGCCCGCCGCGCTTGTGGACTCGCGCAACGTCGTCGACCCCATGAGCGTCGCCCGGGTGGGGATGGCCTACAGGGGCGTAGGCAGGCCGGCCAAGACAGGGCCGTTCGTGCCGGTAGAGCTCGAGACCTCGGGGACGCCAGTCTGGCTCGACGCCGCGCGGCATCCTGATTAATGACGGGAGTCCTGGAATCCGTCAGAGAGCTCTGCAGATAGACCCGTTGAACACGTAGGTCAAAGACGTCCACGGCTGAATCGCTGGAAGACCACCCTGAGACGGGCCGGAGAAGCCAATCCAGATGGAAGATTCGGCCCTTCTGTTCAGGGAATGGTGGCGAACCCTGCCTGACTAAAGTGCGCGTCGAAAGTGAACGCCGTCCTCAACGAGTTCCTCTTCATGGTCGCGAACGATAAGCAGTCCGTTAGGCTCCACTGCTTGTCCGAATGTTGCTTGAAGATCTTCATCGCTTCTGAGAACAGCTCAGGATCACAGTACACCAGGTTCACGAACCTGGAAGAGAGGGTCGCCTCCGCGAGTTCTACTGCCTTGCTATGGCTGTGTGCGAAGCGAGTCAGGGTCACCGCCTCATCGAGCACATAGTCGGTCGTCACAAAGGACGTGACCTCGGTTTCCCTTGTAGCGATCTTCCGCATCATATTTTGGGCCTTGGTGTGAAAATCATCCCCCGAGTCATAATTCGCTTTGAGCGCCGATGAGTCTACGAAGACATTCAAGGAACTACTTCCTCTTATAGAGGAAGCTCTCGATCTCGTCTGACCTAATCTTGAGCTTGAACTCTACTGGCTTCAGCTTGAACAATGGGTCTTCATGGAGATTCGAGACCGAGGAGCTCCATTGACGCAGGGCCTCCCTTGCGGCTTCCTTTAGCGACATGTTCTTGCTCCTCGCCGAGATGACTAGTGTTTCGTAGTCTCGAGGTTCCAACTCAGTCTGAACGACCTTCATCTTTTCCTTCGTCATTGGAAATGACAGTCGCGATGTTACATTTAAATGTTCAAACACATGTAATTCTTGGAATGGCCAAGCTCCGGCAAAGGAAGAGGATGGACACGTAGGGTGAGGATGGAGCTATGGGCGGCTCAGGCGTTAGAGGGCGCTGACGGCGCAAGCTTCATCTCCATCGCATCCTCAGAGTCTATCATGGCGCCGATGGCACCGACGAAGACGCGTTTGACGTCCGCGTGGAACTGCGCGGCTATCGCACTCTTCACGAGGGACCCGCCCTGCGGGCAAAACTTGTCGATGGCCGCGAAGACGTCGTGCTGATTCCCAAGGTCGGTACCTTCTAGCTTCTGGATGAGCTTCCCCGCGTTCTCCCTGCCGAGGAGCTTGAGGCTTGACTCGAGCACTGCCTCTTGGAAGAGCGCAGGGAGTAGATCGGCCGCATCGGGAAAGACAGACTGAAGAGTGAACAGTTCCTCGTGGATCGTCTTGGTCGCCGGGACCGTGCTCCCGAGCATCGTCTGGCGGTCGAGGGCCGCCTCCTCGAAGGTCATCATCGCACTCAAAATACTTCTTCAGTGGTATTTGCGAATCGGGCGGTTCCAAGAACTCAGCCTCCCAGACCTTTGGAATTCGGCAAAGATTTCCGCGTTAGGCCATGGGCAAGAGCTACGCTCTGAGGAAGCGGGCCAGCCCCTGCTGGGTGGCGATCGCGAGGGCGGTGAAGACGACCAAGTGAACCTCATATGACAGCTGCCCTACGAGGGAGAGCATCTCCCAGTACGAGCTTGCCAGGTAGATGCTCGCAGTGGCGAGCGCCATCGTTCTTGTCAAGGGGAAGGGACGCGAGCGCGCTAGGTGAAAGACCCCCAACGAGAAGGCGAGCGTGATCGCGACCTGGAGGGCCTTGGCCACCGGCAGGAGAGGAGACGCTTGCACTGTCGCGGAAACACCGAGGGGGATTATCCACCAGGTAGAGAGCGAAACCTGGGAGCCGAGGAGGGAGAGAGCAACGTAGTTCCCCAGCTCGTAGACGCACACCGCCACGTAGAGCAGGCACGCCCCCGTTGCCGCGTCGAGCAGGTTCCTCGCTCCGATGCCCATATGCAGTCGCGAATTGCATCATTGGTGCGACTAATCTGGAATCGTGCCGTAGCGCACGAAATCCTCGGGTGGATTAGTGGAATCCGGACACGGGGACGCTAGCCTGCCGAGTAGGACGGGCCCAGGCCGATCCCGACCGCCTGAATGCCTCCTTTCCTCAAAGCTTCCAGGTCGAGTACTCCTCTGCAGTCCACGACCAGGGGCTTCCTCATGGCGCCAAAGTCCTTGGCACGGAGCTTTGAGAACTCGGGCCATGGCGTGGCGACCATGCAGCAGTCCGCGCCCTCGACGCACTCCCTGGCGCTGGAGGCGAACTTCGCCTCCTTCACGAGAACCTTCCTCGCATTTTCAGCGGCCTCGGGGTCGTACACGACCACCTCCGCCCCCTCCCCGACCAGGCCGTTCGCGAGGGATATCGCCGAGGACTCCCGTACATCGTCCGTGTTCCCCTTGAACGCCAGCCCGAGCACGGCCACCCTCTTGCCGCTCAGCCCCCCAAGGAGCCCGCGGGCGATCCTCATGGCCACGAGGGGCTGCCTCTGGTTGACCATTAGCGCGGCCTCGAGCAGCTCCGGCCCGACCCCCGCGTTCTTAGAGTGCGCGATCAAGGCCCTGAGGTCCTTGGGGAGACAAGAGCCCCCGAACCCTAGCCCTGCCTTCAGGTACCTGGCGTCGGCCCCCGTGATGCTGCTAAAGCCCCTCGCGACCTCGTCGACGTCGCTCCCGGGTACCGCCTGGCAGAGGTTCGCGAGCGAGTTGATGAAGCTCAGCTGTGTGGCCCTGAAGGTGTTCACGGCGTACTTGATGAACTCCGCGTTGGACGGGCTCGTCGAGATCACAGGCGGGAGGCGGCGGTAGTATGCGCGATAGAGGGCCGAAAGAGCCCTCCTGCTCGCCGCGTCGACCGCCCCGATTACTATCGCGTCGGGGTGGAGGGTGTCCTCGACGGCAGACCCTTCCCTGAGGAACTCAGGGTTCGCAGCGAGCCCGAAACCCTTCCCGCAAAGCTTGCCTGAGTGCTCCTCGAGCGCCGCCCTAACCGGTCCCGCTGTAGTCCCTGGGACGACCGTGCTCTTGACCACGACGGAGCGGAACCTCGTCGCCCGACCTAATTCCTCGCCGACTTGGCTCGCCGCCGAGACCAGATAGCCCAGGTCGATGCTCCCTTCAGGCCTGCTCGGGGTGCCCACCGTGAGGAAGGTGATGGAGCTCTCTTCAACGGCTTCGCCAAAGTCAGCCGTGCAGGTGAGAGTCCCTCGCTTTAGGGCGCGCTTCAACATGGCGTCGAGACCGGGTTCGTGGAATGGGACCCGACCCTTCGAGATGGAGGCCAGCTTGGCAGCGTCCGCTTCGACACCGGTGACCCGGATGCCGCTACTTGCGAAGCACACCGCCGTGGTGAGGCCCACGTACCCAAGACCCACGACGCTCACTGCAGGTCCCTTCAATGGAAATCAGACCCCAACCGTCTCGTAATAAGCGCTCCATCGTGGAAGCACACCTCACCAGACGCATCAGGTAGGCAGGGACTCGAACCTTAAGGAGCTCAGAATCGCTTAACTATGCATCGGTTCCCATACAAGCATCTTTTGAAGTCCAAGAAGATATCCATAACCGAAGAGGCCTATGAGGCCCTCCAACGCGAGAAGGGGAATGGAGAAAGCTTCACTGAAGCAATTCTCCGGCTCACGCGAATGAGAGGCAAGCTCTCGGACTGCTTCGGAAGTTGGAGGACGACTGACGAGGAGCAAGCAGTAATCAGAGCTGAGTTGACGAGAGGGTGGAGACGAGCGGGACGCGCCTTCCCTCGGGCGTCCTCCCCCCGAGCTACGACATAACCGGACGAACGAACAAAGACGTGATGGCCGTTCCTTGGCACAGGCCCCCAACTTAGCTTGAGATACGCTTGTCTACTCCCATTATGGTCTTAGTGGTAGAATGGTAGAAGCGGTCACCACGATAGACAAAGCCGGAAGAGTGGTCATCCCAAAGGAGATCAGGGAGAAGATGCATCTCGAAGAGAACAATGTCATTCTGGTGGTCGAGGCAGGCGGCGCGCTCGTCCTGAAGAAGCTCGACGTCCAGCAGATCGCCGAACGACTCAGATGGGAGCTTAAAGGCAAAGACCTGGATGACATAGTGAGAAAGGTGGAAGCGCAATCGAATGACCGAGTCAGAAAGGAGCGCCCGTCCGCTCTTCGTCGTTGATGCCAACGTCTTCGTTGCGGCGATAAAGCCATCGCGCACTAAGTAACGCCGCCGCCATAAAGACAAGGGACGCCAGATGGCCTGCGAAATCGACCGGCAACCAATCCGCCCTTATCATCTGCTGCAGGGAGGCGATCGGAACAACGGAGACGGAGGCGGCCGCGAACGCCGCGAGAGTTAGGGCGTACGCGAGGGATAGCCTCCTCAACTGAGCAGGCCTCCTCAATGCGTTTAACGACCCCTTGGTGGTGGCCAGCATGAGCGCGAGAGTCGCCAGGTGTAGCACTACCTCCGAGATGTCGTGGTGCAACCCAGACGTCACCTCTGGCCAAGTATAGATAGAGTCGAGGTTTATCGGCGCGTCATCTGTGACGGAAAACAGGTACGCGAGGAACAGCATGAGCAGCGTCCTGCTGCCCAAGGCCATGAACACTGCGGCCCCGAAGAGCCCCGGGACGGCCACGCCAAGGACGAAGACCATCCAGTCATATGTCGGCTGGTGGATTGCATAGACGTAAAGCGGAATCATTGTCACTATCGCGACCGCCAGCGTGGCGGCCGCGAGCCCGACCTTCACCGGTCTAGGCCTCTGCCCTGACCAGATTCTCGTACACCTCGGAGGTCTTCTTCGCCATCGTTTCCACATTCAGCTCCCTTTCGACCAGATCTCTGCCGTTCTCTCCGAGGGAAGAGGCGAGCCTGGGGTCTGACAGCAGTCTTTCCATCGCCGCGCCAAGACCGCGGGAATCACCCGCCTCCACCAAGAGCCCGTTCGCGCCGTCCGTTACGAGCTCGGGCAGAGCCCCCATGCGGGTCGCCACGCAGGGCCTCCCTGATGCGAATGATTCCAGGACCGATAGCCCGAACCCTTCGATGAATGAGGGGAGGGCGGTGAGCGTCGAGGCCGCATATGCATGAGGGAGCAAATCGTCCGAGATTTTCCCAGTAAAGATGACGCTGTTGGCGATCCCCCGCGAGGCGGTCCTCGACGCCAGCTGCTGCATGTAGGAGGCATCTCCTGTGCCGACGATTGCGAGTGAAGCGTCAGGATTGACGCGGTGAACTTCGGAGAAGGCGTCGATCAGGACCTCGAGCCCCTTGGAAGGATGTATCCTTCCAAGGTAGAGGACACACTTCTCTCCGACTCTTGGGAACGCCCCACGGAACTCGTCCCCGTCTCCCCCCTCGAACCGCGCAGGGTCGACCCCGTTCCTCACCACCGTTACCGACCGGGGATCGACGGAGAGATACTGCCTGAGGGTCGCCGCGGTAAACTCGCTCACGGCTATCACCCTGTCGCACTGCTCAAGGATCCTGCCTTCGAGGCCGCTCAGGACAGACCCTCTCAATAGAAGCGGGATTCTCGACCAGAGGCTGGTATAGGGGAGCCTTGAGATTGCCTCGGCGACCTGCAGATGGTGCACAGTGGAGACGCAGGGGACTCCTTTGTGGCGGACGTGGAGCAGGAAGGTCGGGAAGTCGAACGTCACGTGGATGAGGTCGACCTTGGTGTCGTCCACTAGCCTGTCGATCGCCAGCTCGGCTCCGGCGAGGAACCTGGCCTCCCTTAGGGGCCACCTCCCCTCCTCCACGGTCATCAGCCGGACCCCCTCATCGCCTCGGACCGGCCCAGTTGCGGGGGCGACCACTGTGACCTCGTGCCCTTGCCTCGACAGCTCGACCGCGAGGCTCCGAGTGTAGGTGCCCTCGCCCCCCGCCCGCGGCGGGTACTCGTAGGTGACCAGGCAGACGCGCACGTCTCTCCTACCTCGCCGGGAGCCGAGAGTAGGCTTCCCCGAGCCTCCTCGCGAGGACCGAGTAGGAATACTCCCGCGAGGCCTTGGTCCTCGCCGCCCGGCCAAGCTCCTCCCGCAACGAGGCGTCCTCAAGGAGCGTGACTAATCCCTCCGCGAGGAGCTCGGGCTCCGGCCTCTCGACAAGCAGCCCCGCCCCTCCAGAGAGGTTGTATGCGATCTCCCCAGTCCGGGGCGCGACAATCGGCTTCCCCATGGCCATGTACTCTGGTACCACCATTGGTGAGCTGGCCCCGTGGAACGGGTGGGTCGAGATCACATGGAGGGCAACGTCGGCCGCAGCGACCAGGCTCGGAACATCCTCCCTTGGGACCCGCCCCGTGAGGGTCACGTTCGACCCCAGGCCGAGGCTCGCGACCAGGGCCTGCATATCGAAGCTGCCGCCCCCGACTATCAGCATCCTCGCATCCGGGATCCTCCTGCACGCGATCCGGAAGGCCGTCAAAGCTGCGACGTGTATCTCCGACTCGAACTTGTGGAAGGTGCTTATGTAGACGACGACCTTCGAGCCTCTCAGCGAGTATCTCTCGCGCGCCGCCCCGCCAGCGACCGACGCGTTGAACCTCTCCTCGTCGTACCCATTGGGGACGAACACCAGCTTCTCGGGAGGGATGCCCAGGCTGGCCATCCTCGCACTTAGGATATGGCTGACGGTGACCACGAGGTCTCCCAGCCGGGGGAACGTTCCCTCGAAAAGGGTCAGGATGCCTCCCTTCGGGCCGTATAGGCGGGCATAGCTGGAGTACCCGCCGTAGCCGTCCCAGTCGTCCATGTCCACGACCAAGTTTTTGTTGCCCAGGTTCCCGAGAGCCGACACCGACGCGGTGTAGGGGCTCGCCCTGTTCACGTGTATCACAGAGGAACCCTCGCTCTCCTCCCTGAGGAGGCGGATGTTCTCTGGGAACTTGGCAGCCAATGGCTCCCGCCAGTACGATATCTCCCTGAACGGGTAGTCTGGGTAAGGCGCTGGGGCTGGCTCGGGACCCGCAGCCGGTCTCCTGCACAAGAAAGTAGTCTCGAACCCCCTCCTTGAGAGGTACTTGGCAAGACCTGCGCAGCGGTAGCTGGAGGCGGCGGCGGGAGGGAAGTGTATCACGAACAGGACGCCCGCCATCTCTGGGCCGCGTCGGCCCCTCGGCTATTAGAGCTTGGTTGGGCCCTGACCTATCTCTTCATGATGAGATAGCCGTCAAGATAGAGCGCGTCGAAGCCACCTACCGCGAAGCTCCTCAGCGCCTCACGCGGGGTCTCGACAAGGGGCTCCCCGGCGAGGTTGAAACTTGTGTTCACGACGAGGGGCTCGCCGCTTAGCTCTCCGAAAGACCTGATGAGGTCGTACCACGCCGCGTTGTCCTTGCCGTCGACCGTCTGCGGCCTCGCCGTCCCGTCGACGTGGGCGACCGCCGGGACCCTCTCGCTCGCCCCCTCGAGGAGCCTGTACATCATTACCATGAACTCGTGGGGCCTCGCTTGGACGAAGTACCTCTGAGCATCGAGCAGAGACGGAGCCAGCGGCCTCCACCACTCCCTCCCCTTGATCGCGTTCACCAGCCGCCAGGTCTCCTTCTTCGTCGGATCCGCGACGATGCTCCTGTCCCCCAGGGCGCGCGGGCCCAGCTCGCTCCTCCCCTTGAACACCGTCACGACCTTCCCCTTGGCCACCAACCTGGCGACCTCGTCCATCGAGTCCCCCAAACGCTCTGCGCTCCACTTTGAGTCCCTGACCGTCGAGGCGACCTCCTCCTCAGAGTACTCGGGCCCAAGGTAGACGTTGGTCAGCCTCCCATGGGCCATCTTGCCTGAGAGGGTGTGCGCGTATACGTAGGCCGCCGCCCCGATCGGCCCTCCCGCGTCGTTCGCGTCGGGGAAGACGAAGATGTCTTCGAAGAGCCCCGAGTAGAATAGTTCCATGTTCGATTTTGCGTTCAAGGCCACTCCACCCGCCAGCAGGAGCCGGCTCTCGGAGACGTTCCTCTTCGCCCACCGCGCGGTCGCGAGCATCGCCTCCTCGGTCACCTTCTGGGTAGCCCACGCGATGTCCGCGGCCTCTCTGCTGACTTCGCCCCTGGTGTCCCACGAGACCTTCTCGAGGGTCTGGGTGGCCGTGCTGACGTACTGGTTCGGGAGAGTCCTGGGACCCGACCTTATCGGCGGGTGGACGAAGGTGTAGGGGGAATCGCCCCCGCCGTCTTCGTTGATTTTGACGAGCGAGCGGACCCTGGCGTAGATTTTGGACTCTCGCCCATAGGGCGCGAGGCCCATCAACTTCCCCGGTCCTTCGAGTGCGTCGTACCCTATCCTGGAGCTCATCGCCTCGTAGAAGAGGCCGATCGAGGAGTTCCACGTGGGCATAGCGAGGACCTTCTCGAACTCCCCGCCCTTCGCCCTCCAGACCACCGTGGAGTCCCTCTCACCGCTCCCGTCGACCGTGAGAGCGAGGGCGGAGGACATGCCTGAGAAGTAATACGCAGAGCTGGCGTGGGCAAGGTGGTGTTCCACAGGCACTATCTTCACATCGGCGGGGAGGCTGGCTCCGGCCAGGGAGTACGCCCTCCGCAAGAAGTATCTCGAGAGGTAGACGTAGTCTGCCCCTGACAGCCAGTGGAGGAGCGCGTCGGACCTGCCTCCGCGCGCCTCTATCTCAGGTTCGAGGCTCGCCAGTCCCTTCACGTACAGGGAGTTCCTGTAGGAGAAGGAGAAGAGCCTCGGCGTCCAGTTCAGCGCGAACGCGTCTACGTCGGACGGCTTCGCACCGAGCTTCTTCAGATGCTGGAAGAGCTTGACGAGGGAGTGGACAGGCAGCTCTCCCACAGAGTGCTTGTGCCTCGTGAACCGCTCCTCCTCCGCGGCGAAGACGAGTTTCCCGTCGAGGATTGCGGCGACCGAGTTGTCATGCCCGATTGGCCAGCTGAAACCCACGACGAGGGTCAAGACCGGTTGCTCACCTTTGGAGGCCGACCGAATCCCGGAGTATTAAGCAAGCGGGAGCTTATTGGACGTCGCTGTGGTGGATTCCAGCTTCACATCGATGTGATTGGAATCCAGAGTGTCTATAACATCCCCATCGATTAATTTCATGGAATGGGCGCCGGTTCAGAGCGGAGGCTATTCCTACCTCGAGCACCGAGCTACTCAGTAACGCCCCGGAGGTTGGATCCGTCCCTTCGGAACATTCTTCCCTACAAATTATGCTTAAATCGTCGGCTAAACCGTCCCGAAGAGATGATAGAGTGGCGATGAAGGCCTTCGCCAAGGCCTGGAAGTTGGGAGCCGCTCTTCCCCTCCTCATCTTGGTCTCGTCTCTCCCGATTCCTCCGGTCTCGGCCGTCCCCTCCTCCTTCGGGCCTCCGACCTTGACGCTCACCAATAACGTAGGGCTGGCAGGGTCCACCACGACGATCGGGGGGAATGGGTACACGGCCGGCACCACGACGACCTACGCTGTCTGCTTCAGCCAGTACACGAGCAACTGGTGCTACGGGTTCACGCCAACCTTCGTCTCCACCGACTCGAGCGGGAACATTATCCCCCAGACCTTCAACGTCCCGCAGGCAACGAGCGGAGGCTACACTATCCAAATTGCGGCTCCGGCGTGCTGCACGATCTACGTCCAGCAGGGGTTTACGGTCGAGCCGACGAACCTCGTCTTCTCCCCCTCGAATCAATATAGCACTCTCAACCTGAACCCGATGTTCGGGCCAGACGGGCAGACGATAGCCGTCTCGGCCAACAACCTCCAGGACAGCCAGCCCTACGTCGTCTGCCTGAGCGGGTCGGCGTCAAGCTGCAGCGGCGCCTCGACCGCGGTCACTTCGACCGCTGGCGGGACTGTGTCGACCACTCTAACGGTTCCGATAATAGACACAGCGAGCACCGGAGGGGCGAGCGGCAACCTCTGGGTGGACCTCGCCCCATTCGGCAGCGGCATAATCGCGTCCACCCCGTTCATCGTCACAGGAACGACGATCACGCTCTCCTCGGATGTCGGTTCTGTCGGCTCTTCAACCAACTTGGGCGGGGCGGGATACGCGAAGGGCACCACCACGAACTACGGCGCCTGCTTCAGCCAGTACGCGAGCAACTACTGCTACGGGTTCTCGCCCATCTTCCTGACGACCGACAGCAGCGGGAACATCGTCTCCAAGTCGTTCACAGTACCTCAGACGGCGAGCGGCGGGTACTTTCTCCAGATTGTCTCGCCGAGCTGCTGCACCATCTACGCGCAGCAAGGGTTCACTGTAGAGCCTTTCAACCTCGGCATCAACCCATATTTCGGGCCTGAAGGCCAGTCCATAACAGTCACCGCAGACGACCTCATGGGCGGCGCCGCATATTCGGTCTGCCTCAGCACGTCGTCCTCGAGCTGCAGCGGGAGCCCGACCCCCGTTACATCGACCGCGGGCGGGACGTTGTCCGCGACGCTGACGGCGCCCTTCCTGGCGACCGAGAGCTCTGGTGGCGCGAGCGGGAACTACTGGGTCGACCTGATGCCTTTCGGCGGCTCGGTCATCGCGTCCACTCCATTCATAGTCACTCCCCTCACCGTGTCGGCGTCTCCCAACCAGGCAGCGATCGGGGCCTCGATAGCGGTCAGCGGGAACGGGTACGCCCAGAGCACGAGCTCGACATACGGGCTTTGCTTCAGCCAGTACTCGACCAACTGGTGCTACGGGTTCTCCCTTAGCTTCGCCTCGACAGACGCCGGCGGCGCGCTCTCGGGCACGGTCACCGCGCCCTCCGCCAACGGAAACTTCCTCCAGGTCGTCTCCTTGACGTGCTGCACGATAGTCGCGCAGGTGCCCTTCGGCGACGGCGCCTCCGCCGCCGTCCCAGCCTCCCTCACTCTCTCGAGCGTGATGGGGGTCGGCGAATCGTCCACCACGATTGGGGGCGGTGGATACTCTCCGAGCACCAACACCGTCTACGAGGTCTGCCTCAGCCAGTACATCAACAGCTACTGCAACGGCTTCTCACCCTCGTTCATTTCTACCGATAGCAACGGGAACATCGTCCCTCAATCGTTCACTATCCCCGCGACCGGCGGCGGCGGCTACTTCCTCCAGATAGTCTCGCCGAGCTGCTGCACCATCGACGCCCAGCAAGGATTCACTGTCGAGCCGACGAACCTGGTCTACTCCCCCGAAGGGTCTTCAACCGTCTCGCTCACACCGGCCTTCGCCGCGGAAGGAGCTAGCATCGCCGCTTCTGCGAACAACCTCGCAGGGAGTACCATCTACTTCGTCTGCCTGAGCACCTCCTCGACAAGTTGCAGCGGGGCCTCGGTCCCTGTGACGTCCACGTCCGGCGGCTCGATCTCGACCACGCTCGTTGTCCCGGTCACAGCGGGGCAGAGCAACGGCGGAGGCAACGAGAACTACTGGGTCGACTTGGGCCCATTCGGCGGGGGCATCATCGCGGCCAGCCCCTTCGTCGTTACCCCGACGACCATGACGGTCTCAGGGGATGTTGGGGCCGTGGGCTCATCCGTGAATGTCGGAGGAGGCGGCTACTCGGCGACCACTGCCACCTCCTACGAGGTCTGCCTCAGCCAATACATCAATAGCTACTGCAACGGCTTCTTCCCGTCCTTCCTGCAGACCGATTCCAGTGGCAACGTCGTCCCGCAGACGCTCGCGATCCCCGAGACGGGCAGCGGTGGCTACTTTGCCCAGATAGTCTCGCCGGTCTGCTGCATCATCTACGCCCAGCAACCTTTCACAATCGAGCCGTTCAACCTCGGCCTCAACCCATACTTCGGGCCCGAGGGCCAGTCAATCACGGTCACCGCCGACAACCTGGCCTCCAACACCCAGTACAGCGTCTGCTTCACGACCTCGGCCTATAGCTGTAGCGGGTCCTCAGTATCTGCGACCTCTTCCGCAGGAGGTGCCATCTCGGCCACCGTGACCGTCCCCGACCTCTCGACCGAGAGCAACGCCGGAGGCAACGGGAACTACTGGGTCGACATCCTCCCGTCTGGCGGAGCCGTGGTCGCGCAGGACGCATTCGTAGTGACCCCGAACACCCTCACCCTCAGCCCCAACTTCGCCGGCATCGGCGGGGCCGTCGCGATTACAGGGTCGGGCTACGCCCCGAGCACCACGACCATCTACGGGATGTGCTTCAGCAAGTACTCCAATAGCTGGTGCAACGGCTTCGCCTCCCCCTCGTTCGCGAAGACAGACGCGACCGGCTCCCTCACCGCGAACCTGAACGTGCCCTCGACCTCCACAGGTGTGGTGTACGTGATGGTCGTGTCGCCTACCTGCTGCAACGTGATCCAGCAGTCAGCGTTCCAGACGACGAACTCGATTACTACCGTGTCCTGCACGTCGCCGGTGGCCGCTAACGACGTCTCGACCTGCACAGCGGCCGTCACCGACTCCAGCGTGTCCGCGGCGGTGACACCTACAGGGACGGTGAGCTTCGTCTCCGCGGGGGCGGGGACCTTGTCGAGTCCCACTTGCACCCTTTCGCCTTCCACTGGCGTCTCGTCCACGTGTACGGTGACGTACACTCCGATGCTTGAAAGCGAGGGCACCCAGACGATAACAGGGACGTACGGAGGCGACGGCTCGCACTCTGGCAGCCAGAGTGTCCCGTTCCAGCTGACAGTCGATAAGAGGAGCACGAAGGCGTTCATCTCCCCGACGACCACGACCGTCTCGGCGGGCCAGACTATCACCCTCACCGTCATGGTCGTGGACTCTAGCGGGGGCACGGCTGCCGCCCCCACGGGCATCGTCCTATGGACGGACGGCCACGCGACCGGGACCTTCGATCATCCTGCTTGCATCCTCGTGAAGGCGACTTCCTCGGCCAGCGTCTGCTCCATCAAGTACACAACCGGGCCGTCCACAAAGGCGGTGCTCATCGGCGGCATATACGCAGGGGACGACGACCACAAGGCGGCGATAGGGTTCTCCCTGTTGCTCCCTTGAGTCATGACCGCAAGACCTTATAGAACTGGAAGCCCTCGGGGACATTCCGTTGTCCTGTCCGTTATGTGAGGTCGTGAACGCCGAGAAGGGGGTCTACGAGGACGACTCGGTGAAGGTCCTCCCGACCAAGAACCTGAAGGGGCACAAGGCGAGGATCATGGTAGTGAGCAAGGATCACCAGATGACGGGGTGGATCGAGACCTACATGCTGAAGATCCTCGAGGACGTGGGGATGAAGGTGTTCGATTACACGTACAAGTTCGTCATCGTCGCTACCGACTACGCCTCCGTCCCCGACCATCCGCACTTCATCGCCTCGGACCTCGAAGGCGGCGAGGACCACAGGCAGCTACTCGGGACAAGGTGGCTAAAGGTAGTCGACGTCAAGCCATGGACAGCCTGGAACAAGCCAGGGGGCGTGAAGCCCCAGGGGAACGGAAACCTTCCCAAGACCAGGCGCGTCCCTCCGCCGGCCTAGACTCTCATCAGAGGGGGACACGCCGCCTCGTCTCCCGCTCCGAGTAGGCGATGAGCGAGTCGATTATGAAGTTTGCCTGGAATCCGAAGGTCGCCGCCAACTTCTCGGCGAACAAGCCCGGGTCCTCAAGCGACCTCCTCCCCAAGCTCGCGACTGTCGCGTAGGCGCACGTCTCCCCTAGGATGCTCGCCAGGCCGTCGGTCACCAACTGGTCGAAGCCGTGACCAGGGCCCTTTGGCAGGCCAATCGCTTTCACGAACCGAGCCGAGAGGGCCGAGACCGGGGCGTTTACGCTCCGCGGGGGCGCCTCGACCTCGCTGGCGGACGAAGCCAAGTAGGCAATGACGGTAAGTTGCCTTCATAAGAAGAGTAAGGATTCCAAATATGGAATGGGGAACCATCATGGGCCGGCGACACGAGGTTTCCATCCTATTCCTCGACTGGTACTTTCTGGCCCGGCCTCCCATCGGGCATTGCGAGGATTCGAAAGAGAGAGACCATCCTCGCGTCGTTCATAGAACCTAGAGGCGTTTCAAGGCATTGGGCTATGGATGCCCGCGGGTCGCGAAGAGTGGGTTCAGACTGACAACCTCTTCGTATTGCGGCAACTTGGATCAAATCCCAGCCCATAGGGCTCGTTCTGGGTTTCCATTTTGGAGGCTGATGAGAGAGGCTGATTTGCCCCGAAGCCGAGTTGTCCTTTGAAGGTTCGAATCTATTCCCCGCCCGCTGTGCAAATTCACCAAAGTGGGGTAAGATATAATAATTGGGGAGAAATCTCATGTTTGGGGCAAAATGGCCGTTACCAAGGTCGATGATAGAGGGAGAATCAAGCTGCCTAGGGACTTGGTCTCTCCTGGAGAGTCCGTAGTCATCATCGATGCGAACTCGTACTTCCTCGGCATCCCGATTCCTTCAGACCCCCTTATGTCCTCAGGATCCTGGCTAAAAGAGGATCTAGACGTCAAGGAGCTCAAGCGGGTGGCGGAAGACGGCGCGGGCGAGGACGCGAGGAGCAGGGCAGCAAGGCGGAAGCAGCTTTGATCATCGATACGGACATCCTTTTCTCGCACATCAAGGACGAGGATTGGCTGAAGGAGGACGCTGAAACGATATTGAGGCAAGTCGCCGCAGGCAGGTTCGGTGAGGTACAAGTCAGCAGAGAGGCCATTCACGAGCTCTATTACCTGCTCGCCAGGACCGGTCATCCTCCTGCGGACATCCTCTCGAAGGTTGGAGCACTGACGAGAATCGCGAACCTCTCTTGGGCCCCAACAACCACCGATCACGACCTGCTGGCCCTCTCGCTCGTCACGACATATGGATTGTCGTCCATCTTCGACTCTTACCACGCGGCGACGTGTCTTCTGGAAGACCCAGAGCACAAGCTGATCTCGACTGACGATGCCTATGATAGAATCCCCAGAATCACGAGAATCGATCCGCGCAAGCTTGCGGCGCAGATCAGAGAAGAAGAATCAAGAAAAGCAAAGCGATAGCCCGGCAAAATGGCGGGAATACCTCGAATCTCGGTCAGAAAAAGCCATTACCCATTGGCCGAAGGGGTAGGTGGAGAATGCGAGTCTCGCAGATTCTGACACGCGCATAACAATCGGAACCGAATAGCACGAATCTTACAAGCCAAAAAACGCGTTCGCAAAGAGCTGCTTTGTTAACCGGGATTATCACAGCAGGAGATACGATTATAACCAGTGGGATTTTCGTTCGGCGTGATGAGCAAGACGATGGGGGCAAGGGTCACGCCCATCCTGTTCCTCGTCGAAGGAGCCTTCTGGGTCGGGATGATCCTGACAGGTAGCGGCCTGCTCCTCGGTTGGGCGGCGATCACGAGCTTCGCGAGCGGGGCGGCGCTCCTGGGCGCGCCTTCGAACCAGTTCACGAGACCTCTCGCCGGTGCCAGCGCCCTCCTGGGCCTGACCCTGACCATCTACCAGGTGTACGCCGCCGGGACGACACTGGGAACCGTCGAGTCGATGGTGGGAGCCTACAGCGCGTTGCTGTTCTTGCTCTTCACGATAGTCTACGCGTACCTCGCTTTGAAGGTCGTCGTGTTCCCCGGCTCGAAGCCCAAGGCAAAGGCCTAGTTGGGCTCGCGGAACCCGCGTACCTGATGGATGCGCCGAAGGAAATACACCGTGTATCCGCTTATCACGAAGAGCGAGGCGAACATCTTCGTCGCGAAGACGAGGTTCCAAGGAGTGGGGCCGGGGCCGCTGACGAGGTTGGGGTTGTTGATCAGGTTGTTGACCAGCCCTGTGGTGAAGTAAGCGCCCCATAGCATGAAGTTGTAGAGCACCTCGTAGGCGGAGGCGAAGGCGACGACGAGGGAGAAGAGCTGGACCACAGAGAGGGTGACCTGCGACCAGGCCGCGACATGGTTCTGGTAGAGCCTCAGCCCGCTGTAGAAGAAGGTCACGGACGCGACGCTCAGGTAGGTCACCGGCTTGGCGAGGAAGGGGAACGGGAACTCTACGTTCACGAGGGTCGCTCCCACGTCGAGGACCCCGCCGCTGGCGTAGAGCGCAGAGGAGACCAACCCGTACGCGACGACCGCCAGTATGGTAAGACCAGAGCCCCAACAGACGATTCTATACATCAGGCGGGTGGTTGCCTCTGGACGACGGAGTTCGTCCATCTGCTCCAAAGAGATTCAAAGACGTCTTGGCGCCTTTTACTTTTAAGGTTTCTCTATGACGGGTGAGGTGCTGCCCTACTTGCGGGTGATCTCTAAGCGTGTCCAGCTTGAGCGGCTTTCCCTATTTGCCCACTCCCACGGCATGACAAATTACCGTAGTCGTGGAATTGAGCACCACCACGGACTCGCCGGAACAGGAGTTGGTTGCGGAAACAGGAGATTCAGGGTATATTGGACCTACAGCCGTGAATTCCAGCCAGAAGGCGATGAGTACGACGACGATTATTGCGACCCCTACCGTCACCATGAGAGCTTTCCACGCTTTCTGGTTCAACCTACATCCAAGCTCTGATTCAGGGTCGGTCAGCCTTAAGATTTTTCAGTTGGCGTCAGCGATGTCTCATTCCAGCAAATCGAGCCACTTGTTCTTGGCGTTGACGTCCACACTTCGCGGCCTGAGCCGGTCGAACGAACAGAAGGCTTTTGTAATACCGCACAACCAGTATTTACGGTGGAGTAGGTATTACTCGCGTTGTTAGCGTTACCAGCAAAGGGCAAGCGACAATCCCAAAGGACCTCAGGAAAAAGTTCGGAGTGGGAAAGAAGATCATGGTGGTTGAGACAAAAGAGGGCATACTTCTGAAGCCATTGCCCAGTCCTAAGGAAGACTTCGGCTCCCTTCGCAACGTCTTCAAGAGCCAGACTTCCAAAGAGTTGATTGACCAGGCGCGCTCCCAAGAGCGGGCAAACGAGAAAAGACGAAAGAAGTCAATCCTTTCACGGCCCTAGATGGGTAGTGGGTTCTCGATCTGACTACCTTTGTATTCGACGCGGAGGCGCTCCTAGCCTTCTATCTCGGGGAGCCAGGCGGTAGGAGAGTCGAGGGCTGTTTGGAGGAGATAACCAGAGGGGAGTCCGAGGGGCTCATGAATGTCGTCAATCTATCCGAGCTCTATTACATTCTTTACCGCAATAGCCCCGAATTAGCGGCGGAAAAGGAACAGAATCTCAAAGGGTACGGCGTGGAAATAGTTTCACTGGAAGCAGGTGATGACCTTTGGAAGGAGGCGGCAGAAATCAAGGCTTCCCACGCTCTATCGCTCGCAGACGCATTCGCAGCCGCCACAGCAAAGCGAAAGGGTGCAACCTTGGTTGTTGGTCGCGACCGGGAATTCACCAAAATCGGTGGAATCAAGATGGAGAGGATACGATAGGCCCTCCTCCCACGCTGCTTCTTGGAAAGGTCAAGGAATGCTTAGGCGACGATTGCGAAAGGGATTCAGCTGCTCCCACCGCGGCTTCGGGCTCGCATCCTCCTGAATCCCCATAGACAACCGGCGTCTCACGAAGCTCCGCTGTGCGCATGAACTAATCGCGCGGGAAGCATCATCATCATCGAGGTTCGGGACAAGAAAGTACACTGCGCTAATTATGGCGTACTATTCTGGCATTGAGGATATGGTCATATTTGTCATAGCATCTATAACCCTTATCAGAGAGGTTTCTTCTGAAGAAATGGAGGAGGAAACGGGGGAGAATGGCGACCAAACTAACTACGGTCATAGTCGGGTTCGCTACGCTCCTGTATGTCGCGAGCTATCTCGTCTTCCTATGCTTTGTTGGCACCGTTGTTGCGATTGCTGCACATTCTCAAGGTCTTGACCCCTTCGGATTATCCGGGAGCATTGTTTTCTTAGCAGTCGTGCTTGGTGAATTGGCCACCTTGTTCCTTCTTGACAAGCCTGCTCCTATTCTCATAACCTTCAGCTTGCCATTCATCCTCGGCGAAATCGTTGTCCATCAAGCCATAAGCTCAGAGGCGATCAAGCGAGTAATCAGGATTCCAACAGAGACTATTAGGAATCCGCCTTTTCTTCCCCATTCGCTCTTGGGCTAGCGGCCTCTCCCAAGAGTTCTCTCAATCCCTTTGTTTAGAGTTCAGCGGCCTGCGCACGGTTTGTCTGTTCAAGGCCTTGTGCGGCTTGAAGTTGTATTGGATTCTCAGTCCATATGTTATCCGGGTCTTCGCCGTCTCCCAACTGCGTTGAACCTTTACCCTTTTGGCAAAGCGTGGGTTTGGCTTTTAGTCCGGTTGTTATTGGATGGGCTTGCCTATTCGCATCCTTCGCGACCAGCCCCAATTTGCTCTCGCTTTTCTCATGAAACACGGTTTGCGGGTTGGCTGCTAGGTCCAATTGCGAGAGCCAGAGGAGGAACAGGACCAGGGGGAGCTCTAGGTACGCGAAGAAGAGGTCGCCAGGGAGTATGAAGAGCGCCACGGCAGCAAAGACAGACGCGCGAGCGAGGGAGGTGCCGTTGCCCCTGCTCCGGAAAAGGAGCGCCCCGAGCAGGACCAGGACTGCAACACCTCTAAGATAGGCCGGGATTAACTGGCCGGTCGCGAAGATGGTCAGCGCGCTCAGCGAGGGGTTCATCCCAAATCCGAAGACTCCTCCGGTGGTGACCAGGCTGAGGGGAGGCCTCGTGAATTGGAAGAGGAGCACGTCGTAAACGAAGGAGCCGGAGTCTTGGACCACAAAGGGGAGTGAGACCGCAACTGGGACCAGGAGGGCGAGGAGCGGTCCCTTCCACCTCCTGCCCCTTAGTTGGTCGAAGAGGTAGAAGGGCACGTACAGCCACGCAAGGAGCGTCGTGGCCAGGGCCAGCCCAAGCGAGAGGGCTGCGAGAGACCCCTTCCCCCTTGACTCGAGCGCGACGGAAAGGGCTAGGAAGGCCACCCCGAAGATGGCGTTGTTCATGTAGTAACTTGAGAGGACGATGGTGAAAGGGGCAAGCAGGTAGAACGCGGATGAGGCCAGGGAGAACCGCCGCGAGAACTGGAAGATAGTGGCCCCGATGAGCGCGTCGGCGAATACCGGCCCGAAGCGGACGGTCCCGAGGGCCTGGAAGGGGACGAGGTAGACCGCTGTGAAAGGGAACCATGCGAAGACATTCTGAGCGCCCGGGGTCGCGAGGGGGGCGGGGGCACTATAGGCCTGACCGTAAGGGCTGAGGCCGGCGAGGATGTACTGGACGGCCTCGCGGTCGTAGTAAAATACGTCACTCGCGGGCGCGACCGCCCCTATCAGGTAGAGCCTGACCACGATTGCAAGGGCCGAGGCGCCGACGAAGAAGACAAGTGGCGCGGAAATCCGGAACAGCCTCCTAGAGGATCCCTTTCCCGCCGTCCGTGCTGGTGAGGCGGCGTCAAGGAACATCCTTGCAAGACCCGACTTGACGGTCTTCATGCGGACTGTGGATTTCGACCTTCCTTCCGCTTCAACCTATCCTTCTTGAGCGGTTGTCCTATTTAGGGGCTGACATTTGTTTTCGGCGAGGCTCAAGCAGATACGGGCCCGTTCCGTCATCTTTCTCAAAAAAAGTTCGGCAAACAAATATGTAGCCTGGAGCACCGATGAATACAATGATTGAGCGGAGCCCTGGCCGGTGTCCGCCTGCCCGGCTCGATGAGAACGTGGCTGGTGGTCGGCTTGTTGACAAGCACCGTGGTTCTCCTGGTCATCTCGCTGTCTGCCGGTGTCACAGTCTCCCAGATAGCATCCTTTGGGTATATTCCGCTTGGACTGGCGGCCGCAACGGTCATAGTCAAGCTCGTGCTCCAGGTCATCAAGTTCAGGATCCTTGCGCGCGGGTTCTCCGGTAATCCAGGGATGGACCTTTCCGGGGCCGGAAAGACGAGAATCGGCAGCGAGTTCGTGGCTCTCTCGACTCCATCGATGATTGGCGGTGAGTTCGTGCGCGCCGCGTGGCTCGCGAGCAAGGGCATGGAGGCTGGTAGGGCCCTCTGGATTGGATATGTGGAGGTCTGCATCGACGTCTACATCGGCTGCGCGATCTCTCTGGTCGCAGCGGCGTACGCGTTCACTCGGGGTGCGGTCTTGCTCTCGACCGTAATTTCCTTAGCCATCCTGCCAGTCATCGTCGCGTATACCGCCTTCATTCTTGTGTCGTTCTATAAGGGCATCAGAATCCCGACGGCGGTCTTCGACATCTTGGCCCTTTTCTTGGGAGAGGCGAGCGCGAGGAGACTGGAGGCGAGGGTCAAGAGGGCCACAGACGATTTCGGTAAGACCGCCAAGCTTACCATGCGGAAGGACTCGTTCTCGTTGATACTGAAGGCCGCGTGCCTCGGTTCTGCCCAGGCTCTCCTATCAGGGGTGACCTTGTGGCTCTTGCTGAACCCCGGAGGGCTGCGGATAGACCCCATCTCCTCGACGCTCGCGGTCTTCGGGGTCCAGGCGATCGCCTCGCTTCCTATCACGATCGGCGGCGCCGGAACCTCCGAGCTCGGGCTCCAGTGGTATCTCTCCTCGGTCTACGGCTTCTCATCCTGGGCAAGCGTCGTGGTGTGGAGGCTGTTGTCGTACCAGCTTGTCCTGCTGATCAGCGGGCCCGTGTTCATCGTATTCCTGAAGGGGATGGTGAAGAAGGACGCAGAACCAAGCCCCCGGTTGGACGTACGGTGAATCGACAACGACGATCGGGCCTGTCCTCGATTTCTTCATGTGGAAGGCGTTTCACGATTGGACGAACGTGACCAGGCCTCGATACATCCGAAGCAGACTGAGAGAATATGGCGTGGAGAGATCTGGCCCGTACTACAAGGCGACAATCCTTGGCGCCGAGATGATCTTCACAAAGCCGCACATGTCGAACGTCATAAACGAGCTTGATTCTTGGGAGACCGAGTATCTTCCGACCGACGTGACAGGGAAGGTCGTCCTCTCTGTGGGCGACGGCTGCGGGGAGACATCGCTCTTCTACCTCAGGAGAGGGGCGACAAAGGTCATCGCGATCGAGAAGGATGATGAGGCCTTCGGACTGTTGAGAAGAAACGCCTCATTCAACCACCTGAACGTGGAACCGATACACGACTCTTTCAAGCTGGAGCATCTGGCCATCAAACACGACTTTCTCAAGGTCGACATCGAAGGAGGTGAGAGTGCGCTGCTAGAGCTCGAGCCGGGCTCTCTCATGCCCTGCGTGATAGAAGCGCACAGGTTTGCCGATAGGGAGCTCCCCGAGAAGCTCATGCAGCGCTTCGGGCTGACGAAGATCCGCTCGAACGGAAGGAACGCGGTTCTATTGACGAACGTGAGAAGTTGACCGCCTCCCCATAGGAGCAGAATGCTTTGTCTGCGGGTAAGTCCTCCGAGAGGTAATCAGGGCCAGAAGTAGTTCATCAGGCATAAATAATCAAAGTCCCACCGACGCCGAGGAGGTCTCGCAGGTCGGAAGCAACACAGGATAGCACCGTGTTCGTAGGCAAGAAACCAGTGATGAAAGAGCCCGGAGCGCAAGCTCGAGCTCCATCAGTTATGTCCTTGCCTGCCTCACGATGTTTCAGAACGGGACGAATGAGCTGACGCTCAAGGCCCGCGGGATGGCCATCTCGAGGGCCGTAGACGCTGCCCAGATCATCACCGTGCGCTTCGTCCCCGAGGCGAAGGTGACGAGCATCCGCATCGACACTGAGGAGGTCGCGAGCAAGGAGACGGGTTCCATGAGCAACGTCAGCTCGATCGAGATCCGCATCTCGCGGCAAGAGCAGCCTCAGTGAACTTCGACGTTTGCTGCTGTTCGCAGCACTACCTCTTTCACGCATGCAAGGGCCGGACCGTCAAAGATGACCGCCGGAATATCTTGATAAAGACTAAACGGGACAAATAACTGAATCATCTCCAGTGTGTTCATGAAGCGACTAACTGTTGCGATGAGCGACGAGTTGTACAAGGACCTCGTCGAGTATGCCGCGGACCAGAGCAAGAGGAACGTGAGGAGGCTGAGCCTCGGCGAGGCGATGCGCACCCTCACATCCGTTCGGCTGAGCGAGCTCGGCTACCCCCGCGAGTACACGACGCCCCCCTTAGAGGCCTCCCGCTAGATCTGCGACGGGACGGCAGCACTCACAGCTGCTCCATCCTTAGGGCCGGCTCAACCGCCTTCTCCTCGCCGCGCTCCCTGTGGGCCGGCGTCCTTATCGCGGCAAGGACCTGCGGCGTGAACGGGCTCTCGCGCAGCTTCTTGGCGATGTAGTAGGCGTTCCTGTAAGCGAGCCCCACGGTCTTCGATATCTGCAGCACGGACACCTCCTCATCCAGCAGCAAACAGATGGCGAACCACTTTGAGAGGCCCACCTTCGAGTCCTGGAAGATCGTCTTGGTCTTGTCGTTGAAGTATGTGTCGCAAGTCTTGCACCAGTACTTGTTGATGGGACCCGAG
>Ga0307477_10001109_pt1 | contig 24039 bp, 20 predicted proteins | sample atmos_gasesECM2C_FD_203316 | JGI IMG/M metagenome (GOLD analysis project Ga0307477, IMG submission 203316) | Hardwood forest soil microbial communities from Morgan-Monroe State Forest, Indiana, United States - atmos_gasesECM2C_515 | ecosystem: Environmental > Terrestrial > Soil > Temperate...
AGCGGCACCATGGCACCACCGGCGGATTTCGCATAGATTCGGCTGAGCGCGTTGGGGCCGAGCTGGTAGCCGGGTTCCACTTCGAGGATGACGTAGTACTGATTCAAAGTCGTATAGATCCGCGCAACGTGACGCTGGCCGAAGGCGTCATAGAGAATGGAATCGACGACGCTTGGATCTACCCCTAGCCGTGAGGCGACGTCCCGGTTGACCTCGACGATCTGAAGACGGCCGGCGCTCTGCTGGTCGCTGGCGACATCGGTGAGCGGCGCGAGCCCCTGCAGTCGCCGCAGCAGGATCGGCGCCCAGTGACTGAGCTCCTCGCCGTCGACGTCAACCAGCGTGTACTGGTATTGGGTCTTCGAGAGCCGCGCGCCGACATTGATGTCCTGCGCCGCCTGCATGTACAAGGTGGCGCCCTCAATCGGCTGCAGCGCCCGGTTCAGGCGCGCAATCACCTGATCGGCGGTGACGTTCCTCTGCTGATGGGGCTTGAGCGTGATGAACATGCGTCCGTCGTTCTCGGTGACCGTCGCCCCGCCCGGGCCGATATAAGCGATCGCCGACGCGACGGCCGGATCTTTGGTGACCACATCGAGGATAGCCTGCTGCCGATCCTTCATGGCTTGCGGGGAAATGTCCTGTGCTCCCTCGGTGATGCCGACGATCATGCCCGTGTCCTGCTGTGGGAAGAACCCTTTGGGGATCTGTACGAATAGCACCACAGTTAGGCAAACGGTGAGGATCATGATCGTCAGCGTGATGCGGCGGTGACGCAGCGCGACGACCAAGGCCCGGTCATAGACCCCCACGAGCCACTCGAAGAAGTGCTCCAGCGCCTGCGACATCGTCCCCGGGGTCGAGCCACGATCGGACTTCAACAGCCGGGCACACATCATCGGCGTGAGCGACAACGACACGACGACCGAGAGGACAATTGCCACCGCGACGGTCACCGCGAACTCACGAAACAGCAGACCGACTATGCCGCTCATGAGGAACAGGGGAATGAACACTCCAATGAGTGATATCGAAATAGATACGATGGTAAAGCCGATCTCACCGGCCCCCTTGATGGCCGCTTCCATCGGTGTGGCCCCGCCCTCGATGTGTCGCACGATGTTCTCGATCATCACGATGGCATCATCGACGACAAATCCGACGGCAATGGTCAGCGCCATCAGCGAGAGATTGTCGAGGCTGAAGCCAAGCACATAAATCACCGCCAGGGTGCCGATCAAAGACAGCGGAACCGCGATTGCCGGAATGACCGTTGCCCAAAGCTTGCGCAGGAATAGGAAAATGACGCCGACGACGAGCGCAATGGTCAGCAAGAGTGTGAACTTGACGTCGGCGACGCTGGCGCGAATCGTCTGCGTGCGATCAGATACGACATTCACCTTGATCGAAGGCGGCAGCGATGCCTGCAGTTGCGGCAGCGCCTTTCTGATCTGATCCACCGTCGCGATCACGTTCGCACCGGGCTGGCGCTGTATCGACAGCAGCACGGCACGGCGGGTCCCAAGCCAGCCGGCGAGTGTCGTGTCCTCGGCGGCCACAACCGCGCGGCCGATGTCACGGACGCGAATGGGCGCGCCATTGCGATAGGCCAGGATGTAATCCTCGAAACCGCTCGCCGTCATCAACTGGTCGTTGGTCTGAAGAGACAGGGCGTGCTGGCCTCCGTAGAGCGTGCCCTTCGGTTGATTGACGGTACTGTTGCCGAGCGCCACGCGCACGCTCTCCAGATCGAGCCCCTCGGCCGCAAGCAGCGCCGGGTTGACCTGGACCCGGATCGCCGGATTCTGCACGCCGCCAATGCCGACGATGCCGACGCCGGGTACCTGTGAGAGCTTCTGCGCGAGAATGCTGTTTGCGTAGTCGCTGACCTTGGTGAGCGGCAGCGCATCCGATGTCAGAGCGATGAGGAGTATCGGCGTGTCAGCCGGGTTGGTCTTGCGGTATATCGGCGGATTGAGCAGGTTTGCGGGCAGCTGGCCGGCAGTGGCGTTGATCGCCGCCTGCACGTCTTCAGCAGCCGAGTCGACCGTGCGGGTGCGGTCGAACTGTGCGGTAATTTGGGTGTAGCCGAGCGCACTGCTCGAGGTCATCTGCGCGAGGCCGGGGATCTGGCCGAACTGCCGCTCGAGTGGCGTCGCGACGGAGGATGCCATCGTCGCGGGATCCGCACCCGGCAGCTGCGCAGTCACCTGGATGGTTGGAGAATCGACGTCCGGCAGAGCAGCCACCGGCAGCAGCTGGTAGCCGATCAGGCCGAGCAATACGATGCCGACCATCAGTAGCGAGGTTGCAATCGGCTTGTGGATGAAGGGAGCCGAAAGGTTCACGGCAGCATTCCCGAACTCGCCGTCGAGGGATTGGGAACGGCGTTCGGATCGTTCGCGTCAGCTAGAGACACCCGTGAACCCGGCAGCAGTCGGTATTGGCCTCGCACCACTACCTCCTCGCCCTCGCTCAAGCCCTTGTCGATGAGGGCTTCGCCATTGAGCGACTGGCGTATCGAGACTGGACGCATTGCAACCTTGCGATCCGTGCCGACCACGAACACATACTGGCCCTGCGGCCCCTGCTGGATGGCGTCGAGCGGAATCGTCAGCCCATCGTGCTCGACAGCGGTCACCAGTCTTACGTTGACGAACGTGCCTGGCCACAGCCGGTGCTGCTTGTTGGCGAACGATGCCTTGAGACGCACTGTGCCTGAGCTCGGATCGGCCTGGTTGTCGACCAAAAGAAGGGTCCCATTGTCGAGTTCCGTCTTGTCATCCTGGCTAAACGCAGTAGCTGTCAAAGGCCCCATCTGTAGGGCATCTTGGACTTGCTGGATATGCGTTGTGGCGAGCGTGAAGAACACACTGATCGGCTGCAGCTGGGTAACGACGACCATGGCATTGGCCGCACGGACGATGTTGCCTGCATCGATCAGGCGTACGCCCGTGCGGCCGTCGATGGGCGAGGTGATTGAGGTGTATTCGAGCTGGGTCTTCGCGTAGTCGATCGATCCCTGATCACCCTTGAGTTGCGCACCGAGCTGAGCGACCTGAGCAGTCGTCGCGTCGAAGGTGAGCTTGCTCGTATAATCGAGCGGTGCCAGTTTGGCGTAACGCTCGAGATCGCGCCTGGCATGGTCCAGCTGGGCTTCGTCTACCGCTTTCTTGGCAATCGCCTGCTCGAGTTGTGCCTGGTAGGGACGCGGATCGATCTGCGCGAGCAGCTGCCCCTTCTTTACGTCCTGGCCCTCCACGAAGGCCACCTTCTCAAGTACGCCCTCCACTTGAGATGTGACCGTAACGGTGTTGGAGGCCTGTACCGTCCCAAGGCCCGTGAGATAGATCGGCACAACCTTGCGCGAGACATTCGCCACGATTACCGGAATCGGCGCGGACGCGGCCCCAGTTTTGGCGGCAGCGCGAGGGGCTCGGGCGAAATGCCACAGGAGACCGGCACCGACGAGCGCAAGCAGGCCGAGCGCAATCACCGGGCGTTTCATGACCTGGATCCTCCGGTTACCGCTGTCGGGCGGCGGAATCGTCATTTCTGCTCCCACCCGCCCCCCAGGGCCTTGAAAAGGCTCACCGTCGCCTGCAGGCGCGCGAATCTCGCCTGAGCGAGCGAATCTTCGGCGGGAAACAATGCGTTCTCGGTGTTGAGGACGGTCTGAAGATCTACCGTCCCGGCCTCAAGCTGCGCGGTCGAAATGGCGTACGCCTTGCGTGCCTCCGCCACCGTGTCTTCTTCCCGCTGTGCCAGGAGCGCAGTCTGTTGCGTTGCGATGAGGGCATCCTCGACATCGCCAAACGCCGAAATGACTGCCTTGCGGTAGTTCTGCAGCAGTTCATCGTAGCGGGCCTGTGAGTACTCCAGCTGACCCTGTAGAGCGCCACCTGAAAAAATCGACTGAGTGACGCCAGCCGTCACGGCATAGACTGCACCAGCGGGACCGGTGATGCCTGCAAGCGCCAGACTTGCAATACCCCCTGCGGCGGTGAGGCTGATGCTCGGAAAAAACGCCGCTCGCGCCACCTTAACATCAGCGTTGGCCGCCATCAGTTGAGCTTCCGCCTCAGCAATGTCAGGCCGGCGGGCAAGGAGCTCGGACGGAAGCCCCGGAGCAATGAGCGGCGCGGAGAGATCGGAGAGCGCCCCCGAAGGCTGCTGCAGGACCTCGGGCGAGCGGCCGATCAAAATCGCCAGCGCATCAAGGGACTGCTGCAGCTGTTGAGTCAGGGGTGGAACCTGTGCCTGCAGCGCCGCGACCACGGTTTTCTGCTGGACAACGTCGAGGATCGTCACCGTCCCGGCGGCCTGCTCTGCCTGCAGAGCTGAGAGCAGCTTCTGCGCGGCCGCAATACTCGCTTGTGCGACGGTGAGCCGATCGCGCAACTCCAGTATCTGGAAATAGGTGGTCGCGACGGCGGTGACCACGGTGAGCTCGACGACCTGTTCGTCGTAGCGGCTCGCAAGAGCCGAGGCTTTCGCCGCTTCGAGCGACGCCCGGTTCTTGCCCCAAAAATCGAATTCGTAGCTCGCCGTAATCGCCGGATTGACGAGCGTGGTATCCGGCGGGAACCTAACCCGCCCAGTAAGCCCCGAGGGCCCGGTGCGCTGCCGCGTCACTCCGGCTGTCGCTCCAACCGACGGCACCAGCGCCGCCCCGGCAATCCGCGCCTGGGCGTCGGCTTCACGCACGCGGTCGACCGCTGCGGCCAGATCGTAATTCGTCCCTTCCGCCTGCGCGATTAACTCGTCCAGCTGGCTTGAGCCAAAGCCCTGCCACCAATCAGCCGCCGGCCAGGTCGCTTTCTGATGATCGTCCGCAGTGCGCCACGCAGTGGGAGAATTCGTCTCGGGATGCTGAAAAGCGGGACCGACACTGCACCCGATGACGGTGATCAGGCATGCCGCGGAACAAAACCGCGGAGCGCCCGAGATCACGAGGGTCTTCCAGCAGTAGCTCAGTGATCGCAACATCAGGCGAAGGCAATTTGAGGCACGCGCAACCAACCGTTCGAATCCCGTCGGTCGAGGCTGCCAACCCGGGCAGAATCTGCATCCCGCAGGGCATTGACGTTATTATGCGCGACGACGTTGTCGAATTCCTAACCAGTGCTGGAGCGCATGGCAGCTGAGTGCGCGCCCAGCGCTCGCAATGTCCCAGCCGAAAGACGCGGCCGTAGGCTGTGCGGGGGAAGGTAGCAGGACGACACCGGACCTGCGCAGATCGTCGGAGTAGAATCCTTCGCGTCCGGGCTCGGGCGGACACTTCTTAGAAGGACGCATGGCCGCTGTGCACGCCGACGATCGTCCACAAGCGCCGCGACGTGTTACACAGAGTTCAGCGACGAGCCACCTCATCCTCCCTGGGATCGAGGTACGCCGCCAAGGGCGAGTCGAGCCGTTGCTGCATGCTCACCCGATGCTATCGAGCAGTCCGGCGCGGTGGTCAGGGGTTGCTCTGGAGGAATACTCTGTTCCCGCCTGCGTCATACCCCGGCACGAGCACGTCGAGAATTTCCTGCACGTAGTGCTGCAGGGGTCGGTCAGGTATGAAGTGCTCACACGGGGGAAGACCCTCCAGTTCAGTGCAAATCCGGGGACCTCAAAACGCACCAACACCGGGTTAAGTCCATGCAGAATGGTCACGCGTCGCGGACCGGTCCGTATAGGATGCGAGCGCGAGCTCAACAGGCCGGGAAGCCGAAGAGCACCTCGCAGCGCCGCTGGAGGCGAGGCGCGCGGCCGGATGTCGGAGTACAAGTCTGATGCCCCAGACGAGTGACGTCCTGATGCTCGCGCGGCTGCAGTTCGCGTTCACGATCTCGGCCCACATCATCTTCCCCGCGATCAGCATCGGGCTCGCGAGCTATCTCGCCGTGCTCGAGGGCCTGTGGCTGCGAACCGGCAAGTCGGTTTATCGCGAGCTCTTTTTCTTCTGGTCGAAGATCTTCGCAGTCGGTTTCGGCATGGGGGTCGTCTCGGGTGTCGTGATGGGCTACGAGTTCGGCGCAAACTGGGCCGGCTTCTCCCGCGTCGCCGGCTCCGTCAACGGACCGCTGCTCACCTACGAGGTCCTGACAGCGTTTTTCCTCGAAGCGGGTTTCCTCGGCATCATGCTGTTCGGCTGGAAGCGCGTCGGTCCACGCCTCCATTTTCTCGCCACGGTCCTGGTCGCCTTTGGTACGTTGCTCTCTGCGTTTTGGATCCTTGCGTCGAACAGTTGGATGCAGACGCCTCAAGGCTTCCAGGTCGTGGACGGCAGAGTTGTGCCGCTCGACTGGCTGAAAATCGTCTTCAGCCCTTCGTTCCCGTTCCGCCTCGTTCATATGTCGCTGGCGGCCTTCATAGTGGTGGCGACCATCGTGGCGGCCTGCGCCGCGTGGCATCTACTCCGCGGCCACAGCGGCGAGGGCATCACGAAGTCATTCTCGATGGCAGTCGGCATGATCCTCGTGGCCGCGCCGATCCAGATGATCGCTGGGGACGAGCACGGCCTCAATACGCTCGAGCACCAACCGGCTAAGATCGCCGCGATCGAAGGCCTGTGGGAAACAGAGAAGGGTGGCACATCACTGAATCTCCTCGGCTGGCCAGACATGCAGGCGGAGCGAACGAAATACGCCCTATCGGTACCCCATCTCGGCAGCCTGATCCTGACGCACAGCTGGAGTGGCGAAATCCGTGGCCTGAAGGAGTTCGCGCCCGAGGACCGGCCCGATTCGACGATCGTGTTCTGGAGCTTCCGCATCATGGTCGGCATGGGCCTACTCATGCTCCTGCTCGGCGTGCTCGGACTGGTCCTTCGATTGCGCAACAAACTCTATGACACCCGCTGGTTCCAACGCTTCGCCCTGGCGATGGGGCCGTCGGGTCTGATCGCATTGCTTGCAGGCTGGATTACCACCGAAGTGGGACGCCAACCTTGGGTCGTCTACGGCGTGCTGCGCACCGCGGATGCCGCCTCGCCTTTGTCTTCGCAACAAGTCGGGACGTCGCTATTGATCATCATCATTGTCTATTTCCTCGTGTTCGGTACGGGCGTCTACTACATGTTGAAGATGATGGCCAAGGGACCGGGCGTTGGCGAGCAGGCGGCCGTACAGGGCGACGTCGGCCAGAGCGTTGCACGCTTCGACCGCCGACCGATGTCGCGCGCCACCGATCCGATCGACGAATGACGCGCTCATGACAATCGATCTTCCAACCATTTGGGCGGGCATCATCGGCCTGGGCGTGTTCCTCTACGTACTGCTGGATGGCTTCGATCTCGGCATTGGCCTGCTGTTTCCGTTTTTCGATCGCGAAGGCGAGCACGAGGTCATGTTGAACACGGTCGCTCCGGTCTGGGACGGCAATGAGACCTGGATGGTGCTCGGTGGCGCTTGCCTGTATGCCGTGTTTCCGGTCGCGTACTCGACGCTGCTTCCGGCCGTCTATCTTCCGCTGATCGCGATGCTTTGCGGACTAATTTTCCGCGGTGTCGCGTTTGAGATCCGCTCCAAGGCGCGGCGCACGCAGAACTTGTGGGATCTCGCCTTCATCATGGGCTCGGGCGCGGCGACGTTCTGCCAAGGCGTGATCCTCGGCACGCTGCTGCAGGGTATTCAGATCGTCGATGGCAGATTTGTCGGCGATCCATTCGACTGGGTGTCGCCATTCGCGGTGTTCTGCGGGCTCGGGCTGCTCGTCACCTATGCGACGCTTGGCTGCGCATGGCTCGTCATGAAGACCGATGGCGATCTACAACAGCGCATGCGCATGTTACTCAAGCCCCTGTCGTTGGTATTGCTCGCAATCATTGGAGTCATCAGCGTGTGGACCGTGCTCGGTCAACCGGCCGTCGCGCAGCGTTGGTTCGGTGGACACAATTTCCTTTACTTTTCGCCGGTACCACTGCTCGTACTCGCCTGCGCCATCGGCATCTTCCGCTCGGCGGATTCCGGCAATGAGGCGCGCGCGTTCATCCTGATGCAGGCCATCATCTTTCTCGGCTACAGTGGTCTGGTGATCAGCATCTTTCCGAACATCGTGCCGCCGAGCTTGAGCATCTGGGAGGCCTCGGCGCCTCGATCAAGCCAGGTTTTCGTGCTCGTCGGTGTAGTGATCATCCTGCCGATCATTCTCTCCTATACAGCACTGTCTTACTGGGTATTCCGCGGCAAAGTGCGTCCCGGCGACGAGGGCTATCATTGATGAGAGACGTGCCAGAGCGCTCTTCGCTGCGGTCGCGGCTCGGCTGGTTCGCAATGCTGTACCTCGGTGGCGTGCTGGCGGCGTTCATGTTAGCCGCGGCCCTTCACGTGCTGTTAAGCGCGCGGCTGTAGCCATCGGCCGTGTAGTGTCACAGCCGGCGGCGAGTCACGCCCGCAACCCCGCGTGCCAATCCTCTCCCCGTTGGGGTCAGTTGTCCTCACCCGCCGGTTAGGGCGAGAAGCACTTCCTTGACCTTTGCCAGAGCGACCTTGCCAACCATCTCCAGCTCGAGATGTGGCAAGTTCGGTACCTCGTTGGCAAGGATCACGGCATCGACGATCGCGGGACCATCGATCGCGAAGGCCGCATCGATTGCTGCCTTCAGCTCATCCGGCTTTCGGGCGGTAAATCCGTGACCTCCGCAGGCACGGGCGAAGGCCGCGAAGTCAGGGTTGGGGAATTCGATGCCTGCCCGATAGGGAGCCAGGCCGACGCTCTCGGCCTCGAGCGTAATCAGCCCGAAACCGGAATTGTTGAAGATCACCACCTTGACCGGCAACTGGTGATGCACAGCAGTGAGAAATTCGCACATCAGCATGTTGAAGCCACCGTCACCACACAGCGCAATCACCTGACGCGAGCGATCGAGCGCCTGCACCCCGTTGGCCTGACCCAGCGCCGTTCCGACCGCGGCATTGTTGAAGGAGCCGATGATGCGCTGCGACCCGCGTTGCCGGATCCAGTTGGCTGACCACAGCGTGTTGAGCCCGGTGTCGAGGGTAAATACCGCCTCAGGTCCGGCCAGATCGCTGACTGCCCGGGCGACCGCCTGCGGATGGATGTGGTCCTTGCTTCGGGCGAGATTCGCCTGCTTGTCCAACATGTCGTCCCACTTACGACGCTCCTCGGTAACCGTGTCCCAGAAGCGCGTGCCCTTCTTGGGCGCGACCTGATCGAGCAACAGCTTCAGGGTCGGACGAGCGGAGCCCGCGACACCGAGCACAGTCGGAGCGCGCCGCCCAAGCACCTCTGGCCGTTCGTCGATCTGTATCACGGTGCCCGAGCGCGGCAGGAATTCCGAGTACGGATAGTCCGTCCCGACCATCAACAGCAAGTCGCACTGCATGACGGCGTGGTACACGGCCCTGGTGCCGATCATGCCGATACCGCCCATCCAGCGCGGCTCGTCGTACGGCATGATGTCCTTGCCTTTGACGGAATGGACCAGCGGGGCCTTGAGCCGGTCCGAGAGGGCACGCAGCAAATCGGCGGCGCCGTGGCAGCCGCCCCCGCACATGATGAGTACGTTCTCCGCTCTATCGACCCGGCGGGCGACTTCCGCGATCTCCTCGCCGCTCGCGGCAAACTCCTGGCGCGGCCTGAGTGTTGCCACGCTCTTCACCGCGCCTTCCACCTTGGCGGCGATCACGTCCTGCGGCAGCGTCAGATGGGCGACGCCCCGTCCCGCATAGGCCGCCGCAATAGCCTGGTGAATGACGCTCGGCGCCTGCTCGGGCGAAATTACCGTCTGCGTGTAGAGAGCGACGTCGCGAAAAAGAAGATCTGGTCTGGTCGTCTGGATGTAGTCGATGCCCTGGAACTTGCGCGGCATGTCACCGGAGAGCGCCAGTACAGGGGCATGGTCGCGGCTGGCTTCGTAAAGACCGGCAACCAGATGAGTGCTCCCCGGACCGGTAGTGCCTGCACACACCCCGAGGCGACCGGTGAGCTTGGCCTGACCGGCGGCGGCCAGCGCCGCTCCTTCCTCGTGACGCACGCCGACCCATTCGATTCGGCTGCGTCGAACCGCGTCCGCGAGTGGATTTAGCGAGTCACCGATCAGTCCGAATATATGCTGGACGCCAATCTGTTCAAGCACCCCGACCAACAACTCAGCAACCGTATGGGCCATTTGCCACTCCTGACCGTTGCGCTCGCCGGAAATCAGCCGATGTGCAACCCGTTGAATTGCCTGCCAGGCACTCTAGTGCCCCGAGGGTTGCATCCGTTGTCAGTGCCCTTCGACGGCGAACAGAATTTCCGCGAACGGTGCCGCGGTTTCGGCGCGCGCCCAATCGCGCTGAAGCTCACACGCCAGCTGCACCCAGCCTATGGGCTTAGCGCCGGCCTGTGCTACGCGCTCCAGTGCAGCACGATGGGCGTCCAGCGAGGTGCCGCCAACAGCATCCACAACCGGATACACCTCATAGCCCTCACGAAGCGCATCGAGAGTAGGAAAGGTCAAACACGCCTCTGTCCACAGCGCCGCCATGATCAGCTTCTTGCGCCCGGCGGCCTTTACCGCCCGTAGAAATTGCTCGTCTTCCCATGCGTTGATACTCGTTCGATCCAACGCCTCGGCGTCGGGGAAGACGGCCTGCAACTGATGAATTGTCGGCGCGTTCTTGCCGGTTTTGACATTCACCGTTGAGAGCACGACGGGCACCTTAAACAGCTTCGCCAATCTCGCTACGGAAACGATATTGGTTACCAGGGCGCGCCGATCCATCGATGCAACCGATGTCACCTGCACCGGCTGATAATCGATGAGGATGAGCGCGCAATTCTCGGGCGTGAGGAGATTGTCTTTAACTGGATCGCGGATAGGTTGACTTGTCATGCGCGCCTCCCGAAATGCAACGGGTCCGCAGACTATCACCGCACCCGCCTGTGGTCTTGCACCGTCGAGATCGCAACAACTGCTTGAGCGTCAGCGTAACGGCGTCACGGGTGTACGCCTCTCGTGAAAGCGGCCGCTCGCTAACGGCCGCATCGGGTCCAACACCGGCCCAGCCCAACGTCAGTGGACGCGGGTGGCGTGGTTGGCCTGACTACGGATCTGGCTCGCGCCGACGCCCGCGATCAGGCGACCGACGAGACCGCTTGGGTTCTCAACCCAGGCCAGTCTGCCGTCATCGCCGACGTCTCCGACGACTCACCGTTGGCGATCGATTCGCGGATGCTGGAGCTGGGTGGTATTGTCGCATCGAGCACTCGGCACGACGACAGCTGGTTCGGCGAGGACGTCCCGAGCAGCTACCTGTATCCGTACGAGTACATCCCGCCGGGCTATGCAGTCTGATGGGGTGAGATCCTGCTCGAATGGAGTGGCGGCGGGCCATGCCGATGCGCGCCGTTAAAAGCGACCGGACACCGGTCATCGCCAGGAGAGTCATTGTGCGTGCGTTAAAGTCAGTCCAATCGATACTCATGACCGCGGCGCTGCTGTGTTTGACGCCGCTTGGAAGCCAAGCGGCGCCGGCGGCGCCGAACGCAGGACAGAATCAAGACCCGGAAGTGCAGCTGGGCGAGCAGACGTTCGATGAGTTGAAGGTACGCGCCGAAATCATCGAATCGTCCCCTTTGTACGATCAGTTGAAGCCGTTTGCAGACGCCATTACCAAAGCGGCGCAGCCGCGCTACAACCATCCGTTCAAGTTCTACCTGGTACACGAAGCTCAACCGAACGCGTTCGCAACTCCGGGCGGCAACGTGTATGTCGTCGACTCGCTTCTGTATTTCGTCAGGAACGCGGACGAGCTCGCCGGGACCTTGTGCCATGAAGTGTCCCATACGATCCATCACGACACTATGACGTTGATGGAGAAGCGGAAGAAGGTCGCTGAGCGCGAAGTCGGCGCCGCAATACTGCTCGGCCCTACGACGGGGAATGTCTTGGCCATTGCTCTCCTCGGCCAGCTGCATTCCCTTAGCTATTCTCGAGACGTGGAGTCGCGAGCCGACCTCACCGGCTCAGACATCTGCGCGGCCGCGGGCTATAACCCTTGGGGGCTGGTATGGCTGTTCCGGGATTTTGATAAGGCCGATGTCCGGCAGGTACCGCAGCTCCTGTCGGATCACCCCAGTAATCAGAACCGCGTGGACGCGCTCGAGCAACACTTCCGTGAGAAGCCGTCGGTATTCGGAAAATTCAACCCCGACCGAGGCTCCGCGACCGCCTTTGTGGCGACCAAGAAGGCTCCCGTAGTGTTCTTACGTTGATCGCGCTCGGAGAAGATCGTGCAGTGCTCGAGTTCGATCAGTCACCGCCCCGCGTAGGGGTGGCGTTCGCTGTTCATGCACACAGACAGGAGATCGACTATGACTAACCAACGTGTAACCGGTGTGTGGCACCAGATCAAGGGAAGCGCAAGGGCGCAATGGGGCAAGCTCACAGAGGATGACCTGAAACAGCTTGAAGGACATGCGGAACAGCTGGCCGGCAAGTTACAGGAGCGATATGGTCTGGCACGCGATGAGGCCGAGCGTCAGGCGAGGGAATTTCGCAAACGCATGAACTGGGACCAGGAACAGGCCGCGCCCAACCCCTGAGCCGTCGGCGGGCGCGGTTTTTGACCAAGTTACGCACCGAGAACCCGGACTGGACCTTGGCTCCCCCGCAACGATCGAGCACGAAACGTCAGGGCGCGAGTGCGCCCTGACGTCCCTCAAAATTATCGATCGCGCGAGGCTGCTTGGGTGGTCACCGACTAGCGAGCTTTTCGCTGCGCCAAATTTCCTTGGGCCTCTACCGAGACCTGATTCCACTCTTCCCACGTTTCGATGCGCTTCGCGTATTCCGCACGCATCATCGGCAACCCCACGCCGCCAAAGAAGATGCGCAGCGGCGGTTCCACTGCATCGACGACCTTGAGGATCGCCGGTCCGGTCGCTTCCGGGTCGCCAGGCATGTAGCTGCTGCGGAAGCTCTCAACGACTGCACGCGCACTATCGTATGCCGGTAGATGCGTCGCACGCTTGGCGGAAGGCCCGCTCCATTCGGTGGCGAAGCCGCTCGGTTCGACGAGGGTCACCTTGATACCAAAGCCTGCCACCTCGGCGGCGAGCGATTGGCTGAATCCCTCGAGAGCCCATTTTGAGGCGTGATACAGGCCGATGGTGGGGAAGGCATTTACTCCACCGATCGATGAGACTTGAATGATGTGGCCCGAGCGCTGGGCGCGCATGATCGGCAATGCCGCCTGGGTGACCCAGAGCGCGCCAAACAGGTTGGTTTCGATCTGCTCCCTCGCCTCCGACTCGCTCACTTCCTCGATCGCGCCGAACAGGCCATAGCCAGCGTTGTTGATCACTACATCAAGACGCCGGAATCGTTCGTGCGCTTCACTGACCGCTGCGTGGACTGCGGCCTTGTCGGTGACATCCAAAGGAATGGCGGCAATGCGCTCGCCGTAGCTCTCGATGAGCGGAGCGAGAGTGTTCACGTTGCGTGCAGTAGCGGCCACCTGGTCGCCACGCCCAAGAGCGGCCTCCGCCCAAATGCGTCCGAAGCCCTTGGAGGTACCCGTGATGAACCAGACTTTGCTTGCCATGTCACCTACATCCTGCGCGGCGCCGCGCTCCCGATTGCTGAGACGATCGTCCTTCACGAGGCCAGCACGAAGTCTAGCGCGCCTTTTGGAAAAATCGGACCCCGCCTCGCCGCCATTATGTGACTCGAGTGACCACCAACCTGAGCCAAAGCGCGGCGGCGGCCCGCTGGTGATACGCTCTCTTCGCCTAAATCCGCACGTATCCGACCCGAGCACGGAGACGGTGATCCAGAATGTTCGAAGATCTCAACTACGACGAGCTGAAACGGCGCGCCAACGAGCGCTTGTCTGACCGAGTCGTGGCAACGCTCGAGGCTCGCGGCGAACGTCGCTCGGTGGCTGCTGGCGACGTGCTGTACCGGGTCGACGACCGCCAGTACCCGTTCGTCTACGCGATTTCCGCCACTCTGCAGGTACGGGATCCCGATGGATTGGTACTGGGACTGATGGATCCGGGCCAGTTCACCGGTGAGCTTGCGCTACTTTTCGGCCAGCCGGCCTTCGCCGACTGCGTCGCCGTCAAGCCGGGAGAGGTCCTGGTGGTTGCGCCGCAGACGATCGCCGAGCTGGTCCAGGTCGATCCGGACGTGAGCGACGTTCTGCTGCCAGCCTTTGCCGCACGGCGGCTGCTCCTGATGCGACGCCAACAGGGCACCCTGACGCTAGTGGGTCGCGAGGGGTCAGGGGCTCTGCAGCGGCTGCTCGAATTCGCCGAACGCAACCGCATCCCGTATCGCTGGCTGGACCCTGCCGATCCGACTCAGACCGAGGAGATCCGCGCGCGCGGGTTGAAGCAATCGGGCGTGCAGGTGGTGGTGCGGGGTCGACATTTGCTGCACGAGCCCTCGGTAGCGGAAGTGGCGCGAGCCCTCGGACTGGAGCTTGCCGCGGATCACAGCGAGCCAGTGGATCTCATCATCGCCGGGGCAGGACCGGCCGGTTTTTCCGCCGCGGTCTACGGCGCCTCGGAAGGCCTGCGGACGGTCCTGTTCGATGACGTGGCGATCGGTGGCCAAGCAGCTGCCTCATCGCGCATCGAAAACTTCCTCGGATTTCCGACCGGAGTCTCCGGCGCCGATCTCGCCTTCCGGGCCGAGCTCCAGGCGATCAAGTTCGGCGCACGAGTGGCTCTCCCACGCCGCGCGCAGAAGCTTCAACGCAGCGCACGCCCCGGATACTACGAGGTCACTCTGGATGATGGCACCGCTTTGCTCGGGCGGGCAGTGGTGATTGCGACCGGCGCCCGCTACCGCAAGCTCGGAGTGCCGGACGAGGAGCGCTTCCAGGGCTCGGGCCTTTACTATGCGGCTACTGAGCTCGAGGCCCGGACCTGCAAGGACCAGGAAGTCGTGGTGGTCGGCGGCGGCAATTCCGCGGGTCAAGCGGCGATGTTCCTCGCCTCTCGTGCATCCTGCGTGCGCCTCGTTCACCGTGGGCGCGACCTGTTGGACACCATGTCTCAATACCTCATCGAGCGGCTGCGTCACGCCGCAAATGTCAGCATCGAAATGGGCTCACAAGTGATCGAGCTCTCCGGCAATGAGCATCTCCGCAGCGTCAAGATCCGCGATAGCGAAGGACACGTGACGGAGCGTTCGGTGGGTGGACTCTTCATCATGATCGGTGCCGACCCCTGTACCGGCTGGCTCAAAGACGCGGTGCGGCTGGACGACCGCGGTTTTGTCTTGACAGGCGAGGATTGCGGCGCCGACGCGGCCGTGCCCTTAAACGTCTTTCAGACCAACTTGCCCGGTGTGTTCGCGGTGGGGGATGTGCGCTCGGGCTCTGTGAAGAGGGTCGCCTCGGCTGTGGGCGAAGGATCTGTCGTCGTGCAGGCGGTTCACGCCCGGCTTGCCTCACTCCGACAGGCCGAGGCACGCGGGCCCGTTACCCTCTGACGGCGGCATCGACCCGCCAGTCGCATGATCGCCGCCCAACGTGCGTCGCGACTACGGCGCCGCCGAATCTGCTGCTTTCGCGAGGCTCACGGCCCGTCCACGAGGTTCCATGTGGACTGTGCATAGTGCACCCGAATCGCCTGGGCGATTTTCACCGTATCGGGGCCAAGATCCTTTTCCCGTACCTCGCCGTCCTGGTTGACGATGAAGGTCATGACGCCAGAGGACCGGTACTCGGCGGGATACGCGACAACGGCGAAATGGTCATGTGAATCCGGCACGGTTTGAAAGTAATATCCGTGGAAGGGCTCTGTTGTGTTCTCGACCTTTCTCACAACCGCCGGTCCAGGGTTCGCAGCGGCCGGCTGCGCACCATTTTTCGCGGCTACCAGCGAACGGCTGTGCATTATCGCCGCGATTTCGTTCTCGCCGATCCGGCGGAACTGAACCTCCCGAGCGCCGGCGTCTGAGTCGAAGCGCCACTTCCCGTTGTGCGACACGAGCGGCACCGGGAACGGCCAGTTCTCTGCGCCGATGTAGAGGCGCGTGACACGGTTATCCTCCCGGGCCAAGCGGTGCATTTGCTGATACTTCTCTACGAACCGCTCGCGATCGAGTCTGTCCTGGGCTTCATCGTCCGAGTCCACGAGCTCGCTTCCCGCGCCGAGGACCTGTGTCAGCGCCTGCTCATCGTGATCCCTGACGGCCACGAAAAGAGCGTTGCTTGCTTCCTCGGGAGACTTGAAAGTCACCTGATTGGCTGTCCCGGCGAGGGAAAGTCCCGCGTGACCCGCTGCGAGCAGTGCCAAGCCGGCCAGTGCAATCACTGCCCCGGATGCGCGTAGTAAAAGCTTCTCCGAACCGATCTCCATAACACCCATGATCTGTCTCCTTCGAATGCCCTGCTCATAGCGTTGGATTGACGTTCATCTGTGGGCACCGCCGCCATGGAAGCCGCCGCCCGCGAAGCCGCCGGCGTGCAGGCCTCCGCCGTGAAAACCACCGCCGAAACTCGCCTGTCCGCGAGCGGAGTACCCACCGACCACCCCGCCGTGATTGAAACCCCCGAACGCACCGCTGCGGACTCCCGGCATTCCGTGTTCCGCAACTCCGGAGTGGCCGAAGCGATCAGCCCCGAGGTCGGAGTGGCCCCGACCGGCGCCAAAGTTGGAGTGGCTGCTCGGACCCCAGTGATCAAAACCGCCACGAGCGAAACCGCCGTGGCCGAACGCGTCGTATCCGTGATCGACGCCGTGAAAGGTCGGGCTGTGAGACACGTATGGGTGATGGTCATGCCACACCGAATGGTGGTGCCAGTCGGCGTCCCAGTGGTGCCAGCCCCAGCCAAAGCCAGCGAAGTACCCAATCCCAATCCCGAGGCCGAAATACACCGCTGGCCCATCGAGGAAGACGCCGGGCACGCCGACCCATCCGGGATAAATCGCAAGCGGTGCGCCGTAGATCAGCCAGGGATCGTATTCGGGCAGATACACGACCTCCGGGCTTGCCGGTTCGATCACGATCGTCTGCCCGTCATCCGTCACCGACTCTTGTGGCGTACTCTTCAGGTTCCCCGCCTGCTGAGCTCGACGACGCATCACCTGAACGGCAGCCATAACACTCTGCGGCTCGTTCGTATAAGCCGCCCCGAGAGCTGACGTCCAGGAAAGGTTCTGATCCATCATGGCGAGCACCGCCGTGAACTGGGTGAGCGCCTTGACGCTCGGGTCCCACGACTGCTGATCCACCGTCTGAGCGAGCGACTGCCCTTTCAAAGCCGAGTTCTGCTGCAGCCATCGGTGCGCTTCGACGATTTCCGTGGGATTAGTCGATGCCGCAAGAACCTGCGCCACCAGCGCGTCCGGGAACAAGGCAATCGGTGCGACGAGCTGATCCAGCTCCTCCGGCGACAGAGCGCTCTCCGCTCGCACTGGTGGCGGCGTTTCGGGCGTCTGAGTGGCCCGTGGCGTTTCGAGCTCGGGCAACTGCGCCGCACATCCGAGTTGCACGGAAACCAGGATGAGCGGAGTGCAGATGAAGAGTGCACGCTTTCGCCGATACTGTTTCATGGCCGCTTCCACCTCTTTTCGCACACGCTTCAGCTGCTCACCCTTGATCCCAGTCACCGCGCTCCGCCGCTACCGCTTCCGTTGGCGCCGTTGCGTTCCAACTCGAGCTGATCCGACACCGACCTTACGCCCGGAACCTGGCCTGCGATGCGCTCCGCGCGCGCGATTGCGGGGGCGCTCCAAACATAGCCACTGAGAGAAACCTTGCCATTCTCGGCCTGGACATCCACGTGCCGGAAGTAGAACGCTGGATCATTGTCGAGCGCACTCTGCACCTTGTCTGCCAGCACGCGGTCGGCTTTGACCTGCGCGACAGATTCTGGGGGCGTGCTGGCGCACGACGCGCCGAGCAAAGACATCGACAGTCCGGCCAGGAGGTCGAGACGGTGTATGCGAAATAAACTGCTCATGATGACGACTCCTTTTGAGGGCAGACGACAACACATCTGCTGTCTGGGCGAGACTATGCGGATGCAGAAGCATTGGTTGATGTCGAATCGACGCTCGGTCCATTTCAGTTGTGATGCCAGTCGTTCTCCCCAGGGTCTCCTTACCGAGTGAGACCGTATGGTTGCGCGCGAGCGCGCGCGGCGGCATGTACGATGTTGCTGAGGTGCATCGGGGCGTCTTTCAGCCGCCGCTCGCGAGGCGTGGACTCATGAGTCCATGCAGAGGACACGCAGGCTCAAAACAGCCGCCGCGGGGACGTGGGCCTTCACCTTGACATGGAGCCTGAGTTACAAATGAAACGCCCCGTCCGCAGCCGGACATCATGCTGCGACGCGATTGAGAGAAGATACGGGTGTGGTTGCGCCGAATCTCCCCACATTTGAGCCCTGCTCCAATCCATTGCGTTATGCAACGTTGCGCCGCAGAACGGTTGTGCTCGGCTCGCTCGTGGTCGCGGCCTTCGTGGCCCTGGGCGCCTTCGGGGTCTGGCGCTCGTACATTCATGCCATCGTGGTCACCAAGCGCGGGCTCGGCAATGTCGCGACCGCGCTTGCGGAGCAGACGGCGTGGAGCTGGGAAAGTCTGGATCTGCTGCTAAGCAACACGGCGAGCTGGTACCTGCTCGATGCTGCAAGAACATCCCCCGCGCAACTCAACGCCGCCCTGCGCGAACGAGTCGCCGGAGTGCGCGCGGTGCATGCGGTTGCGATCGTCGACGCAACCGGCATTGAGCGCTACAGCTCTTCCCAGCCTTTCTCCCCGGGCCTCGATGTCTCGAATCAGCTCTACTTCACCGTCCTGAAAAACCGCACGGCAGGCGGACTGTATGCGAGCGAGCCGTTCGTCTCGCCCACCGAGCCGCGCGCGGCAGTCCTGCTGTGCCGGCGCCTCGAGGATTCCAACGGTCGTTTCGCAGGAGTCGTTACGGCCACCGTCGATCTCGATGTGCTACAGCGGTTCTACGCGAGCGTCGACCTCGGACCCGGGGGCGCCGTGCAGTTGTTGCAGAGTGACGGGACCTTACTCGTGCGCAGCCCGGGCGCCCCGGGTCTCATTGGAGTTCGTTTTGCTCCGCTGGTGGCGGCGGCAACCCGCACAGAGACAGCAGCCAGCACCCCGATCGCAAACCCCATCGACAACGAACGTGATTTCATTGCGGCGGCACGTGTGCGCGAGGCCCCGCTCGTCGTTGCCGTCACGCGCGAGGAGGCGATGGCCTTGCGGTCGTGGCGAGAGGAGGCGCTGCGTCTGGCCGTTGGCACGCTCGGAGTCGTACTGCTCGGCGGGTTTGCGATCGCGGCGCTGGTCGATCAGCTTCGTCGTGTGGAGGCCACCGAAGGCGCCCTGCGTGAGAGTGAGGAGCGTTATGCCCTGGCGCTGGAGGGTGCCAATGAGGGTCACTGGGACTGGGAAATCGTACCAGACAGGCTCTATCTCTCCTCGAAGATGAAATCACTGCACGGTCTCCTTCCGGATATCTCCGTTGACTCGCGCGCCGAGTGGTTGGCGCGCGTTGCGATACACCCCGATGATGCACCACGCGTGCACGCGGCAGTGGCGGCGCACTTTGCGGGGGAGACAAAGTTATACGAGGTCGAGTATCGGACACGTCATCCGGATGGCAATTGGCACTGGATTCGAGTACGCGGTCGCTGCCTGCGCAACGAACGTGGCGAGCTCACCCGGTTCGTCGGTTCCGGAATCGACGTGACGGACAACAAGCAGGCGCAGGCGGAAAAAGAGCGCCTTGAGCTTCAGTTGCGACAATCGCAAAAGATGGAGGCGATTGGAACCCTCGCAGGAGGAATCGCCCACGACTTCAACAACATTCTGGGCGCCATCGTCGGGTACGGCGAACTCGCGCAACAGCGTGCCCCTGAAGGTAGCACCCTCAGACGTCACCTCGACAGTGTCATGCACGCTGCCGAGCGGGCGCGCGCTCTGGTCGATCGGATTTTGGGCTTCAGCCGCAGCGGCGCTGCCGAGCGCGTGCCCGTGAATGTCCAGCAGGTCGCGCAGGAAACACTCGAGCTGCTGCGGGCGTCGCTGCCGGCGAACGTCCGGCTGGAGGCCGAGCTGAAGTCCGCCAACCTCGCGGTGATCGGTGATGCGACTCGCATGCATCAGGTCGTCATGAACCTGTGCACCAATGCTGTGCAGGCGATGCCGCGAACGGGTGGCACGCTCAGGGTGGGTCTCGACCGAGTTGACCTCCTGGCGCCGCGAACCTTCAGCCGCGGGGAGCTTCAAGCGGGTCCTTACATTCGCTTGACCGTCAGCGATACCGGCTGCGGCATCCCACCTGAGATTGGCGATCGGATCTTCGAGCCATTCTTCACAACCAAACGCGTCGGCGAAGGAACAGGCTTGGGACTCTCACTCGTACATGGCATCGTCGCGGACCTCGGGGGAGTGATCGAGCTCGACACCTTGGTGGGTCGAGGAACCACGGTGAGCATCTGGCTACCGATGTCCGGGGAGGCGGCAACAGAGATAGATGAGTGCCCGCGTGAGCTGCCCCGAGGAGACGGCGAAGCCGTGCTGGTCGTGGATGACGAGGCGCCGCTCGTGGGCGTGACTGAAGAAATGCTTGCCGAATTGGGCTACAACCCGATCGGCGTGGTCTCCAGCACAGAAGCGCTGCAGGTCTTCCGTGCCGATCCACGACGCTTCGATGTGGTGGTGACTGACGAGATGATGCCGGAACTTACCGGGACACAGCTCGCGCGGGAGGTCGGTGCGTTACGACCAGGCACTCCCGTCATCCTGATGAGCGGGCACGGCGGAGACGATCTTGCCGAGCGTGCCGGAGTCGCTGGAGTCAGCCAAATCCTGCGCAAGCCGCTCCAAAAGAACGTTCTCGCGGATGCCCTGGCCCGCGCACTGAGCGCGCGCCCTGACCGAGCTCGAGCCTCTTAAACCATGAAAGTCGGAATCGTAGGAATGGGTGCAGTCGGGGCGGCGACCGCGATGGCGCTCCTGGCACGTGCGCGGATATTCGAGCTGACGCTCGTGAACCGCAACCGTGCTCGCGCGAAGGGTGTCGCGACAGACATGCGCTATGGCGCACCGCTCTCGGGGCCGATCACGGTAACTGATGGTGACTACGGCGATCTTGCCGGCGCCGCGGCCGTCATCGTGACCGCTGGCATTAACGAAAAGGCGGGTGGCGCGACGGATCGAAGCGATCCCGCCGGCCGATTGCGCCTGCTCGGCGCGAATATCAAGGTCTACGAGGAGATCGTGCCGCCTATCGTCGCGGCCGCACCCGACGCCGTGATCGTCGTGGCGACCGACCCGCCGGACCCCTTGGTCGATATCGCGCGCCGGCTCGCCAGCCACGAGAGGGTCATGGGCACCGGCACGTACCTCGACAGTCTGCGTTTTCGGGTGCACCTCGCGCAGCGCCTCGGCCTGAGCGCGGCCTCGGTGGAGGCGTATGTCGTCGGCGAACACGGCACCTCGAGCGTATTTCTGTGGTCGCTGGTGAAGGTCGGCGGCAGGAGCATCGCAAAGATCGTCGCAGAGCGCGACATCCCATTCGATGATTTCCGGCGCGCGGTCGAGCGCGACGTTCGCTATGCGAACATCTCGATCATCGAAGGGATCGGAGCCAGCCAATACGGCATTGGTGTCGTTACCGCACGTCTCGCGGAAGCCATTGTGGCGGACGAGCGTGCTGTATTTCCGGTGGGATCGCACATCGCAAGATTCGGTGTCGCACTCTCGCTTCCGAGTGTTGTCGGGCACAACGGTGTGCTCGACGTGCTCACGCCGGATATGTCGGACGAGGAGATACGCTCGCTCGAGCAGAGCGCCGAAAAGCTGCGAGACGCGCTCGCGAAGTACCCGACCGCTGGGTGACAAGCTACTGGCGCACGTTCGAGGCGAGTCAGACGCCGCGACCGGGTGCCCGACAACCTCAATACACCTTCTCTACGCGTGGGGTAAATGAATAGCCGACGCCGCGGTCGGTGATGATGTAAGTGGGGTGCGCCGGATCCGGCTCGATCTTCCGACGCAGGCGCATGATCTGCACATCGATCGCGCGATCGTACACTTCGTTATCGTACACACGGCTTGCCTCGATCAACTGATCGCGGGACATGACCCGTTGCGGAGATGCGAGCAAAGCAGCCATTAGATTGAATTCACTATTGGTGAGGTCAATCTGGCTGCCGTTTTGCCGCATCAGGCGCCGAGTTCGCAAGTTAAGCTCGAACTCGGCGAAGCGAAAGGCGCGAAGCTCCGACTCCCGCGCCTGTGCTGGTGTGGCAGTCGCGGCACGCCGCAGCACGGTGCGCACACGCGCCAGAAGCTCGCGCGGGCTGAAAGGCTTGGTCAGATAGTCGTCGGCCCCGAGCTCGAGCCCCATAACGCGATCGGCTTCATCGCGCACCCCGGTGAGCATGATGATCGGAATCGCGGATTGCCCGCGCAGCGTGCGCGCGATCGCCATGCCGTCTTCACCCGCCAGGCGCAGGTCCAGAACCACGAGATCGATCGCCGTATCCGCCAGGATCGCGGACATCTCAGCGCCGGTTTGAGCGCTGCTGACGCGCAATCCGTTCTCCGTGAAGTACTCGGTGAGGAGCGCCCGGATACTGGAATCATCATCAACGATGAGGATGTGCGGTTGAATCGCTGCCGGCATGGTTGCCACCCTCGCTGCCGTGTGTGCTGAATTTAGCATAGCGTCATCTCCTCCCGCTGAAGCTGGAGCCACCCTCAGGCGGGGCCTGGTGGACCGATGGCTTGGTCGACGGCCATCAACAGTTCGTGTCGCCTGAGTGGCTTCGCCAGCAATCGCTGTACGCCGAGGGCTTGAGCGGCGCCACCGTTCGAGCACAGCCCGGAACGCGCCCGACTGGAAAGGGCGATGATCGGCGTGCCCGGGCACTCGCGCTTGAGGCCACGAATCACAACCGCGCCGTCTGATTTCGGAGTCTCAACGCTCACGATGGCGAGGTCCGGGACGCTCGGATCGGAGTCCAGCGGATCCCGCACAGGGTAACCTGCGGCGCTCAACCACTCCCGGAGTAGCTCACGCATGAGGTCATCTGTCTCGTAGATCGAAATTCCAGCCACGACACGAACATAGCGGCCTTGGGACGCCCCCGCATTTCTGCGGCGCGAAGCACCGTTTCAGTTGTAATGCAGGACTTCGTGCGCCGGTCGTGCCCCGCCGGCCAGCCGCTCGCGTTACCGATGAAACGCTCGCATCGCCTCGTGAAACGCTGCCCTCAAGGGCGCCTGAGATAAATGGCCCATCGGTTGGTCGCCTCATCTTCCGGAGAGCCGCGACCGGACAGACAGACAGACAGTGCGAAGGAGTATTTCCATGAAAGTCGGCTTCATCGGACTTGGGCACATGGGCGCCGGTATGGCGGGCAATCTCATCAAGGCGGGGCACGAGGTCACGGTCTACAACCGCACGCCGGAGAAGGCGCGCGCACTCGTGGCAGCGGGCGCCAGGCTCGCAAGCGGCGTGTCGGAGGCCTCTCAGGGCGATGCGGTGATGACCATGCTGGCGAATGACGACGCCGTCGAGAGTCTCGTGCTCGGACGCGAGGGTGTCCTCGCGAGCCTGCGACCGGGCGCGCTGCACGTCTCGTCCAGCACGATCAGCGTCGCTCTCTCGCAGCGGCTTTCACGGGAGCACGCGAAGCACGGCCAGCGCTACGTCGCTGCTCCGGTGTTCGGACGGCCCGATGTCGCGGCCGCAGCACAGCTCGTCGTCGTGGCGGGCGGGGAGAAAACCGCCCTCGAGACCGCTCGCCCCTTGCTCGAGGCCATCGCCAGGAAGGTTTTCGTGGTCGGCGACGCCCCGCAAGCGGCCAACCTCGTCAAGCTCAGCGGCAATTTTCTCAATGCCTCGGTCATCGAATCTCTCGGTGAGGCCTTCGCCCTCATCAGTAAGGGCGGCATCGACCGGCAGCGGTACCTGGAGATCCTGGCCAGCCTCTTCAACGTGCCGGCCTACAACATCTATGGCGCGCTCATTGCCAGCGGTCGTTTCGAGCCGGCGGGCTTCGCCGCGCCGCTCGGTCAGAAGGACATCCGGTTGCTGCTCGCGGCGGC
>Ga0307477_10001110_pt1 | contig 24029 bp, 27 predicted proteins | sample atmos_gasesECM2C_FD_203316 | JGI IMG/M metagenome (GOLD analysis project Ga0307477, IMG submission 203316) | Hardwood forest soil microbial communities from Morgan-Monroe State Forest, Indiana, United States - atmos_gasesECM2C_515 | ecosystem: Environmental > Terrestrial > Soil > Temperate...
CCGAGATTTGAAAATTGACCGCGCACCCCTTCTCGTTGTAACGCCGCCCGGGCACGCAACGCGGACCACTCAGGCCCGGTGGGCTGCGGCGCCCCCGGCACCCCGCTTACTGCTGCTTCCTTCCGGACCTGACAGGGTTCACGGAACCAGGTCGCGCAGGACCAGGCCATCAACGCAGTCGCACGAAACGACGCTCCGGACAGCGCACCCCTCAAAGGGGAGTTCGACCCCGCTGTAGCGGATTGCGGGTACAGGGCACCGCTAACTCCCCGTCTAGCGCGATCGCGATCATTCTACCCGCCCCTCGCCAGATCACTAACTGACTTACGGCGCCGGCTCGCGCGGTGGTCGGAAGCGCAAGAGCGACCAGGCACCGAGCCAGCCGATGAGCGCCCCGAACGCCATCGCCAGCGCGAGATCGAGACCAAGGGTCAGGATCAGGCTGCCGAGGTCCGATGACGCCTGCTGCTCAGTCGGGCTCAAGCGATTGAACGCCGCCTGGCCGACAGGAAGGTAAGAGAGGATGAGCGCGGCCAGGACGGTGCGGAACAGTTCGCTGATCCCGCCGGCGATCGCTCCCATGGGCACCGCCGGGCCAACCCCTTTTGTCGACGCGGCGAGCTTGCGCCCCGCGCCTCCGATGATGAGCAGGCCGAGCGCCGACGTGACGAAGTCGGAGAACACGGTCGGCATCACATCGTTGGTGGCAAAGACCGACGCCAGCCGGACGAGCAGCGCGAAGACACCGGCGATCAGGCCGAAGACCAGCCCTTCTCGAAGCACGAGCCCGATCCGCTCCACTAATTGACTCGGCTGATCAGCTGGCCTCGCAGCTGTTTGATTCGGGTGGCGTCTTCCGGCTCCGGCCGCACGGCCAGGTACCGGGTGAAATCCGCTAGGGCCTCGGCATCGTGATGCATCTGAAAGTGGATCATGCCGCGATCCCGCCACTCCGAGGTGAGATGCGGATCGGTCAGCATGATCCGGTCACTGGCGCTGAGCGCCCGCGGCAGGTCATTCCGCGACAGGTAGAGGCTCTTCAAGTTATTGAGGATCCGCGATAGGATCTGCCGCTTGGTCGAGGGCTCCAACAAGGCGGGCCGCATCTTCACTTCCCCACCGTACATGTCGCTCAGCATCTTCGCGCATTCCTCGCGAGTCAGGGTGGTTGCGCTGAAGGCGTCGATGAAAATCTCGGCGGACGAGCCCGGCGCGTACTTGACCAGAAAATGCCCCGGCATCCCAACCCCGCGGACCGGCAGGCCGGCCCTCTCCCCCACCGCCACATACAGCACCGCCAGCGTGATCGGGATCCCGACCCGACGATCGATGACCTCGTTGAGGAAGCTGTTGCGCGGGTCGTAGTACTCCTCGCGGTTTCCCTTGAATTGCAGTTCCTCGAACATGTACGCGTTCGTCTTCTCGACGACACGGCTCGGCTCGACCTCGGCCCGGATCCGCTGTTTCAGCTCCGTCCCCATGCGGGCGATCTGGTTGAGGTACACCCCGGGACGAAGCTCCGTGTACTCCTCGGCCGCGATCAGCAGGGCGGCCTCCGCCAGATCGAGGTCCTTCTCCGGCGTTTGCAGCAGGCGCGTCAGCGCGTCGCGTGCCTCGGCCGGCGTCATCGCCACATAGTGTAAGGGGGAACTTTTCGCCTCACCTATCCTGACGGCATGCCGTTGCCGGAGCGTGTCTTCGTGATCGTGGTCGAGTCGGAGGGAGGCCGTGACCCCGAGCGGATGCCCTTGCTCAGCCAGACCGGACCGTCCGGCACCCGCCACGCGCCGGTGTTCAGCAGCATGCAGCTGGCGACCGCCTTCCTCAGCCAGGCCCAGCAACTCGGATACTTCGTGAAGCTCGACTACATCTTCCCCGCCGACGGGCCACGCCTCGCCCGGGACTTTCCCGAGTACCAGGTCCAGCTCGACCCGAGCCCTCAAGCCTTCTTCAAGGACGCCCCCGCCGGATAGCTTCCACTCGCATCGCCGGCTGGAGCGAGCGCCCGCGGTCGGCGGGGAGGCACGCCCTCGGGCGCGACGCAGACGGGCCGGATCGCCAGGTTGTCAACGAGCCCACACATCGCCGGATTTGAACATGAACGTTCGAGGCGTACACGCCGGCTGATCAAAGACCGATTTGGACTTAGCTGCCCGGCCCGGCGAGCACGCTCGAGGGTGTGCCGACCTCAGCCGACCGCGGAGCTCGGGGCGTAGCCCCGTGGGAGGGTGCTCCAGCAGGTCAGCCGACCGCGGGGAGCTCGGGGCAAGCTCGCCGACCCACCGAACGTTACATGCCCGTCATCATGCCCCGCTTCAGCCATCGGCTGGCCCTGAAGATCGTCCTACCCTTCGCCGCCCTCACCCTGGCGATCGGCGCCGTCGGCACCCTGACGGCGACCGGCGAACTGAACGCCCGCAGCCAGGAGGCCTTCGACAACCAGCTGGTCCACGATGGCTTTGTCACCCAGTCGGCGGTCGTGACCGGCGACAACCAGCGGGGCGCCATCCTTCGTCTGCTGGCCAACGGCCCGGGCCTTAGCCAGAGCTGGGCCAAAACCCCCACCCTGACGGCATGGCTCGAGCGAGCCTTGACGATTCATCCCAACGTCATCGTCGAGGCCATCGACACGTCTGGCCACGAGATCGTCGGCGTGGTGGGCCACGGGGCCCTCGCCGATACCGTGACGATGAACCATGACTTCAGCGGCTGGCCGGGCGTGACCAACATGCTGAGCGGTGGTGCCGATGCGATCGATATCGTCGCCTCCGCGCCGCGTGCCGCCGTCTTTGCCGGCCAGCCCGTGCATAGTGCGAGCGGGACCCTGCTGGGCGCCATCCTGGTCGGTGATTACCTCGACGATCGCACCGCGGCCATCAAGGCGTCAGTCCACGACGACATCACCTACTACGACGTCAACGGCCAGGTGCTGAGCACCTCGCTGAGCCTGCCCCAGGCCCAGTGGTCCGCGCTCGCGCTCGACGCGCCGACGCGCAGCCGCGTGACACCCACGAGCGTCGTCGAGCTGTCCCGCACCGCGGACGGCCCTGGAACGGAGATTCTCTCGCCCTGGACGGTGCGCACCGCGAACCTTGGATACGTCGGGACGACCGCCTCGAGTGCCGGCCTGCTGGCCGACACCAACCAGCTGCGCATTATTCTTGTGACGCTGTTTCTCGCCGGCGTCCTGTTCACGCTCGCCATCGGCATCTGGCTGGCGCGCCGCATCACCCGCCCCGTGCATCGCCTGGTCGAGGCGACCCGCCTGGTCAGCGCCGGTGATCTCGAACACCAGGCGCCGGTCACGACCAGGGACGAGATCGGCGAGCTCACCGATTCCTTCAACCAGATGACGCGCAGCCTGAAGGACAAGAGCGCCTCGTTGAAGGTCACCATGATGCAGCTCCAGGACACCTACCTGATGACGATCGAAGCGCTGGCGGCGGCCGTCGAGGCCCGCGACCCGTACACCCATGGTCACACCCAGCGGGTCGAGGAGTACGCCGTCATCATGGCCCGCGCGCTCGGTTGCGACGAGGCGGAGGTCAGTGCCATCCGCCGCGCCAGCGTCCTGCACGACATCGGCAAGATCGGTATCGAGGACACGATCCTTCGCAAGCAGGGACGGCTCGAACCCGAAGAAGAGCTGCGTATGCAACGCCACCCGGTGATCGGCGTCGACATGCTGAAGGGCATCGATTTTCTCGATCCGGTCTTGGCGCTCATCCGCAATCATCACGAGCGCTGGGACGGCAACGGCTATCCCGATCAGCTGCGAGAGGACGAGATTCCGCTTGGCGCCCGTATCCTGGCCGTCGCCGATGCGCTGGACGCCATGACCTCCGACCGGCCCTATCGCGCGGCCCGCACCTTCGAGTACGCCAAGACCGAGATCCTCAAAGGCTCGGCGACCCACTTCGACCCCGAGGTCGTGACCGCCTTCATCAGGAGCCAGCGCGCCATCGAGGACTTGCTCCGCGAGGCGGCCGAGGAGGAGATCGAGGACCATCCGGAGCCGGATGACCTCGGCGGGTGGCGGCTCCACGTCGCCGGCCGCTAGCCCTTTGCCTTGGCCGACTCCCAGAATGCCAGGCCCTTTCGTAGCCGCTCCGTCTCCGCCTCGAGGAACGGGAGGTCGACCCCGCCCAGCTCCTTCTTGGTATCGGGAACTTCCTCGATGTGCTCGCGCGTCTTGCCCAGGAGCTCTTCCTTGAATCGGATCAGGTCCGCGTAGACCGCGCGCCAATGGGCGATATCGTGCGCGTCGTAGTTCTGGCGGTTTTCGCCCTCCATCAGCCGCGTGAAGTCGACGATCCGTTTCAGGAAATCGGGCGGGTCCATCGACGACCCATCATAGGGTTGTTTAAGCCTCTCTCGAGTGGGTACGACCGATCAAATGGTTTCGGATGCTGAGCTTCTCGACGCCTACTCCCGAGCCGTAATCTCGGTCGTCGAACTGGTGGGTCCTGCTGTGGTCGGCGTCAGTGGAGTTGGAACGGGGATGCTGATCACGCCCGACGGCTACGCCCTCACCAACAGCCACGTCGCCAGTGCAGTTAAGTCATACGAGCTGACGCTGCGGGATGGCAGCGTGCTCAAGGCCGAGCTGGTCGGACAGGATCCCCACACCGATCTCGCCGTGTTGCGGGCGTCGGGCACCGGCCTGCCGTCTGCGCGGCTCGGCGATTCCGGGCAGCTCCAGGTCGGTCAGCTGGTGGTGGCGATCGGTCATCCCTTCGGTTTTCAGTCGACGGTCACGACGGGCGTCATCAGCGCTCTCGGCCGCACCATGCGATCGCAGAGCGGCCGCACCATCGAAAACATCATCCAGACCGACGCCGCGCTCAACCCGGGAAATTCCGGCGGTCCGTTGGTCGACACCCGCGGCCAGGTGGTCGGCATCAACACCGCGATCATCGCGATGGCGCAGGGAATCTGCTTCGCCGTGCCGAGCAACACCGCGCAGCGCGTCGTCTCCCTGCTGATCCGGGACGGGCGCGTGATTCGCTCCTACCTCGGCATCACCGGGGAGACCTGGCCGATCCACCGCCGCGTCAACCGCTACTACCAGCTCGACCAGGACAGCGGGGTGCGAGTGGCTCGGCTCGACGCGAATGGGCCGGCACAAGCCGCCGGGCTCAAGCAAGAGGACGTTCTCGTCGCCCTGGCGAGTCACCCGATGAAGGGCGTCGACGACCTCCAGCACTTTCTTACGGATTGGCCCGTGGGCATCCCGGCCGAAGCGCAGGTGCTGCGCGGCACCGAGCTGCTCAAGCGCACCATCATTCCCACCGAGCTCAAGGACTCCGTTGCGACCGGTTCGCCTCGACCAACGGGTTCGCCGAATTTCGGACGCCGATCACGAACAAGCCGATGAAAACGTCCGCCGCGGCCTCCAGCCTAGTGTCCTGAGGCGGTCAACGCCGCTCCAATCGCGATGACGCCGAAGGCGACGAGCGCAATGCCGGAGGCTAGACCAAATCCGCGGATGATCGATGGCGTGAGGCGATCGCGGAGCCTGCTCGCGCCGCCGGTCAGCAGAACCCACCACACCACCGACCCAAGCCAGACGCCGACGACCAGCGCGACGGCAGGTCCGCGACCGCCCGCGACGCGAAGGCCTAACCCCGCAAAGACGGCGGTAAACGACAGGATCGTCGACGGGTTACTGAGCGTCAACGCCACCATCGAGAAATAATCCCTTCCCCCTCGGAGATTTCGCCCCTGCATCTTTCCGTCCCCCGCTCGCGGGAGAGGGTCAGGCGTGTTATTTCCCTCCCCCGCTTGCGGGGGAGGGTCAGGGTGGGGGCGTCTAAATGCCCGAAGACCAATGAGCGCGATCGCGACCGCACCCAGAAGACCGATCCAACGGCGTTCTGCGACCAGGACCGTAGTGATGGCCGCGACCCCGAAGGCAGCCAGAGCGGCGTAGGCGGCATCGCCGGTGGCGACGCCCAGGCCCGAAACGAGACCGCTACGCCAGCCGCGGGCGAGCGTGCGTCGCAGGACCAGGAAGAAGATCGGTCCCGGCGACACGGCGATTGGAAACCCGACGAGGAATCCGAGAGCCAGTGCCCTGGCCATCCACGCTCACGCGGTCAATCCTAGGGCAAACAAAAGAGGGGCGCCCGTTGGCACCCCTCTTTGAACGTTTTCGTTGAACCTACGGAGTCGGGTCAGGATACGCGCCGCCGAAGATATCGCTGTTGCCCCAGGTCGGTGGGCACGCTGTGAGCGGCGCCGGTGCCGTCGGGTTGGTCCCAGCCTCGATGCCGGCGCGGTAGGTATCGATGGCGGGGCAGTCGGCCGCGTTGCGCGTGTCGTTCCATACAGCGGCGCCATAGGTGCGCGTTGCGGTCGCGTAGACGTAATCGCCGAGGAATTCGGCGGTCAGGCCATTCTGGCTCGAGCCGCGAGGATCGCCAACCACGCCGCGGTTCAGGTCATCAAACGGTCCCGGCGCGCCGCCGGCCCCGATGTCCGCGTGCTTGACCACACCCTGCAGCTGACGGAGCGACGTCGTATCCGTCCGATACGGCGTCAGGAAGGCGTCATAGGTCAGGTACGCATCGGTGCCGTTGGGCGAGATGGCGATTGCGGTGTAGATGGGCCGGTCCGGACTCGCGGACACAGCGGTGGCTGCTGACCAAGTTTGGCCCTGGTCGGTCGAGTAGCTGACCATCGACTTTTCGTTGTTCAGGCCATCGCGCGCGTCAGACCAGTTGAGCAGTAGCTCGTTAGTCGCGTCCGAACCGGTGGGCGCGCCGTTGGCGATGTCCACGCTCGGCGCGGCGGCCAGGTCCGCACGGGCTCCGGCGATGCCGTCCATCACCACCCGGCCCAGCGCGGCGTCGAAGACGCCCGGCTTGACCACCGGGAACAGGAACCGGAACGGCTCAAATGTCTTGCCGCCATCGAACGAGCGCGACAACAGCTCACCAACCTGTTTGGTGGCGCCGGACCCGAGGCCAAAGACGTAGACGACGCCGTGGCTGTCGGTCCGGATGGTGCAGCCGTCCGGCGGATTGAGCTGGCCATTGTTCACGGCCGAGCTGATTTGCAGGCTCGTCCAGGTGGTACCACCGTCGGTCGACTTGAGCAGCATCAGCGGGGCCGGTGCGGCGTGGGCACTCTTCTCCTGGCCGCGGAAGGCGGCGTTGCACACATAGACGTTGCCGAAGAAGGGGCTGCTGGCCGCGTTGTCTGACCAGATCTGCTCCTTGTCGCTGAAGGTCGTGGACGCCTGGTTGCTCGCAATCACCGGCGCCGACCAGGCGCTGTTGTTTCCCGCGGCCGCCGCCGCGAGATTGTCGGTGTGAGAGACCGCGATCCCCTCGAAGCCCTTGAAGGTCTCGTCACGCTTGGCGAAAAGGTTCGAGGTCAGGTTCGCGTAGTAGAGGCGCGACCCGTTGCTCCAGGAGAAGCCATTCGCGCTCGGCTGCGGCCCGAACGCCAGCGCCGGATCTCCGTCCGAGGTGAGCCCGGCTTCGGCGTAGTTGGGCAGGGTGCCAATCGGACCGTTTGCCACCGTCGTTCCGGTGCGCGCCGACCGGCCGGTGTAGGTCGGTTGCGTCCAGCTGGTACCGCCGTCAAACGAGAAGTAGATCCCGGAGGTCCCAATTCCCGGCGTGAACGGGCAGCTGTTTCCATTGCACGGCGCCAGGTCGATTTCCTCATTGGACCCTGCAGCCAGGACTGACGGGTTGTGCGCGTCGACCGCAATCGCCGGCTCATTCTGCTTGTTCTGCGGGAACGTGGTCGACGGGCTGCCGTTCGTCACGAGCACATCGCCGGCTGCCACCGCCGGCACGACGCCGGCCACCAACGCCAATCCCGCGCTGATGATCAGCAAGCTCTTCTTCGGACGCCATTGGGTGATAGATCCGATTCGCATCCGTACCTCCTGTCTAACGATGCCTACGTCTCTTGGTCGAGTGCCGCAACACGGTCACGGCACGCTGACGGTGGCGATCACCTGTTGCTGGTAATGCGCGGGATTCTGCTGATTGGCCGGCAAGGTCGTGTCGTTGAAGGTGCTCACTGACGTCGTGTAGTCGATGGATCCGCTCGTGATATTGCCGTAGTAGTCACCGATGAACCCCTCAGCCGAAGCCGGGCTGCTGGGCTTGGGCTGGTTCAGCTGCGGATCCCACGTATGCTGGCTGGTCCGGATGTTGTTCCCGAGCGGGGCGAGCGTCGCGGTATAGAACTGGATGCTCGAGTTGATGCAGTAGTTCGTGAAGCCATAGGGCGGCAATGGCCCCTGGGAACCGGCATAGCTCGCGCTCTGCTGATCGAGAGCAAGCCCTGCCCCGACTGCCTCGGCGGTGCCCGCCGTCGGACACGCCAGGCGCCGATCGTAGAACGCGACGCTTACCGTGCCGTTGGCGGCGGCCGTCAGGTTGGGCTGAACGGCATCGATGTTGGGGTTGGCGTTGTCGTTGACCTGGATCGGCGATGACCAGCTTCTGCCGCCGTCGTACGAGGCACTGAGGATCAGGTTGCCGAAGCCGCTGCTGTGGTCTTCCCAGCTGACATACAGTGGGTAGCTCCCGTTGACCCGTTGCTGGCCGACGGTGAACGTGTCCTCGATGCCGTCGCGAAAGCCGGTGTTCGGATACTCGAGTGGCGGCGAAGTCACGTCCGAGACGACAGACGACACCGACTGCCAGGTGACGCCACCGTCCGTGGACTTGTCCAGGATGATGCCGGTGCAGCAGAAGCCCTGCTTCGGCTCGAAGTTGGTGATCGTCGTGTACACGACGCCGTTGCCGTCAACGTGGGGCAACAGATAGGTGTCACCCTGCGGGTTGTTGCCTGCCGTGGGCAGCGACTGCGGTGCCGACCATGCCGTGTGGCTGGGGCCCTTGCCGATGACGTCCGCATATGACACCCAGGGCACGGCGGAAATGCCGTCGAAGACGGTCCACATGGCGTAGATCCGGTTCTTGTGCGCGCTCGTCGAGCTGGTGTCGACGGTGATCCACTGTTTGTCGGGCTCGCGCCCCTTGGCGGGATAGGGTGCCACGACGTCCATCTGGCCCGCGCTCGTCGACCAGTCGATCGCCGTCCTCGCGCCGTGTGGGCGCGTCGCGAGCGTGATCGCTTCCGCCGGCACGCTCGGGTTCGGTTCTTTGTTCTGATTGGTCTGGAAGTTGTGACCGCCGGCGCTCGTGTAATAGAACTGGTAGGGCAGGATCAGCGCGTAATAGTTGCCAAAGGTGTCGAAGGCCCCGACGGGATCGGTATTGTCGGTCCAGCCCTCGTACCCGGGGATGTGTCCCTGGACCGGCCAGGTCTTGCCGCCATCCCAGGATTCGTAGAAGCCGAGCAGATGGTTGTAGCCTTCGGCGCTGACGACCCACTTGCTGGAGCCGATCAGGTGTTTCGGGTTGGTGGGATCGACCCGGATGTCCGACTCCGAATGATCCTTCACCAGCATGGGGGTCGCAGCGACGAAGCCGGCGTTGCTCCCCGCCTGGCTGGGATACGGCCCCAGCGCCTCGCCCGTGGAACTCCCAGGGCAGGCGGAGATGCCGGTGTATCCATCGTTCGGGCCAAGGTTGCCGAAGTACGCGACTTCGGGTGTGTAGCAACTTGTTCGTTGGGTGGTCGCGAAGACATTGGTGACCTGGTTGGCCTGATAGCTGTCGGCGTAGGCCTGGTCGGACTGAGTGTGCTGTGGGATGTTGCCCACTCCGGCGCCCGCCCCGGCCTGGACGGGCACAACCGCGAAGGCCGCGGCCATAAAAAACGGGATTCCCATGGCAAATAGGCGTTTCGTCAAATTGCTCCTCCCTGATCACCCCGACGGCGCCGCCTGGCGCCCTCGCCCTGGGTGTCCCTAAAGCGTATCTAAACGACCATATCCCATTAAGTTTCGGAAAACAAGGGACATATTTGTGGTGCACAGGTCTGCCGATCTCGGGAAGGCAAAGCCGGCAGAACCTGTTGAAAAGTGAAGCGACCCATCGTTACGGCTAATAACCCGCCGGTGTGACCCAACGAGCCCTTACCGCCGCCCAGTCCAGCCGTTTCCGGAAGGACCTTCGCTCCGTACTAGTCGAACCCTTGCGGACTCGGTCTTCGGGAGCTTGCCGATGTCGTTTCCTTCATCGGCTGGCTTTCTGACAGGTCGCGGGCGTAGCGTACGGGCCAGCGATCACAGCCGCAACTCCAAACTGCGGTTCGCAAACGGATGATCGTTGAGCCGCCTACCGGGGTTTTGTGGCGGTCACGAGATTCGACTCCATTTGAGTCCGGACCTGGCCGTCGATCACGAGCGGCGCCAGGTGCCGTGCCACCGCGCTCCGCAGCCGCGCGCTGGTGTCGGGGTCGAGGGCGCCGATCGTGCTGGCGATCGGCGAGGCGGCAAGCGCCGCGAACAGCTGCGCAACCCCGCCCTCGTAGGTCACCGGGTGATGGACGACTTCGACCGAGACGTTGGCAAAGCCCTCGTCGGTGAAGGCGGCCTCGAGTGCTTCCGTGGACGGCCAGCGAAACGGGGCGCCGAAGGGCTCGACCTGGTCGGCCGGCAGACACTCGCGAAGCGCCGCCTCGACCGCGGCGAAGTGTGGCTGCAGCGCGATCTCGCGCCAGACCGCGGCGATGACACGGCCCCCCGGTTTCAGCGCGCGATACATCTCTCGCACCGCGGCGCCCCGGTCGGGGAAAAACTGGAGGCCCTGCTGGCAGGTGATGACATCGAACGCTTCATCGTCGACCTGGAGCGGCGCGGCAGGCGAGACGACGTACTCGACGGTCGCGCCGCGCGGCACGGCAGGCTTAGCCTTCGCGATCGCGATCATGGCCTCGCTGAAATCGGCGCCAACCACGCGGCCTCGCGGGCCTACCTGCTCGGCCGCGATCCTCGCAACCGTTCCGGGGCCCGTCGCAACGTCGAGAACGGCTTCGCCCGGACGAAGCGCGGCGCGCTCGAGCAGCAGGCGAGCCCACGGGATAAAGATCCGGGGGACGTAGATCTCCTGGTACGTGCCGGCGATGCTGCCGACCGAAAAGCAGGTGAAAGTGCGCTCGTCAGCCACGGCGATAATGCCGGTCGACAAAGCCCGCGATGCGGTTCGCCGCCTCGATAAGTCGATCCTCGGGTTCGTTGGTAAAGATGAAACGGACGTGATGATCGCCGAAATCGTCGGCACCCCATGCATTCATGGGCGTGATCGCCACGTCCTCCTCTTCGAGGAGGCGGCGGCAAAAGTCAGCGGCGGCGACACCAAATGCCCTGATATCCGCGATGAAGAAATAGCCACCGTCCGGAACGACGAGCCGCATGCCATCGATCTTCCGCAGCCGAGCGATCAACGCATCGCGACGCCGCTGGTAGGTCTGCACCGACGCCGAGACGTAGTCTTGCGGACCGGCCAGCGCCGCGACGGCTCCCGCCTCCGAGTAGCCGCTTGCCATGATCCCATTGAAGATGTGGATGTCGTGGACCGGCTGCAACAATTCACGCGGGCCAACCGCCCAGCCGATCCGCCAGCCCACCATGTTGTAGTTCTTGGTGACGCACCCGACCGTGATCGTCCGCTCCCTCAGTCCTGGCACGGTCGCGGGATTGATCACGCTCTTGCCGTCGTAGACGACCTTGTCGACCGCGCCATTGAAGATGACGAGCGCGTCGTTCTCCAGCGCGGCCTCGGCAAGAGCGTCCGTCTCCTCGCGAGTGAAGATCACGCCGGTTGGCATCGACGGCGACCCGTAAAAAATCACCTTGCAACCCTTCGCCGCCCGCCGAAGATCCGACCGATCGAGATGCCAGCCGTCCGACTCGACCTGGTTGGTGAATGCCTGGACGCCGCCGGCCAGGCGCACGCGCTGAGCCATCCCGTTGTAGGTCGGGTTGGTCATCAACACCCGGTCCCCCTCGTTGACGTAACTCAACAGCACGTCTAGCATCGCCTCGCCGACCCCGGAGGTCACGACGACTTCGCCGTCCGGGTCGTACGAGAGTCCAAGGTCGGCACGATAGCGTTCGCTGATCGCCTGGCGTAACTCGAGCAGCCCGTGCAGAGGCAGGTAACTGTTGTATCGATCCACTCCGACCGCGTCACGCGTCGCTTTGATCGCGTGGGCCGGCGGGGCGAGGTCGGTATCGGCGTTCTCGAGGCGGAAGCTTCCCGGTCGCTCGTCCGCGAGTTCGGCCATATCGGCCATCGTCATTCGGACCATCGACCGCGCGCGCCGCGACGTTGGCGGTGGCATCAGTACTTGCTGGCCTCGAAGAAATTACCGCACGCTCGGCACTTGCACTGCATCGTCATCACCTGGCTCCCAAACAGCGAGATGACCTCGGTCTCGTTCGACCGACAGAATGGGCACCCGGGATATGCCGCCCCTTGTGGTTCCCCTCCCCCGCTCGCGGGGGAGGGCAGGGTGGGGGCCTCTGCGATTTCCCCTACGGGCAGGGTGGGGGCGTCGTTGGCGATCGGCTGTTTACGCACCCGCGGGCATGTACCTCTTTTCAGCGAGGCCCTGCAGCATCCCGAGCGTCAGCTCGTCGATACCTCCCGGGCTGATCCGCCTGCGAACCGGGTCCCACGCTTTCCAATCGATCGGACGCGATTCGACTGCGCCGCCCACCTGCTCATCGAGCCGACGCCGGATCTCGCGGACACCCATGCTGAGGACGCCCTTCTTGTGCAGGTCGTCGACGTCGCCACCCTCGGGCCCGATCCAGACAATGGCGTCGCGCCGCGCTTGCTCGACGGCGGCCGCCGATCGCGACTCACGCAACCAACTGTGACCGTGCATCGCGTGGTACCGCTCCTCCTGAAGCATCTTCTTGAGTCGGCTGCGCAGCACATCGACATTGCCGCCGGCGAGGGCCTCGATCATGAGCGTGAAGGCATTGTCCAGCACGCCGTTCGCGGCGACGAAGGCCGTCCAGTCCGTCCAGGGTCGATCTAGATATGGAACGTTCGCGTAAGTTCCTGGTTCGTCTGGAACGTCGGGCGTCCCGAGCTCGCGCAGTGACCCGTACAGCACGCGGCTGTGCCCGATGTCGTCCAGTCCCATGGCGGCCGCCGCAATATCGGCCTCCAGCGTCGGCGCGGCGATGCACCACTCCGCATAGCGCATGCCAAGCAGCTGCTTGTTGTCGGCGAGGCTCTTGACCAGCGAGTAGAGGCTCAGGCTTCGGCCTCGCCCGGCGCCCAGAGCTGGATGACCGCCGCCTTCGGCACGATCATCATCTCCACCCAGCGCTCCTCGTCATACGTGGCGCGCGCGTACGCCATCGCCAGCTCGTCGTCGGGTGCGACGACGGCGCCGACCTGCCGCAACGGTTCAAGTCTCGTCTTGCGTGCGAACACCTCGTACTCCTGGACCTCGTCATGGACGCGTGCGAAGCCCATCAGACCGAGAGCCCCCAGGCCAGCAGGGCATCACGCCCGTCCGCAGTCAGCCGCGACGATGACCATGGCGGATCCCAAACAACGTCAATTTCGACCGCATCGACGCCGGGCTCGGCTAGCAACCGCTCCCGGATGTCGCCAATGATCATGTCGCTGGCTGGACACCCCATTGCCGTGAACGTCAAGCGCACGCGAACCGTTCGATCCTCCAGCGCGATGCCATAGACGACGCCCAGGTCGACCAGGTTGATCGGCATCTCCGGGTCGTTGATTTCAGCCAGCGCCGACCAAATCCTCTCTTCCGACGATATTTCCGTCCCCTTCTCGGGAATCTCCCTCCCCCGCTCGCGGGGGAGGGTCGGGGTGGGGGCAGCGTCGGCCCTCATGTTTGCACCTCGAACTTGCTGAAACTCTCTTGGAAGAGGGCGACCATCTCGGCGTTGCGCGGACCCCGCGCCCGCCAGCGTGCGAGAACGTCATCCCAGGTGCATGGGTCATTGACATCCCAGCGCTTCGCCTCCGCGTCAAAGGTGCAGGGGAACGGGTAATCGAGCACGTAATGGCTGTCTTCCTGGTGAGCCGGCACCTGGATGCCGATCGATTCCATGAACGGCACGACCGTCGAGAGCCACTGCTGCCGTAGCTGGTCGTTGGTCAGGCCCTTGAGCCGGTAGTCGAGTTGGGCGCTGTGTTGCTTGAGGTTGTCCGGAAGCCCAAACCACTCGACCGTCAGCGGAAACATCCAGTCCACGGCTCGCTGCAGTTCTTCTTTGGCGGCGCCGCCGGCCTGGCTGATGCGCTTGCTCCAGTTGCGACCGTTGCGCAGGTGAAAGTTCTCCTCCGCCATGACTTTCACCAGCCCCCGCTTCCACGGGCCGTAGGAACACTGCTCGTGGATGTCACCAAGGAGACAGAAGCCGGCCTGGTCGTACATCGCGTTCGCCACCACCAGTTCGGTCCAGCTCTCGAGCGGCACGTCGAAGGCATAGGGATAACGGAAGGCTTTGGGATCACGCTTGAAGATCAGCGCCTCCTGGCTTTCGCCCAGGTCTTCGAGAATGTGATACGCGATGTGCGCGTGCGCAAGCTCGTCCTGGATGATGGCGATCCCGGTCATGAAGGCGTTGACGCTCGGCGCCTTGCGGGCCGCCAAATAATAGGCCGGCGCCGAGATGAGCTCGGTGTCGCCGGAAACGATCAGCGTGTGTTTCAGCTCCCGCAGGTAGTCCGGCGTCATCTCGGAGACCGACTCGATCAGCTCGCCGCGCTTGAGCAGCCCCTCGAAGGTCGCCGAGTTGGAGGACTCCATCCGAGTTGATTCTAAGATGGGGCTGGTTTGACCGATTTGATCGAGGCCAACGGGCTTCAGTTCTACGTCCGCGATCAGGGTTCGGGAACTCCCGTGTTCCTGCTGCACGGCTTTCCCGACACCGGCGATCTCTGGCGCAACCAGGTGCCGGCGCTCAACAAGAACGGCTTTCGCACCATCGTGCCCGACATGCGCGGACGTGGACGCAGCAGCAAGCCCTCGTCAGTTTCCGAGTACCGGCTGTCCACGATCGTCCGCGACGTCACCGGCATCATGGATGCGCTCGGGATCCAGCGCGCACACATCGTCGGCCATGACTGGAGTGCCGCGGTTGCGTGGCTCGTCGCCGCCCTGGCGCCCGATCGCGTCGATCGTCTCGTCGCGATCTCGGTCGGCGCCCCCGGCGCTGCGGCCAAGCCGACGCTCGAGGAGTTCCAGAAAGGCTGGTACCGCCTCCTGTTCTTGTTCGAAGGCACTGCCGAGGAGTTGATCCAACGCGACGACTGGTATTTGTTTCGCTTGTTCCTCGGCGGCGCGAAAGACACGGACGCCTATGTGAAGGTCCTGGCCGAACCCGGCGTGCTCACGCCCGCGCTCAACTGGTACCGCGCCAATCTCCCGGTGCAGGCGCTCCTCGGCCGTACCGGTGGGCCGCAGCTGCCGATGATCAAGGCCGACACGCTTGGCATCTGGAGTAGCGGCGATCTTTACCTGACGGAGGAAGCAATGACTCGATCCGAGCAACGGGTGCAAGGCCGCTGGCGCTACGAGCGCGTCGACGGCTCCCACTGGGTGCCGCTCGACCAGCCGGATCGCCTGAACCAGCTCCTCATCGAATTTCTCTCGTAAGTCCCCTTCCGCCGAAGATCAGGGTGGCGGCTTCATCAACGCGAGCCCCTCGCGAAGCACCATACCTTTCGGGCTGGTCTCGCCCGGCCCGTCCGCTCGGCGAAGCAAGGCGATCAGCACTGGATCACGACTGGCGACGATGGAATTGACGACGAACCGGTAAACGTCGATCGACTGCGTCCGGTCGAGAAACGACGCCACGAACCCCGCAAACTCGGACCGAGAGGGATGGCGGAGCACCAGGTCGAAGAGCCCGACCACGACGGTGGCCTCGTTTTCGTTCCGATACTGCTCGAGCAGCCGGTTGACCAGCGAAACCGGAAGACCGGTCAATCCGCGGAGACACTCGGCGCGGACTTCAGGTCTACCGCCGCCGTTCGCGACCAGCCCATACAACGGCAACAGCTGCTCCCGCATGGTCAGTAGCCGCGCGGCTGTCACGGCAGGCTCGCCAGACATCTCGTGCGCGTCGCTCAGCAAACGCGCGGCGTGAAAGCACGCCAGCGAACCATCGACGTCGTTCAGCGTGACGAGCGCCGCGGCCCGCAACTCGCTGGCGGCATCGAAGCGCCCAATGATTTCAACCGTCCACAGAGCGGTCTCGAGCAAGCCGACGTCGTCGGTTGTCGCACGCCGCGAAGGGCTCGGACCAGCGCCGTCCGCTGGAAACATCCCGAGTCACGCCGTCGAGGCTCCGCGTTGAGCGCCTCGTACTTCTGCGCGATCACCTGCCGGATCCGCGGATCGGCGCCCTCGCCCAGCATGCCAACCGCGGATGCGATCGCCTCGGCGTTCTTGGCCCGGCCCAGCAGCGCCACGCCCAGCTCGACCTGGGCGTCTTTTTCAGCCATCCCGCGAGACTAGACCACAGGCGCAATCGCGGGACTGGTGGGGGAAAATAAATTTGCGACCTGCCGTTACGGTTTACAACTCACCGGTGTTACCCAGCGAGCCTTCATCCCGCTGCCCAGTCCAGCCCTTGCGAGCCGAACCTTCGCCGCCGACAGAACCGGCCGCCTTGCGGCAACCGACTCCCCAGCCCTTTCGGGCCGGGCCCTCGGACCTCACGATCCGAGAGTGGGGGCCTTGCGGCTCCCTCGTCGGCGACCTATTAGAGTCGTTTCCTTCTCTAACTGGCTTTCTGACAGGTCGCAGGGGGAACGTTAGCTGCCTGGCGACAAAGCCGCAATACGGAACATTCGTTCACAAACGCACGCTCGTTTTACCCTTCATGCCGCCGCGACGGCCCCTCGCACAAGTCGTAACGGGACCTGTAACGACCCGTGTCTCGACTTGAAGCTAAACACCCTTACCGTTTGCGTTATCTGCAGTAGGGGCGTGGGTCGCCAATGGACCGTGCCCCGGGTAACGAATCAATGAAAATCAACCGCTGGCGGGGCCGCGCGGGGCAGTCGCTGGTCGAAATGGCGATGGTCTTGCCCATCCTTGCCTTCCTGACGTTCGGCCTGGTCGACTTTGGCCGCGGTTACTTCTTCCAGGTTTCGGTCACCAACGCCGCCCGTGAAGGGGCGCGCGTGGCCATCCTCACCATCTATACGGGCCCGCAGAACCCTACTTGCTCGACCTCGAACAGCTACGCGACCTGCCCGGTTCAAACCGACGCGAACATCATCTCCGCCGTCAACAAGGAGCTGATGTATAGCGCGATTGCGCCGCAATCGATCACCATCTGCCCGCCGCACGACTCCACCGGCTCAACCGCCGGCTGCCCGGACTCGAGCAACCGGGTGGACAAATGGCTTTCCGGTAATCCGGACGATCAGAACTACTACGTCACGGTCAACGTCAAGTACGACTTTCAGCTCTACACCCCGCTCATGCAGCAACTGGTTGGCAACCCGATCCACATGAACGTCTCGGTGCAGATGAGGACGAACTACTGATGAAGCACCGGAAGTCGCGCGGTCAGGCGATGGTCGAATTCGCCCTTCTGTCGGGCTTGCTGTTCCTGCTCGTCATGGGCATCTTCGACTTTGGCCGGGCGATCGCGGTTTACATCAACATCGCCGAGGCGGCCCACGAGGGCGCACGCCAGCTCGTGCTGCGCAGCAACTATTACAGTCAGTACCCCGATTCGGCGATCGTCAATGCCACCCTCGCCAAAATCGGCGGCGGCGGCATGGTGTTGACGGAAGACCCCTGCCTGGCGCCGCCGTCGCCGTGCGCCTCGCCCTCCATTCCGACGACGGTCAACACCGGCTATATCTGGATCAGCCCGTCCCGCACGACCGGGAACCACAACGTGGTCGTGCGTGTGACCTACTTGTTTGCCCCGATGACCGGCATGATCTCGAACCTGACCGGCGCCTCGTTCATCATGACCGCCGGCTCCTCGATGAGGTCGGAGTACTGATGATCTTGACCCGACTTCGGCGAGGCCGCGCAGGACAGGCCATCGTGATCATGGCGCTGGCGATGGTCGCCATCTGCGGCATGCTCGCGCTCGCCATCGACACGGGCCGGCTCTACTTCCAGCGCCGCTTGATGCAGGACGCCGTCGACGCGGGATCGCTCGCTGGCGCTCAGAGCCTGGTAGGAACCGTCTCCAACCCGATCGGCCAGCCGAACTATGCGCTCTATTACGCGCTCGATGACACCTTCTCGGTCTTCAACCAGAATCCGGCCAACAACGATCCGACCTCGAGCTTCTACACCTCACCGGTCAACAACACGGTGACCGACACCGAAGGCGGCTACACCGTGACCGCGGTGGCGCCGACCGGCTACAACAACAAACAAGTCCAGGTCACCGTCACCTACAACGCCATCGCCACGTTCGTTCAGGTGCTCGGCTTCAGCTCCATCGGGATCGTCGCGACTGCCACGGCCGAGGCGGGAACCAACGCGAAGACCTACGCGATTTTCGCCTATGGTGGCATCGGCACCGGCAACACCATCAACATCCAGGGTGGCGGCTACGGTCAGGTGGACAATGGCCAGGACGGCACCGACGTCTGCAGCGCAAGCCCCTCGGGCGAGACCATTAGCAACGCGAAGATCCACGTGCCGACGGGCTACCCGGGCGTGATCAACATCAACGGCAACATCTTTATCAACCAGGCAAACGACAACCAGCACATGGCCAAGTACTGGGTCACGCAGCCACCCCTCGCATCTGGCCAGGACCCGGAGCCGAACTACCTGATCCCGGATACGTCACAGATTCCTTCGCCGCACGCGCGGGCGAAGCAGCAGAACGTGCCCTCGGGCAGCAGCTTCACAGCCAACGGCATCACCGTCTACAACAACACCAGCAGCGCCCGCGACATCGTGATCTATTACCCGGGCAAGTACTCGGGCAACGGCAACAACATCGTGATCCCGAACAACGCCAGCGGAGACTCTTCCAACGGGCTTTACGTCTTCGCCAACGGTCTGTATCTGTTCACCGGAGGCTCCAGCCTCGTCATCAAGGGAGGCAACGTTTCCAATACCAACACGGGGCTGCCGCACTACGTCGGGGGCGTAGGTGCGAGCAATCTCCCGCCAGCCGTGGACGGGACGGACGGCGTCGAGTTCATCTTCGATAGCGGCAGCTACTTCACGGCCGACAACAGTCTGTCGGCGAATGCGGGCAGCACCTTCTTTATCGCTCCGGGCTATGTGCCGACCGGCAGCACGCACGTGGCGTTTTACATCGCCCAGACCAACTCGTACGCGAACCCTTGGAGCGAGACGTTAAATGCTCAGTCCTCGAACGTGCCTCGCTTCCAGATCTGGGGCAGCGTGTTCGACTCATCGGCCAACGGTGGAACTCAGGGCGGTACCGGGATGACGCTGACCGGGGTGGAACTCGGTCCGCACAACATGAGCCCTTCTGACGACGCAAACCCGGGTGGGCCCGGTTCGGCCGGTCAGTACGCGGTAACCGGCGAGTTCATCGGCTTCACGCTGACCATCGATGACGGCGCGGTCCTCGGCAACAGCACCGGCGCACCGGCAAGCTGCCCTGCCGGCATCACGGCCGGGCACCCGGGCTTGCTCGTTCAATACAACAAGAACTTCGCGCCGGCGCCTGGCGTCAACTCGTTCTTAGTGAAGTAGCTTCTCTGCCAGGAGGACGAGCCCGAGCCCGGCCAGCGCCACGCCGGCCAGCCGTTCCGCACCTCCGCGGATGCGTTCGCCGATTCGCTGTCCAAGCCGGATGCCGAGCTGGGTCAACACGAATGTCTGCAGGCCAATCAGAATCAGGATCACGAGCACGGGAAAATGCAGCAAGCCGATCGTAAAACCGATCGCCAGCTCGTCGATGCTGATGCTGATACCCAGCCCCAGCGCGGCAAAGCCTCGAGTACGGGCGAGCAGGCTCACGCGCGTGTCGTCGTCGTTTGTCTGGGGACGCAGCAGGAAGAGCCCCAGGCCGATCAGGATCGCGATCGCCAGATAGTCGGCGGCGTTGCCGACGGCCTTGCCGGCCAGGCCGCCGGCGAAGAAGCCAACCAGCGGCATGCCCACCTCGAAGGCCGTGAAGATCAGGCTCACCCGCGTTCGATCGCCGGCGCTCGGGCCGGCCATTCCAAGCGCGGCCGAGACCGCAAACGTGTCCAGGCCCAGGGGCACGACCAGCGCGATCAGCGTCAGCCACACCGGGCCAAACTACACTTCGTGCGTGACGGCGCTCGACCTGATTCGCGAGAAGCGCGACGGCCAGGCCCATAGTGACGCCGCTATCCAGTACCTGGTCCGCGGCGCGACGGACGGCAGCATTCCGGACTATCAACTGTCGGCCTGGCTCATGGCCGTCCGCCTGCGCGGCATGACCGATGCCGAGACCACCGCGTTGACGCTGGCGATGGCGGCGAGCGGCCGCCAGCTCGATCTCTCGTCGATCCCGGGCAGGAAAGTCGACAAGCACTCCACGGGCGGCGTCGGCGACAAAGCAACGCTCGTGGTCGCACCGCTGGTCGCGGCCGCCGGCGTGCCGGTGGCAAAACTCTCCGGCCGGGCGCTCGGCCATAGCGGCGGAACGCTCGACAAGCTCGAGGCCATCGCCGGCTTCCAGGTCGATCTCTCGATCGATCGCTTCATTGACCAGGTCCGCCGGATCGGCATTGCGATCGCCGGCCAAACGCACGATATGGTCCCCGCCGACCGGGTGCTCTATGCGTTGCGCGACGCGACGGCGACCGTCGATTCCGTGCCGCTGATCGCCAGCAGCGTGATGAGCAAGAAGCTGGCGGCCGGCGCTGACGCGATCTTGATCGACGTCAAGTCCGGACGCGGCGCCTTCGTCGCGACTGTCGCCGAGGCCGAGGCGCTGGCCCATGTCCTTGTCCGCATCGGCACCAATGCCGGCCGTGAAACGGTCGCCTACGTGACCGACATGGAGCAGCCGCTTGGGCGTGCCGTCGGCAACGCGCTCGAAGTCAAGGAAGCGATCGAGACGCTGGGCGGTCGCGGTCCGGCGGACCTGGAGGCACTCTCGCTGCGGCTGGGCGCCGAGATGCTGCGGCTCGCCGGCCATCCGCCGATGGACTTACACCGGCTCATGACGGACGGCTCTGCGTTACGCAAACTTGCGGAACTGATCGCGGCGCAGGACGGCGACGCGCGCGTGGTCGACGATACCGGGCTTCTGCCATCGGCGCCGGTAACGCAACCGGTCGCCGCGAGGGTCGCCGGCTATGTGGCCCGGGCCGACGCGCTCGAGATCGCGCTCGCCGGCAAGGCCGTGGGAGCGGGACGCGATCGTAAAGACGCGCCGATCGATCTTGCCGTTGGTGTCGTGCTCAACAAGAAAATCGGCGACCCGGTCAAGGCGGGTGAGATCCTGGCCGTGATTCACGCCCGCACGGCCGAAGCCGCGCAGAACGTTACAGAACGGGTTGCGGCGGCCTTCACCGTGGAGAGCCAGGCGCAGCCCCGAGCTCTGCTGCTTCGCCGCGTAACGGCAACCGATACTCAGCGACTCGACGCGTAACGTGCGCGGCAAGGCCGCCGGCCGATGCTGATCTCGTGGGTCGAGCTTCCCGCGGTCAGGTTGGTGCCGAATTCGCCATGGTGCTGGCATTCGTGTTTGCCGTGGGCATCATGAGCGTGCAGTTCTTTGGCCTGGCGCTCAGCGCGGCCAAAATCAACCACGCCGCCCAGGAGGCGGCCTATGTCGCCGGCAGCAGCCTGGAAGCCGCAGCCGGCAGCAGCACTCCGTGCTGGGCAGTCGGCGGTGGGCTCGCCCACCCGCAGGGCTACGCGGATGCGGCGATCTGCCGCACCGTCGTTGAGAACATTGGCGACCTCAATCCCGACGCGGTGACCCTCTCGGTCTCCCCCACGCTGTTCAACCGGTCGAAGAATGCGCCGATTCACGTAACGATCACCTACCAGCAGCCGGTTACCTCGCCCCTGCTGCGGCTCTTCATGGGCGATACGTTCACGACCACCAGCGACGCCTGGAGCCAGTAGCCTAAACTCACGTCGGCCATGGGGGACGTGCAGTACCACATTCGTTGCAAGCCGGGTGACGTCGGCGAGGTCGTCTTGCTGCCCGGAGATCCCGGCCGAGTCGAACCGATTGCCAAGCTGCTCGATCGGCCTCGACTGATCGCCCGAAATCGTGAGTACACAACCTATACGGGCGAACTCGGTGGACGCATGGTCTCGGTCTGCTCGACGGGAATCGGCTCGCCATCGACGGCGATCGCGGTCGAAGAGTTGGCCGCAATTGGCGCAACGACGTTCATCCGCGTCGGGACCACCGGGTCGATCCAGCAGGGCGTGCATTTTTCTGACCTCGTGATCGCCACCGCGGCCGTTCGCGATGAGGGCACGACCCCCAGCTACGCCCCACTCGGCTATCCCGCTGTGGCCGACTTCGAGCTCGTGATCGCCATGCTCGCTGCCGCCCGGTCGGCGAAGCAGGTCGCGCACGCTGGGATCGTCCGCAGCCACGACGCGCTCTATACGGACTTACACGCATCTCGCATGCCTCGACGCGAGGAGCTCGAACTGGCGCTGCAGGTCTGGACTCGAGCGAACGTGCTCTGCAACGACATGGAGACGTCGACGATCTTTGTGATCTGCGCCTTACGAAAGCTTCGAGCGGGGTCGGTTCTGACCGTGGTCAACGAACCCGGCGAAGAGGCGATCGATCCGGCGCGCGTCGCAGCGCTCGACCTGACGCCGATGTTTCGGGTAGCGCTGGCTGGTGTTCAACAGTTGGCGCCGATGCGAGCCTGACGAGATGGACCTGGGCAAGACGCTCACGGTCCGAAACGGCCCCGAGTGGCGCCGCTGGCTGGCCAAGCATCACGCCGATACGAAGGAAATCTGGGTGGTCTACTACAAGAAGGCTTCCGGCAAGTCGGGGATCAGCTACGAAGACTCTGTCCTGGAAGGTCTCGCTTACGGTTGGATCGACGGCCTGACGAAAAGGATCGACGAGGCGACTTATGCTTGCCGGTTCACGCCGCGCAAACCAAAGAGCAACTGGTCGGCCTCGAACGTCGCCCGCGTCAAGAAGCTGCTCGCGGAAGGCCGCATGGCCGAGCCCGGTCTCGCCACCCTCCCCGAAAGCCTCCGCCCGAAAGATTCCCTCCCCCGCTCGCGGTCGAGGGCCGGGGTGGCGGCCTCATGACGCTGCACGTTGTCGAGCATCCACTCGTGGCGCATTACTTGACCCGGCTGCGTGACCGCGAGACGACGCCCGACGAGTTCCGCGAAGCCTCGGACAAGATCATTACGTTGTTGCTTTACGAGGCAACCCGCGACCTGCGCACCCGGACGTATCGCATGCAGACGCCCCTCGAAGAAACAACCGGCTACGCGATCGGCGACCGGGTCGTCGCGGTTCCCATCCTGCGGGCCGGTCTGGGCCTCGTCGGGCCCGTGCTCGAGCTGCTGCCCCACGTGACCGTCGGCTACATCGGCCTGGAACGCGATGAGCGAACGGCCGTTGCCTCCCGCTATTACGTCAAGCTGCCGCCGGACATCGCCGGCAAAGCCGTGATGATCCTCGACCCGATGCTGGCCACCGGCGGCACGGCCACCAAGGCCGTCGAGATCATGAAGGAATACAAGCCGGCGAGCGTTCGCCTAGTGTGCGTCGTGGCAGCTCCCGAGGGGATCCAGGCGCTGCAGGCAGCGCATCCGGACGTCCAGATCTTCACGGCGGCGCGGGATCGCGAGCTGAACGCCCAGAAGTACATCATGCCCGGGCTGGGCGACTACGGCGATCGCCTCTTCGGTACCTGACCGCCGGCCTACTCATCCTGCTCGTCTGCGCCTTGCTCTTGGTCGAGGCGGGCGCCAGCGTCGCGACTCGACCGGCGACCCCCGCGCCATCGACGTGCGGTGTGCTGTTCCGGGTCGGCTTCGTTGCCGATGTGGCGGGCCTCGATTCCAGTGCTGACGCTGCCGGCTGGCGCGGCGTTCGTGATGGTCTGCGCGGTCTGCCCTGCGCCCACGCCGACGTCGCCGTTGCCACGCGCCCGTCGGATTATCGCCCGTTACTGCAGGCCTATGCCGGCTACGACCTCGTC
>Ga0307477_10001111_pt1 | contig 24024 bp, 18 predicted proteins | sample atmos_gasesECM2C_FD_203316 | JGI IMG/M metagenome (GOLD analysis project Ga0307477, IMG submission 203316) | Hardwood forest soil microbial communities from Morgan-Monroe State Forest, Indiana, United States - atmos_gasesECM2C_515 | ecosystem: Environmental > Terrestrial > Soil > Temperate...
ACGCCGGGGATCACTACTGCGGCATACCCGGTGTATTGGCCTGGAGCATAAATAGCATGGCGGAACCACGGACGGTTGGGAAGCCCTTCGGGAATCAACAATGCCCGCTCGGCTTGGCGCAGCGCCCGATTTAGCCCGGTGACATCGATCCCCGGATTCTTCTGCCTGGCGAGAATCTTCGCTCCCGCCTTTTCAAAGTGACGAGCCGCGTCGACTGCGTCGGAAAAATTGGGCGTCTGATTGCCGAAGTTATTGTTGGCTTTTTTCCTGGCGGTGTCGATATACGCCACAATTTCCTCGCCGTACTCTTCGTAGTCGTAAGGCAGTACATCGGCGTCGGCCATCCGAATGGCTTCGATTCCGTGGAGTCGTGCCATCTCCTGCTCGTAGGTGAAATCGGGATCGCCGAATTTCTTGAACCAGTTGAAATTATCGAACACAGAGTGATAAACCCCGTACGGTCCGGTCGAGCTGATGTCTGTTGAGGGAACACCCAGATGCTGCAAAAAGACGGTGTAATCTGATCCGCTGCCTAAATCGCCAACCGGCACTTCGCCCTTCGCTTGCACCGCAGGAATTCGTCTGCTATCACCAATGGCCTCGGTGGGTGATTGGCCAGACTCCGCTCCTGGCTGATTCGCTTTTCTCCATGCGTCATAGAGGGTGCCACCTTTCGGACTGGGCACAACTTTCGTCGCCTCTCGCAGAAACTGCTTTAGACTCGGCGAGGACGACGCGCCAAACTTCGGCCCAGAGACAGCCACATCCATATTGAAGTACGCGGCGGCGTTGGCTAGCTCGGCTTCGTGCTGCTCTCCCCATTCCGTGGAGCCGATCAGGCCCTCTTCCTCTGCGTCCCAACTGCCCAGCACAATAGAGCGCTTCGGCTTCCAGCCTGACTTCAGCAGCTCACCCATCCCGTGGACTGCCTCCAGCATGGCCGCAGTGCCACTATTGGGATCGACCGCTCCATACACCCAGGCATCACGATGATTCCCACCTACAACCCACTCGTCGGGCAACTCGTTACCGCGCACCCGCCCGATCACGTCCCAGATGGTGCGCAACTGGTAGTCCTGTTTGAGATGCATTTTCACTCTTACTGGACCGGGACCGACGTGGTAAGTGAAAGGCAGCGCTCCCTGCCAATCACGCGGTGACTCCGGACCGGCCAGGTGTTCGAGGACCGGCCAAGCGTCGGCGTAAGAAAGCGGGGTAGTCGGAATTTTCGGTAACTGCGTCGACTGTTCCGGCAGAATGCGCTCGGAATCAGGAAGGGATGGCACAGACGCAACCCCAGGGGTAGTGGGATCCCCAGGAAACTGGAACATGTATCCAATTGACCCGCGCTGCACGCCGGTGTCAGGGCGCCAAGGCCCCTTCGGATATTTATCACCGCGCTTCCAACCATCGTCGGCGGGGTCGGAGTAGATGATCACACCAGCGGCACCACGTTCTTGCGCGACAAATGCTTTGACTCCGCGGAAATTCTCTCCATAACGAACCAGCACGATCTTGCCGCGAACATCTACCTTCAGTTGATCTAGCTTCCTGAAATCTTCCAGCGAGCCGTAATTTGCGTAAACCACATCGGCTTCCACGTCTCCGGAGGGCGACATGGCGTTGTACGGCATCACTACCCTGGAATCATCGTCGTAGGGGTCCCCGTTCACGTGCTCGCGGGTTGGGCCATGCATGGTGACACCCGCAGGAGCGGTCACGTCGACGCTGATTTCGGTGGGATAGTTCATCCAGACGCGGTATTCGACGATCTCAGTTTCGAAGCCAGCGTCGCGGAATTGTTTGGCCACGTAATCGGCCGTCGCTTTGTCCTCGGGCGAACCGGCCATGTGCGGAGCCTGAGTCAGGATTCGCAGATGTTCTTCGGCTAACTTAGGATCCGGCACCGCCAGGAAGCGGGTTTCCAACGCAGCTTCTTCCGTGGAATTGCGAAAGCCGAAAAACGGGGGTGAGCTGACGTCATTCGCCGAAACAAATGACTGTGACGTTCCACAAACCTGAGGAAAGAAAAGAGTAATAGTGAGGATCAAAACAAGAATGAATTTCATCGGGCTCCTTGTTTCTTTAGACGCGGGCTCTCACGCACGCAGCGTATTCAATATCTCCTGCAGGTCCGGTACCTGGGTTACAGGGTAGACTCTGGAGAGCTCAATCCTTCCCGTTTTATCAATTACGAAGATGGCGCGATCGCTGGCCCCGGCTAACGGTCCTTTCTCGCGGAACACGCCATATTTCTGGCTGACTTCGCCATGCGGCCAAAAATCACTACATAGCGGGTAATCGAAGGGGCCGATATCGCGTTCCCAAGCCGTGGTGTTCATTATGGAATCCACGCTGAGGCCTACGACTTCCGCGTTCCGGGCGAGAAACTTCTCCCGCTCCACCTGATACGCAACCATCTGTTCGGCGCTGACTTGCTCCCAGTTCAGCGGATAAAAAGCCAGAACCAGGGATTGACCCCGGCGCTCCGCGAGATGGAAGCGCTTCTTCACCCCGCCAATCAGAGCTGGGAGATCGAAGTCGGGCGCCATTTCGCCGGCCTGTAACAATGTCATCTACCTCGTTGAGAATTCTGTGCCGGTTCGGATCAGACAAGAAACCGATGATTTTACTCCTCGAGCCAGCCCCGCTGCGCTTGGATGCGACTTCGCCTAGAGTTACAGACGGTCAAGCGCCGAAGGGCGACGCTATCTCTCACGATAAACTAAGGGCATGCCTGTGAAAGATCCCGCTCAGCGTTTTTCCTCGCGGGTCGACAACTACGTCCGCTATCGTCCTGGCTATCCCACGATGGTTCTCGATCTTCTAAAGAAAATGTGCGAACTAACCCCCGATTCTGTGATCGCCGATGTTGGTTCGGGCACCGGCATTCTCACACACATGTTGCTGGAGAACGGTAACCGCGTGTTTGGGGTTGAACCGAACGCCGACATGCGTGAGGCTGGGGAAAAGCTTCTGGCAAGGTTCCCTCGTTTTATTAGCGTGGCGGGGACGGCGGAGGCGACCACGCTTGCTGATTACAGCGTCGATTTCATTACCGTAGCCCAGGCTGCGCATTGGTTTGATCGCGAACGAGCTCGCCGCGAGTTCGTCCGTATTATCAAACCACGGGGATGGACGGTGCTTCTGTGGAATGAGCGACGCACGGACTCGACGCCGTTTCTCGGCGAATACGAACAATTGCTGCTCACCTATGGCACCGACTATCAAGAAGTGCGGCATGAGCGCACCACGGCCGAGATTAGCGCATTCTTTGCTCCATCCGAATTCCAGCAGCGCGTTTTCCACATGAGCCAGGAATTTGACTATGCCGGCCTCGAAGGACGATTGCTCTCTTCTTCTTACACACCCCAGCCGAGCGACGCCAAGTACGCGTCCATGTTGCGCGATCTGCGGCGAATCTTTGAGGCACATCAGGCTGAGGGGCGAGTGTCGGTTGAGTACGACACGCGGGCGTACTGCGGGCAATTGGCGTGATGCGGTGCCATTTTTCTAACTGTCTCTGTGCAGAAGAAACCCATTAACACAGGGCACAAAGATACGCGAAAAAAACCTGACGCAGCTGCAGGAAAATGATCAGCCCGGAGGCCTATGCCCGAAAAAAAAAGCTTCCACATGAGTCCCGACGATTTCCGCCGAGACGGCCATGCCATGGTGGATTGGATCGCAGACTACTACACGCGCATTGAATCCTTCCCAGTTCTCTCCCGCGTAGAGCCCGGGCAGGTTCGGGCTTCGCTACCAAGTGATCCGCCGGCCGAGGGCGAGCCCTTTGACATGATCTTAAGAGACGTCGAAGAACTCATTCTGCCCGGCATCACCCACTGGCAATCGCCCAATTTTTATGCCTACTTCCCATGCAACGCTTCCGGACCGGCGATTCTGGGCGATCTGCTTTCCTCAGGTCTGGGAGTGCAGGGGATGCTCTGGGCCACGAGTCCCGCTTGTACCGAACTGGAGAGTCACGTCCTTGACTGGCTGGTTGCCATGCTCGACTTGCCACGAACATTTCTCTCTAGCGGCAACGGCGGCGGGGTCATCCAGGACACCGCTTCCAGCGCCTCATTGTGTGCTTTGCTGGCAGCGCGCGAGCGGGCCACGAGTTTTGCTAGTAATCAGCGTGGCTGCGACGGCAAACTCGTGGCGTACACATCGTCACAGGCGCATTCTTCCATCGAAAAGGATGTTCAGATCGCGGGACTGGGCCGCCAGAATCTGCGTCTCATCGCAGTGGACGAGAAATTTGCCATGCGGCCCGACGCCCTCGCCGAGGAGATTGAGAAAGACCGGCGCGCTGGATTAGTTCCCTGCTTTGTCTGTGCCACGGTTGGTACCACTTCTTCCAACGCGATTGATCCCGTGCGGGAGATCGGCCACATCTGCCGCGAGCAGAAAATCTGGTTGCATGTGGACGCCGCCATGTCAGGCACGGCTGCACTCTGTCCCGAATTCCGCCACCTTCAGGATGGGCTCGAATTCGCTGATAGTTATACCTTTAATCCCCACAAATGGATGTTCACCAACTTTGATTGCAATTGTTTCTACGTAGCAGACCGCAGGGCCCTGATTCAGACCCTGAGCGTGCTACCAGAATATCTGCGCAATAAGGCGACGGAAACCGGCGCTGTGATCGACTATCGCGACTGGCAAATTCCGCTCGGCCGCCGATTCCGTTCCCTTAAACTATGGTTCGTAATTCGTCATTACGGGATTGAAGGGCTGCAGCATCACATTCGGAAGCACGTCGAACTGGCTCAGCAATTTGCCGAATGGGTACGGAAAGATCAACGCTTCGAGATAGCCGCGCCTGCGCCTCTAAATCTGGTCTGCTTCCGCCACAAGGGCGGAGACGACGTCAACCAATCGTTGATGGATCGTCTGAATCGCAGCGGCGACCTTTATCTCACCCACACCCGATTGCATGATCGCCTCACGCTGCGGCTCTGCGTGGGACAGGCGAACACGACCGCGCATCACGTCGAGCGTGCCTGGCAGAGGATTCAAGAAGAAGCAGCCAATGCCATATGACGCCGAAGCAAGAGTCTGGGTTCGCCCCTTGCCGAACAAGTCGGTTTCGTTGACTTGCTTTCGCATACCGCCTAACATAACCCGATTCCATGGTCGGCGAAACGATCTCGCACTATCGCATCCTTGAGAAGCTCGGCGGGGGAGGGATGGGCGTGGTCTACAAAGCCGAAGATACCAGTCTGGGCCGCGCCGTTGCGCTTAAATTTCTCCCTGATGATGTGGCCCAGGACCGGCAGGCTCTGGAGCGCTTCCGCCGCGAAGCTCGTGCCGCCTCATCGCTCAATCACCCTGGCATTTGCACTGTCTACGAGTTTGGCGAGCATGACGGTCGAGCCTTCATCGTTATGGAGTATCTCGAAGGCCGGACGCTTAAACACTTGATCGGCGACCGACCTCTGGAAGTAGACGTTTTGCTTTCGCTCGCGATCGAAATCGCCGACGCGCTCGATGCTGCACACAGCGCCGGCATCGTGCACCGCGACATCAAACCTGCCAATATCTTCATCACCAAGCGCGGCCAGGCAAAAGTGCTGGATTTCGGCTTGGCAAAGCTCACGCCGGGACGAGGCGACGCCGCGGATAAGACGGCTACCAGTGCTCACGGACCGGAGTTGACCAGTCCCGGTTCGACAGTCGGCACAGTCGCCTACATGTCACCAGAGCAGGTACGCGCCGGAGAACTGGATTCGCGAACCGACTTGTTCTCCTTTGGAGCGGTGCTTTATGAGATGGGCACGGGGCAACCCGCATTTGCCGGGAACAGCACCGGTTTGATCTTCGAAGCGATTTTAAACCGTTCACCAGTACATTCCTCCAGCTTGAATCCGGTAATCCCGGCGAAGCTCGAGGAGGTTATTTTCAAGGCCATGGAAAAAGACTGCGAGTTCCGCTATCAGACCGCAGCCGAGCTTCGTGGCGATTTGAAGCGCATCAAGCGTTCGCGGGACACCTCGCGTCTGCAGACCGAGTCGTCTTCATCGACTCAAGCGGCAGCCGTTGTGCCGACGGCTCAACCTGCGTCAGTGCGAAATCGAGTGTTGCCGGTGTCGATAGCCGTGGGCGTGCTCGCGCTTGCAGCGGGAGTCGGTCTCGGAGCGTTGCTGCTCCATCAGCCAAGCCAGCCGGTGTTCCCTTTCTACCATCCCCTCACTTTTCAAAGAGGCACCGTGCATTCGGCTCGCTTTGCGCCTGATGGCAAAACTGTCATCTACAGTTCGGCGTGGGAGGGAAAACCGCTGCAATTGTTCAACACCCGGCCGGAGAGTCCGCAGTCAAATCAGCTTGAGCCCGTGGGTGCCGACGTGCTCGCTATTTCGTCTGCGGGTGAGATGGCGCTGGCGTTGAACAGCCACACCAGCGATGCCTTCCTCTCTTCGGGCACGTTGGCCGAGGTACCCCTAGTGGGTGGAGCTCCAAGGGAAATTTTTGAAAACGTCGAATATGCAGATTTCTCACCCGACGGTTCAAGTATGGCCATTGTCCGGGAAGTGGATGGACGCAAGCGGCTAGAGTTCCCGGTGAATAAGGTCTTGTATCGGTCGGACGGCTGGATCGGCAATCCGCGTATCTCCGCCAAAGGCGATGTGGTCGCTTTTATCGATCACCCCCAGCCCAGAGATGATGGAGGCTCGGTGGTCAGCGTCGATCTTGCCGGCAATAAGAATACATTGTGCACCGGATGGGACAGCATCCAGGGATTGGCGTGGTCGCCCCGGGGTGACGAGATCTGGTTCACGGCAACTCGCACTGGCGGCGACCGGGGTCTGTTTGCAGTCGATCGGTCGGGAAAAATCCGCACCCTGGCTCGCGTTCCCGGAGAGCTGACGCTGCTTGATGTATCCAGAGACGGAAATGTGCTCCTGACCCGAGGGAACGATCGTGCCGGCATGATCGGCCTCGCTCCCGGTGAGGCTAAAGAGCGCGATTTGTCGTGGCTGGACTGGTCCGTTCCCGCTGATTTATCTCCCGACGGACGGGTTGTCCTCTTCCTGGAGGCAGGCGAAGGTGGGGGTCCGAAGTACGCCGTCTACAGTCGTAAGACCGACGGATCACCCGCGGTGCGGCTTGGCGACGGTGCTGGGTTGGCCCTCTCGCCCGATGGAAACTGGGTGCTGGCGCGGCCGAACATTACACCCTCGCCTCTTGTCCTATTGCCGATGCGCGTGGGGGAAATGAAACCGTTGAAAGATGACGGGCTGAACCACATCCGCGGGGCGTGGCTGCCAGACGGCAAGCGGATTGTGTTCACCGCAAACGAGCCAGGGCACGCACTGCGCATCTACGTCGAGTCGCTTGAGGATGGTAAAGCACGAGCGATCAGTCCCGAAGGGGCTGGGCCAAGGTTGGTCGTTTCCAGGAATGGCGAATTCGTAACAGGTACCAGCAGTGACCGCAAGATCTATGTCTATCCCGTCGCCGGTGGCGAGCCACGTGCGGTCACCGGAGCAGAGCAAGACGAAATACCTGCAGCCTGGTCAGCCGACAACCGCTCACTGTTTGTATTCCGCACAGGAGAAGTGCCAGCGCGAGTTATTCAGATCGATATGGCGAGCGGAAGAAGAACTCTCTGGAAAACAATTCAACCGGCTGACGCGGCGGGAATCTCGACCATCGGTGGATTGATAATCACACCGGATGCAAAAACATACATCTACAGCTATGTTCGCTCGCTCTCTGACCTTTACCTGGTCGAAGGACTGAAGTAACTACCGAGAGGACCGCTGAGCGTGAGTCGTCATGACGGCGGGTTGATCAGAGTCTTCCGTGAGATATTCGGGTTTTGGAGTGCGCGAGTACCATCAGAAAAGGCCCGTTTGCACCAATCACAATCGTGTTTTATGGTGACCCGCGGTCCTTGAGCCGGGGGTGGGGGGTACGACCGCCGTTTTGGGCGCGAAATAGCGGATTGTGACATCTTTTCCGATATCGACTTGCCGGTACCCGGCCCGCGCTCGCTGCGGCGTGGGGCTGGAGCCGAAATAGCGTACAGTGACGTCGTCAGAAATGTAATCGACTTCGTTCTCACCGGAACCCACCGGGTGGAGGATCGTCCGAGGCTTCGATATGCTGCTCGCCACTGGGGTTGCGACTACCAAAGGCTCTTGGTCTTGGGTATTCGATTTTTGCAGGGCTGGGGCCGCTGAAGATGGAACCGGATGGCGATCGGCGCTGGTAACCCAGCAAGCTATCACTATTGCAGTAACAACTCCTGCTAGCGCCAGGTAACTCCGGGGCTGTTTAAAGGCACTCTTCATTTGTTCTTTGATTGTTGTGACTGGCCCAGCAGCCTGCCACAGCCGTGTCCACTTGGCTGTCAATACCATGATAGCTGCGCCGGTTCGATCGATTGGACCTGCGTTTGAAGGCTGCGGCAGAGACCTGGCGCCACCGGAAAACTCCAAAGAAGTAACCTGGCGAATGGCGTGTGGGACGGTTGAGAGTTCCGCAGTGACCGGTTTTTGCTCGTCAAACTGCGCCTGGGACATCGCCTCCCCTACGAGTCCTGCCATTAGCTGATAAGCGCGTACCTCGCCATCCTGGAAACTATGCGCTTCGCTAAAAAAGACCTCTAACACTCCGGCTACGGCATGGTTCTGATAAATCAGCAAAATTAGAAGGGACTTGGCCCCAAATTGACGGCAAATCGCTGCTTCAATCCGCGCGTCAGTTTCGGCGTTGTCAACCCGCAGAATCTCGCGACTCGTCTTGGCCGCCGTCGAGACACTTAACGCGGCCATGACATGCCGCCCAATGTAGCTGGCGGCACTTCCGCTTCCGGCGCAGTAAACCAGTTGATCTCCTCGCAGTAGCCCGATGGCGACTCCCGTGGCATTGGCAACATCTCGCACACGGTCGGCGATCAAATTCATAGCGCCACCCAGGTCGAGACTGGCTGAATTGATCAACTGCTGAACTTCGACAATGGCAGAGAGCGACTGAGTTCCCATCTGACTTTCCTGCACGGCAAATGCATTGGCCAAGAGCTTTTGAAAGGATTCGCGGTCGAAGCTGGGGCTGGTGCTCATAGCGGGGAGAGTGCTGGAGATTCGCGGCTGGACTGTTGAGCGGGCTTCGAACCGGAGCTTGATCCGAGCCAATTCCGCAGCCAGTAGTAAGCGCAGTTTCTCATCAAGTGAATCGGCTGTCAACGGAGACCTTAAACTCCCAGAATGTTCCGAATGGGGCAGATTCGGAAAAATTTAGCGCCGCGATTGGATGCTAACGGTTACCAGAGGGATGGCTGTGGATAAATCCACCGCCTGCCGGGGGATGCAACGGACACTCGCTTCAGAGCTTAGTTCGGCAGCGGCGGCCGCTTTTGCAACTTTGGCTGTTCGGTCGGCGGAGTTGTTTCGGACGCATCGGGCTTCAAGGCCGCAGCGTTGGCAGGAGCTGACGAGTTCACCCCAAAATCCCAAACATAAAGGTTCATGCCTTCCTTGCCCAGCATTTCGACAACGGCGTACTCGCCTGGAGCTAGCTCATTGGCGGGAGTCAACTTCACCCAGCCGCCGGTGAGTTGCGTTGCGGTCGTGGGTACAAACTTCTCTTCTTGACTGACTTTACCGTAAACAGCGACCTTGACGTCTCCCACAATGCGCTTGCTCTGCTTGGTTTGCAAACGGACAATGCGGAAGCGGTCCCAAGGCATATTTTGTTGCTGAAGCTGGCTCGTCGCGTCGGCCCCCAGGTCGGGTTGTTCGACGTTGACGTAGATAGCGGGGAGAGCCGCATGCGCCTGGATCTTCGCGTGTTCGCCCGCCAGCTCAATTGGCTGCCTGGCACTGGCGATGGGATTGATGGCCGCGCGCAGAATGTTCCGCTTCCGGTCCTGATTGATCTGGCCATTGCTCTGCTGCAACTCGACCAACTGTGGCTGGTTCTGAAAGGCATCCAGCAACACGACGCCGCCATCGTCCGGTAAGCGCAAACCGGGTGCGACGTGGGGAGACTTGGCCTCATCGGCTCGGCGTTCGGCTGCCAGTTCCTTGTCCAGATCCACCGCCTCGGGCGGAGGCGCACCCGCAGCACGGTCTTTCTCGTATTTGTCCGTGGCCTCCCAATCCACCAGGGACTTGGGCACCTCCTCCCAATCGTTGCGTTCTGCACTCAGGTAGCGCACACGGTCGCCCTTCACTTCCCACTTGCTGGCAAGCTGGTAAGAGCCGTCCTTCAGGATGAGACGCTTGGCGAGCTGTTGGGCCTGGGCTGGAGGGGGCAGCAGCACGAACGAGAGGATTCCCAGCAGCGCGGCCGACAAAAAGCGATACAACTGACGCATCGGATTAATTTCTTTGACGGACGTGAATTTCACCTAGTCTACTGCGCTGGCCTGTCAGCGCCAAAGCCACATTTTTGCGGCGATGCGCGGGCTGAACCTCTACGCTTGGCAACAATACCTAGTCATCTAACCCTGTTTCTGGCATAATAGGTCGTGCACCCATCCTGCACAAAATTCCAAACACAATTTAAGGCGAGGAAGCGATGTCAGCAAAGTACATCTTTGTGACTGGCGGCGTGGTGTCTTCGTTAGGCAAGGGTCTCGCTGCGGCTTCGATTGGCTGTCTGCTGGAGAGTCGCGGATTGAAAGTCAATCTGATGAAGTTCGATCCTTACCTCAACGTCGACCCGGGCACGATGTCGCCCTTCCAGCACGGCGAGGTATTCGTGACCGACGACGGTGCCGAAACCGATCTTGACCTCGGGCATTACGAACGTTTCACTCACGCCAAGCTTTCGCGCGATAACAACTGGACCACCGGCCGCGTCTACGAGCAGATCATTGCCAAGGAACGGCGCGGCGACTATCTGGGCAAGACGGTGCAGGTCATCCCCCACGTCACCAACGAGATTAAGGCCGCTATGAAAAAAGTGGCGCAGGATGTGGACGTAGCCATCGTCGAGATTGGCGGCACGGTTGGCGACATCGAATCCCTGCCTTTCATAGAAGCTATACGGCAGATGCGCCAGGAACTGGGCCGCGAACACACGCTGTTCATGCACGTCACTCTGGTCCCGTTCATCGCGGCTGCGCAGGAACTCAAGACTAAGCCAACGCAGCACTCGGTCAAGGAATTACTCAGCATTGGAATCCAGCCTGACATTCTGCTCTGTCGTACTGACCGCTTCCTCTCGAAAGAGATCAAATCGAAGATCGCGCTCTTCTGTAATGTGGAAGAAGAAGCGGTCATCACCGCCAAAGATGTGGCGACGATCTATGAGGTACCGGTGGTTTTCTCCCGGGAAGGTGTAGATACACTGGTACTTCGCTACCTTCATCTCAACGCCAAGGAGCGAGATCTCAAGGATTGGGAGGAAATTGTCCACCGTGTTTACAACCCGAAGGCGGAAGTCACAATTGGCATTGTGGGCAAATACGTGGAGTATGAAGACTCCTACAAATCGCTGAAAGAGGCGCTGGTACATGGCGCTCTGGCGCATAACCTCAAGCTTAACTTGAACTGGGTCGAAGCTGAAGGTTTAGAGACCGGAGATCGCACCTACGAAGAACAGCTCGCTGATTATGACGGGCTGTTGGTGCCCGGAGGCTTCGGGAAGCGCGGCATTGAGGGGATGTTGATCGCAATCCGCTATACTCGCGAGAAAAAGGTTCCCTTTTTCGGTATTTGCCTGGGCATGCAGGTCGCCTGCATTGAGTTCGCACGCGATGTGTGTGGGCTGGCCGACGCCAACTCCAGCGAATTCGATCCTGCCACGCCCCACCGCGTCATCTACAAGTTACGGGAATTGCGCGGGGTCGAGGAACTCGGTGGCACCATGCGGCTGGGCGCGTGGCCCTGCAAGATTGAGCCGGGAACCCTGGCGTACAGGATTTACGGCAAGCTCGAGATCAGCGAGCGTCATCGCCATCGTTACGAATTCAATCGTGAATATGAAGGTACTCTGACCGCCGGCGGACTTCGCATCTCGGGATCAACTCCAGATGGCACATATGTGGAAATGATCGAACTGCCAGATCATCCCCATTTCATCGGATGCCAGTTCCACCCCGAGTTTAAGTCGAAGCCGTTGGAGCCGCATCCCCTGTTTAAAACGTTCGTCGGCGCAGCCTACGAACACGGGCTGAAGCGGCGAGCGGATAAGCTCGCGGCCGAAGTTGAGATGTTCCATCGCCCGGAAAAAATGGGAAGAAGATAAAAACCGTCGAACAGGTCATCCTTCGACTGTGCCAACGGACACGCGCTGCTAGCTCGTCCGCATCGCTCAAGATGACAGGAGTACGAAGCAAACTCTCCCGCAATGACGACTTCCTTCCAACTCGACAATGTTCGCATCGGCTCGGGGAACCTGTTCCTTATTGCCGGGCCGTGCGTGATCGAAAGCGAAGACCATGCGCTTTTCATGGCCGAAGTCATCAAGGGCGTTACGCGTTCCCTAAACTTCCCTTTCATCTTTAAGGCTTCCTACGACAAGGCCAATCGGACCTCCATGCGCAGCTATCGCGGTCCGGGACTGGCTGAGGGTCTGCGTATCCTGAAGAGGGTGAAAGATGAGGTGCACCTGCCGGTCCTCACCGATGTACACGAGACCACCGATGTTGCGAGAGTGGCCGAAGTCGCCGACATATTGCAAATTCCCGCATTTCTGTGCCGCCAGACAGACCTGATTGTGGCCGCCGCCATGACCGACCGCGTGGTGAATATCAAGAAGGGCCAGTTCGCCTCGCCCTGGGATATGCGGCATGCAGTCGAAAAGTGCCGCACGGCAGGCAACGACAAAGTTTTCGTCACTGAGCGGGGAAGTTCGTTCGGCTACAACAACCTGGTAGTCGATATGCGCTCATTGGCTATCATGCGGAAATTTGTGCCGGTGGTTTTCGACGCGACCCACTCGGTCCAGTTACCGTCAGCGTCCGCCGACGGAGATGACGCCGTGAGCGGCGGACAACCAGAATTCATCCCTGTTTTGGCCCGCGCCGCGGTTGCGGTTGGCGTAGACGGAGTCTTTCTCGAAGTGCATGACAATCCCAAAGAAGCCAAATCAGACGGTGCGAACGCGCTGGAATCCACGAAACTCCGCGCGGTGTTGAAGGAGTTGCAAGCGGTACAGGGAGCCCTGACGGCGGCGCATCAGACACCGTGAAATCCGCTCCGGCTTCTTTGTCATCGAATCTGCTACCATCCCATCTCATCTGACGCCAACATGCAGATTTTCTCCACCATTGCCGGCATTGTGGTCATTTTCCTGATTCTGCTGGACGCCTTTGAGACCGTCGTTCTGCCACGGCGGGTGCAGCGCCACTTTCGTCTGACTGCATGGTTCTATCGCCGGACTTGGCGCCCTTGGAGAGCAATTGGGAGCCATATCGACTCAGCCGGGCGGCGGGAGAATTTTCTCGGATATTTTGGCCCTCTCTCACTGATTTTCTTGCTGGCTTTCTGGGCCTTCGGCCTGATCTTCGGGTTCGCCCTGCTGCAATACGGCGCGGGAGAACACGTTCAATTGGGGAACGAGCCCATCACTTTTGGGGCGCTGGTTTACCACAGCGGCGAGACTTTCTTCACCCTGGGATATGGCGACATCACCCCCACCTCGGGAATCGCGCGCACGCTGGCCGTGCTCGAGGCCGGCATGGGGTTTGCCTTCCTGGGAATCGTAGTGGGATACCTGCCGACGATTTATTCGTCCTTTTCTCGCCGCGAAATCGAAATTTCTCTCTTGGACGCGCGCGCCGGATCTCCGCCCTCTGCGGCCGAGTTACTCGCCAGATTTGGCAACCATCCTCAGCAGACCGGGCTGGATCGAGTCTTTCGCGACTGGGAACACTGGGCAGCTGAGGTCCTGGAGAGCCATTTGTCTTACCCTGCGCTCAGCTTCTTTCGTTCGCAACACAATAATCAGTCGTGGCTCGGTGCGCTGACCACGATTCTGGACGCGACTGCGTTAGTTATCGCTGGGGTGGAGGGAATTCGTCTCGAGCAGGCTAAAATCACATTCGCAATGGCGCGGCACGCGGTGGTCGACTTGGCGCAGGTAGTGAATGCGAGCTACGACCCGCATGCGCCGGACCGACTGCCGGCCGCCGAGCTAGCGCAATTGCGGCAGAGTCTGGGCAAACGTGGTCTAAAGGTGCGGGATGATGGCGAGGCCGAGGCGAAACTGGCGAGTCTGCGCGCGCAGTACGAACCTTATGCGCAGGCTATCGCGCTTAATTTGCTAATCACGCTGCCGCTATGGATCTATCCCGAGAGGAAAAAAGACAACTGGCAAGGGGGGCCGTGGGATCGAGCCATCCAAGCCAGAGGTTTGGGCGGACTCGGAGGGAAGGCCGAGCATGTGCCAAGGATCGACGAGCACTTTTAGATCATTTTCTGCGCCGCTTCTGTTCGCGAAGTGAAGAGGTCGTCGAGGCACGGGTGGCGGAGGGTGAGCGCGTGATAACATCCTTTTTCTTCCATGAAACACGTTGGAGAAAATGTGGTCCGCATTGAGGCCGAGGCGTTACGTGCCCTGGCCGACCGCATTGCCGGACCCATGGCCGATGCCTTCGACCGCACGGTGGAATTGATTCATGCCTGCCGCGGTCGCGTGGTGGTTACGGGAATGGGCAAGAGCGGGATCATCGCCCACAAGATTGCGGCTACGCTCAGCTCGACCGGAACACCGGCGCTGTTCATGCATCCGGTGGATGCGGTGCATGGAGACCTCGGCATGGTGGTGCGAGGCGATATCGTGTTGGCGCTTTCGGCAAGTGGGGAGACAGAAGAAATTCTGCGTCTTTTGGCGACCATTAAGCGCTTGCAGGTGGCGCTCATCGCGATGACGGGAGATGAAATCTCCACGCTCGCGGGCGAGGGCGCCCGCGCCACACCAAACAAGCTCTCCACTTTGGCTGCCGCTGCCGATGTCGCGCTTGACTGCTCGGTGGCTAAAGAAGCCTGCTCTCTTGGCTTGGCGCCGACCGCTTCCACGACCGCCATGCTCGCACTGGGCGACGCGCTGGCCATGTCGCTGGCTGAAAAGCGCGGGTTTCAGGAAGAAGATTTTGCCAACCTGCATCCCGGAGGCAAGCTGGGCAAGCGTCTGGCCCGCGTTGACTCGTTGATGCATACCGGCGACGCCGTGCCGCGCGTCACGCCAAAGACCAATATGCCGGACGTGATTTATGAGATGTCACGCAAGAAACTCGGCATCGCTACCGTGGTCGAAGGCGAAAAGCTGGTGGGGGTCATCAGTGACGGCGACCTGCGTCGGTTGCTCGAACAACGCGGCAAGGATGTGCTGGACCTAACCGCGAGTGAGTGCATGACCAGGAATCCCCGGACAATTTCCGGGCAGGAATTCGCTGCTACCGCGCTGGCGCTCATGGAGGAGAAAAAGATTACGTCGCTCGTGGTGGTGGATGGAAATATGAAACTCGAAGGAATCGTGCACCTGCACGATCTGTGGGGAACAGAAATGATGTAGGGATTGAGGCATTGAGAAGTTGAGTCATTGAATCATTGAAAATCAATGAACATGCTCGACAAAGCCGAGGCAATGAAGGATCGGACGAAGCAGTTTGCGATCCGGATTGTGACTGTTTGTCGGGCGCTTCCCGCATCGCGCGAAGGCAATGTCCTCGGCAATCAGTTGCTACTATCAGGTACGGCGTTAGCCGCCAATTAGCGGGCAGTCTGCCGTGCGCGTTCCAAGGCAGAATTTGTCTCGAAGATGAGCATCGTGGTCGAAGAGGCGGATGAAACCGTGTTTTGGCTGGAAATGCTAGTAGACACAAGGATCGTGCCGTCCGGCAAACTGACGTTGCTACTAAAGGAAACCAACGAATTGTTAGCGATTTGCGCTGCTTCGCTACGCACAGCGAAGTACAATCGCCAAGTCTCATGAATGTTCAATGATTCAATGTCTCAATGACTCAATGAGCTAATCCCATGTATCACTACGATCCCAACACGGCTCTAGAAGAATTGACCGAAGATGCTACCCTCCCCAACCCCGTTCACGTTCGTGACATGATACTGCGCAAACGACTGGGGCCGGACAAGTCGCTCGAGCTAAACCGGCTATTCGTCGAATATCAAAGGCTCTTCGGCGAGGCGCAGAAGCTGGGGAAAGAAATCCTGAAACAGTTGGCGGGCTGACATTCATTGACGAGCCTCGCACGGTAGGGCTGCCAACCGTGGCTGTCCCTGCAGGTGTACGAAAGTCCAATCAATTACAATAACCAATTCCCTGCTGCTCAGGACCGCCAACTATGCATCGCTGGTCTGAACTCTTTATCCCTACTCTGCGCGAAGCCCCGGCCGACGCCGAGGTTGCCAGCCATAAGTTTCTGGTGAGGGCGGGCTACATCCGCCAGCTTGCTGCCGGAATCTACTCGTATCTTTTTCTCGGAAACCGATCTTTCAACAAGATCATCGCTATTGTCCGCGAAGAGATGGACAAGATCGGGCAGGAGTTCTATTTGCCGGCGCTGCATCCGCGTGAACTGTGGGAGGCCAGCGGACGATGGGCCGTCATGGGCGACACCATGTTCCGGCTGAAAGACCGTAAGGGGGCCGACCTGTGCCTGAGCATGACGCACGAAGAAGTGATGACCGAAATTGCGCGCAAGGAGCTGCGCAGTTACAAGCAACTACCGCAAATCTGGTACCAGATCCAGAGCAAATTTCGAGATGAAGCGCGGCCGAAATCCGGGTTGCTGCGGGTCCGGCAGTTCATGATGAAGGATTCTTATTCGTTCGACATGGACGCAGCCGGGCTGGATGTTTCTTATCAAAAACATTACGACGCCTACTGCCGCATCTTCGACCGCTGCGGGCTCGAATACATGGTGGTCGAAGCCCATTCCGGCGCAATGGGCGGATCACAGTCGCATGAGTTCATGGTGCGAACGCCGGCAGGTGAAGACCTGATCGTGAGCTGCGAAAGCTGCAGCTATGCGGCAAACCTGGAGAAGGCAACCTCGAAACTTGCGTCCGTGGACGATCTGCCCGCCGCGGGCGATGGCAATCCGATCGAGGTGCACACTCCAGGAATGAAGACGATTGAAGACGTCGCTCGGTTTCTTGGCGTGTCCCCAAAAAACAAAATTAAGACGTTGGCCTTGATGGCGAACGAACCGGATTCGAGAACCGGGAAGACGCGACCCCGCCCGGTCATCTTATTGCTGCGTGGCGATCATCAGATGAATGAGGCCAAGCTGTCGACGGCTCTGGGGGGTAGAGAAACTCGTCCCATGGAAGCCAACGAAATCGAGGAGCTCTTCGGCTCTCCCGCAGGATTCCTGGGACCGATCGGCATCAGTTGGGCAAAAGACCTGAATGACACCGAGCATCCCGCGCTACTGGTCGATAAGGGGCTCGAGGGACGCAAGAACCTGATCGCAGGCGCGAATAAGGAAGATTATCACTTGAAAAATGTAACCCCCAGCCGCAACTTTCAGCCGACGGTGTACGTCGACTTGCGCAATGTGGCTGCGGGTGAAGCCTGCCCGAATTGCGGCGCTCCGCTGCGTATTGACACTGCGGTCGAGATCGGCCACATCTTCAAGCTGGGCTATAAGTATTCGGAGTCGATGGGAGCCCGGGTGCTCGACAAAAATGGCAAAGAAGTTACGCCGATCATGGGCAGCTACGGAATCGGAATCGAGCGCATCCTGACTGCCGCCGTCGAGCAAGGTAACGATGAAAATGGTTTCTGGTTGCCGCCGCCAATTGCGCCCTTCGAGATCATCGTCACACCGACCAATGTTGGCGATGAGAAGTTAAAGGCGGCAGCCGAAGACATTGCCCGCCGCCTGGAGACTTCTGGTTTCTCGGTGTTACTAGACGACAGGGACGAAAGGCCAGGGGTGAAGTTCAAGGATGCTGACCTGGTGGGCATTCCCTTTCGTGTCAACGTTGGAAAGAAGGTTACTGAAGGTACTGTTGAAGTGGTTCGGCGCTCGACACGGGAAATGCAGGATGCTAGCATCGCCGCAATAACCGACTACTTTGAGAAAGTCTTGCGGCCGGTGCCTTAGGGAAATCGACCCATAGCGCACGCCACAAGGGGAGCAGAATATGGGTTCGATCAAACTCATCTTTGGCGTTTTCGTTATTGTCGCCGCTATATTCTTGGGCGCGGAGCTGATTCCACCCTATTTCTCCAACTACCAGTTCGAGGATGAAATAAAGACCGAGGCCCAGCTGGCAACTTACAGCACCAAGCCGGAAGACGCTATCCGGGATACCATTTTCAAGAAAGCACAGGATTTGGAGATTCCGCTCACTAAAGAGCAGATCAAGGTTCATCGCACGGGACCGACTGGCACCGGGACAGTAATGATCGAAACCTCGTACATGGTTCACGTGAATCTGCCCGGCTATCCCCTGGATTTGCACTTCGAACCGTCGGTCAAAAATAAAGGTGCATTTTAGCCAAGCGGCGCTTCGCAGAGCCGCCAAACGACACAGACGTCCAGCGCACCCGCGCATTCGGGCGTGAACCTGCCACGCCAATCTTGCTTACTTCGGTACTCTTGTTTCCGCTTTTGGTAACCATCTAACATCCGGAAAGTCCTAATCCAGCGTCGAAAGTGGAACGAAAAACCCTACCTACATACCAGTGGCGGTGAACAAGAGAATTCGGAGGATGTGATGGGTTTCACCAATAGAATCTTCCTGGTGCTGGCTATCGTGGCCGGCATGACCCTGGTGGGATGCGGAAAGCAGCAGTGTCCCAACAGTTCTCTCAGTGGCTCCGGCACTGGTAGCGGATCGTCGGGAGGAATCACTACTAGCAACGTTTGCGGCTCGGGATCAAGCGCCGGCGGTGGTGGCGGCGGGGGAGGGGGAAGCACTACCAGTGTGTTCCTGTACTATTTCGCGCTCGACAATACTGGTGCTGGCACTATTGAGGCGGCTGGCCTCAGCAATACAGGCACTCTTGCTCTCCTGAACCCATTTACACCGCCAACCCTGCCCAGTACTGGCACCGACAACATGGTGATTGTGAACAAGCAGTTTCTCTACGTTCCCATGGGTGATTCGACGGTTCAAGCGTTTGCGATCAATCGCACCAGTGGCGCGTTGACACCCATAACCGGCAGTCCGTTCTCGGCGGCAGGCGGAGATACGGCGGTCAGCGATCCAAAAGGCCGTTTCCTCTTTGTCGGGGGGGAGGGAGTTGGAGCAATCACGGTGTTCAAGATCGATCAAACAACAGGTGCGCTGACAACCACAGGAACCTTCCAGAGTTTCAATATGGTTAGCGCCGATAGCTTGGCGGTGGATGGAAAGGGAAATTTCCTGTATGCCGGACAGGGAGACATCGTCACCCCTCTTCCCATCGTTGCCTTCTCAATTGACCAGAGTAGCGGGGCGCTCACCGAAATCGCGGGCAGCCCATTCAATTTAGGCGTAGCCACCGTGCACGCAGACTCTAGCGGAAAATTCCTGTTGGGCGTTGCCGGGATCCTGGACCAGCCGAACTCTGCGACTGACGACCATATTTCCGTGTTCTCGATTGATTCAGCAGGGACGCCAACTGCAGTTGCGGGCTCTCCATTTTCGACGACGGCTGCGCCTTTTGAGTTCGCGATCCATCCTAGCGGACAGTTCGTTTACACCTTTGGGACGGACAGCACCAAGGCAATCACCGCAGTCGAAGGGTATCAGCTTAGTTCTACGGGAACGTTGACGAAGCTGCCAAATTCACCGTTCATCAGCCTGCCCATTGTTCAGGATTGCCAGTTTGATCAGAGTGGCGGAGCGGCGTTTTGCATAGATGCCGTCGGGGGCACGAAGTTTTCCGTGTTGACCGCAAATCCAACCACCGGGGCGCTTACGCATACCGTCCAGGATCTGACGGTTACAAACAACTTCCCCTTCGCCATCACCGACTAGCCTGGGAGGATCGGACGCGCCACATGCGGAAGCCGAGAGGCCGGTGTACCAGAGTACCAACCGCCAAGCGGCAAAATCATCGTTCGACGGGTTAAAATGAGTCATCTTTCCCCGAAGGCGATTGGAGTCGAACACCGCGAGCCTGACGGCGAAAAAATTGTTCGCGTTCGGATAACAACACTGGCGCAATCCATCGTCAAAGTAGGTATGGAATTCGATTCCAGCCCATATCCGTGGCCATAACACTCAAGATTCCGAAAAGCTCGACCTCTGGTAAAGGCACCCACGATCCGGTAGTCCGAGCCGCATTGATCGTTTTCGCAGTGCTCGCGACTTCTGTCGGCGTCACGTTCACCTACCTCTATGTAAAGTACGATCGCATCATCGATCAGCGCTTCAAAGGACCGGTATTCAGCAGCTCAGCCACCATCTACGCCATTCCTCAAGCCCTTCGCGTGGGCGCGAAGGCGGAATCCAAAGAGATAGCGTCGCGACTGCGTCGGACGGGCTATACCGAGACGGATGGGCAATCCTTGATGGGCAGCTACCGCTTGCTTGAGGGTGGGATCGAAATTAAACCCGGTCCCAACTCGTATCATAGTCCTGAACCCGCGACCATTCGCATTCGGGGCGGACAGGTAGAGAGCATCACAGGGAAATCGGGCGAGCTGGCAGCCTACGAGCTCGAGCCGCAAAAGATCACATCGCTGTTTGACGCAGAGCAACGCTCCAAGCGGCAAGTCGTCAAGTACGACGACATTCCCAAAATCCTGGTAGACGCAGTCCTCGCTATCGAAGACCGCCGCTTCTTCGAGCACAACGGCGTAAATTTTGTCCGCATGGCCGAAGCCACCTGGATTGACCTGACCCACCAGCGTCACGAGCAGGGCGGTTCCACCATCACCATGCAGCTCTCTCGCGGCTTCTTTCTCACCCCGGAAAAGAAAGTGAAACGGAAGCTGGTGGAGATGCTGATTGCCATGGAATTGGAGCATAAGTTCAGCAAGCAGCAGATTTTCGAGTTTTATGCCAATTGGGTGGACCTGGGCCAGCGCGGTTCCTTTGCGGTAAGCGGCTTCGCGCAGGCATCGAGGGCGTATTTCAACAAAGACCTGAAGGACATCACCCTGCCCGAGGCGGCAATGCTGGCGGGAATCATTCAGCGGCCGAGCTACCTGTCGCCTTATCGCCATCCGGAACGTGCGCTGGAGCGGCGCAACCTGGTGCTCGACAGCATGGTGGATACTCATGCCATCACCAAAGCCGATGCCGAAAAAGCAAAGGCTACAGCGTTAAAGCTGGCTCCGCCCAACGTAGAGGCGAGCGACGCACCCTACTTTGTTGACTTGGTTCGCGACACAGTGATCACTAAGCTGGACGAGCGCCAGATGAACGAGCAGTCCTATCGGATTTACACCACGCTCGATCCGGATTTGCAGAAAGCTGCCGCCCAAGCCGTGGAAATGGGTATGAAGCTGGTGGATGACCAGGTCACCAAGCTACGCACTAAGCGAGTGAAGGTTGGTAAGAACAAATTTGAGAGCGTAGTCTCCCCCGGGCCGCAGGCGCAAGTGGCGATGGTGGCCATGGACCCCCACACTGGCGAGGTACTGGCCTTGGTGGGTGGACGCAATTATGGACTTAGCCAGTTGAACCATGCGGTGGCCAGACGTCCGACCGGATCCATCTTCAAGCCGTTCGTTTATGCCGCAGCCATGAATACGGCGCTGGACGGCGCAAATCCGGTGTTTACGCCGGCGTCACTCGTCGAAGACGAACCCACCACGTTTTCCTACGGCGACCAGATCTACGAGCCACGCAATTACAAAGAGGAATATCACGGGGAGGTTACAGCCCGCTACGCTTTGGCGCTCTCCTTGAACAATGCGACCGTAAAACTGGCTGAGCAAGTGGGATACGACAAAGTCGCGGACCTGGCAAAGTCCGCAGGGATCGTTTCGGTCAAAGCCACTCCGGCCATGGCTTTGGGCGCCTACGACGCCACTCCCTTGGACATGGCCGCGGCTTACACGGTATTCGCCAACCAGGGAACACGGATTTCGCCAGTCGTAGTTAACTCCGTGCGCAACCAGAACGGCGACGTAGTCATGGATTTCAAGCCAGAACAACGACCGGTTCTGGACTCGCGCGTGGCATACCTGATGACCAACATGATGGAGGGCGTGTTGAACTTCGGCACCGCTTTCCCGGTCCGCGCCCGCGGATTCAATGCCCCCGCCGCTGGCAAGACCGGTAGCTCGCACGATGGCTGGTTCGCCGGCTACACCAGCAACCTTCTGTGCATCGTGTGGGTCGGCTACGACGATTACAGTGATCTTCGTTTGAGTGGAGCGCAAACCGCCGCCCCTATCTGGGCAGAGTTCATGAAAAAAGCTGTTGTCCTTCCGCAATACTCAGACGTGAAGCCTTTCGGCCAGCCTGCGGGGGTTGTGGATGTGCAACTGGACAAGCTAACTAATCTTCTGGCAACCCCTTCGTGTCCCGACAATTACACCGCCGCCTTCATTGCCGGCACCGAACCCAGCCAAACTTGCGACCAGGGTACGGGGGTGCGCGGCTTCTTCTCCCGAATCTTCGGATTGGGCAACGATAAGGTCCTTCCGCCTCCACCGGCAGGCGCAGGATCAGAAGCGGCGGTAGAGGATGCTAAGAAGAAAAAGGGTCTATTCGGTAAAATTGTGGGTATCTTTAAGGAGGACAAGTCGTCTAACTCTACGCCGCCCAAACCACCGGAGAATGGCGACCCTCCTCACTAGATCGCGGCGAACGGCCCCGCGGAGTTTTGGCTTATCTGCAGGAGGTAAGCTTATGTGTGAGTCTCAGCTTGCCGCTTTACTGTTCGTAATTTTGCTGGCTCCCATCCAAGTGCCGGCGCAAGTCGGCCCCACCGACCAGGTTCAGGTCAGTCCACCGCAGATACGGCGCGCCGATCCGCCCACCATCAATGCTTCACTCACTGAACTGGAGCAGCGCGGTGATGAATTGCGCGCAGAAAAATCCTACCTGGATGCCCTGGACTACTATCGAGCGGCGCTGGCCAAAAAACCGGAACCCAAGGTTTACAACAAGATGGGCATCGTAGAACTGCAGATGCAGCGCTTCCGCGAGTCGCAGAAAAGCTTTGAACGTGCCATCCATTATGATCACAACTTTGCTGACGCCTATAACAATCTTGGGGCCGTCCACTACGAAGAAAAGGGCTATCGGAAGGCCATTAAACTGTACTTGAGAGCGATTGAACTCCGCGGAGACGTTGCATCCTACTATAGCAATCTGGGCGCGGCTTACTTCTCCAAGAATGAATTTGAGAAGGCGCTGCAGGCCTACAACCGCGCTTTAGAATTGGATCCGGACGTGTTGGAAAGGACTTCTCGTACGGGCGTGACCGCCCAGCTGGCGTCACCTGGAGACCGCGCCCACTACAGCTACGTGATGGCCAAGCTTTACGCCAAGATGGGCGCCACTGACCGGTCGCTGGAGTATCTGCGCAAGGCCATGGAAGAGGGCTACAAGGGAATTGACCAAGTCTATAAAGACGCCGAGTTTGCCGGGCTGCGCAATGACCCCCGCTTTGTAGCGCTGATGAGCGCCCGCCCGCCGGGAATACCTGAATAGGCCTGGTTTCTGGTTGAATGGGTATTACAAAACTTTACAAAATCTGACGCGACTTTTTATGAAGCCGGGGGTTAGATCCAGCAAATACTCCTGAAAACAACAGGGTGAGTAAGGAGAAACGGTAGCCCATCGGTCGTCGACCCGAGCACGCCCCAAGCAGACGGCCGATGGGTTTTTTAAGATCAGACAGTAGCGGTTTCCATCTGGCACTTTGGCAAGTCCACTCATATTCGCTACGCTAAAGACTAAGAATTGGCTTTCTGCGGACTTCTCTCACAGATGTAAATACTGACTACCTGCTTCCACTTCCCTTGCGCCTTCAGGATGTACTCGATCGCGTCACGCAGGGCCCCGTCTCCGCCGGAATGGGACGTGACGTAGTGTGCTTCTTTTTTCACCTCGGCACGCGCATTTGCCACGGCAATACCCAATCCGCAGTTGCGCATCACGGGAAGGTCGATTACGTCATCTCCAACGAAAGCGGCTTCAC
>Ga0307477_10001112_pt1 | contig 24014 bp, 30 predicted proteins | sample atmos_gasesECM2C_FD_203316 | JGI IMG/M metagenome (GOLD analysis project Ga0307477, IMG submission 203316) | Hardwood forest soil microbial communities from Morgan-Monroe State Forest, Indiana, United States - atmos_gasesECM2C_515 | ecosystem: Environmental > Terrestrial > Soil > Temperate...
ACGAAAGTGTGGCCTAGCGATCATTCAATCCTCACTGTTGGGGGCTGGATGTGACAGAAAAGTTACCCCAGGGGTAACAGGCTCGTCGCGGGCGAGAGCTCCAATCGACCCCGCGGTTTGGTACCTTAACCCGCACATGCGGGTCGGGGCACAATCGCGGTAACGCGAATTGAAGCATTGGCTTATAACGGCGAACTCCTCCTCTCGGAATGGACCACTGAGGAATACCGAGAAAGGACAACGCCGTGGGAAGTCTACGGGTAAGAGCGAGCTTCGCTGTCTTGAGCAGACAGCACAGGCAATAAAACAGCCAGAAAAGTTCGCTCCACAAGGGCACTTCTTCCAGGTGGATAGGAAAATAGTTGGTTCGATGAGAAACATCTCCCGGCAGCAAACGCCGTCGGAGAAATTTGATGGCGGATGCTAAACGGGCGCAACAAAGGGATTTGCCGTCCTGCATAGAGCGGGCCGGTGATGACCCGAGTTGTGATTTTCCATCACAGGTAGAAACGATCTTCCCGTATGACCCCGTAACGACTGAGCGCGCAGAAGCGCGTGATGAGATGGCTTTGGGTTGCCAGGCGACGCGATACGTTCCGACGTGTCGCGACAAACATCGTCTGGCCTCCTTCTGAAAGGAAGGAGCAAGGTCCGAAGTCATCATACGCCAACCCCCTCGTCTAAAGTGCAGAGGGGTGAAGACATAGTCTGATCCCGCCAGAAATGGTGGATAAGATTGCGATGTCGGCTCTTCCCATCCTGGTCCTGCAGCAGGGGCCAAGGGTGGGGCTGCTCGCCCATTAAAGGGGAACGTGAGCTGGGTTTAGAGGGGAGAAAGGAGCAACGTCCTCAGGGCTTCACGCTGAAACTCATGAGCCTTGAGAAAACGCCTCCCTGCTCGAGACAATCCGGAAAAAGCCGGACCTCGGGAGCTTCCCAATCCAACCGTCGTGAGACAGGTCGGCCTCTACCTGATGGAAGCGGACGAAGACTGCGGGGAAGCCCTGCTCAGTACGAGAGGAACAGCGGGGCGTAGCCTCTGGCGTACCGGTTGTCCGAGAGGGCACCGCCGGGCAGCTAAGCTATCGTGGATAACCGCTGAAAGCATCTAAGCGGGAAGCCACTCCCAAGAAGAGTCTTCGATCAGCACATCCTTTCTCCGCAAGGGGAGGGGAGAGCTGAGGAGGGCGGCGATAGAAGATCGCGTTGAAGGGGCGCGGGTGTACGCAAGAAGCCTTCGGGCGACTTGTTTAGCCTGTGCGCCACCTACTGCCCAACGTGTGGATGAAATGCCCCGGCGGAGGCGCAATGAACCCCTATGCATGGCTAGGCCCCTGCAACTTCATTTTTGACAAAGCGCAGCGGAGCTCGCGCACATCCAAGATGCCAAGGCTACTTTTCCGAAGTGCAGGTGCCATTGCATCGTCTGATGATTTGAAGCCGTGTTTCTATGATGGGGAACGGCTCAAGGCTTGCAAAGAGAACCAGTGAAAGGGAATAGAGTATCCCGACTCAAGTTTGTCCACGCAGTTTGAAGGTAGAAACCAGCGCAGTGAGCAGACGGGAAGTAGACTATCCCAATTCCCACCACCAACGCTGAGGTCGAATCATAACCTACTGGGGAATGCCCAGCAGACGTTTCATAGACGAGGGGATAGAGGGGAAGGAACACAAGGAGGAACAAGACCCCGACACCCACGCCTATGATGGCCATTCGTCTTCTGCGCATCATCACTCGACATCCCTGAAGATGCCCTTGAAGCTTTGGATACTTTGTTCCAAACGTCTCGGCGGAGGCGCAATGAACCCTAATGCATGGCGAAGCTTTGCTCAATCAGGCGCGGATTTGTGCTTCAACCCGTTCACATATTCGGTGAGAGTCTTGTGCGCAAGATTTGTCTGCAAGGCCCTTAGGATGATATTTGGATTGTCTCGTAGCTTCACCCGCAGCTCTTCGAGTAGCGGACTAGGCTTCTTGACCGAGTCCCTGGTTGCTTCTGAAACCACCGACTGGTGATCGCATATTACCTCTAGCTTGTCGATGCTGTCTTTCAAATTATCAATCGCGAACAATATCGCCTGAATCTCCGCGTCGTCGGATTGGTCCGCATCAACGGGCTTCGCTTTGTGTTTCCCCGTTCCCGTTACGTAATACCCCACGTATGCCTTCCTTGGTAGCCGCGCATCGTGCATCCCCAAGATTTTCGCATCGACGTAAACACAATCTTCCTTTCCAAGAGTCTTTGACATTGAATCGTTCCTAGTTTTGGAAAGATTTCAATCTTGATTCCGAAGCCGGGGGGAGACTCGCGCCCCGGCATAGGCGCAATGAACCCTTTATGGATGCCAACAACACGTCGGTCCGGATGCCGCGTCTTCCACCAACCCCCCTTGTCTCTTATGGCTACACCATAAGGACTAGAGATGACAAGTCACACCGAATCCTAATCGTCGAACTGCATTCTGAACACCTTGAGCAAGTCAAACAGTTCGTTTCCGGCGTGAAGGAACAAGATGATTACTTTAGGGAAAAGGCGTGGAACGAACAGAAGGCGGGGGTAAACAAGACTCTCTTGTTCTTCAATAAAGGAGTGATTTGGGGCTATGTTACGTACGGGATAAGTAGGATCAGAGTTCACAATCTACCTGCGTACTTTCAGCAACTCGGTATCAACGACTACGGTCCCGAACCTGTCTTTCTGATCGCGCAGTATGCGATTTCAGAGTCTTTGCAGGGTCAGGGGATAGGTTCTGAATTGCTGGAATTCGTAAAAACACATCTTATGCACCTGGCACTCGAGCTCGGAGGTATTGGAATATCGCTTTTCTGCATAATGGACAATGAAGGTGAGAAAAGAGTCAGCTTCTATGAGAAAGCAGGATTCTATGCCTTATCCAAAAAGCCAGTAGATGGCCGGGTTCAGATGTTTTACGCATTTGATCGAGCCTATTCAGACGTCTATTCCTAACGCATGCTTTTCGCTTGGAATATCAGTCTTTTGTCGTCTTCAGTGGACTTTCGCTTGCGTTCCTTCAGTCTAATCTCTAGGAGGCGACGTGTTTCCTCTTCTGTGAGGACAATCTCACCATCTACGATATGCCCCATCTTCCTACGTCAAAATTGCATACACACACTCCTATATGCATTTCTAATGGTGGTTATTGACCAGTCAATAACGCCTTATTGTAGCAGCATTACACGGCAGCAAGCAGTAATAATAACGTTGTATTGGTGACGTAATAGCAGTCTATTGCAATAACAATTATTAGATGCTATATGATACCTCATTGGGCCATGAAAGTCGCTAAGAGATCCTGCGACAGCAACAACCTATCTTTGGTAGTAAGCGGATACGCCGCGGATTTTGTTCACATCAAAGTAACTAGGCGAGGCGAAGACCTGTTCGAAGTAAAAGCTTGGCAGAGAATAAACCGCCGACAAAGCACTGTTTCCGAGTAACTAATACGCGCTGGAAGCCTTCGGCGACATGTTCAGCCTATGCGCCCCAACGTGGATGAAATGCCCCGACGGAGGCGCAATGAACCCCTATGCATGGCGACGCTTATCCTTTTGCCGTTTCAGAAGAATGCGATTAGTCCTTAACCAACTGTTATCAATGGTTGGTGTGGCTCGGAGTGTCCGAGGCGGCAAATGTGCCATTTGCGGCAAGGACAAATCAAACCTGACCGATCACCACATAATAGATTCGGACGGCAAGAAGACCGGAGACAAGCTGGTAATGTGTCGAGATTGCCACACAGTTATCGAGCAATACCGTCAGGCAATTAAGCGTCTGAGCCTCTAAGAACCATAGAGAATGTCCTTCATAGACTTTTTCTTGAAGCGGTTCTCCAAAATCTTTCCATCCACCAACACGCTCGCCCCTGGAATGGAGTCGAGGTTCACGTCTCTCCTTTCATAGTTTGGATCATTCTTTTTCTGCCTTCGCTGCGCCGCAGTCTCTCTATTCCGGATGCTCGACTTTATCTCCACATGTTTCGTCGGGCCTGTTTGCTGGCCGAAAATGTTTACAGGAGTCTGATATTGGTCGAACCCACCTTTCCTTTGATCTCTGTTTCTAACTATATTTCCTCGCTGCATCGCCCGTCCTGCCTCAACATCTTCAGACACATCGCCCTTTGCTTTGCGCTCTTCGGCAAGGTCCTTATTTCTCTGCTTCTTTGACCTTGGAAATATCTCGAAGGCCATGCTCATTCGTCAAAGATTCGGCTATAAGTCGATTATGAAATCCAAACACCATTTTGTCCCTCAAAGAGTCCTGAGAAGTTATGAACCCATACACGGATAATAACCCCGAACCAGAGAAAACATGTCGGCAAGAAGTTTGCCGAATGAGTTCACCACGACGATAGATTCGTTCCTGTTCGACGCCAATCTCTTGCTGAATCAGCTGAAGCAACTTGGCACCCCGGATGAAAGGTTCTGGGAAGAACCCATTCAGCGGTCTCTTTGCGGAGATAGGTGGGACAATAGGCGAAGATATCTTTGAGTCATCCTTCGGAAGGAAACTTGGCAGAGAGATTGCCAAGGGCTATCTGCTCACCCAAGAACAACAACAACTTGCGCAGGAAGCTCAGAGATTAGATGTGAGCATTGCCGCGCTAATAGGAGGAGTGAGTGTTTTCCTTTCATCAGTTTCGATTGTACGACCAAGCCTCAGCGCGGGCGGAAAGAGCGACTTGCTACTTCGACGACTTCGACCTGTCAACAAAGCAATGAGGATGGACACCAAAATCAGAAGGCTAGTCTCAGTTTTGCAGGAAGTAAGAGCGGAACCACTTATTTCGAATGCTGGCATACCTCTGCGGCTTGAACTGGACAGGCGTAATGAAATCGAGCAAGGAGCCTCCTACAAGACAATGCAACGATTAGAAACCACAATACGCTCATCCGTTTCATCAAGACTGTCGACTATAGCCCCGGGTTGGTGGATCACGAGAGTTCCCGAAGACATTCGAACGCGCGCAGAGGAACGGAAGGCGAAGAACGAGAAGCAATACCCTTGGGATGAAGAACCAAAGGTCCACCCAATTCATTACGTTGACTTTCCAGATTACACCAAAATCATCCTCCGCAAGGACAACTGGTCAGACGTGTTCGTTAGCATTTTCGGAGACCGAGAGGTAATCTCAGTAAAGCTCCGTGAACTCGAACCGATAAGGAACTCAATCGCACATTCCAGGAAGTTAACCAGGGCACAAGAAACCAAACTGGAACTCTACGCCTCTGAAATCCTCCGCAGCCTTGGGTACCAGCGGACGTCGCAATGAGCCCTTCATTCATGGCCGGAAATCACAATCCATCGAAACAATGACAAATAAGATTCCTTTTCCCCAACAGGCTCATCGCCGGTGGGGTAGAGCCGATTTCTTTGACAGCAGGAGAAAAATGCTTCTGGTCAGACTCGCAGAACTCGAACCATCCGACACGTTCTACGATTTGGGTTGCGGGGACGCTAGTCTTCTCATCTATGTAGTTCAGAATTGTAGACTCCATCGAGCATTCGGATTCGAGAACATGCCTAGTCGGTTCAAACGGTCAAAAGCCAACCTGAAGAAGGCCGGCTTAGAAGACAAAATTACAATCGGACGGGACATGTATGACGCTGATCTCAGGCAATCGAACGTAATCTTTGATATGATGCCGGAAGGGAAAAACGACATTACCGACCTTTACGGACGAAAGAGCGGTATCAAAGATGGGACGAAGCTAATCAAACACGACCTTCCCTTGATTGGCTATCTACCTGACAGAATTGAACTACCATTCTACAGAATGAGCTTTCCATTGACGAAGGCCCAAACCAGAGAAGAATGGGCCAAGGCAGTCCTTTGTGACGCGAACGGGACTGTTGAACGGCTGTGGTTTGAACTACGCTATTACTGTTCAGAGAAAGCATACGCAAAATGGGAAATTGAAGAATTTGATTTGATGCTTCGAAGAAGGATTCCTTCGGCCGCCAGACAGAGTTAGAGCAACCACCAAACTCTAGTCAAACATGTGGATGAAACGCTCCGGAGGAGGCGCAATGAACCCTATGTGTGGCTAGGCCTGCATTTTTCTCCAGGCTAGCGGGAGCTGAACGTGGAGGACTAATCCGTCGATTTGAAATAAGACCATTGACCATTTTTCGTGAGCGTGTAAGAATCATGGATTTGCCGACTGAGCGTGGCAGGCATGGCATCCAATCAGCCTCGCTCGCGTTTGTTTGCACTCTGGTGGCTGTTGTATTCGCTACAGGACTCGAGTTGGCCGCGCCTGCCCCGAGTGCGACTGAAACCGCATACGCATCCGGTCCCATCAGCACCTTTCCAGCGTCGTGGGACAATTTTTGCGGACTTCCAGTTCAGGGAGAGAAGACGACAGTCTACGAGGGACTTCCAATAGCAAACTCCACCCTTAGCCAAATTTACTTCAAGATAGTAAATTCATCCACCTTCCGTGCGCACGCAAACGGAAGTTCCTGGGTCACAGTTGCGTGGGGCAGCCATGGCTTCGTAGATTCCGGACAATTCGTATTCGTCTCAGGAGGCCGCCCGGACGGCTCCGCGCAGTTCGATTACTCCATCGATACTGGCCAAGTGACATTTAGCTACGGCCCGTTACAAGCATCATGCGCGAACAACGCACCATAGTCCTGTCATTCAATCTTCCGCGGAGGCGCAATGAACCCCTATGCATGGCGGAAATCTCTCCTTTGGCCAACCTTAGAAAATGAATTCAAGGCCCGTAGACGCCGCTGCGATGGTCAATCTTGTCCACGAGCACAACGCCTTCTTGCGAAAGACCTCGTAGAGGACCCTATAATCGCCGACTCTGATTCGATAAGCATCTCCCTTCCTTTGAGCTTCACGGCGCCGCGTGGAAACGGGTCATCGCGCAGCTCCCTGAGCCTCTCCACGATCCTCGACCTTGTAGATTGCTCGAGCGAGGAGAGCTCCCGATTGGCTCTCTTTGAGAGCCTCACCTCATACTTCAAGAGCGCTTCTTCTTTGCTTCTGGAAGGGCCACTGACCTTCCTTGGGCGAGGTCCTGGCGCCCCTCCTCTATCGCCTCGGAGTCGTCCCTCGTTAGGACGGAATCAAAAGCCCTCTCCAAGGAAGACACCCTCTTCTTGATCAGGTCTATCTCCTGCTTCAGTTCAGCCTCGCTCGCCTTCATCCATCGTCATGAAGCAGAAGAGGCGCGGATAGTTATAAGCGTGTACGAGAGCAGGATGCCAGCCGTCCGCTACCTGTAGCGCAAGTGTGGATGAAATGCCCGGCGAAGGGCAATGAACCCTATACATGGCAAGGCCCTGCTACTTCATTTTGGACAAGCCCTATTGGGGCCCGCGCATCCATCGCATCTCAAAGTTAAGTAGCATCCCAGGTTGACGCCTTTCCAAGGCGCGATGCCCGAGACAATCAAGATTGACGGCAGGGGGATGACAATCAAGGACGCGGTGAAGGAGATGTGGGACAGGATGCGACCACTTGAGGCGAGGGGCTTCCGCCCGATTTCCGGCGTCGAGATAGTCGACGCAACGAAAAACAAGGTCATCCAAGTCTTTGAGCTGACCGACCCACAGTTCCAAGCGCACCTCAAATCTGAGAAGCTGGGAACGCCTCAACCGGCGGGTCGCAGACTGGATGGGCGACCGCACGCTCCTGAGAGGAAGGAGCGTTACGCCTACCTCGCACGAATCAGCTTGGAACTCTAACAGTCCAACGTGCGAATGAAATACCCCGGGCGGAGGCGCAATGAATCCTTAAGCACCGCACGCCTCTGTCCCTACGAAACGCGTCTGGACTCGTTCCCCCAAGGAGTGGGGAGTTGTGGGAGTAAGCCTCTAGACGGTGGGAAACGACTTTGAGGAGGCGCGATCGACCGTGTAGCCGGAGCACACCCTGACTCGTTCCACCGCTGTACTGGGCTTAGTGTCCTCGATCCTCATACTCGTCGCCGGTGCGGTGTTGATCCTCGGTATCTTAGTCAGCTACGCCGTTCTTCCCCGTGCCCTCACGATAGGGTGGGGTGGCATATTCCCCTATGCTCAGGCTTACAGGTTGACCCATGGGACAATCACGTCCCTGTCTTTCCTCGCCGCGCTCATCTCATGTCCGGCCTACGCGCTTCAGATAGCTACTATCCAGTGGCTGCGCACGCAGGCTGGCACGAGGGTCCGGAGGTTCGGGCTCGCGTCCGTGACCGCCTTCGCGGCCCTGGCAGGCCTCAACTACGTCGTCCAACTGGTCATTGTAAGGGTTGGGATCCTCGAAGGGCGTGATGATGCTGTGGGGTGGCTGGTCTTCCAGAACCCAGGTTCCCCGATGCTGGCCGCTGAGTTCTTGGGCTGGTTCTTCCTAGGGGCAGCCTTCCTGACCGTCGCCCCTTCCTTCGAGACAGGCAGGCTGGAGACCGCCATACGCTGGGGCCTAGTATCGAGCGCCGCCGTCGGCAACGTCCTCATCCTCGTCCTTGCGACCGACGATCCGGGAGCTGGCCAACTCTTTCTTGGCGTGATGACCGCGTTGCTCATGTCAGTAGACGTCCTGCTCGTCGTGTTCTTCAGGCGGCTCCTGAATTCGGATGGTCCTTAATTGTATCCCGGGGCACCCCTAACCCGACTCGTGGATGAATTGCCCCGGCGGAGGCGCAGTGAACCCCTATGCATGGCGAAATCACTTTCCATGCACCTTGTGCGGGTTCTGCTCCGTAAGTAGGGGGTAGGTGCCCCCGCTCCTTCTTTGTGGGATGATCGTCAGTAGACCTTCGTCGGCCATTTCGGATTTTTCAGCCAATCGTCGCAGACCTGATTGGGAGAGACATCTACGGCGTATTTCGTACAGAACCGTTTCTTGTAGGACACACAGTTCTCGCATCTCGGACCGTAGCGGTAAATTGGAGATTTTAGATTTGGGGGTTGCACAACAAGGAAGGCCGGTTTGGTATTTCAGCGCCCATGTCGGAGAGGTCCGATGAGTCTTTACCAATTCGGAGGAGAAAACACGAAGAACAGACATGTGACTTTACTCAACGCTAATTAAGGTTCTTCGTGTAACAGGAAGAAATTGGTCGTCGGTCTTTCAAACGAGCCCCTCTCACTCAGAGACGACAATTCCAAAGTGGTAAAGATGGTAAAGACCATCTGCGAAATTGGACCGAGAAATCTCGACGCCGTAAGCAGAAGCGTTGGGGTTCCCAAGGAGACCGCGCGGTATTGGTACAGGAATTGGCTCCTAGGGAGTGGATTCACCATCCATGCCTCCATCGACTACGAAAAGATAGGTCTCAATTGCGTAATTCTCGTTATGAAACTCGAGGAGGAGTTCTCGAAGCAAGCAGACAAAGTGTTCGCCGCTCTAAGAGAGCACTGCAACGTCGAGAACTACAATACGACTGTGCCCTTTGGAATTTGCTTCGCCCAGTTATTCGTGCCAAAAGAGCAAGTTAGAGAGCTCATCGAGTTCACCAAGTCTATCCAAGGCAAAGGCGTCTTTCGTTCAATAAGAGCCTATGCAGCCAAGTGGCACCGAGACGTTCCGATGCGGGCGGAATACTTCGACTTCAGCCATCACATCTGGGACTTCGATTGGGGGCACATGAAGCCACACTACGACCGCTCGGCGGAACCTAGAGAGGCTCGAAAGATCAAGATCGACATCAACGATGTCAAGATACTGAGGGAACTCCAGGTAGACGCGACAAGAGATAATGTGTGGATTTCGAAAGCACTTGGAATCCATGGAAAGACCATTGCCCACCGCCTCAAGAATCACATCGCCAAGAGTGGTCTGATTCTGGGCTATCGGTTGGATTGGTCACATACCGATTACGAATCGGAAAAGGAGGCCGCGAGAGTGGGAAAGCACAGGTATTCGGAATTCAACATTATGGCGAGGGATCTCGCGGAACCAGAGAAGAAACGCGTCATTGCTACTTTCAGCCAATTCCCATTTATTTCAGCCGAAGCTGTTGGAATCGACTTCTATTATGCAAGAGGCGCATTTCCCACTGATAGATTATATGACATGTTCAGTTCACTGAAAGGGATCGGGGAAGGCCTGAGCGACAGGCTGGAGCTTCATGTCATTGATTCGACTTTGCCTTTCAATGTTTCTGGATTGTTGTCCACACTTTTCAACAACCACAACAAGAGGTGGACTTTCGACAGCATAAGGCTAAAGTCGAGATTCGAGAACCTCGCCAAGGGAACTTGGCCAAAGACGCGATCATAGGCAAACAGATAACTCCATTGGAGGTCAATAACCTGGAAAATTGAGGCTTCACCAATCTTTTTAAGGCGCAATACCTCCCATTGGAGCCATGACCCTGGACGAAAAGATGAGGTACGGAATGATGGGTCTCGCCTGCGCTGCGGTAGTCGTGAAAATTCTCGGGGTTCACGTATTGCCCCTAGAAATAGCGGGCGATCCGGGTATGGGCTAATCGGCCCATCCCAATCCTTTTTGTCTATTTGCGGTGTCCTCGAGAAAGATAGATAACGTAAGTTGCAACAGCCTACTAACACACCCTCAAGAGGATCGGGCCAGTATTTCTTTGGTCAGGGTAACAATCATCCCGAGAATTGAAGCGAATTGGGGGATACCAGCGATTTTGTTGGAAAGATAACCCCATGAGGCCTTGATTATTCCCTTGTCTGGGTTTGCTTTCGACAACTGACTCTGGATTGTCTGAAGGTCGCTCAAGCATTCAATCTTGTCATGGTCGCTGATGCTTGCGTTAGCTCTGATTTCCTGGCCCAAGTGTTCGAGGCTCTCGAACAGGTCCCGAAACCTGACCTGAACCAAATTGTTATGCCCTACAACTGTGATGCCTTGTATGTTCGTAATGTTTATCCCCTGGTAATGACTCGACGAGGTAAACCTAGAGGGGCCACTGAAGTGCATAATGCCAACATCACTTATGCGATATCTAATCTGGTTCGAGGTGGTCAACCGCCCATTTATGAAGAATCTCTTCTCATTGAGCTCTACCTTTACCCAACCAGTGTCCACAAGAAAGGTCAAGGCGCCAACAATCTCGCGATCTTGGTAGCCAATGCCCTTGAGCTCCCTCTTGATTGTGCTGATAGGAAGGGATTGGCTGTTCCTTCCCCTCGCCCTTCTGTATGTCTCATTTAGCAGTCGAAGTACGCTCTCTCGAATCTCATCCTCTTGCGATATTGCCATACTTGCTTGATCTGTTGGCATGGAGTCTTGAGCCGACAAAACTTTGACTCAATACTCCTGCCGGTAATCTGGATACTCTTGGTGAACCTGATCAAGCAATCTCTCCAGAGGCATGTTGGCAAGCTGCATCTTGACGTTCGCTATTCTCTGGTAGATTTTCGTCAATCCGGGGTCGGTAAGAAGTCTTTCAACTTCCGCTGTTCCTTTCGGAGTGAGCGAGAAGGAGCTATATTTAGTCCCATCTGAAATCGCCTCAATTCTCTCCTGAATAACCCCCTCAAATTTCAGCCAGGAAATGTCCCGGTAGATCTCGGTGCTATATGGTCCTAGCTTGAAGGGGCGAAACGAATAAAGTCCCTTGCCCTGCAATTGCTTGAACTCCTGCTGAGCGTAAAATGCGAGTTTCTGCAATCTCGTTCTGCCACGAATCGGCGAGTTGACTCGGCTATTCGCACTCTCCGGTGCATATAGCAGAAGGAGCAAGACACTGATTCTGTTCAACTTTTTCGACCTTTCTTCAGAATTCAGAGGCTTTTCAACTCGACCCCGTGGGCCCAGATCGATTCGAAGTCCCTTTCATATTTGGCGCAAAGTTTTGAATCGTTAGCGATTAGGGACACTGTCTGGCCAATGCTGACTCCTTCTTCAAGCGCGATAAGCACTCTTGTCTTGTCTATAACCGCGAAAGGCGCTACATTCGAATCCTCTTCAATAACTCTCACCTCAGCATCTGTTGCATCACGTAGTATCTCTAAGTCTTCAACGGAAGAAAGTCTGCCGAGACCCACAATTCGTATGCTAGTCTTGGATGCTGCAACTTTCTTCAGCAGTTTCAGAATGCCATCTTCGGTCACCCAGCCAACGCTCCTAAACACGCCAATGAAACTTCTCCTCGCACTCTCGAGTATACTCATCACTTCGGAGGTCCACGCATCCTTGCCATAGCTTATCCAAACGAGAGATTCTGACTGTCGCGTCGTCTGGAGTCTAGTTTCGTAGATTTGCTCGGCCTCTGCAAGCTCAGCCTCCATCCCTTGTCGTAGCTCATACAGCTTTGATCGCAGCACGTGCCCAGGATTCATCGCGTCATACTTGGCGGGCTTCTTCGTGATCTCCCGCAGGTAGCCTTTACTCACTAGCGACTTGATGATAGAGTATATTCGAGGCTGAGGAACATTCGCGTCGATAGCCAAAGCACTTATTGCGATCGGTCCCCTCTCCATCAAGACGGCGTACGTTCTTGCCTCTGATTTCGAAAGTCCAAAAGTTTGAAGAATCTCCAAGAATCCCGCAGACACACAACCATGATTTTTTCAGCACCACTTAACACTTTCCGTGTAACTATCAAATGGTAGTATCGGGCTCACTATAACTATTGAGTGGTAGCGCATCTTTAAGAAGATGGCCCAGTTTATCAAAAATTCATAACATGTGCGCTTCAGCGTCGGGCTCCGCTGGTTGGTGGTATCACTACGAGTCTCGAGGTGCAGGAGTATCTGTATCAAATCCGTCTTTGGTCGACTTGGCTCTTTCCCCAAAGAAATTGACACCAGATTTCGCATAGTACAAGCTAGATTGTTCGATATGCCATCCACAGATATTGGCGGATATAACCCCTGGCGAGAGCACAATCGTTCTGAAGACGTCAGCGGGTACCCCAACAGTTCCTTTTGTCGTTGGATATGCAGGAGTAGAGAGTGTCAAGAATGGTGTACTTTCATTTGACAAGAAGAATTCTTTGCTGCTGCTCGGAAATCCATTGCGCCTCGACGGGACATGGTCAGCCCAACTCATTCCAGATGGCCGTAGAGGATACTGGGACGACGATTCATCTGTTCCGTACAAGGTCGGTACCAAAACAAGAAACAGAAAGATCGAGGCCACCCCTCTCGAGATAATAGTTGACGAGCTGAACACTCGCCACGACAACGGGGCCGCAGATTTCATGGGAACCTCCTATGCATCACTCATGACCCAGGAAGGAATCACCTACACTACTTCTACCTCAACATGGGAGAACACCTTGATTCCTCAAAGAATTCTGAACGTCCTCGCGGCAACACAAGGACCGATGACAATTCGTGAGATTTCAACTGCTACAGGATGTCACATCTGCGAAGTGAAGCCTTGGATTAAGACACTTGAGGCGAGGGATCGAATCGGCTTTCATTCAAGAAGGGGACGTGAGAAGAGTTATGGAATCCCTAATTGAAACTAAAGTCGGAAAAGGTCCGGATTCGACTTCGTCCATAGAGATCTCAGAGCCATCTCCTCTCCGCATGGACATTGAGCTAACCCGAAATTGCGGTTTCAAATGCGGAATCTGTTCTGTTCGGGCAACTCTAGGGATTCCAGAAAAAGAAGAATTGACGCTTGACGAAACCAAGGCCATAATATCTGACTTCGCCAGCTTGAGCGGCCATGAGTTGGTAATCACAGGAGGAGAGCCGCTGGAACGAGGATTAGACTTTGTAAATAACATAATCAAGCATGCCAAGCATTACGGTTTAGTTGTAAAACTTTACACCGCCGGTTATCGCATCACAAATTTGTCTACTGCCGTGGCACTCAAGCTTTCAGGCTTGGATATCGCATACGTGAGTCTCGAAGGAACTCCTGCAGAGGACGAGTTGTACAAAGGCGTCTCTGGGAGTTTCGAGACAGCTACCAGAGCAATTGGTTTCTTGAAGGCAGCTGGCGTCGAGGTCATAATTCACTTCACACCTATTTCGATCAACTTCAAGGGAATAGAAACCGTCGTGCGCACCGCTTCACGGCTTGGTGTCTCAAGGGTGAAAATCATAACATTCGTTGCTCAAGGTCGTGGAGCAGATAACCGCGATCTCTACGAGTTGACGACCGACCAGAAATCGGAGTTCGGCCGAATACTAAGTGACCTGATGACAAGAGACGGCCAGGTTGAAATTGAGTTTGGGGGTTCGCCAGACTACCCACCAGTCGCAAGCCCGAGTTGCAGTATAGGTACACGAGGATTCAGCATCACAAGTGCAGGCGAAGTGCGACCTTGCCTGGGCCTGAGAGATGATCTTCCGAATGACACCTTTCTCCTAGGTGACGTTCGAAGTAATAGGCTTCGGGAAATCTGGCTATCGCCCCTAATGAAGGAACTTAGGGAGGGATCTCACTCTTGCGGTCTCTGCCAAAGTCTTCGTCGCCGTCGAGGAAGTTGAAAAAATCAATATCACCGGCACTTAACCGCTGAACGATACCCGATTACTTTGAAGAGGATTGCGATCATAAACGTGGGCAGTAACGCGAGTCACCTTCCAATCCAGAGTCCGCTCTTTGGGGACGGACGCTTCGAATTCGTTCCAATTCCTGAGCAATCAAAAGGGATTTCGAAGGATCCCAACAGCATGAATCTTCCACGATACTCGGACCTAATGTCCTTCAATGTTCCCGAGGACCGATTGGCACGATTCATTCCACAGAGAAAATTAGGCCTTCGGGTGCACAACGATCCCGAGTTTGAGACCTACACCTATGCGGACTACCCAACAAGATCGCCAAGGTCAGTTAACCTTATGAAACTCGAACCTATGGACTATCTGTTCTTCATTGCGCGATTAGCAGGGTGGAAAGCTGGTCGATTCACTGGAGAAGCTGGATTCTTTCTCATTGGTTACCTCGAAATTGAAGAGATTCTGAGGGACGCCACAGAACCGCCTGGTTCAGAGAATTTCGAGAAGAACGCTCATGTTAGAAGAGCCCGTTTGAACCCTATCTATTGGGACGGCTTTTGGGCGTTCAGAGGATCGAAGAATTCAAGACGTTTTGTTCGCGCGTTCCCGTTCACCAGGGCTTTTGCAACCCAAGTCATGCGTGACAAGAACGGATTGCCATGGCGGTGGGGCGCCCACCGCTCTGACCTACAAGTGATCGGCTCCTATACGAGAAGTTGCAGAATAATGCCGAGTGAGTCGACAGAAGAATTCTGGAAAGCATTGAAAGGAGCGCGAGTCACCTGATTACTAATCGGCCAACGCTGGCAGACCGGCATTCTCCCAAACAATTTACTTCTGAAGAATTTGCTCTCTGTGATACCGTAGATTCCTGAGATCTATTCGATGGCCTGCGTGTAAATGCAACGAACCCTGGATTTCAATTAATTCCAAGTCGTCACTTACTGAAAAGGCCCCAAAGTCGAACAAGACATGATGATTCGGGCACAAACAGAGAATGTTGTTGCTCTCATCGGAACCATTGTGTGGAGAACCAAGTGGTCGAATGTGCGCTCCTTCAGCGTATAGTCCACCTGGAACAGGCAGTGCCGTTAGACACACTTGGCACTTGAACTCGTAGTATTCTTTGACTTGTCTCGAAGCCTCAGAATCTCTCACTATTCTCGATGCCGTTATCATCCGCCGAGTTGGCGAACGTAATGGCAGGTCCGTCGAACTCAAGACTTCTTCTAAGGCGCTCTGCGCAACCAGTTTGAACAGGTAGACGTTGAACCCGGATTTACCCTTCTTGTGCGAGACGTCTTCCACTCCGTAGAGACCGTCGTATCTGAAACCCCCAGGCACCTTCCTAATCACTCTGACTGGAAGGTCAAGAGTTCTGCTTCGAGCCAACGCGAGATTCTGTCTAGTTAGTTGTTGGTCAGCAACTTGCTTTCCCGTCGAAGGATCGCGGCCTCCGTGACCGGTATAGATGATCACGTTACCGCCGTCTTCATCATCTTCGTATCCTCCAGAAATCACAATCGAATTCGCTCCCTCAGATTGCCGACCTGAAATCCCTCCTTCGATAGACCCATGGACTCCGGCCTTGAATAATGCCATTCTGTTTGGAAAGATAGTTCCGACATGGACTCCCGGAATCTCCCCAAAAATCCTAGATGCCAGGTCGAATCAAGCCTCCAGTCCGATTACAACAATTGGGACCTGGATTGCACTACGATATTCGGGTAGATACTTCACAACCTTGACGTAGTCTATGCTCCCTTCGAAATTCACCTGGGGATAGCTCTTGATTAGTTCCTTTGTAATTACAATGTATACGCCGACATCTATCTTGTTCAAGTGGGCATAAGACATCATCTGAAACTTCAGCATGTCATTGGCTAGGAAGTCAGAATGTGTGAACGCGACCTCAACCGCGACCCTTCCCTTCATGAAATCAACTTTGGTATCGGGGCCGTCGCCACTGTCGAACACGCGAACTCCTCCCTTGCCTCCTTGCCATGCCTTCTGGAGGAACGATTTCTCGAAGAATTGATTCAGGATGTTCCTGACGAGGATCTTGCCACTCTTGCTTCTCTTAGATGCACCCGAAGCATCCGTCACGACCTCATTGAAATCAATTGACCTGATGATTTCGCGAATCTCGGCTCTTTCTGTACTGTAAGAACCTAGGACCAGTTCTCCTAGTCTGTAAGACCATTCGACGTGTTTCAAAAAGCACACGTGATAGTATTTGAGATACTATTGAACTTTGAATCATGTTATCTAGGATGAGTAATGTCGAACGTAAGAACTAGTCGAACTGATCTTCGGCGAAATGACTCATCCCCTTGGTAGTTTGAATTACCGTCATGATCTCTTTTGCTAACTCTCCTCTTACCGCCTCGTTTGAGGATCGCCTAAGGAGGTCCTTCAGCTCCTTTCCAGCCAGGTAATTCTTGACGGTCTTCGTTAGTTGCTTTGTCTCGGCGGCCGTCAAGGGCTTCTTTCGCATGTATTCGAAGCGGAGTTTCTCTGCCAAGACACGCAGGATGACATTTGCGCCATTGTTCGTGAATACAAACTTCGAGGCGTTCTTGTCGGTTAAAAACGGCCTGAAAAAACTCTCAATTTGTTTGATCGGCGCCGAAATGTCGCCGACCGAATAGTCAACGGTCCTACGGTCACCACCGAAGAGATTCCACCCTTCTTCTTTGTTGAGAAGCTTCCGGTCTTGCAATCCCTTACCAAGATTGGCGATATTCATGTCCTTGTTGCTTGATTTGTTGATTCCAGGGATGTGTATCTTATTCCTAAATACAGGTCTGTCGTTTAGACCTATTATGATATTGGCGGTGTAACCCATTAGTGTATTCGCCCTTACTTTACCTACAAGTGCCCAGACTTGCCGCGGATTGACCTTTGTTTGGTTGGAATTGATATCGACGAAAAGAGTTGCCCGTTGATTGTTAGTAGGATCAGTTATGGCAACGACACTAAGTCTATCACTGGATCTTCTTTTCGTTAGGGTCGTGGAATACGATTGTTCTTCAGTCGCATCAAGGTAGCCATACAACCGGTGTTGTCCATCGATGACTTCGGCCGAGCATGCGACCTTTGGTACGTGCAAGATTCCGAACGTCTGAGAACTTCCATCGACGCTTAACGGCTCGAAATCAGGCCAGTATTCGTTATTCACTAACGAATCGAAACACAATACGAGGTTGTTTGCAAAATAGTTGTTAAGCGTTGCAAGGAATCCATTGATATTCAGAATCTTCTTTCTGATTAGTGCTCGCTGGTAGCCTTCTGGATCACCAAGTTCCAGCCTGTAGACATAGGCCAAATTCAGTAAGTTCTTAGGGTCAGCCAGAAGATGATACACCACTTGACCATCCTGTTGCACCTTGAACGCTCGATAATGGAAGAAGGGGTCTTTTTCATTGTCAACTATCACTGGCGAAAATCCAGACAAGCTCTTGATGATATGGTTTCTCAAACCGATTCCGAGAGTCGAATAGTACCTAAACCAGTAGTTGACCTCGTCGTTGTCAATAAGTCTTATCCCCGCATTTCTTGCGCTCTGTTTGTCGGTCTCTGATATTTCGATATCTTCGCTGCAGATCACGAAAACCTTGATGGGATATTTCCCTGGATAGAGTTTGTCAATTTCCTGTTTAATCCCTTTTTCCTTTTTCAGGATATCATCGATCTTATACTGAATTTCCTTGTGACCGAGTTTCTTCTTGGACGTGCAGTCAATTACAAAGAAAGTCCCCGCGCTACCTCCACATGCATCTATCTGCGGACCAAGAGCTTTGTAGGAGAAATTTTCAATATCTTCGATGCAATTCTCAAATCCAAGCTTCAGCATCATGAATCGTACCTTGATTTCGAATGTCTCCCACTTCCCGTATCTTTCTCTTCGTATTTCGATATTGGAACCATAACTCTTGGCCTCGTACCATCCGGTGGACGCCCATAACCTTAGCTTTGCACGAGGAATCACCTTGACTCGCGTCGTCGGGAGAACGAAAGCTCCTCCCTCGGATACCATCGTGGGAGCAACCTTTGTTTCGTCCAGGGTTTGTGCGCATACGGCATACTCTACTACTGATATGGCTCTCTCCAAGAGTTTTGGATGTGCTGCCACAGTGGCGGCGTCTTGATGCTTGATCTTATTCCGAAGATTATGAACCTGAAAAAACGCAGCCTTCTCAGCTTTCGAAATCATCTCTTCACGATCTAGGTAGGCGATATATTGAGTGACTCCCCACTTTGGAAACTGGAATTTCTTTCCGCTCTGATCTTCGATTTCAGATTCAGGTTTTGCTCCGTGCTTCTTTGATAAGTAATTGAGCAGGCGTTCGAGTGCAGTGTCGATCTTGTCTGTCGCGCCTTCGAAATCGCGTTCACGCAAATGCTTCCTAGCTTCAGATAGTCTGTTGAGACACGACTCTATGGTCTTCTCCTCGTCTCTAACTGCGCTAGGTGTTTCCGCCGAATATGTTCACCGCGTCGCGCTAGTACCCTTGATACTATTGAATATTTATTCAATTTCTGAGAAGGACTAATGAGAGGAAACTACAATTCCGGTTCTATCTGATTTAGCAGTCCAGCGACCCTTCTTCCACTGCTTGTCAGTTTGATAAACCGTCGGCGAGGTAGCTTTGTCTCGCGCTCCTCCGACACCAACCTCTTCTCGAGGAGCACCCGCACAGCGTTGTAGACAGCGCTTCCACTTATCCCCGACATTTTGGGAAGGGACATGATAGGAAGGCCATTGTCTCGCAGTGCTAGGAGCACTTTAGACTCGAACTCGGTAAGCGGCAATATCCCCCATAAGCTGCGATTGCGATCTAAGGATTTGTCAAATGCTATCCATATAGCAGAGATCCTTAAATACTGGAATGCGCATAGAATGATTAGGTTGGGAATTACCTTCACCGCAAAGGTCCAAGCACTTGGACGTGTAGCCATACCTAAGGACCTGCGCGAAGTCCTAGCAATCAAAGATGGAGACTTGGTGGAGGTTGAGATAAGAAAGGTCACGCCATTGTCATTGAGTCGGGGAGCCTCAGTCCGAGAAAAGGGAAGCCAATCATGGTAAGGCATGACTATTCAATTAACTCTTCTGCCGTGACTCAATTCTGAAGTTGAGCGCATCTGAGGTTCCTAGTCATCGCTCTGGTCGAAGCAAAAGAAAGCCGTATTCTGATAGATTTCATCGAGCATACGAGGGACCAGCTCCGGGACACACTTCGAGACCTCTATTTCACGGGCCTAAAGGAGAACGGGGATATCCCCGGAGAGTTCTACATACCATGCCCAAAAGACGGCGCCTTGACCCGGCTCGAAACTGTGGGCGAAAGGTGCAAGGTATTCTATTTCGAACGTGCGGGAACGATCATGCGATGGAGTACATCGACATCAACGGAATTCTTGTCGGCCGGTGAGTCGCCAAGGACTTAGCAAATGACTGATGAATTGGACTCAATCTGGCTCGAGCTTGGAAGGCTGGGAATCCATTTCGCGTTGTTCAGGAACTCCCTTCCACCCGGCGACCTCAAATCCTTCGACGCCGCCCTCCGAGCATATGGGAAGGCTCTTGATCGACTGCAGATCCTGATCGGCGGTCTTCGCAAGCAGCACAGCCTGAAGTCGCCATTTCGAAGACGGGATGGGCGCTAATATGCTCAGACAGATTATTGATCTGGTTAAGAAGCGTGAAATTCACGACCAAGCAATTAGCCATCAAAGCTTGCGCCGAGTCTCCCGAGCCTCTCCGCTTCATCTACGACTTCGTCCACAGCTGGAGGCCGGAGGTTCCCGAGCACTCGGTGAGGGCGAGGCTCCACGAGGCCGTCAGGGATGGAAGGATAGTCCGGGTCATGGAGGGCGTCTACTTCGCCCGCTCCGGCGAGGCGCAAATGCTCCTGGTCGAGGGCGATGCCTGGGAGATTATGAAGAAGCTTGACGACGACTCGCTCGACCTCCTCCTCTCGGACGTTCCCGGCAAGTTCGGTAGGGAGTGGGCCGGCACCGGGACCACTAGGCCCCACAGGCTCTTGGGCGGCAGGACGTACCACCAGCCGGAGCTCGACGCCGACTTCTTCAAGGAGGCATTCAGGATCCTCAAGAAGGACAGGGAGTGGAACACCCTCAACCTCGAGCGGAGGGAGAGGGGCGACTGGCCCAGGGGTGGGGCCGCCTGCGTAATCAGGGTCCCGCTCGAGAACAAGACCACCCGGGCGAGCATCCAGTCGATGATCGGGCTGGCCGAGTCCCTCGGGTTCGTCTACTACGGGGAAATCCTCGTAGCCCTCGATGTGATCGGCATGGGTTACGACGTGGGGCGGGACCTCGGGGCCAAGTGGCTGGTGTTTCATGCGGGAGAGCGGAACGGCGTGCTGTGGGACCTTGGCGCGACGAACGTGATTGATGCCAAGAGGGTCAGGAACCCCGCCAAGCCGGGCTTTGTCAAGCACGAGGCCGAGAAGGACCCGGTCGAGTTCCTGCAGATAATCAAGGCCTACAGCAGACCCGGCGACGCCGTTGCCGACTTTTTCTGTGGCGTCGCGAAGTGGGTCAAGGTGGCACTGAAGATGGGTAGACATGTAGTCGTCTCGGACATCGACAAGCGTTGGGTGGACGCCTTGGCATCTTGGTTTGGATTTCCGGGCTGATTGTCAGGCAGTCAGGGCTAGGTGACAGCCGCCTGGGCTGCTGACCAAGCTCAAATGAAGTCTACAGCAATCGAGGCCAAAGGGCGTCCCCCGTCTCTCGGTAGGTCAGAAATCGGCCCAGATTCCCAATCAATATCGGATAAATATGCGATAAATGCATATTTCCCTATTGAGCCGCCTCACGTTCACGGGTGCCTAATTGCCATTCAACCCGTTCAAGGACGCAGCAACAAAAGCCGAGGAGGAGTTCAAGAGAGCGTATGACAAGGGAGTCAACCTCGGCCCAGAGAAATGGCAAGATGCCTCCAGTTCGTTTTCTGACGCAGCGAGGCACTTTGCAGAGGCAGGTAACCCGCAAAAGTCAAACGAAGCATTAGCCCTCGCCACGTTGTTCTACGCGCTCGTCCATCCAGACGCCGAATCATGGCGCAACTGTGGCGAGGCCATGGCAAGGATTGGCAACATTCAGATTAACGTCGGGTTCTCTGCCAGCTCCGCCGCCATTGCACTTCAGGCCCGGGTGATGCAGGAAGACATAGCCGCGACGGGTGCCATCAACAGCGATTCGAAAGACATCTCTCGGGTTGGGGCATTAAAGAATCTGGCACAAAGGTACCTCGAGCTCACAGGGGAAGACCTGGTCGTGTGGAAACTCATGAAGGCGGAAGTCGACCCTCAGAGACGCGCCTACTACTTGCTAGGATTGGCGACTCTTGTGGAGGCTAACAGCTTCACGGACAGCGATCCACGCAAGGCGGTGTCTCTACTATCAGAATCAGCTACTCAATTCGAAATGGCCGGAGTAGACCCTATGAACCTCAGGGCGATTACAAAGGTGAAAAGAGACAACGCGAGCAGAATCGCGAAGTGTTGGTTCTGTGGGAGGGAAGTCCAAGGGATGGGGACTCATTATGTGCTGCTCCAGGCCGTCGTCAGCAGTTACACCAAGCAGAGGTACGGTTCCGGGGTACCCCAGAGCATCGACGGGGAGTACATTGTTGCCTGTGAGAGCTGTTCTTCTTCTATTCGCACGGTCGCTGACGTAATTGCCCGCATTTACTACGAGCGGGCTATCGCTGAAATCCACGAAATCGCCCAGAGGCTTGATGCAAGAATGAACTCACTTGAGAACGAGATTCGCTCACTGGAGGGCGCCGTCCGTTCACTTAAAGCAAGAATTCCTAGATGATGATTTTTGAAGAGCTTCGAGTCTCTACAGTGCCCACGTTGCGGAGCCCCGCTTCCGGGGGATTCCTCTTCTCAGGTGATGACCTGTGAATATTGCGGGGTCACCCAACAGAGGATGGACGTAGAGAAGTACGTCGAACAGTTACGTGCCGAGATCTTCAGTTGGGTGAGGTCGATTGTCCCAGGTGGAGTTCAGACTGAAGCACAGGTCGACCCGCTCGCGCGTTCCCAGATCTTCGAGCAAACTATCCGGCAAGGCTTGGCAAGCAAGTTCGAGGCGATGAACTTGCAGTTGGTCAAGCTTGGTTCGAGTCCTCTGCTTGCGCCCCCATACGCGCTGCCATCTCCGAGCTTAGGAGGTGACGCCACGTTCGACTCGAAGTACATGCTTGGTGAAGCAGCGAAGTTCCAAGGTCTTTCGTCATTCGCCCAAACCGAAGAACAAACATCCTTCTTGACGCAAGCTACAGCCGTAGCCGAAACTCTAGGATACCTCCTAAACATAACAAGGATTTACTCAGAGAAAGAAAGAAGCTACAAGACGGTCGCCAACAATTTCCAGAGCGCCGCCGAAAGCCTCGGGCGAGATAAGTCGCGTAGTGCCGGAGCTGCACGGATGCATGGTCTTGCCCTCATGAGTCAAGCAATTGCATCGTTGGCTTTTGGAGATCTTCGAGATGCGATTGAGAAGCTCGACAACGCCGAAAAGTGGATGACGACCGTTTCCTCCGAAGTTGTTTCGCAGGGCTCTCTCATCACGTGGTATCCTGGAATCAAGGCCGAGAAGGGTTTGGTAGGCTCCTTGAAGGGTCTCGCAGAAGGGTTGGAGGCTTCCGGCACTTACGGTTCGAATTCCACAGACTCATTCTCCAGATTTGGTAGATACGTGATGGCTTTCGAGGCTGCGAGGAGAAACAGCGGCAACATGCTGTTGACGGGCAATTTCATAGAACCCGATACCTTCAAAGAAATCTGTGCGTCGTTCAGAGAAATCAGCATGGCCAAGGCAGGCAATCCCTCTATGAACGGAATCGTCGGGGGTGGAGCGCTTTGGGTGGCGTGTTGGCTCGCCGAAATCAGCTATTCGTTCGAGACCGGAATGCTTTTCATGAAGAAGGGCCAGGCGGTCCAAGAGCGTCTTCTCGTTTCGGGGATATTCCCGCTCCGACCTGATCTCATAAAGACCGCTCCTCAATACCTTGTGACGGACATCTTCTCTATACAATCAGAGACGGGGTTCATGGACCGAATCAAGGGAAACGAAAAGTCCCTAACCACTGGAATAGGCTATTCATACTTGGGCAACGTCAAGAAGACGAGCATCCCTCACTATAGTATGGTCGTCCCAGCTCTATCGACGAAGCTGGAGGCGGAGAAATTGGCAAATGTCTACTTGGAAAAAGTAAAGCAGAGACTTCAAGGGAAATTGAGGATCGGGATACCCACGATTTCTCAACTAGTATACGTCGGAGGAAGTGTAAGAGATGACAGGTTGATGGTGCCAGGTCTGCCCGATTCCATATGTCCGTACATTGGCGACCAAAAGGCACTACTTGGATTCGCAATTTAGCTATCACCGATTGTTTCCAGCTACCGGGGTACCGGCGCCCCGCAGTATTTACAGAATACTGCGCCTTGGTACAGCTGCCTGCCGCACTTGATGCAGAACTGTCCGGCTGATGCGCTTGAGGGAGTCAGTGGGGCTTGTGGACTGTAGAGCGGAGTTGTCTGTGTCACACCGACGGTGATGTCAGGCGAA
>Ga0307477_10001113_pt1 | contig 23986 bp, 22 predicted proteins | sample atmos_gasesECM2C_FD_203316 | JGI IMG/M metagenome (GOLD analysis project Ga0307477, IMG submission 203316) | Hardwood forest soil microbial communities from Morgan-Monroe State Forest, Indiana, United States - atmos_gasesECM2C_515 | ecosystem: Environmental > Terrestrial > Soil > Temperate...
TTTACGACGTTTTGGACGAAGGGTACGAGTATTCCGGCTGCGGTTGTATCTCCATCAGGGTCGTCCCCTGGCACTTTCCCGAACACGCCGCGCATGAGTATCGTCCCTTGCAGCTGATAACGAATCCATTGGACCTGGCTTCCGCTGTCCTGCGGATTGGGATTGGTTTCGACGATTAGGTCGAAATCGCCCGGGGCAGTATCGTTAGCGGTGGCCGTAGTGCAATTCCCGCCCCCCGCTGTACCGATTTGACAGGGTGTTCCTGGATAGCCGGCACCGGAACTCCAGGCAAAAGGAGAAATCGCATATTGGTACGCATGCGAGGCTACACCATCGCTGAAGGTAGGTGGAGGAAAGCCGGCGTCATTAACGTCGCGCACCATCTGGTCCAACCCTAACCTCGCTTCCTGAAAAGAGCTTAGCACTTGCGACTCGGTCTGGTAGCGTTTCTGAGAAGTGCCCAGCAGAGTGAACGCCGCTCCCGTCACGACAAGAAAAATGCCCAGAGCCACCAACAATTCGACGAGTGTAAACCCCCGTTGCGGTGGTGAGCCTCTGCGTCGTCTCATCGTTCCACCACGGTATCGAGGGTGACCGGCTGAAAATAACCGTTGCCGCCCAGCTGCCGCACGCCAAGGATGAAACGCTTGGAGGAGACGTTGCCGTTGCTGCCAGTAATGATAACCGCCCACCGAATATCGTAAATGGTGCCGGTCGGGTCCGTGGGATCCTGGTAGGTGAGATTATAGCCAGAGACAGAAGACGTGAAATCGATCAGCGCCTGGCTGTTGACCACCAGAACGTTGGTGCCCTGGACGGTATTCGGACTGCCAGCATTCCCCAAGTTGCAAGTGTTTCCTAACGCGTCCGTGAACGACGCCGAAGTAAGCGCCTGATCCAAAAACTGATCCAGTTCGCGTTGCGCAAAAACCAGCGCCGAAGAATCGGTACGATTTCGGTAATTCAGGAGGATTGAAGCGGGTACAAGCTGAGCAATCGCTACCAGTCCCACTAGCAAGATGACCGTGGCAAGCATCATCTCCAGAATGCTGAAGCCCAGGTTCTTTCTCCGCGCGAATTTGAAAGCGGGCTTCATTATTGTTATTGATTCCTCGTCTCAGCTGACCTGTTGCCAGGGACCGCCCGCGGGGGCGGTCCAGATCTGGATGTTCCCAGAGGGAACTAAAACCACAGCCCGATATCCAAACTCCGGATCGGTCGTGCTGCCGATGTAAAACACAAAAATAGTGGAGGAAACGCTCCCGCCGACGCGAATCGCGCCGCGCGCGTCGAACTTGATCGAGCTGGGGTTGCTTGACACGGGGGTCAGGCCGGCTCCGCCCAGCTTCGCACTTATAGCTGAGGGGCCCGGGGCCACGCCCGAGGGCAGAATGCCCGCAAAACCGGCAATCACCTGCTGCCTCTCATTCGCACTGAATGTTCCGCTGCAGTTGGAATCCGTTCCAATGGTCCAAGGGGATCCGCCTTGCATCAGGAAACATACCTGCGTATTCCGGCGAACCGCCTCATAGCGCGTAAATTTCAGCGCGTCGGAAACGCGCGTCGCCGCGTCGTTGAGTTGATAGGTCCGGAACGAGTACATCAGCGAGGGAATAGCAATGGCTGTCAGAATCAGCAGCACGGTCATGGACACCGCCAATTCGACCATACTGAAGCCACTGCTGCGGCTTCGACGACGGCCCGAGTATTTGCGACTCCGACCCAAGGCGGATTCCCTTTTCCTGCTCCAATCGAGCATCGAGCCTGCCGACACGGCAAGCCTCCCATATTCTTGCACTTGCAGGGCCGAGAGGAGTCCTGCGCAACTATTGCCAAAAGTAGGTACTTCTAGAGACTACAAGTATACATATTAGAGCGCCAAGACGAGTATGGGTAAAAATGTGACGGAATGCCACTGGAGAGCAACGGCTAGCTCGGTAACAACAAAAGTACTTATCGGTTAACATTTTCTGACCATCGCGAATCTCATACAGGTCAAAAGCAATGTCTACGCAAGGCGCGCGGCGAGGGCAGATGCATTCCGATAGGCGATCGCTTCGATGGAAATCATGGGATTCACGCCGGAAGCGGACGGAAACGAAGAGCTGTCCATCACATAGAGATTGCGGGCCTCCCAGACTTGGCCGTCTGGATTGGTCGCCGAGGATTTTAGCGATCCCCCGAGCCGCGCGGTCCCCTGAATGTGGAACGAAAAGAGCGCTAAGCGGCCGGACTCCCACCCGGCGGAATCCATTGCTTGAGTAAAGGTGTCCAGCGAACCGCTGCGCCCCGGTTCGTACGCGCACCACTTGGCATGCGGAGAAAAAATCAGCCGCGCACCCGCAGCTTCCAGGATGCGTGCGGCCCCAAGGAACCCGCGGCGGAGATGCGCGCGATCGAATCCCGAGAGCGCATAATGAGCAATGGGATGGCCGTCGCGGCCGATCGTGACGCGCCCGCCGTCTCGATCGCGCAGAAGAACACCAATCGCCGACGTATGCGAAAGCTTCTCCAGCAATGACCGGTATTGCCGCGGATCACGCCAAGGGAGAACAGCGGCAGCGATGACGGGTTGCAGGGCCGTGGTCTCGTACTTCACACCATAACTGCCAGTGAGAAAACGATGCTCATCGGAGTAGATGGCCTGCATCGTTCCTTCCCAAGGCCGTATCTCCTCGTCGAATACGCCGCAGACATTCGAAACGGGATGAAGATGGAGATGATGCCCGATGTGTTCATTGCCGAGTCCAGAGCGGAACAGAAGAGCAGGTGTATGAATCGAGCCGCAAGCAACAACCACCGCTTTGCAACGAATGTTGACGCTGTGGCCGCTTTTCGAACGTGCTTCCACGCCGGTAGCGGCCCCGGCCTCAATTCGAACGCGGAGAGCGCGGGTCTCCACGACGAACCGTGCGCCATGTTGCTGCGCATCCAGGAGCCACGTTTTCGTCGCGGACTGTTTCGCGCCGAGCGCGCAGCCATATCCGCAATAACCGCAAACTTTCCCTTGGTCACAGCCAATCACATTTCGCGGCATGGCATCTACGTGCCAGCCGAGCGCACGTAAACCGCGCTCGAGAACTTGTTCGCGCGCGGACACGCGGTTGTGATCGAGATTCACGTGCAGCCGTTCGCAGACCGCATCGAGGCTGCGCGTGAATTCCTCGGTGGCGAACCACGGCACGCCCGCGGCCGCCCACTCGGTTCGAACATCATCCGGCGTTCGAAACGATGTGCAGTAATTGATGACCGTGGTCCCGCCGAAACATTCGCCCGCAAGAAGTCCAACGCCGTGGTCCGCCGTCGCCGCGAATCCCGCTTCCGTATAAAGCCGCTGAAAACCGCCAAGCTCGGCGCCATCAAAATCGGCATCATCGTAGTACCCGCCGGTTTCCAGAACGATGACATCTTTTCGAGCCGCAGCGAGAATCGCAGCGGCAGTCCCGCCGCCGGCGCCGGAGCCTACGACGCAAACATCGCAGGATAATTTCATGTCACGGTCAGGAACCGTGACGTGGAGAGGGCGCGGTTTCGAAATATTCTGCGCACCGAGCGGGCCGGGATACTGAAGACGGTCCCAAACCGCGCTCCGCGAGCCGTCCGCGGCGGGCAGCATGACATAAAGAAAACCGATGGCTTTTCGAAGCGCCTGGAACGCGGCGCGGCGCTTGCCGATGCCGCTGTCCACCCACGAGTGCAGAACGCGAATCCGTTCCTCGTTCGAAAGCGCGGAAAAGTTCTTCAGACGTCCAACTGTGAGAAGACTGTGAAATCTCGAATCCCACAAATCGAGAAGCTGGAGAAATTGCGCGCGCTCATTCGCACGAGGATTGAAATCCAGCGCGCCGGCGATGGCTCCGGGGATTCCCAATTCGGACGCGGAAGACCAGCCTTCCGCTTTCGGAAGAAAAGTTTCGCAGATGGATTCCAGCGCGCGCTGCTGGCGGGGAGTGAGATTCATGGACGCCGATCCAGCTTATCGCGGATCAGCCTTTTCGTTCTTGCTCTTCTCGTTTTTGGTTCCGCTTTTAGTTTTTGCTCTTTTTGAGAACAGCTTCGGAACCGCCCTTTTGCAGCGACTCTTTGGCGAAAAGTACATCGGGCAAGCCAGGATTGAATTTACAGGTCTCGTAGAAAAACTGAGCGGCGCGGCGGCCATTGTGTTCGCGGGAAACTTGCAGCGGCACCCACACGCTGTCCTTCAGCTGGTAGTTCGTGTAGATGGTGACGTCGTCGTTGAGCTGCTGGTTTTCTTCGTCCTTGGTGGTAGCGACGCTGCGGATCAGGAAATGCGTCAAGCGGTCCACGGCGAGACGGAATTTGCGATCCTCGCTGTCCGTAATCTCAACCCATTGCACTTCCCTGCGGTCCACGATGTCGTCACCGCCAAAGCGAACGGCCAAACCCGGCTCGTTGAGCCGAAGGCGGAGCAGATTATCAATGTCGCGCTTGACGCCTTCCTGAAAAACGCTGATCGCGGTTGCAGGAATTTCGCTGACGCCGCTGCGGTCATAGGTCCAACCGCGATCGCCGTTGTAGAGGGTGATGACAATGCCGCCGTGCGTGATGTCCAAACCGTCTAATCCGATCAGGGAAGCGAGGAGGGTATTGTGTCCCTTGGCGACATATTCGGTGCGGACTTTGTCCGGGAAGCGCCGTTCTTCGGTGAATTGGATATAGCCCGTCACGTCGCCGCTGTGACCGAACAGCGCGCGGCGGCCTTGGCATTGGCTTTCGCGAACTTCGGTGTAGCCGGGACCGCCGAATGCATTGATGAGATCGCCGAGGATCTGCTTCCCTTTGGCGGCGCTCTGCTCCGGCATCATGGTATCCGGATTCTGCCCGGCGGCGCGCGCAACAAACACCGCGCCGGCAAGCAGAGAAACCGCTACGAACTGGGTGAACTTTAGCCGCACAAGATCGCGCCTCCATTTACATTGATGATCTCGCCGGTCATGAAGTTGGCCAGGTCCGAGGCGGCAAAGAGGATTGGCCCTGCAATTTCTTCGGCGGTGGCGGCGCGGCCCAGCGGAATGGCCGATGCGGCCATCTTCTGGCCGGCTTTGGTGTCCAGCACGGGATTGGACATGTCCGTGGCAACCCATCCGGGGGCAACGCAGTTCACGAGAATATTGTGACGGGCGAGTTCGGTGGCCAGACCCTTGGTCAGACTGATGATGCCGCCTTTCGACGCGCCGTAGTGCGTGTGGAAGGATTCGCCGCGTTGCCCGGCCGTGGAACTGATGGGAATGATTTTGCCGGACTTCTGCTTGATCATCTGCGGAACGGTGAAATGGATGATGGAGTAAACGCTTTTGAGGTTGATGCGAATCATATCGTCCCACTGCTTTTCCGTCATGTTCTCGATGGGGGCATCGTCCTGGTTCCAGACGCCGGCATTGGCGACAAGAATGTCCAGCCGGCCTAGGCGCGCGATGGTGTGCTCGACGAGTTTCTGATTGTCGGCGTGTTTGCCCACATCGGCTTTGAAGGCTTCGACGCGCGTGCCGTGCTTGCCGGCTTCCTGCTGGACCTGAATGGCGGCGTCCTTGGCTTTGACGTAGTTGAAAACCACGTCGGCGCCGGCCTGCGCGAATAGTTTGACCGCTGCCGCGCCGATGCCGCGTGAACCGCCGGTGATAAGTGCCGCCTTGCCTGCAAGCGAAATCATGAACCCCCCGAATGTAGAAACTCGAAACTGGAAATTCGAAAATCGAAACTGGAAAAACTATATCGCTTACGTCTTGTGCGCGACGGCCCCGCGGGAGCTGCGTGCTGCGCCAACGAATTCCGCGAAGAGCTTTTCGGACAAAGCGTCGCCGAGACGTTCCGGATGCCACTGGATGCCTACGACCCAATTCGGGCTACCGGTCCATTCAATGGCTTCTATGGTGCCGTCCGGCGCGCGCGCAACCACACGAAGATTCTCGCCGGGCTTATCAATTGCCTGGTGATGACTGCTGTTGATGGTGGCCGCCTGCGATCCGTTTAGTTTCGCGAGGCGGCTCTGCGGCACAAATGCTGCCGGATGTTCAATGTCGCCTTTGACGGACCCCGGAGGCAAATCGGTGGTGCCGTGCGGCCCGGACGCAGGTTTCTCGGAATGAATGTCCTGGACCAAAGTGCCGCGCAGGTGGACGTTGAGAATCTGGCAGCCGTAGCAGATGGCCAGCACGGGCTTCGAAGTCTCCAACGCGTGGCGCAGGATCGTCGCGTCGGTATTGTCGCGGTGGGGATCCAAGTTCACGGTTCTGGGGTGCCTGGGAGCGCCATAGCGCGCGGGATCGACGTCCGCCGGGCTGCCAGGAAGGACGAAGGCGTCCAAGTCCTGCAGTTGCCTCGCAAGCTCCGAAGGCGATTGCTGAAGCGAAACTTCCACGGGATCCGCTCCCGCCTTCCGGACGGCTTGGAAGTACAGATCAAGCTTGTCCCGGATGCCGGCGCGTTGTTCCTGGGTGGTGCGCCAGGGAATGCCCACACGTGGCCGGGGAGCGTTCGTAAGTTGGGTGTCAGCAGGGGACATGGAACACCAAATCGTAGCATCCGCGCGCGAGGGCGGCAACCGAAGGAAAAGTGGTCCGTGCTCGGTGATCAGTGATCAGTCGAGGAGGCAGCCGAAGTGACACGCTGCCCCGTTGTAAGGGATGGAAACGAATGAAGGGGCCCCCCCTCCCCCTATGGTTTTTGCAAGAATGTGACACGAAAGGGTTTAATGGGTAGGGGGTTGCTAAGAATCTGTGTGGAAAGGAGTTAGAGCGAAGATCGTCATCGCGTTTGCAAGTGGAAAGGCTTCCGGGTTTCAAGGCCGCGACAGACCCCACCCCCGCGGATTACATGGGGGCAGGCGAGGGTTAAGGTTTGGTAGTTCAGGCCATGAAGAGTGACCACCCTTTGCAAAAACAAAACCGCAAACGGCAGGCCACGCAGAATGGACGTACTAGTCTAAGCGCGCGCCACCCGCTTTCTTCAATTCAATCGCGGCGGTGAGCTGGTGAGGTAAAACCCTGACAAAAGAATCAGGGAGAGACCGGATTGAACGAAACGCAATGGTAATCAGACTATGCGCTAAGTTGACGGCCATTTTCCATCCCCGACTTACCCCCGGCATGTGCCTCGCCCTACGGGGCACATGCCCGATTCGAAAGGAGATTTCGCGCGCCATGTCTCGACTCTCCCGGAATATCCTGCTCCTGGTTTCTGCCCTGTTGACGGCCACGGCGCCGGCGTTTTCAGCGACTCCCGCCAGTGGCACGCTGGCGGGGGCCACGACTCCCGTGAATTGGTCCGGCGGCCCGTTCACGGCGGTGGCCACGGACACCAGTTCCTGCACCACGCTGAATTGCGACACGTTTTATCTCAGCGTCAATACCCCGATCAAGTTCTTCACCAGCAATCCCATCGATGAAGTGCAAATCCGTATTACCTGGCAGGGAGCCAGCAACGAGTTTGACCTGTACCTTTTCGATCCTTCAGGGAACCTGCTGGGATCGTCGGTGCAAGCTTTCGAAACCTACGAAGAGATTGACGCCGGACCGCTCACGAACGGCACGTATAAGCTGGTCATCGTGGCTTCGCAGACGGTGAATGTCTCTTATTCCGGAACGGCGCAAATTGCCGCCGATCCCACCGTCGCCAACGGCAAAGCGCGTTACCAGCCGGGCAAAATGATTTTTGGAACGCCCTTCGAGCTTCCACGTCCGAACGATCCCGAAAACTCCGGCACCACGCTGGTGGCGGACCAGGACGTCGAGCCGCGCGTGGTCCACGATTCGCTTGGGAATCTTTATGTTGCCGCGATTCAGGGCGTCCCCGGCGGCGTGGACGTCTGGAAATCGTATGACACCGGCAAGACCTTCACGTATCTAGGCCAGCCCGATGGCACCCAGGTGGTGGCCACAACCGGCACGACGACCGGCGTAGGCCTCGGCGGCGGCGACGAAGACCTTGCGGTTGGCACTTCCGGGAACGTGTACATGAATTCGCTCTGGCTGGGCTCCACGACGCAGGCCAGCTCTTTCGACGGCGGCAACGTCTGGGCCGTCAATCCGCTCTCTTCCGACATTCCCGGGGACGACCGGCAGTGGATCGCTTCCTATGGCAACAACGTGCTTTACCTCACCTATAAACAACTCGGCGCCGATCTTCAAGGCACGGTCAGCATTGTGGTTGTCAAATCCAGCGATGGGGGGATTACGTTCCCGCAAATCACGCAGGTCACCACACCGGTCGCGGGCGTTCAACCCGGCGACCAGGGAAACATTGTGGTCGATCCTCGAAACGGCAACGTATATAACGTGTTTTTCGATCAGACCAGCACGCAGGTGTACCTGGCGCGCTCCACTGATGGAGGAGTTACATTTAGTTTGAAGCTCGTTTACCAGGGCCCTGCGGACACTTCGCTGGCGCATGTTTTTCCCGCCATTGCTGTGGATGACGGCGGCAATCTGCACGTGGTCTTTTCCGATGGCGTGAACACGTATCTCACCGCTTCATCGGATCAGGGTGCCACGTGGTCTTACGCGGTGCGCGTCAACAACGGGGCTTCCACGAGAACTGCGATTCAGCCCTGGGTGATCGCCGGCGATCCCGGCAAAGTGGACGTGACCTGGCTGGGCTCCTCTGCAACCAATTTCATGGACACCTCCGCGCAATGGCAGGTGTTCGTCGCGCAGTCACAAAACGATTTCGCGACTGTGCCAACCTTCGCGCAAAGCACGGTGACCGGCGTGGTGCACGTTGGCCCGGTCTGCGTAAATGGTCTTGGTTGCGCCTCCGGCACGCGCACACTCGCGGAATACTGGGCGCCGGATGTGTTCCTGGATGGAAACGCCTTGATCGTTTACCCCGACGACAAAAATTCCGGACTCCCATCCGGAGACGCCCGCACCTGGTTCATTCGCCAAACCGCCGGTCCGACAATCATCCAGACGGTACACTAGTCGCGGCAGTCAGCCACATGGGGAACAAAGCCTGCTCTCCTCCTGACCCGTCAGAGTCAAAACGTACGCCATTAGAACCGAAGCGCGCGAGGGACCGCGAGACTTGGCCGACCCCTGAACGGTCATTCGGAGTGCAGGGCTTGGATGACGTCGATGCGGGCGGCGCGGGCGGCGGGGACGGAGGAGGCGACGACGGCGGCGACCAGCAGGACGAAAGCAGAGAGGACTATGGGCAAGGCGCCGGGCATCTTCATGTCGGGGAAATAGCTGGCGGACAAGCGCGCGGCTACGAACCCGAAGGCGGCACCGGCGAGAACTCCCACTCCAGCCATGATTGCGCCTTCGGTGATGACGCCTTTCAAAAGACGCTCTGGCTGCGATCCCAGCGCCAGGCGGATGCCGAATTCGCGGGTGCGCGAGCTGACGGAAAACGCCAGCACGGCTGCGACGCCGACCAATGCGATCACCAACGCGACTGCCGCAAACACGCCGAACACCAGCGAGTTCAAACGGTCCGGCGTGAGCACTTCGGCGCGGACGTCCTCGAGAGTGGCGGCATGCTCGACGGGCTGTTCGGCGGACATGCCACGAATAATGCGGGTGACGGGCGTGACGAGGGAATACGGATTCGCATTGGTGTGGATGAAGAGGCGACCGCCGAAGATGGGGCCTTCTTCAAAAGGCGTGTAGATGGTAACGATAGGCTCAGGAACGATGTGTTCGTCGTCAATATCGGCGGTGACGCCGATGATGCGGTGTGGCGCGACGTTAATCCCGGGAGCGAACTGCAGAACGGGATCGGTCCAGTACACGTGCTGGCCGACGGCATCCTGATTGGGGAACATGCGCTTTGCGAGAGTTTCACTGACAATAGCAAGGGGCTCCTTACCCTTACTTTGGCCGTCGAGCTCGTTGAAATCACGGCCATAGAGGATAGGAACGCCGAGCGCAGCAAAGAATCCTGGAGAGATGACTCGTAATTGCGCGCGAGGGTCCTCTCCTTGGACATGAACGTGACCGTCGGCGGAGAACTGGAGGCCGAAACCGGAGCCGCCAACATCGCGCCAGGGAACCGACAGGCCGAAAGCGGTCCTGTTCACGCCGGGCAGCGCATCCACGCGACGAATTGTTTCCTTGTAGAAATCGACCACTTGCTCAGGCGTTTTTCCGTGGGACATCGCGGGAACGTTGATGGTGAGGACGTGGCGCATATCGAGACCGGTCTGCGCCGTTTGCAGCGCGATCAGCGTAGTGATCAACATGCTTGCGCCGGCCAAGAGCACGAAGGATGCGGCGATTTGCGTCACCGCGAAGATGCGCTGACGGCGGCTGGTGCTGCCGGTGATGCGCAGGCTGCCACTCGAAAGGTTAAGGCCTTTGGAGGTGTCGGCCGACGGCAGGCGTGGAACAAACGCCAAAATCACCGCGGCGACGATGGCCAATGCTCCTCCCACCCACAACAGACTGGAATCCACCGTCAAATCGAGAGCGCGGACCGAGAAACGTGACGCGTAGCGGGCCAGGATGGCCACCATCGGTTGAGCGCTCATTACCCCGAGCGCGGCGCCAGCGGTGCAGAGCAGAAGGCTTTCAGCCAGCAACATGCGGCGCAGCGCGCCTGTACTTGCCCCGAGCGCCGCACGAATCGACAGCTCGCTTTCGCGGCGAACGGTGCGCGTGAGAATCAGGTTGGCGACGTTGGAACAGGCGATGATGAAGACGAGTGCCGAAGCTGCAAGCAGCACCAGCAGGACGGTGCGGGCGCCCGAGGTGATCTGATCGCGCAGCGGCTTGGCACTGATCTGGAAGTTTGCTTTCTTCGGGTAGGCTTCGGGGTGTTCTTTGGTCATGGCCCCGTAGACGGCACGCAACTCGGCGCGAGCTTGTTCGAGGCTGGCACCGGGAGCGAGACGCCCAAAAAGCTCGGTCATGCGGTGGACGCGGCCGGTGACCATGGTCGCGGAGAGGTGATGCGGGCTGGTGACGATGTTGGCAATGATTTCGGTGTCTTGCGGATAAGGGATGGAGGGTTCGAGGACGCCGATGATAGTGGCAGACCGCTCGCCCATAAGCCCACTGTCGAGCCGGAGGGTTTTGCCGAGGACGGAAGGATCCTTGCCGAGTGTGGTGGTCCAGAAGCGATACGTCAGAACCACGACGCCCGGAGCTTTGGGACCGTCGTCCTGCGGTCCGACGAGACGGCCGAGGACCGGATGGAGGCCCATGACTTCGAAGAAGGTGCCGCTGACGACGCCGGCCTGGACTACGCGAGGCTCACCCAGACCGATCATGGTGAATTCTGTGGTGGAGAAATCACCGAACGCGCTCAAGGTTTTAACGCTGGCGCGCAAATCCTGGATTTCGGGGACAGAGAACGTTGTGTCCTCGTCGTCGGTGCCCGGGGCGCTTTGGCGGATGTAGATGAGGCGATCCTCGTCGCGGTTGACGAGAGGCTTGAGGAGCACGCCGCGCACAAGCGTGAAGATGGCGGCGTTGGCGCCGATGCCGAGCGCGAGCGTCAGGATCACGGTGATCGTGAGGCCTTCTGTCCGCAAGAGGGAGTGGAAGGCAACTTTCAGATCGCGAAGAAATGACATGTTCGTGACCCCGTCTAACGTGTGGATAAAGCACCACACATGCCAATGTTAAGCGCCTCATAATAAGTCATTTAGAACGCGGAGTTGGTCTGATGTGCTCGTTTTCAGGATGGTCCTGTCGCGGATTCGGACACCAGGGCTCGCAAACAGAACGGACGGAAACGAGCTAACGGAAACGCATGGGTCTGAAGACCGCCACTACCGGCGATTAGGCGCGAAGGGGAGCGCTGGGGGTCAGGGCGGCGTCGAGGCAGAAGTCGGGGCGGTGGAAGAAGGCGGGGAGTTCGGAGAGGCGGAGGGCGAGGCGTTCGGGGGAGGCGGCGCGGAGGGTTACGTGGCCGAGTTTGCGGCCGGGGCGGGGGGATTTGCCGTAGAGGTGCAGATGGGTGTCAGGGACGGCGAGGATTTCGGCGGAATCGGGTAGGTCGCCGATGAGATTGAGCATGGCGCAGCAGCCGGCGGCTCCTGCGGAGCCGAGCGGGAGGCCGAGCACGGCGCGAAGATGGTTTTCAAATTGACTGGTAATGGCGCCTTCGATGGTCCAGTGGCCGGAATTGTGGACGCGCGGTGCCATTTCGTTGGCGAGGAGGCGGCCGCCGGATTCGAAGAATTCGATGGCGAGGACGCCGACGTATTCTAGAGATTCGAGGATGCGGCGGGCAGCGTCTTCGGCAGCGCGCTGGATGGGGGGCTCGAGGCGGGGAGCTGGGGCAAGGGAGAGACGCAGGATGCCGCTGCGATGATGGTTTTCGACGAGCGGGTAGAAGGCGATTTCGCCGGTGCGGGAGCGGACGGCGAGGACGGAGAGTTCGCGCGTGAAGGAAACAAAGCGCTCGAGAATGAGAGGCGTGGTGGGCAATTCGAGTTTTGCTCTCGCTACGTCCTCCGCGGTGCGAAGAATCCACTGGCCTTTGCCGTCGTAGCCCATGCGGCAGGTTTTTAGGACGGCGGGGAGGCCGATGTGCTTTACGGCGGCGTCGAGATCGTTTGGGTTCAAGACGGGAGCGAATTCTGTGGTGGCGATGGCGAGTTTTTGAAAAAGATGTTTTTCGTTCAAGCGGTCCTGGGCGGCTTCGAGAGCGGCGGGCGGAGGATAGACGGGGACGCGCTCGGCGAGAAATTGCGCGGCTTCGACGGGGACGTTTTCGAATTCGTAGGTGACGAGTTCGAGGCCGCTGGCAAATTTTTCAAGTGCGGCTTGATCGCTGAAATCGGCGGTGACGCGCTGGGCGATACGTCCCACCGGAGCTTCCGGAGACGGATCGAGAAAACGGAAGTGCAGGCCGAGCGGGTAGCCGGCGAGCGCGAGCATGTAGCCGAGCTGTCCACCGCCGAGAATGCCGATGGTCACTTGCTCTTTCCCTTCTTGGCGGGCGGCGCGGCTACGGAGGGATCGGGGTTGGCGCGAACGCGGCCGGTTTGTTCGGTGCGGAACTTCCGGCAGGCTTCGCGGATGGCCGGATGTTTGGCGCCGAGGATGGCGGCGGCGAGGAGGGCGGCATTGACTGCGCCGGACCTGCCAATGGCGAGCGTGCCAACGGGAATGCCTCCGGGCATTTGCGCAATGGAGAGGAGCGAATCGAGGCCTTTCAGAGCTTTCGATTCCACGGGGACACCGAGGACGGGGAGAACGGTTTTTGCGGCGGTCATACCTGGAAGATGAGCCGCGCCACCTGCGCCGGCGATGATGACTTCAATGCCGCGCTTTTCCGCGGTGGAGGCGTATTCGAACAGCAGATCGGGCGTGCGGTGAGCGGAGACGACGCGTGTTTCATGCGGAACGTGGAGGTCGGCGAGCATTTGGGAGGCGAATTTCATGGTGTCCCAGTCGGAGCCGGAGCCCATGATGATGCCGACGAGAGGTTTGGCCTGCGCCGCTTTTTGCTTCGTTTTGGCAGTCATGCTGTTTCTTCGACCGTAGGGCACGATATATCGTGCCCCTACTGGGAGACAAGTCCTGGCGATTCGGCGGCCATCATCTAGCATGAACCTGGGCCCGGTTTTTCCAGTAGTGGCGGAGCTGGCCGACGAGATAAAGCGAGCCCGTTATGAAGACGGCGTCGTCGGGCGCGGCTTTTGACAGGGCATAGTCGAGGGCCTGTTCGGCTTCCGGGATCACGGAAAAACGTGCGGCGTGGTAGCCGGCAATTTCGGCGAGTTGCGCGGGGGAGATGGCGCGCGGAGTGCGTGGCGCGGTGAGGATGACTTCTTCGGCGCGGGGGAAGAGAAGGCCGGCGACTTCGTCCACGGCTTTGTCGCGGAGGGCGGCGAAGAGGAGCCAGATTTTGCGGCCGGCGAAGTTTTGCTCGAGAAAGGTAGCGAGCTCGAATGCGGCGGAGGGATTGTGCGCGCCGTCGAGGTAGACGTCGGGATTTGATTGCAGTTTTTCAAGGCGGCCGGGCCAGACGGTGTTGGCAATGCCTTCGGTTATGACATCGGCGGCGATTCGGTAGCCGCGACTTTGCAGGACTCGCGCGGCGGCGACGGCGTTTTGCGCGTTTTGCAATTGGAAGCGGCCAGGAAGGCTTGGTGCAATTTCGAGCGAAGGATCGGGGCCGGCTTCGGTGACCGGGCAGCCGAGTTGCTGGGCGCGCGCAAGAATCACTTCACGGGCTTCGGTGCGCTGTTCGGCGAGAACAAGGGGCACTTCGCGTTTCAGGATTCCGGCTTTTTCGCCGGCGATTTCGCGAAGGGAGTGGCCGAGGAAATTCTCGTGATCGAAGTCAATGCGGGTAATGATGGTGACGACGGGGAAGAGAATATTGGTGGCGTCGAGGCGGCCGCCGAGGCCGACTTCGAAGACGGCAAATTCCACGCGTTCGCGGGCGAAATATTCGAAAGCCATGGCGGTGACGCACTCGAAATAGGTGGGATGCGCGCGGAGTTTTCCGGCGGCGAGAAGCTCTTCGATCACTCCGCGGATCCGCGTGAAGGTTTCCGCGAAAGCCTCGTCGCTGATTTCTGCGCCGTTGATGCGAATGCGTTCGTTGATTTTTTCGAGATGCGGGGAGGTGTTCAGGCCCGTTCGGAAACCGGCGCGGCGAAGGATGGATTCGAGAAATGCGGCCGTCGAGCCTTTGCCATTCGTGCCCGCGATATGAGCGCTGGGGTAGGCGCGATCGGGGCGGCCGAGGCGCTCGGCGAGAACGGAAATGTTTTCGAGGTCGAACTTCGCGGCGGCGGCTTGTGTAGGCGCGGCGAGCTCGCGGCCGAGGGAAAGTAGATAGCGGACCGACGCGTCGTAATTCATCTCAGGTCAAAAGCAGATCGAGAGAGTTGCTGATAAAGGATTTTAGATCCTTTCGGTGGACGACGGCGTCGAGGAAGCCGTGTTCGAGGAGGAACTCAGAGCGTTGAAAGCCTTCGGGGAGTTTTTGGCGGATGGTCTGTTCGATGACGCGCGGGCCGGCGAAGCCGATGAGCGCGCCGGGTTCGCCGATGTTGAGATCGCCGAGCATGGCGAAGCTGGCGGTGACGCCGCCGGTCGTGGGATCGGTGAGCACGGAAATATACGGCAGCTTTTCATCGTCGAGCCGTGCGAGAGCGGCGGAAACTTTGGCGAGCTGCATCAGGCTGATGGTGCCTTCCATCATGCGCGCGCCGCCGGAGCAGGAGACGGCGATGAAGGGCTGGCGTGTTTCCATGGCGAGTTCGATGCCGCGAGTCACTTTCTCTCCGACGACCGCGCCCATGGAGCCGCCGATAAAACCAAACTCCATGGCACAGAGGACCACGGGGCGGCCGTTGAGCTGGCCTTCGGCGGTGATGACCGCGTCGTTCATGCCAAGCTTTTTTTTGGCTTCCTTGAGGCGCGCGGCGTAGGGCTTGGTATCCACGAACTTGAGGGGGTCGGTGGAGGTCATGCCGGCGTCGTGCTCGGTCCAGCGGCTGTCGAGGAGCATTTCCAGGCGCTGCTTGGCGTTCATCTTGAAATGAAATTGGCACTTGGGGCAGACGAAAAGATTCGCTTCGAGGTCCTTGCGGAACACGATGGTGTTGCAGGACTCGCACTTGACCCACAGGCCTTCGGTGCGCACGCGGCGCTCTTCGGGCGGGGTGGCTTGCTCGATCGGTCTTTTTTCGCGCTTGAACCAGGCCATGGAAGAAAGTTTTCAGTTCTCAGTTTTTGGTTCTTAGTTGAAAGAAAAAACTTCTGGTTGCCGGGCTTGCTTCCTCGAATCTTTCAACTTTGATCGCCACTCGCTGGATTGCGGCTTCTAGTAGTCGATCCCCCGTTGGGCCAGTATACCCTTGGTGTAAGGGTGTTTCACCTCGCGCATCTCGGTTACAAGGTCGGCAAGCTCGACGAGCTTGGGATGGGCGTTTCGGCCGGTGCAAATGACGTGAACGCGCTCGGGACGGTTTTTGAGGGCCTCGACGACTTCGTCGGCGTCGAGCATTTTATAGCTGATGGTGTAGTTGATTTCGTCGAGGACGATGAGGTCGTATTTCCCGCCGTAGATGGCGTCACGGCCGGCTTGCCAGCATTCGTGAGCGAGCTTGATATCGGCGGGATCGGTTTCGGCGCCGCCAATCTTGACGAACCCGCGGCCCATGGGGCGGATTTCGAATTTGTCGTGGCCCAGCATTTTCGCGGCATCTAGCTCGCCGTAGTGCCAGGAGCCCTTAATGAACTGGACCATCAGGACGCGCAATCCCTGCCCGACGGCGCGAAACGCCGTGCCTAGGGCGCAAGTGGTCTTGCCCTTGCCCGGCCCCGTGTAAACGATGAGCAGTCCTTTTTCTTCCGGCATGTTGATGGGCCTCAATGAACACTTACGAGGCGCGGCGAAAAGAATAGAGTTTGAGGAGTCGCCCGCAAAAGGTCAAGTTTGTGCGTAAGGCAACCATACTCGGCGGCATCGGAGTGCTGCGACTAGGCGAGCTGGAGGCGCTTGACGAGTTCTTCGGCGATGGAGGCGATGCGTTCCTGGGTAGCCTGGGGAAGAGAGGTTCCATGCTTGGCGTGGGGATCGCGGAGAACGATCCAGATGCCGGGGCGGTAGGTTTCGTCGCCGCCGGGGCAGATGGCGCCGGTGAGTTGCGTGAGTTCGAGAGGAAGCGGCGCCGAATGCGTGAAATCGAGATTGGCATGCTCGGGGGAATTGGCCTGGTAGGGGGGATGGGCGAGGAGGTCCATGAGGACGCCGCGGGCGTCGTCCACGAGGTCGCGGAAACCCTGTGAGACGAGGACGGCGTCTACGTCGCGGGGCGTGGGGTGCTCGAGTTGATCAAGGTCGTAATCGGGGAGAGGTTGTTCGAGAGGGATTTCGATGGTGGCGGAGGGCTGATTGGCGTCCGCAGAAATGTGGATCGACATATTTACAGTTTTACACCACGCGCACTATTTCGGGTAGGGGCTGCCGGAGAGGAGGGCGAAGGCGCGATAGAGCTGCTCGGCGAGCATCACGCGCGCGAGTTCGTGCGAGAAAGTCATGGCGCTGAGAGAAAGTTTTTGGTGGGCGCGCTGGCGAAGAGATTCCGGGAAGCCGCCGGCGTCGCCGCAGAGAAAGACGAGTTCGCGGGTGCCGCGGTCGCGGAGTTCGCCGAGCCATTTGGCGAGAGCGCTCGAATCGAAAGTTTTTCCGGCGGCGTCGAGAAGGACTGCCGTGGCGGCACGGTCGGCGTCGAGTTTCTTGATGGCGGCATGGCCGTCGCGGACTTCGGTGATTTCGATGGGGCTTGAGCGGCTGATGCGCTTTACGTAATCGTCGAGGATGGCGCGAAATTCGGGGCGGCGGGTTTTTCCGAGCATGAGGAGGCGAATTCGCATGGAGGTTCTCCGTCGTCCGTTTTCAGTTCTCCGGAAAGAGCGGCCCGCCTCAGAAGGCGGGCCCACATTCCCTGCTCATTTCAAACCATACTTTTTGCGCTTTTCGAGGAGCGTTTTGCGGCTGATGCCAAGGGCTTCGGCGGAGCGGCTGATTTGGTAGTGGGTAGCTTCGAGGGTGGCGGTGATGACTTCGCGCTCGACATCGTCGAGCGTGCGGAGGCCGGCGATCGAGCTGACGGCGCCGGGTGCGGCGGCGCGGACGCTATCGGGAAAGTTGTCAGGTTCAAGAAGGTCTTTGCCGACGGGCGCCGCGGAACGATCCGGTTCTTGCGCGGCCGCGGAAATATCCATTTCAGGCTTGGCTGCTTTGCGGCCACCGCGAGAAAAAACCACGGCGTGCTCGAGAGCGTTGCGGAGTTCGCGGACATTGCCGGGCCACGCGTAGGCGCCGAGCATGCGTTGCGCCGCTTCGCTCAATTGGGCGTTGGGACGGCCGTGGACGGCGCGAAGCGTTACCAGAAGATGACCGGCTAGCGGAAGAATGTCCGCGCGGCGTTCGCGTAGCGGAGAGACCGTGAGCATGAGCACGTTCAAGCGAAAGAAAAGATCTTCGCGCAAGGTTCCCGCCTTCACCGCGGCGGGGAGATCCACGTTGGTGAGGGCAATGAGGCGCGCTTCGATGTGCAGAGTCTCATTGCCGCCAAGGCGTTCGAACGTGCGTTCCTGCAAGATGCGCAGAAGCTTTCCTTGCGCGGCGGGGGAAAGCGCTGCCACTTCATCAAGAACGATAGTGCCGTTGCCTCCGAGCTCGAAGCGCCCGAGTTTTCGCTCGACCGCGCCGGTGAACGCGCCACGCTCGTGTCCGAAGAGTTCGCTTTCGACAAGCTGCGGCGGAAGGCTGGCGCAGTCAATCTTCAGATAAGGCGCATCGCGGCGGGGGCCAAGCTCATGAACCAACCGCGCGAGGTGATCCTTGCCGGTTCCGCTTTCACCGGTAATCAACAGGGTGGCGGGAGCGACGGCAACTTTTTCGGCGAGTTCGAAGAGGCGAAACGAGGCGGGATCCGCGGCGACCCACGGCAATCGTTCCGCAGTCATGGTTACGAGCGGCCACCGAGCGGACGGCGGGAAGCCGCTTCGTCGGAAAATGGTTCATGGCCGAATGGCGAATTGGAAGTCTTCCGGCCGGAGGATGCGCCTTCGGGCTCGTCAGCAATCTCGAGTTTCGGGGCAGAGCGCCAGAGACGCTCGAGATCGTAGTAGCGGCGAGCCTGATCGCCAAACACGTGAACGACGAAGCCGCCGAAGTCCAGCAACGCCCATTCAGCGGAGCGATGACCTTCGCGATGTTCGGGCGAACGGCCCATATTTTTGTGAAGCTGTTCTTCGACCTCCGTGCAGATCGCCTGCACCTGGGGCGTGCTATAGCCGGTGCAGATGACGAAAAAATCCGTGAAGGCGCCGACGCCGCTGAGGTCCAGAACAGTTATGCCTGCTGCTTTTTTGTTTTGAGCGGCCTCGACGGCGAGGCGCACGCCCTGTGGCAAAGATTCGAACTTCATCGATAAAGTCCCTGTTTGAGAATGTATTCTTCGACGCGCGCGGAAACAAGTCCATGAATGGCCTGGCCGCGGTTGCTGCGCCGGCGAATGTCGGTGGCAGACACCTCGCTCGAAACGTTTTCGAGCAGATAGACCGTGGTGCGTTGCAGGTGCGCGACGACCTGCGAAGGATGCCCGTTCTCTGCTTCTTTTCTCGCGTCGGGCCGCGCCATCAGGTGCGGCGGAATGACGAGTTTAAGCGCTTCAGCGCGTATGCCCGGGCGGTTGGCGATGATGAAATCGCATAGGCCGAGGAGCGTTTCGTATTCTTTCCACGTGGGGATATCGAGAAACGCGTCCGCGCCAGTCATGAAATAGATGCGGTCGCCGTGGCCGTGGTAGACGTGGCGGAAGTAGCGCACGGTGTCCACGGAATAGTGGAGCTGCGTGCCGCTGAAATCTTCCCCGGCTTCGGCAAGCGAAGGAACGAAATGCGGATGCTCGGTGCAGGCCAGCGAGACCATGGCAAAACGATGCGGGAAGGGAGCCAGGTGTTGCTTCAGTTTGTGCGGTGGCCGGCTGGCCGGGATGAAATGCATTTCGTCGAAATTAAAACGCCGGTCAGCGGCGCGCGCGACGGACAGATGGCCGTTATGAATGGGATCGAACGAGCCGCCAAAAAGCGCGATACGGCGAGGATGATGTTTTGCGGCGGTGCGGTGCGCTTGCGCGGTGGTCAATGCTTCTCCCAAAGAAGTTTTCAGTCGTCCGTTTTCAGTTCTCAGTAAGACAGAGGAAGTATTCTATGGCAACGGCTCTTTTTAAGCTGCTGCAAACGGCAAACGTCAAGGATTCGAAATGCAGATAGCGCAAAGCTTGGAGCAGCCTTGAATTGGGCCTGCCTGATTTTCTCATGAATCTTTGACGTGTGCGGACAACGAATCATGGCCTGGTGCGCTTTGGTTATTTTCCGTTGGCGGATGTGGCAAGTCCAACGGAGAATCGTGAACCGCGCGAGGAATCTTGTCCAAAGCATCGGCGATGGAGCGGGCGAGATCCTTCACGCCATCGCCGGCAACGGCGGAAATGGCGTGGAATTCGAGGCTGCGCTGTTTGCAGAAATCACGAAGGGCTTCGAGCCGCGTGCGGTCCGTGGTGGCGTCGAGCTTGGTGGCCACCACGATCATCGGTTTTTCCGTCAGCGATTCGCTGAAGGCCGCAAGCTCGCCGTTGATGATTTCAAAGGAGTGCACCGGGTCGTCGGCGTTCGAATCGCTGGTGTCAATCAGATGAACGAGCAGGCGCGTGCGTTCGACATGGCGAAGGAAGCGAATTCCTAAGCCGGCGCCCAAGTGCGCGCCTTCGATGAGGCCGGGGAGATCGGCGACGACAAACGTGCGGCCGAGTTCTGTGCCGTGCCCGCCGGTACCGCCGTCGGCGTTGACTACGCCGAGGTTTGGTTCGAGCGTGGTGAAAGGATAGTTGGCAATCTTTGGGCGCGCGGCGGAGATTACGGAGATCAACGTGGATTTGCCGGCATTGGGAAAACCCACCAGTCCGACATCGGCGAGGAGTTTAAGTTCCAAACGGAGATGGCGTTCCTCCCCGGAAAAGCCGTCTTCGTGTTCGCGCGGGGCCTGGTGCCACGGTTTCGCAAAGTGTTGATTGCCGCGGCCGCCGCGTCCGCCGTGCGCGATGAGCACGCGCTGGCCGGGCGTCGCGAGGTCAGCAATGGTTTCCCCAGATTGGTCGTCAAAAGCCAGCGTGCCAACGGGAACTTGAAGGATCATGTCCTCGCCGGAGTGGCCGGTACAGTTGGAGCCTTCGCCGTGACGGCCGCGATCGGCTTTGAATTCCCGATTGTAGCGATAGCGCAAAAGCGTGTTGTCGTTCGGATTGGCTTCGAGATAGATGCTTCCGCCGTTGCCGCCGTCCCCGCCGGAAGGCCCGCCGCGCGGCACGTATTTTTCGCGGCGAAAGGCGATACAACCGTTGCCGCCGTTGCCGGCCTTCACAAGTATTTTTGCTTCATCAACAAACACAGATAGACTCCAAACTAGTGAACCGCTATGCGGTTACCCGTGAAAACGATACCATAAGCCAACCCGTGAAACGCGCTATGGCGGCACGGAGGCCGCGCACCGATGCTCCGCGTGTTCAGATTATTCGTCCGACTGCTTCTCATCCTCGTGGCCGTAGTGGCCGCCTCTTTGTATCTTCTATACTTCCGGCGGCCGCCTCTTCCTGCTGCTACTCCACATGCGCGCGTCGTCCCGGTGATTTCCACGATCCCCGGCGTTAGTGCCTGCTGGGTCGAAACTGGGAAAACGTTCAGCCGCTTTTCCTTTGGGTCGACCGCCGGGAGCATCCTGGTGAGGCATCCCGCGGGCGACCTGCTGATTGACACCGGCAACTCGAGCCACTTCAGCGAAGAGGTCAGCGTCTATCCGTTCCTGTTGCGACTCAAACTCAAGTCTCTCGCCGGAGAGTTGAACCCGACCGTTCCGCTGCCGGATCTGCTGCGGCGCATCGGCGAGGATCCCGCCAAGCTGCGCTGGGCGATTCTGTCGCACGTGCACCTCGACCACGCGGGCGGGCTGATCGACCTGCCACCGCTGCCGGTTCTGCTGACGCGCGAAGAGCTGCAATTTGCCAACGATCCCAACGTGCAGGCCAAAGGGTTCACGATTGCCGCGCACGCCCGGAAATTTCCGCCGAATTCCACATCCATTCTAAAGTTTGATGCGACGCCGTACGAAACGTTTGACGAGAGCGCCGACCTTTACAAGGATGGCTCGGTGGTCGTCGTGCCTCTCCGCGGACATACGCCTGGGAGCGTGGGCATCTTCGTGAACCTGTCTCCCACGCGACGGATGTTTTACGTCGGCGACGCCGTTGACGACGAGCGCGGGTTCGAAGAGCGCGTTGGCAAATCGCTCATCTTGCAAGACAGCGACAATGACCGGCTGCTCGCGGACCAGATCGTCGGGCGGCTCAGCGAACTGCATGAAAAAGTTCCGGGGCTGGCCATTATCCCCGCGCACGGGCGCAGCGCTTACAAAAAATTCTTTCCCGGCGGACCGTTGAGTTGCGTCACCGGACCGTAGCACGAACGAAAGGGTAAGCATCAACCTAATAAGAAGACTGGCTGGGAACTCTGCGCCTTGTCCGTCGCACGCTCTGGATAATGCCGATGACGAAGCCGGCTGTCGATCCCAGGAAAGCGCCTACCAGTGCCAAGCCGATAGCAACGTACGCTGGAGCATCATCGGGACCAGATGGCCCGCGTCTGTGGTAACCCGGCGCGAGCAACCACCCTAGCGACAGGCCGCCAATACATCCCACGGCCGCCCCTGCCAGGAGCCTTGTAAGTGAGATCCAAATGTAGGAAAAAACATCCATTGGCCGCACGTCATGCTTGGAGCTGTACTCTAACACGCATCTCCGTGATCGATGCCGGTTGGCCTTACCGGAAACGGACCCACGATGTGGTGCGAATGATTTCAGTGGGCGAGCGGACTAATTCGCGGCCGACTTGGCTTGCTCGGCGGGCTGCACGGTAATGAAACGGCCGTGGCGCCCACGATCGAGAAACTTGACGTACCCCGTAACCAGTGCGAAGAGCGTGTCGTCCTTGCCCTGACCGACGTTTTCGCCGGCTTGGTGTTTCGTGCCGCGCTGGCGCACCAAAATGGTACCCGCATTGACGAGCTGCCCGCCGAAGCGCTTGACGCCCAGCCTTTGTCCGTGTGAATCGCGGCCGTTGGTAGAGGAGCCGCCGCCCTTCTTATGTGCCATGACGTAATCCTTTTTTCGAAGCCATCCAAGTTTGAAGATTTGTGTCCGGAAAGAGTTAGAGCTTGATATCGCCAACTTCCACGGCGGTGTAATTCTGCCGGTGGCCGCGAGAAATCTTGTACTGGTTGCCCTTCTTGAACTTGAGCACGGTGATCTTCTTGGCGCGGCCCTGCGCGACGATCTTGCCGCTGACGCTGGCTTTGCCGGCATCGGCGCCCAACAAGACCTTTTTGTCGTCGGTGTGGACGGCCAGGACGGAGCCAAAATTGACCTTCTCCCCGACTGCTCCGTCAACGCGCTCGATTCGAATGGTGTCGCCCGGTGCGACGCGATACTGCTTTCCCCCGGTCTGAATAACGGCGTACATCGATCCTCCAAGAGCTAAACGCAAACCCCAATTATAGTAGTTGGCGGCCTACATCGTCAACGAGCGAAATAGGGCGGGGTGATGAACTTTTGTAGACCAAGTCCTTGCGGCTCAGCGCCGAGGCGGGACCGCAACTTTTTTGCCACTTTGGAGTTAAACTATTAGGTGCCTTGGGCGAAACCAAGACATCTAATAATGCGCGCGGGTCCTGATCTAGTTTGCGGGATCATTCGGGATTCGGCGAGGTCAAGAAAATGCGTTATCTAAAATATCTTGCTTTACTCGCAATTTGCATGCTCCCAGCGGCGGTTCCGTCGCATGCGCAAGTTGTGGTTGGCGTGGGCCCGGTCTACGTCGGTCCGGGTGCGGCGTGCGCTTACGGCTACTACGGATACTATCCTTATGATTGCGCGCCGTATGGCTACTACGGCCCTGACTGGTTTGTTGGCGGCGTGTTCATTGGCGCCGGCCCGTGGTTCCACGGCTTTTACGGAGGTCGTGGTTTCTACGGCCGCGGTTTCTACGGTCGCGGTGGCTTTGACCGCGGTTTCGGTGGCCGGGGATTTGACGGGCGGGGCCGTGGATTTGCCGGACGCGGCGGCTTCAATCATGGCAGCGGATTCGCGGGCGGTGGCTTCCGAGGCGGTGCCGCAGGCGGGTTCCACGGCGGCAGTGGCTTTCATGGTGGCGGCGGAGGAGGGTTTCACGGCGGTGGTGGCTTCCATGGTGGAGGCGGCGGTGGGTTCCACGGTGGTGGTGGCGGCCACGGCGGCGGACATCGCTAATTAGCTTGACTTCTGGAACGAAACGTAACGACGGCTGGCAAATTACCCTGCCAGCCGTTTTCATTGTGTGCCGAGCATGTTCGATAGCTTGGAGGTGAGAGTCCTCTTCACAGCCTGATGGAGGCGAAGTGATAGCGAAGCGCAAGGGCCTCGCCGCGAGGCGAGGTCTGAAAGCAGCGTGGAGCA
>Ga0307477_10001114_pt1 | contig 23980 bp, 22 predicted proteins | sample atmos_gasesECM2C_FD_203316 | JGI IMG/M metagenome (GOLD analysis project Ga0307477, IMG submission 203316) | Hardwood forest soil microbial communities from Morgan-Monroe State Forest, Indiana, United States - atmos_gasesECM2C_515 | ecosystem: Environmental > Terrestrial > Soil > Temperate...
CTACCGAGCCGTCGTCGACTCGGCCTTCGGCGCGAACACCCCCTTCTCGTTCTGGCTGAACGCCGGGGTGGTCGTCGCCGCGATCGTCTGGTACTTCGTCGCCCGGTCGTATCGCTCGCGACAGGGCGTGGACATCGCGGCTCGCTACAAGGAAATTCCGGTCGAGTGAGGTGACGGTCGAGCGTGACAGTGAGCTCGCGTTCGCCAGCGCGAGCTCACTCGCTCGGCTGATTCGCGCACGAGAGGTTTCGGCCGGCGAGATCCTTGCGCTATACGCCCGGCGGATCGAGCGGCTCGACGCTCCGATCAACGCCGTCGTCACGCTGGATCTCGACCGGGCGACCGCCCGCGCCGCCGAGGCGGATCGAGCGACAGCACGGGGGGAATCCTGGGGACCGCTGCACGGCGTTCCCGTCACGCTGAAGGACACGCAGACGACCGAGGGCATCCGCACCACGGCCGGGTACCCCCCACTCGCCGGGTACCTTCCAACGGCCGACGGGACGATCGCGGCCCGGCTCAAGGCCGCCGGCGCGATCCTGTTCGGCAAGACGAATACGGCCTTGCTCGCTTACGACCAGCAGACGTCCAACCCGATCTTCGGGCGGACCAACAACCCCTGGGACCTGACGCGCACGTCGAGCGGGTCGAGTGGCGGCGCGGTCGCGGCGCTCGCCGCCGGGCTCACCGCGCTCGATGTCGGAAGCGACGCCGGCGGCTCCATTCGGGTCCCGGCGCATTGCTGCGGGGTCTATGGTCTGAAGCCGACCTTCGGGCGCGTCTCCCAGGAGGGGCACATTCCCGACGTCCCGGGGATGCCGCGCCTGGACTGGGTCCTCTCCACCAGCGGCCCGCTGGCCCGCTCGATCGAGGATGTCGCGCTTGGGCTGCAGGTGATCGCCGGCCCGGATGGGAAGGACTCGACGGTTCCGCCCGTGACGGTCGGCCCGCCGCCGGTCGTCGAGCTTTCCGATTTGAAGCTGGCCTGGGTGCCGACGTTTCCGCAGGCGCCAGTCTCGAGGGAGATCGCGTCGAGCCTGGAAGATCTGGCAAACCGCCTACAACGGGCAGGGGTCCGGATCGAGGAGGTCCAGCCGTCGATCAGCTTCGACGAGCAATGGGAGGTCTATCAGACGCTCTCCAACGCCACCTGGAGGCTGCGCGCGAAACTGGGCGGCATCGCGGAGGTCGACGACGGCGAGCCACCGCCCCCGATGGAGGCCATCATCGCGGCGATGGACCGTCGTGATCGATTGATCGCCGCCTGGGAGCGGTTCTTCTCCGAGTGGGACGCCCTGCTCTGTCCACCCTGCATGACGGTGGCCTACCCGCACTGCGAGCGGGGCAGCCCGATCCTCGTCGACGGCAAGGCGGCCCGCTACGACGACGAGTGCCGTCACGTCTACGAGTTCAACGTCACCGGGCACCCGGCGCTGGTCTGCCCGCTGGCGCTGGATCGCGACGGTCTGCCGATCGGCGTCCAGATGGTGGCCGCCCGCTGGGCCGACGAGAAACTGCTCGCAATCGCCCGCGGTCTCGCGCCTTACCTCAGGACGTTCACGCCCCCCGCCGCCTTCGCCTGAGACGGCACCCCGACCTCGTCGACCTCGGGGCTTTCCGGTTGCTGGTTGCGGGCCAGCAGGTAGTAGACGGGGATCGCAAACACCAGGCCGACGATCCATGCGATGTCCGCGCCGCCCATCGCCTTGGAGATCGGGCCCTGGTAGACGGTGGTGTTCATGAACGGAATCTCGAGGGCGAAGGTCAGCAGGTAGACGAGCAGGCCGCGCCATGCCAGGCGTCCGAAGGGACCGTCGGCATCGAAGAAGTCCGCGGTGCGGTATTTGCCCCGGCGGATCAGGTAGAAGTCAGTCAGGTTGATCGCGGTCCACGGCACCAGGAAATACAGCAGGGCTGTCAGGTAGTTCTCGAACGAGTTCATGAAGTTGCCCGAGCCGGCGGTCGCCACCAGCAGGCTGATCACCGAGACGCCCACGCCCACGGCGATCCGCAAGGGAACGGTGGAGCGAAACTTCACGAAGTTATTCGCGATCGTGACCGTGGAGAGAATGCCGCCATAGATGTTCATCGCCGACGGTGGCAACAATCCGAACGCCAGCACCAGGACGAGGACTGATCCCAGCGTGTTCCCGCCGATGACCTTGACGGTATCGAGGGTCTGCGCCGTCGGCGCCAGGGTGGCGATCGCGGCGCCGAGCGCCATCAGGGCGATGCAGACGATGCTCGTGCCCCAGTAGGTGCTCCAGAAGGTCCCCGCGGCTTTCTCCGGTGCGAGATAGCGGGAATAGTCGGAGACGTAGGGGGCGTAGGAGATCTGGAAGACGGCGATCACCGAGATCGCGAGTAGCAGCTGGCTGAAATTGAAGGTGCCGTGGTTGAGCGCCGAGGCCGGCAGCCCGTGGACGACCAGGACCACCGCGACCAGGGCAAAGATGGCGACATAGGCCCAGGTCTGATAGCGCATGAAGAGATGGATCCAGTCGTAGCCGAAGACCGCGAGCAGCAGCAGAGCCGCCGTCATCAGGACCATCCACAGCGTGAGGTTGCCGCCCAGGATGCCCTGGAAGCCCTGACCTGCGAGCAAGATGTCGAAGGCGGCGAAGGCGATGTACATCGCCCAGACCAGCGCCAGGATCAGCAGCGCGCCGTAGTAGCCGAACTGGGCGCGGCTCTGGATCACCTGGGGCAGGCCGAGCTGGGGCCCCTGCGCGGAGTGAAACGCCATGAACACCGCGCCCACCAGGTTGCCGACCACGATCGCGACCAGGGCCCACCAGAAATTCAGGCCCAGGGTGATGGCGATCGCGCCCGTGACAACGGTAAGCACGTGGGCGCTGGCGCCGAACCAAACGAAGAACAGCGAGCGGGGCTCGCCATGGCGTTCTGACACCGGGACGTAGTCGAAGCTGTGCTCTTCGATCAACTGGCGCTTGGCCGGCGCCGCGACCGCTTGCGTTGAACTCATCGTTTCCTCCTCCGGTTCGATCTCATCCCCCCGGATTTCGGTCCAAGCTATACCCGGCGTGACGCGTTGTCAACGGCCGTTCAGGTCGCCAGCGCCCCGAGGTCGACCGGCAGGCAGGCGCCGCTGATCCCGGACCCCTCCGCGGAGGCCAGGAAGGCAATCAGCTCAGCGACCTCAGCCGTCTCGACGAAACGCTGGCCGGGCTGCGATGCCAGCATGTGCTCGAGCACCTGCTCACGGGTCAGTCCCCGCAGGCGCATCTGATCGGCCATCTGCTTCTCCACGATCGGGGTGCGCATCCATCCGGGAGCCACCGCGTTGGCGGTCAGGCCCTGGGCGGCGCCCTCTAGCGCCGCCACCTTGATCAGGCCGACCAACCCGTGCTTGGCGGCGACGTAGGCGGCCTTGAATGGTTCGGCGACGAGGGACAGCACGGATCCAGTGGCGATGATCCGGCCGCCAGGGCGGGCAACCAGGTATGGCCAGGCGGCCTTGATCGCGAGAAAGGGGCCGGTCAGCATCAGATCCAGCAGGCGGTGCCACTCCGTCTCCCGGAACTCGGAGATCGGCGCCATCGACTGGACCCCCGCGTTCAGGACCAAGATGTCGAGGCGCCCGTGTCGACGGACGGCCTCGTCGACCATCCCGCGGTTACCTTCCGGGGTGGCGACGTCGGCGTGCCAGCAGTCGTCGCCGCGGAGGTCGACCGGCAGCACGAGCGCTCCCTCCCGTGCCAGCGTCGTCTGCAGCGTGCGCCCGAGTCCACCGTCGGCACCGGTCACGATGGCAACCCGGCCTTCGAGCTTCACCTCCGGCAGCCTAGCAAGACGGCGCCTCCTTGACACGAACCGCCTCGCCGCCGATGATCCTGCCGTGATCGCTGCGGACGCGTCGTTTCCAACGGCGGCGCAATCCGGGGTCATGGTTGGGTCTCCGCCTCAACCCGATAAGCGCGTTGGGCTCCACAACTGGCAATTGCCGCCCTACAACCGATGGGCGTTCCAGCACGTGCGTCAGGTCATTCCGACGGCCAATGTCAGCCGCGGCCTGGGCCCGGTGTGGACGTTGCCGTCCGCGCCGAGCGCCCTGCTCGAGGTTCGCTTCGAGTCCTCGAGCGGCCAACCGGTCGAGCTGGGTCACTTCCTCGATCACTCCTGGACGGATGGGCTCGTCGTGGTCCACCGGGGACGCATCCTGTTGGAGGCGTATCGCAACGACCTCGCGCCCGACAGCCGGCACATCGCGATGTCGGTGAGCAAGTCGATCACCTCGCTCGTGGTCGGCATCATGCAGGGACGCGGCTTGATCGATGTCGGCAGGTTGGTGACGGACTATGTTCCGGAACTCGCCGGTACCGCCTTCGAAGGGGCGACGGTCCAGCACCTGCTCGACATGGAGGTGGCGAATTCCTGGCGCGAGGATTACTTCAGCGACGCGACCGAGTTCTGGCGGCTCGACGTCGCCTGCGGATGGATTCCGCCGCGCGACGGCGCCGCGACCACCTTGCTCGACTTCATGAAGCAGACCACGAGGGACGGCAACCACGGCGAGCTGATCCAGTACTCATCGCTCAACCCCGACCTCCTCGGACTGATCGCCGAGCGGGTCGCGACCATGCCGTTTCCCACGCTGGTCAGCCAGGCGCTCTGGGCGCCGATGGGCGCGGAGTTCGATGCCGACCTGATGGTGGACCCGGCTGGGATGGCGGTCGCCGACGGCGGATACTGCGTCGCCCTGCGGGACTTTGCGCGGATCGGCCAGCTGTTTCTCAACGGCGGTGCCGCGGGAATCCGGGAGGTGGTCCCGCAGGCCTGGATCGACGAGTGCCGGCGCCCGAATCGCAAGCCGTTCCACCCGACGTCCTACGGGGCGGATCTGCCCGGCGCGTCCTACCACAACCAATGGTGGCGTCTCGATGACCGCAGCTTCGCCATGGGAATCCATGGCCAGATGGTCGCGGTCGATCAGGCCGCCGAGCTGGTCGTCGTGTTCGTTTCCTCGGCGCCCGAACCGAATGCGACGGCCCAACGGAATACCCAACGGCGGGCGGTGGCGGCGCTGGCGTCGGCCGTCGCCTAGACACCGCCGATCGCACGAGCGAGCCGGCCAGCGGCCTCGACCAGCAGCTCCGGGGCGTAACGGCTGAAGGCCAGTCGGAGGCTGCCGCCTCCCTCACCAGCGCCGAGGTAAAACGTCGCGCCAGGCATGTATGCCGTGCCCTCGCGCTCAGCCGCCGGAAGGTCGGTCGCGGCATCGCGTCCTGGCGGGAGCGCGAGCCAGGCGAAGTAGCCGCCCGCGGGACGCCGCCAGCTGGCGCGATTGGCCAGGTGCTCGGTGAGCGCGGCCAGCAGCGCGTCCCGCCGCCGGCGGTACGCCTCTCGAAGACGCTCGACGTTGCGCGCGTAATCGCCGCTGCCCATGAATTCCGCAACCACCAGCGCGCTGAAATGGCTGATGCCGCCGCCGGAGTCGAGCACGCCGGAGTCACGGATACGCTCGACCAGCGGCGGATCGGCGGTGATGAAGCCGACCCGAAGCCCGGGCGTGAGCGATTTGGCAAACGAGCCAAGCCGTACGACCACGCCGGGTTGCGCCAGGCTCCACAACGACGGCGGGGCGGCGCCGTCGTACGAGAGTTCGCGGTAGGCGTCATCCTCGACGATCAAGACCTCGGCCGTCTGCGCGAACTGTACGAGCTGCTGCCGGCGCTCCGGTGCGAGGGAGACACCGGTCGGATTGTGGAACGTCGGCACGATGTAGAGGAGGCGCACAGAGCGATGGCGCTGTCGCAATTGGCTCACGACCTCCGCCAACGCGTCCACTTGCAAGCCGCCGGCATCGGTTGGAACCGCGACCAGCTCCAAAGGGTGATCGCGAAGGATCCGGACGGCGAGGTGATAGGTGGGCGCCTCGACGAGCACCACGTCACCGGGTCGGGTCAGCAAGGTCGCGACCTGGTCGAGCGCGTGTGAGTTGCCTGCCGAGATGGCGACCGAATTGCTTTCCGGCGCCCGGCCATCGATCTGGCGCAAGCGGTCGCGGATGCACGCGATCAGCGGTCCGGGCCCGGCGGCGTAGCCATAGTTCAGGGCATCCGGGCCAAATTGATCGAAGACACGGCCGGCCGCCCGCCGAAGCCCGTCAACAGGGAGGAGGTCGGGATCGGGATGGCCCCAGCCCAGGTCGATGATCCCCGGGCGGTTGACGAATTGCGTGACCGGGAGCGCCGAATCTGGCACGCCGACATCCTATCCTCGTCAGCAGAAGCCTTCGGCTTTATCATCCGACCAGCCCGATGAAGCCGGTGCTCTGCGTTCGGAATGATCGCGACGACACCCTCGGGATCGCGGTCCCGGCGCTGACCGAACACGGGGTGCCGGTGATTCGTCTCGATGCCTTTGACGCGGAGCCGCGATGGCCGGCGGTCGATGAGATCGGTGCCCTGGTGGTGTTTGGTGGGGAGATGAACGCCGACGACATCGAGCGTTATCCCTATCTATTGACCCAGCGAGCGCTGATGCGGCGCGCCGTCGACGCCGGGATGCCGGTGCTTGGCATCTGCCTGGGCGCGCAGATGTTGGCCCGCGCCTTCGATGCCCGCGTCTATCGAGCACCGCTGCGCGAGTTCGGTTTCAAGCCCGTACGGATCACGGAGGCGGGCGAGGCGGATCCGCTACTCGGGGCGTTTCATAGCGGCGACCGGGTCTTCCAGTGGCATGAAGATACCTTCGATCTCCCGGATGGCGCCGAGCTGTTGGCCGCCGGCGATGACGTCCAGGTGCAGGCGTTTCGGAAAGGCCGGAATGCCTGGGGTGTCCAGTTTCACCCCGAGGTTGATGCGGAAGGCGTCGACGCCTGGTTGCGGGTGGCCGAGCCGAGCCTCGAGCGAGTGTGGAAACGCACTGGCGAAGAAATCCGCGAGGAGCTGCGGCGCTACCTCGAGGCGCAGCAGCAGCGATCACGGCAGCTATTCAGCGCCTTCGCGCGGCTTTTGGAAAGTCCTTTACGCCCGCTCTAGCGGTGTGTAGAAGACTCGAACCGAATCCGGAAGCGACCCGACCAGGTCATCCGGCAGGTGCTGGCCCGATTGGGATCGACCCCATGTGTCGGAGACGAATTCGTCGACCCATCGCCGCGCCAGCTGCATCACGGCGGAGAGAGGCATCTGGGCGCCCTGCAGCAGCGGCTCGCGATCGGCGAGAAAAACTTCGAACTCCTGCAGGTAGCGGCGCCCTCGCTCTCTCATGCTGGCGAGGACCTCCTCATGCTCGGCGCTTGACCTGGTGGCCTGTAGCTGCCGGCTCTTGAGACCGGCCATGTCATCGACGAAGCTCTGAGCGATGGGCATGACCTCTGCGCGCAGCTTCTGGATATTGCGAATGCGATCCGGACCAATTTGGTGGACCCATTGCTGCCGTCCCTTCGCGTCGCCGAGCTGGCAGGCGCCGTAGTAGTGGCCGGGCTCTCCCGGTACCTGCTTGGTCTCCATGTGGCGGCAGGACCAGATGGTATGGAGGGGCCGGTCGTTGGAGTCGACCACGATCGCGTGCCGGGTCTGGTAGGTGGGACAGTCGTTGAAATCCGCGGTGAACGGCTTGGGATAGGGGCACGCGTCGGCGGGTCTCCCCATCACTCTCGCGCCCTCTTTTTGTCCTAGCATACGCCTACTCTGCAATAGTTGCCCAATAGCTGCTGAACCAGCATATGCGGCGCCCCCGGAAAACGCAAGTCCCATATAAGGCGCGGAGCTATTGCGTAATAATCGCCCAGTCTTCATACTGGGAGGCGTGGGAACGGCCGGCGAACAGCCTGTCTACAGCATCGGCGCGGTGGCCCAGATGCTGGAGGTTCCGGCGTCCACCCTCCGAGCCTGGGAGGACCGCTACGGGGTCATCGTCCCCATACGAAGTGGCGGGTCCCAGCGCCTCTATTCGCGAAACCAGCTGGAGCTCCTGCGGTTCGTGAAGCGCCAGATCGAGAGCGGGATGAGCGCGGCCGATGCCCATCGGGTGCTTGGTCAGGAGCTCGAGATGGGCCGGCTGCCGACCGACACGGCCGACCAGAAGGAGGAGCTGCGTCCGCTGATCCTGATTGCCGAGCGAGATCCTTACGCGGCCCAGCTGTCCGAGTATTTTCTCCGGACGGAGGGCTACGAGGTGGCAACCGCGCTCGACGCGATCCAGGCCCGGCTGCAGTTCGAAGAGCGGTCCCCCGATCTGATCCTGCTGGACCTCTTGATCTCCGGTGGCGCCGGGTTTCGCTTGTGTCGCGAATTCACGGCACGGGTTGGCACCCGCGTCCTGGCCCTGTCGGCCCTGGACAGCGCGGACGAGGCCTTACAGGCTGGGGCCAGCGCCTTCCTCAACAAGCCGATCGAGCCGCTGCAACTGGTCTCGACCGTGCGCGACCTGATGGGGACGAGCGCCCTGGCACGGTCTGCCGCCAGGGCGAAGGTGATGTGAGCCAGCGGCTTAGCTCTGGAACGCGGCGTCTTGACGCGATCCTCGACGGCGGTCTCCCCGCCAACGGGATCAACATGATCATTGGGGTGCCCGGCAGTGGCAAGACCATCCTGACCGAGCAATACATCTTTCACAACTCGACCGCCGAGCGCCCGGCGTTGTACCTCGCGACGGTCTCCGAACCGTTCGACAAGATCATCCGGTACGCCGAGAACCTCGAATTCTTCGACGCGAGCGCAATCGGGACGCGGGTCATCTACGAAGACCTGGGCCAGGCACTCAGCGATCACGGATTGTCCGGCGTGCTGAGTCTGGTCGACGCCCTGATCAAGCAACATCATCCGGGGCTGGTCGTGATCGACAGTTTCAAAGCGCTCCATGCCTTCGCGATCGATCAAGCCGAGTTCCGGCGCTTCCTCCACGACCTCGCGGGCCGCCTGACGGCCCTCGCGGCGTCGTCATTCTGGGTGGGCGAATACGACGCGGCCGACTCCACCGAGGCGCCAGAATTCGCGGTGGCCGATGCGATCATCGCGCTGGGCATCACACGGGTATCCGAGCGCCAGACACGGATTTTGCAGGTTCGAAAGCTGCGTGGCAGCGCCTTCGCGGCCGGGGAGCACGCGTACCGGATCACGGCGGCGGGATTGGATGTCTTTCCTCGGCTGGCGGATCCGCTCGAAACCTCGGACTATGCGCTCGGCACGACTCGGCAGTCAACCGGGGTCGAGGCCCTTGACACGCTCCTCGCTGACGGATACTGGCCCGGTTCGACGACCCTGGTCTGCGGCCCTTCCGGGGTGGGTAAGACCCTGATCGGTCTCCACTTCATTTTCCAGGGCGCAAGGGCGGGTCAGCCGGGGGTCATCGCAACCCTCCAGGAGAATCGGATCCAGCTGGCCCGCATCGTCGAGAGCTTCGGCTGGTCGCTCGACCAGCCGGGGGTTCATTTGATGGCCAGATCTCCAGTGGACGTCTACATCGACGAGTGGGTCTACGAGTTGCTCGACCTCATCGAGAAGACCGGGGCCAAGCGCGTCCTGATCGACAGCCTGGCCGACCTCTACTTCACGATCGGCGATCCGGTCCGCTTTCGAGAGTGGATGTACTCGTTGACGCAGCGGCTGGTCCGCCAGGGGGTGAGCCTCTTCACGACCCTCGAGGTGCCGGACCTGTTCGACGTCGTCCGCGTCTCCGAGCAGGGGATGTCCCATCTGTCGGACAACGTTCTGCTCCTCCAGTACATCCGACGCGATTCCCGGATCGAACGCGCGCTGACCGTCCTCAAGACGCGCGCCAGCCGTCACGACCCGGAAGTGCGATCCTTCGAGATCTCCAAGCAGGGCATTGTGTTGGGCCCGGCGCTTACGACAAACGTACCCTCGGTGCGCTAGACGAGCCCGTGGTCGACGGCGTATACGGTTGCCGCGCTCCGACAACCGACGCCGATCTTGCCGTAAATCGACCGCAGATGCGCATCGATGGTGCGCGGGCTGATGCCGAGTCTGTCGGCGATCTCGCGGTTTGTCAGTCCGCCGGCGACCAGCCTCAACACGTCAATCTCCCGGGCCGTCAACTGATCGCGGTACCGTTCGTCCACGGCCCGCTCCGACTTACGCGGCAATATAACCACTCTGTCGGAGGCAGCGGCGCAGGTCACCAACTGGTCGGGTGAAAATTCGACCCCCACCCGGGTGGTTTTTGAAGGTCTAGACTCGACGTAGGGAGTGGATTGACCACCGAGCAGCGCTTCACCAAGCAGCTCGAATCGCTCTACGAGATTTCCGTCGAAATCGCGTCGCTACACGAGCTCTCGGTGATCCACGATCGGGCGCTCGGCTATTGCCTCGGGGTGACGGACTCGCAGTTTGGCTTCATCGGGATCCTCGGCGATGACCGGAGGGCTCTTGACGTGGTCGCCATCAACGGGTTCAAGCCATCCGAACCGGACTTCTATGCGCAACACCGGCTCATCCCAGTGGTGCGAGGCATCCTCGGCATCATCGTCACGGAAGGGCGCTCGACGATCGCTAATGACGTTGCGCATGATCCTCGTCGAGTCGGCCAGCCGCTCGGGCATCCGGCGACTCGCAACTTCATGGGCGCGCCGCTCAAGCTCGGGACGACGGTCATCGGCATGATCGGTGTAGCGAACAAAGCAGGCGGCTACCTGCCGGACGATGATCGCATCCTGTCGACCTTCGCCAACCAGGTGGCAGTTGCCATCGACAACGCCGGTCTGTACCAACGGCAGCGGGAGATCATCGGGCGACTCGAGCAGCTCAACCAGCGGCTGAGCGAGGCGGAGAAGGAGCAGGTCCGGGCCGAGGAACGGGGCCGGATCGAATCCACTCTGCACGACGACATCGAGCAGCGGCTGTTCACCATCGGCCTGCGTCTGAACGCCCTCGTGGAAAATGGCCTCGACCCGAAAGTCGCCGAGCGCCTTGCGGGAATCCGGGACATTGCCCATGGCACGGCCGATGAGATGCGGCAGCTGATCTTCGCCGGCGGCGATCGGGTCCATGGGCCGGCCGACTTGACGAGTTCGGTGAGGTCGCTGCTCCGGCAGGCGGAACGGAATGAGGGACTCCAGGCCGATCTCGTGGTGACCGGCGACTCGAGTCCGGCGGTCGCCGGGGTGGCCGGCGTGCTCCATGCGGCCATTCGGCAGGCACTCGTCAACGTCGCCAAGCATGCGGCTGCCCGGACGGTGCTCGTTAGCCTTCGCTATGAACCGGACGAAGTGCGCGCCGTGATCCAGGACGACGGAGCCGGCGCGCCGGAGCTCGTACTTCGTAGCTATCAGACCAGCCAGCTGCACTACGGCCTTCGCCACATGCGGGAGCAGGTGGTTGGACTTGGTGGAACTTTCGAGGTTGCCAACGGAGACGAGGGAGGCCTCGTGTTGCGAATGGCGGTGCCGCTCCCGCCGACGACGTGATCCGCCTCGTCATCGTCGACGACCACGAGATTGCCCGGGAGGGTTTGAAATCGATCCTGGAGGGCGAGCCGGATTTCGAGATCGTCGGCGAAGCCGCTACCGCCCGGGATCTCGTTGGTCTGGTTGAAAGGACCCGCGCTGACGTCGTTCTCCTCGATGCCCGCCTGCCCGACGGCAGTGGTCCGGCTGCCTGCCGCCGCCTGACGTCCGAGCATCCCGACGTCAAGGTGCTGATGGTTAGCACCTTTTCGGACGAGGACCTGGTTGACGAATATCTTCTGGCGGGCGCACGAGGCTACGTGATGAAAGACATCGAGCGCTTCACCCTGAAGCAGAGCATTCGTGCCGTCTACCGTGGCGAGGGCGCCGTCTCGCCGGAGATCGCGCGTGGGCTCGTTGGTCGGTTGCGTGACCAGAACAAGGAGTCCGTCAAACGGCCGGTCCTCAACGCTGGACAGGTGCGGATTCTTCGACTCGTCAGCGAGGGATTGTCCAACCGGGAAATCGGCGTCAGGGTGCACCTGAGCGAGAACACCGTCAAGACCCACCTGCAGGGGATCTACGAAAAGCTCGAGGTCCGCAATCGTGTCGAGGCGGCGCTTCGCGCCACGAAGGAGCGACTGATTTAGTCGAGAACCATCAGGCAGCTAGCGACATCGTCGCGTGGAGGGTCGCCCGCAACGCGACGCGTCGGTGCACCTCGGCGACGAGCGCAGTCGGAGTCATCTCCGCCGGAACCCTGAGCACCTGCGCCATTTGCGACGGATATGAAAACGCGGCGAGGTCGCAGAGGACGATCATGTCGGGTTCCAGCATCGTGGTGCCGAGCGTCTCGACGAAGCTGTCGGCCTGGATGACCGAATAGCCGCCGGATGCGAGCGCGTTACGGTACCGCTCCCCAGCCGCACGATCGTCCGCGATCAGCAAGATGCGGGCCACGCTGTTGAGTGAATTCATGCCCTGACATCATCCGTTTCCGTGATGATGGCGGGTTAGGCCATTCGGCCTACTGCCGACGTCCGTTTGGAGGCTATCGAACGCCCCGGATCCGGCTGACCATAACGGTTCCGAGGATGAACCAGAGCGCCGCGCTGCCGAAGATGAAGCGAAAGCCGAGGTCGTTGCCGCTGGAAACGCCAAGCAGCTGATGACCCGGTTGGTTCAAGAAGTGGAGAAATCCGGCGAGGATGGCGGGTGCGAGGACCTGGGGGAGGGTGAAGGAGACGTGCCACAGCGCCATGTCGCGACCGGCCGCCTCTTCGCGGTTGGGAAGGACGTCGCACGCGAGCGCCCAGTCGACGGCGTAGTAGGCGCCGTAGCCGATGCCATAGAGAATGCCGAGGACGTAGAGGACGCCGAGCGAGCGAACCAGGCCGAACAGCAGGACCGAGACGACCACCGCCTGCATGGCGCTCGAGATGTAGACGAAGAGTTTGCGCCGCCCGGTGCGGTCCGATAGGACACCGCCGACGATCGATGGAATGATCGCGCCGGCGATCACGGCCAGCAGCCAGAAGGCACTCGCAGCCCCAGCATCTTTGGTGCGCACGACATCGCGGAAATAGAGCTCCATGAAGGGAAGGATCGAGAAGATGCCCAGCGTGACCAGGGCGCGCGTCGCGAAGGTCCAGAAGAAGTCGTTCGAGCGGAAGGCCTGGAAGAAGGACATCAACGCCGGCAGACGGCGCGCCGCGAGCACGGTGACGATGCCGCCCGCGATGAACACGGCGACTACCGGCCAGAACAGGGAGCCGAGCGGTGCGAGCAGGATCGCGAACAGCGCGACGATGGCGACGAGAAACGCGGCACCGCAGACAATGGGCACGGCCCCCACCCTGCCCTCACCCGAAGGGGGAGGGAAAATGATCCCGAAGCGGGGAAGGGGAGATTTGCCGTTGGGTTGACGAGTGATCGGAGGCTCTTTGACGGCGACCACGGTGATGAGCAGCGTGATGATGAGGATGAGGGCGATGACGCCGTATCCGGCGAGTAAGCCGCCGCGAGTATCACCGTAGAGCTTGAAGGTCAGGCCCACGAGCCCGACACCGACCACGGTGCCCAGCTGGTTCATGGTGCCGAGCAATCCGGAAGCGCGGCCCCGATCCTCGGCACGGACGACGTCCGGGATGACGCCCGTGTAGGCAGCGCCGGCCGCATTGTTGCTCAGCTGGACGACGAGGTAGGCTGCGACGAAGGTGAGTTGACTCGCGGAAAGGGCGAGGAGACCGAGGCCGATGATGTTCAGGATCGTGCCCGCCACCATCCAGGGTCGCCGCCGCCCCCAGCGGGTCACGGTTCGGTCGCTCAACCAGCCGACCAGGATGGGCGTGAGCAGGGCGAAGATGCCGCCCGCCGCGGTGACCCGTCCGATGAGGAGATCGGCGTTGGTGCCGGCGATCAATGTGGCGCCGACCGGGATCAAGGAGATATAGATCGGCTGCCAGTGAGCGCCGCCGCCGAGCCAGAAGGCGTTGATCGCGGCCAGCCGGCCGAAGCTGAGTCGCGCGGTCGGGGGTGCGCTGACCGGCTGGACCGCCATTGCCTATTCTCCTAACGACTCCCGGGCCGGAATCGTAACACCGCCAACCGCTGGAGTCTCGGTGAGGGGGGACAATGAGCACGATGCGTTGGGTCGAGGCGGTGGTGGGGCTGGCCCTGGTCCTGATCGTCATCTACGACATCTTTCAGTCGGTGGTGCTGCCTCGCCCGGCGATCAACCGGTTCGTGCTGGTGCGCTACCTCTTTCGCGCCTTCTGGCGGACCTGGCGATGGGTGGGGAGCCGGATGTCCCGGCTGCCACGACGCGAGGCGTGGCTCGCATCGTTTGCGCCTATTGGTGTGGGGTTGAATTTCCTGGTGTGGGGGCTGGCGCTGGTGCTCGGCTATGGATTGATCGTCGACGGCCTGCAAAGCCAGATGCGCCCGCCGCCACCGGACTTCGGCACCTCGCTCTACTTCTCGGCGACCACGTTCGTCCCCCTGAGTTATGGCGACATCGTGCCCATCGGGGTGATCGCCCGCCTGGCGACCGTCGCCGAGAGTGTGACCGGCATCGTCGTGGCGGCCCTCGCCATCACCCTGCTGTTTTCGCTCTACGAGTCGTTCCAGGACCGCGAGAAGCAGGTCGTGCAGCTGGACGCGTTGGCGGGTGCGCCGCCCTCCGGCGTGCAGATCCTCGAGACCGCCTCCGAACACGGCATGAAGGACGAGCTGATCAAGACCTTCGACGACTGGAGGGGTTGGGCCGCGGACGTGCTGGAGAGCCACCTCGCCTATCCGATCCTGTTCTATTTCCGGTCGAGTCACGACAACGAAGCCTGGATCAACTCCTTCGGCGCGGTGATGGACGCGGCGACCCTGGTGTTGAGCACGGTCGACGATAAATCGGAGGGCCCGGCGAAACTGATGTTGACGGTCGGCAACCACCTGGTCGAAGACCTTTCGTGGTATTTCCGCTATCCGCACCCCGAGGACCCGATCGTCGAGCGCTCCGAGTACGACGAGGCCCGCGAGCGGTTGAAGAAGGCCGGGTATGAGTTGCAGCCGGCGGATGCGGGCTGGGAAAAGTTCACGCGCCATCGAAAGCGGTACGCCACGCCACTCAACCTGCTCGCCCGGGACTTTGCCATCGTCCCCGCGCAGTGGATCGGGGATCGATCCTATCTGCCACACCGCGAGCGAACGCTGCGCCGGCCTCGAGCGGCGAGTAGGCGGCGGCAGCCGCCCGCTCGCTGAGCCCCCCGCTCGAAGCCTGACCTCTGCCCTGATAACGCCCGGGCGACCCGGGCGGTAACGCAGATCGAGGACGAGACCAATGTCGCGCCGGATACACTGGGCCCGTGCGCGAGTCGGAGCTGATCAGATCGCTGCGTTCGGTGCGCCAGTTTTCGGAGCGCGAGGTCCCGGACGACGTCCTGCTCGACATCCTCGACGCCGGGCGATGGACCGGATCCGCCAAGAACACGCAGCCGTGGGACTTGATCGTGGTCAAGGACCGGCAGAGGCTGGCGGCACTCGCAAAGTGCGGCCGCTACGCGGGGCACCTCGCGGGCGCGACGCTCGCGATCGCGCTCGTCATGCGCGGGGATGACGTCGCAACGCTGCTGGACGAAGGCCGGCTGATGCAGAACCTGATGCTGTCGGCCTGGGCGCATGGCGTTGGTTCGTGCATCGCATCGATCTATCCCGCCGACAACCAGCAACGCGCCCGCGAGCTGCTCGGCATCCCGCAGGATCGACACCTGCTGACGATGCTCTCGATCGGTTACCCGGCAGGGCCGGAGGCATTGCGGCTCCCGGCGAACGCCCCGATCCCGCGTGGACGCCGGCCACTCGACGAGGTCGTCAGCTGGGAGCGATTCGGGACCGGGCGTTAGCCGTTCGGAGCCAGCGAACCAGTTCGGCGACGACCTCGTAGCGGCCGAACGATGGCATCAGGTACACGCCCTGCACCAGGTCCCTGGTATCTCGCAGGAGCTCGCGCGATTGCGCGAGACCTTCCGCGATACCGTTCTCCCCGGCGAGCCGCATCCGCTCACGGAGTTCCGCCGGGATGACGATGCCGGGAACTTCGTTGTGCATGAATTCGGCATGTCGTGATGATTGCAGCGGAAGCACGCCGAGGAGGAAGGGGATCGGCAGCGGGCCAGTTTTCTCGAAGAATCGCTCCAGCGTTTGCCGGTCGTAGAGCGGCTGGGACATGGCGACGTGCGCGCCCGCCTCGATCTTCTGGCGGAAGCGGTCGATCTCGCGATCCAGGTCCTCGGCCGACGGGTTGACCGCGCAGGCGATCGTGAAGTTGGCGGGTTTGCCGATCGAGGTTCCAAGCCAGTCGTATCCCTCGTTGAGTCGCTGCAGGATCTTGATCAGGCCGATGGAGTCGACGTCCCAGACGCCGGTCGCCGAAGGGTAGTCGCCGATCCGTGGCGGATCGCCGGTCAGCGCGATGATGTTGCGGATGCCGAGGGCATGCGCACCGATCAGTTCCGCCTGCAGCGCCATCAGGTTCTTGTCGCGCGAGGTGAAGTGGATCAAGGTGTCGATGCTCACCTGCTGCTGGATCATGACGGCGAGTGAGAGCGCGCTCATCCGGACGCGCGCCATCGGGCTGTCGCCGATGTTGACGGCGTCGGCGCCCGCGTCCTTGACGAGCTGCGCGCCGGCGATGCACTTGGCTGGATTGAGGCCGCGAGGCGGGTCGATCTCCACGCTGACGACGAAGGCGTGGTTGTTCAGTCGCTGCGCGAATGATGTGGGCGGGAGCTGTTCCGCCGGATTGAGGTCGATGGCGATCGCGGTGGAGGCTGCCGGGGTCGTGATTCGCACGGGGCTGGCGGCGGGCTTGAGGGCGGCCCGCATGGCGGCGATGTGCGCCGGCGTGGTGCCGCAGCATCCGCCGATGTAGGCGACGCCCAGGTCGGCCGCCTGCCGCGCGAAGGTCGCGAAGTATTCGGGCGTCGCGAAATAGAAGAAGCGGCCTTCGACGCGAGCGGGGAGTCCGGCGTTGGGCTGGCCGGAGACGGGCAGGCGCGTTTGCTGGCGCATCTGCTGGAGCACCTGGAGCGCGACCTGCGGGCCAACCCCGCAGTTGACGCCGATGACGTCGACGCCGGCACGCTCGAGCGCCTGGACCACCTCGCTGGGCTCTTCCGCGCTGAGGGTGAGGCCGTCTTCGGCGAAGGTCATCTGGGCCACGATCGGCAGGTCGGTCGTCCGGCGGGCGGCGTCGACGGCGGCGAGGATCTCCGGGAGGTTGGTGAAGGTCTCCAGCACGAGGAGGTCCGCCCCGCCCTCAAGCAGGCCGGCGATCTGCTCCTCGAAGGCAGCGGTCGCCTGGGCGACCGTGATTCGGCCGATCGGCTCGAGCTGCTGGCCGATCGGACCCACCGAGCCGGCCACGAAGACGGGTTCGCCGGCGATCTCGCGAGCGTCCCGGGCGAGCTTGACCGCGCGGACGTTGATGTCGCGCACACGAGTCTCGAGCCCGTGGCGGGCCAGCTTGATTCGGTTGGCGCCGAAGGTGTTGGTCTCGATCAGCTCGGCGCCGGCCGAAATGTACGCTCGGTGAATTTCCTCGACGATTTTGGGCTCGGTGAGGTTGAGCTCGTCGAAGGAGCGCTCGAAACTCACCCCCCGGGCGTGGAGCTGCGTCCCCATGGCGCCATCTCCAAGCAACGGGCCGCGCCGCAGCCGTTCCAGGAACGGATGCTGGCGCGTGGGCGGGTCGTTTTGCGCTAGAGGCACGGACCGCAATAGTAAGGTAGACGGCCCCTACGTGTTCCCCCTTCTGTGGCGTGGGGCAGGGTGGGGGCGCTAGCCGGAGCAAGAGGGTCGTCCGCACGGAGTTGCTTCTGTACGGCATGGCTGAGCTGACTTCGCCCGGTGCAACCAAGCACGTGGTGGTGATGGGCGCCGGGCCAGCCGGGCTGTCGGCGGCCTACGAGCTGACGCGCCATGGGACGCCGGTCACGGTGGTGGAGAAGGATCCTCGCCAGGTGGGAGGGATCGCGCGGACGCTCGAGTTCATGGGCTGCCGGTTCGACGTGGGCCCCCATCGGTTTTTCTCCAAGAGCGCCGAGATCGAAGCGCTCTGGACCGAGGTGCTGGGCGACGAGATCCGGACGGTCTCCCGGCTGACCCGAATCGCCTATCGGGGGAAGTTCTTCGACTATCCGATCAAGGCCTCGAACGCCTTCCTCAACCTGGGGCCGTTCGAGACGGCGCGCTGCCTGGTGAGCTACGCGCAGGCGCGCCTGCATCCGGTCACCGACCCGAAGTCGTTCGAAGACTGGGTGTCGAATCAATTCGGGCATCGCCTGTTCGAGATTTTTTTCAAGACGTATACCGAAAAGGTCTGGGGAATTCCGACCACCGAGCTGTCCGCCGACTGGGCGGGGCAGCGGATTCGCGGGCTCAACCTGGTGGAAGTCATCCGGAATGCGCTCCTGCCGGCGGCGTGGCGCGGTGGCGAGGGCGCGATCGTCAAAACCCTGGTGGACGCCTTCCGCTATCCGCGAACGGGCGCCGGGCAGATGTGGGAGGCCGTGGCGTCGCGGCTGGCGGCGGCCGGCCATCCGGTGCGCCTAGGGGAGGAGGTGGTCGCCGTCCGGCATGCCAACGGCCGGGTCATCTCGGTGCAGGTGAAGGACCGCCACGCTGCCACGCTGGACGTGTTGGGGTCGGAATTCATCAGTACCATGCCGATCCGCGAGTTGATCGCCAAACTCCAGCCGGCGGCGCCCTCGATCGTGCGCGCGGCCGCCGACGCGCTGGGGTATCGCGATTTCATTACGGTCAATGTGGTGGTGGACCGCGCCAACGTCTTCCCCGATCAATGGATCTATGTGCACGACCCGGGCGTGAAGGTGGGGCGGATCGGGAACTTCAAGAATTTCAGCCCGGCGATGGTCGACGACAGCGGTTTGACGGGGCTGGGGATGGAGTACTTCTGCTTCGAGCAGGATGGCATGTGGAGCTGGCCGGATGCCGACCTGCTGGACCTGGGGCGGCGTGAGCTGGTGGCGCTGGGGATCGTTCGGGCGGAGGAGGTCAAGGCGGGAATGGTGTACCGGCAGCCGAAGGCCTATCCCGTTTACGACGGCGCCTACCTCGGACATCTCGAGGTCGTGCGCGAATGGTTGCGCCGCGCACTGCCGAACCTGTGGTTGGTGGGGCGCAACGGGATGCACCACTACAACAACCAGGACCACTCGATGATGACGGGGATCCTGGTGGCGCGGAATATCGCGCTGGGCGCCAACTACGATCCCTGGCTGGTCAATACCGACGCCGAATATCACGAAGAGGAACGCGCGGGGGAAGCGGCCGGCGGCGAGGGCGGGGCGGGGCGGCAGGTGCCGCAGCGAATCGCCAGCTGACCCGGAAGTCGACCGATATACTGGTTCGCGCCTGGCAGTCCGGAGTAGCTCAACGGTAGAGCGGCGCGCTGTTAACGCGATGGTTCCCGGTTCGAATCCGGGCTCCGGAGCCAACCCTCTAGCTCGGGCTTAGCCTCCAGAGATAGACGCCGTCATCCTGCGTCGGGGGTGTTCCAATGATGGCCGTCAGGAACGCCAGCACTCGAGCCTCGCCCGGCATCGGGCCGAGCACCACGGTCTGCACCTGCCACCGTCCTAACTCCTCGAGTGCGGTGGCGCGGTACGCTGCCGTCACTTCCGGCGCGGGCGCGCCCTGCTGCATCGCCATCAGGTCCGAGCCCAACGTTGTCGGCGCCGGATCCAGCGCCGGGCCGGGTCGATTGGCGTAACCCTCCGGCATCTTGAAGCGCAGGTCTGCACTGAGCTGCCAGAGCATGGCGCGCGATTCGAATTGGTGGGCGTAGGGCACGACGAGCGCGATGCTGCCGGTGGGTATCGTCGAAACCGACCCGCCCGAGAAGAAAGTGGGGACGTTGGCCGCTGATGAAGCAAAGGGAATTCGCGGCAGCAGGGTCAGCACCGCCAGGGCCGCGATCGCGCCGGCCGCCATCGTCCGCCGCGGCGATGCGAAATTCCAGCGATCGACCAGCACCGACAACACCAGGCCGGCAAACAGGAACACATAGAGCATCAAGCGACTGGGTACGACATTGTGCAGCAGCGGCACGGTCGCCAGCCCTGCCCACACCAGACCGTAGATCACAGGCGTCAGCCGTCCGACCCTCGTGCGGCTGACGGCAAGGAACCCCAGGGCAAGCAGCCCGGCGGGTATCCCGGTCGTCACGCCGCCGAAATGGAACGTGACCCCCAGCGAAAGCGCGGCGGCGAGCAGCGCCAGCATCGCCGCCACCTGGACGACCGGAGCTCGCCACCAGCGAACCACCGCGAGCACCAGCAGGATCAGCAACGGCAAACCCAGGAAGACCCCGGCCTCGTATTGACTGCCGCTGAAGCGGTCGGTGACTGCAGTGAGCGCGGCTGGTGCGATCGCCTGCAGCGAGGTCGGCAGCACGAGGCCGGCGACGTCCGTGACAAAAACATTCGAGGCCGCGAGGGTGCCGTGGACTGCCTGCGGGCCGAAGAATTGCATCCATAGCGGCCCGACCGCGACCAGGGTGAGCACGCTGGTTGCGACCCCGAGCACTTTGAGGACGTAGGCCGCCCGTATGCGGACCTGGTCCGGATGCAGGCCGGCCAGGATGGCGAGCGCCATGCCCGCCAGCAGGACTTGCGTGAGCAACAACTCCTCCGAGATGAGGAGTTGAGCGGCGGCCATCGCGCCGATGATGGCTCCCAGGCGCCAGGGCGATCGTTGCTGTCGCAGGACGGCCTCTTCGAAGGCGATCAGCATCAGCGGGCAGATGAAGACGACCCCAACATGCGGATGCCCGAGCGCTTGGGCCAGCATGTAGGGCGAGAACCCAAAGAGCAGTCCACCCAGGGCAGCTGCCAAGGGTCGCGCCACATGACGCCGGAATGCGAGAAAGGCGCACCACGCGGCAAGCGCCATCGACGCCGTCATCAGCAGGTTGTAGGCGAAGATCGGCCCCAGCGTCAGCGTGATGGGCGCGAGCAGCAGGCCGAGCAACGGCACCGAGGTTTGCCACATCAAGTTGATCCCGTCGGGAAAATCGAGATAGTTGGTGAACAGCGGGTTGAGCCCATGGCTCAGCGCAAACGGCACCCAGCGCAGGTACCAGATGAACACCGGCGGATCGGGCCCGTCGCCGATGACCTGCGAGAAGGGATGCGCCCAGGTGGCGCCAAACAATCCGAGCGCGAGCAGCCCATAGGCCGCCAGCAACATGCCGGGCCTAGTGAGAAGGCTCGACCAGGCACGCGAGTGCAGTGGCTCGGACGCGCGCGGGTCGGGGCGAAGGCGGGGCGCTGGAAGGCTCATAGTTTGCCGGTTTGCGCGTTGGGGAAGGACTTGATTAGGTCGGACGTTTTTCTGCTATAACGCGGGAGTCCGGCTGAACCGCCGGATCCAATATTGGAGGTTTAGATGGGAATCTTCGGGGAAGTCCGGCGCGAGTTCATCGCCCGTCCCGATACGGCGAAGGGCCAGATCCTCTTCAAGTGGCCCGACACCAATATTCGCAAGCTGACCCAGCTCACCGTCGAGCAGGACGAGCTGGCCGTCTTCTTCCGCGACGGCCGCGTGCAGGGCACGATCCAGCCCGGCCGGGTGACCCTCGACTCATCCGAGATCCCATTCCTCGGCATCCTGGTCGACGCGGCCAGCGGCGGCAACCTGTTCCGGACCGAGCTCTATTTCATCTCGACTCGCGAGTTCCCCAACCTACCGTTCGGCGGTGCGGTCGACAACGTCATGGATCCCCAGACCAACCTTGGCGTCGGGCTGCGGGTCTTTGGCGAATACTCGCTGAAAGTGGTCGAGCCCCAGTCGTTGATCGTCAACCTGGTCGGCACGCAGAATCTGTCGACCAATGACGAGATCACCGACTGGATGCGGGAGCAGCTCCTCAAGACCCTGCGGACCGATGTGGTGTCGCACGTCGTCAGCAACGGCTGGCCGCTTCTCGGCATCGCGGCGCACACCGACGAGATCGAGTCGGAGACGATCGCCCAGGTCCAACGCAACATCAACAGTTACGGCTTGCAGATCGTCCGGCTCGGAAATTTCACGATCACCTTGAAGCCCGAGGACGAGGACAAGCTCAAGAACTTCCTCCACGACGTTCAGTACTCGAAGCTGGCGGGTGGCTTCCAGCAATACGCGGCGGGCCAGGCGATGATCGGCGCCGGGCAAGGGCTTGCCCAGGGGCCCGGTCAGGGCGGCGCTGTCAACCCGGCATTCCTCGGGGTCGGCCTCGGCGTCGGCGGGCTGGTGGCCGGTCAGATGGGTCAGACACTGGCGGCCGGCGGCCAGATCCAGGTTCGCTGCCCCAACTGCCACGCGTTGAACGCGGAGAACGCCAAGTTCTGCAACAGCTGCGGCCAGGCCCTCTCACCGGCCCCAGCGCCGGCCGGCGCCACGGTCGCCTGCCCGAAGTGCGGCACGCAGAATTCGGCGACCGCGAAGTTCTGCACCAACTGCGGCCAAACACTCACCGGCGGAGGCACACCGGCACCGGCCCAGTGAGCCCCAGGCGGCGTCTTGGCCTGGCGGCCGGGCTGGCGTTCTCTCTCATCCTGACGAGCCCGCTGCTGGCGTTTGCCCGGGCCGGTGGCGGCCAGAGCTTCGGCGGCGGCGGAGGATTTGGCGGTGGCGGCGGCTCCTTCGGTGGGGGAGGCGGCTTCGGCGGCGGCGGCGGCCTGCTGCTGCCCTTTCTGTTCTTCGGTGGCGGCGGGGGCGGGTTCTTCTTCTTTCTGTTCATCATCTTCGCCCTCTGGCAGGTCTACCGTCGGATGAGCCTTCGCACCCCGATGCAGGCGTCGAACTGGGGTCCGTCCTATGCCCCGATGGCGCAGATGCGCTCGACCTTGACCGAAGACCTCGCGACTCTCCAGGCCAAGGATCCGAACTTCAACCAGCAGATGTTCCTCGACCGGGCGCAGGCGGCCTTCTTCGCCCTGCAGAAAGCCTGGATGGATCGCAACCTCGAACCGGCCCGCGTCTACATGTCGGACGGCATCTACCACCGGTGGAAGACACAGATCGACGCCATGATCGCCGCCCACAAGAAGAACATCCTCGACAACCTCGTCATCGGCGGCGTCCAGATCGTCAAGGTGCAGACCGATCCCAACTTCGATACCATCACGGTCCGCATCGACGCCAGCGCCGCCGACTACGAAGTGGACGACACCACGGCCAACAAGGTCATCTACGGCTCGCGCCAGAACCAGAACTTTACCGAGTACTGGACCTTCATTCGAAGCGGATCGGCCCGAACCAAGGCGGGCGAAGGGGCAGAGGTGACACAGTGCCCCAACTGCGGCGCTCCGCTGTCGATCAACGAGTCCGGGGTCTGCAGCTACTGCAAGGCGACCGTCACCAGCGGACAGTTCGGCTGGGTCCTCGACAACATCACACAAGCATCGGAGTGGCAAGGATGAGCGAGCAGGACGATCCCATCCCTGATGGACGCGCGCCCGATCCGGCGCTGAGTGCCGGAGACCGCACCGGCTGGTCGCAGCCACCCGCACCGCAATCCCCAGGTCCGCCCGGCGCGTTCGTCGACCGTCCTGCCGCGCCACCAGGTACTCCGCTGCCGCCGGGCGCCGGATCACCGCTCCAACCGGGACCGCCGATGTCGGTCGACGCGCCGGTCAACGACTCGATCATCAACCGCTACGCCCTGGTGCTGGGCGTGGTCGTGGTGGTGTTGGTGGTCATCGTGGTCCTGGTGATCCTGTCCGCGATCTTCGGCAAACGATGAGATAAGCGTCGACATATACACAGATATGTAGTATAATCGACCGGTGGCTGCGCCGGACGAGCCAGGTCTGCTGGCGGCGCTGCTCGGGCAGCGCGCCGACCTCTCGGGGGTAAAGGCCCTGTTGGCCGAGGGCGGCATCGTTGAGCGTCAGCCGGGTGATCTGCGGGAAGCGGCGCGTCGGCACGGTTTTCGGCCGGCACAGGTCCGCCGGCTCCTGACGGTCCGCGAGCTGGCCAGACGCTGGCACATTCCGGCCGATAGCGCCGCGCCCGCGATCACGTCACCGAGGGAGGCGCTGCTCCAGT
>Ga0307477_10001115_pt1 | contig 23979 bp, 15 predicted proteins | sample atmos_gasesECM2C_FD_203316 | JGI IMG/M metagenome (GOLD analysis project Ga0307477, IMG submission 203316) | Hardwood forest soil microbial communities from Morgan-Monroe State Forest, Indiana, United States - atmos_gasesECM2C_515 | ecosystem: Environmental > Terrestrial > Soil > Temperate...
GGAAAAGAAAAGAAAGGGTTAACGCGAGAATGCAGAGGACGAAGAGTGGTGCTGATCGTTCGAATGAGCACACTCGCCCCGGTGGAAGCGACCGGGGTGCAAAAAACGCACTAGAACGGCGAGTGGGGCACGTGGAGAGAAACGGTTCGGAGAACCTATGCTCAATCAGACCTGGACAAGGTGGCACTGCGTCTAAATCAACGCCCGCGAAAGACTTTAGGTTTTGAGACTCCTGCGAGTAGACTTCGACAAAGTGTTGCGTCGACCGTCTGAGCCGGCAGCGTTTATCAGGCATTTACAGGGAAACAGGTCTATGAATGCTGGCTGACCTACTTAAACTGGCAAACAACTAGGAGCTAAATTCTATTCGTGGCGCAGTGCCACCATGGGATCGACGCGGGTGGCGCGGCGCGCGGGGATGTAGCAGGCGGCAAGGGCGACTAGCGCCAGCAAGGCCGCGACGCTTGCGAAGGTGAGGGGATCCGTGGAGCTGATGCCGAAGAGGAGGCTGCGCATGAAGCGCGTGAGGGCGAGGCCACTAATGACACCAAGCAGAACTCCAGAGAGAGCGAGTTTCATCCCGTGACCGATGACCAGGCGAAAGATTTGGCTGGGGGCGGCTCCGAGGGCCATGCGGATGCCGATTTCGCGCGTCTGGAGTGAAACCAGATAGGACATGACGCCGTAAACGCCGACGAGAGCGAGAACAAAGCCGAGGCCGCCGAAGATTCCGAGCAAGAGGGTTTGCGAGCGCGGTGCGGCGTTGACGACTGCAATTCGTGTGTCGAGAGTCTCGATGGAAGTGATGGGCTGGTTCTTGTCGATGGCCCAGACGCGGTCTTGGATGGCGGGAACGATGAGCATTGGGTCGGGCTTGGTACGAACAACGAGATAGACCCCGGTGGCGAGGCGGGTCTGATAAAACGGCGCGTAGATTTGCGGCTTGGCATCCGCGGTGGGGAAAGCTTCGCGGACATTTCCGGCAACTCCGATGATTTGACCCCAGACGGGATGACCCGATTCCTTGCTCGTGGAAAACCGTTTGCCAACTACATCGATGGTGCCGAAGTAATTGCGCGCGAGGGTTTCATCCACGATGAAGACAAGCGAATTCCCTTTTGCGTCGGCGTTGGTGAAGTCGCGGCCAGCAAGAAGGGGGATACCGAGGGTCTGGAAGAAATCCGGGGCGACGCTGTTTCCGAGGGAGGGTAGTTCGTCCAGGTTTGGATCATTCGCGGAGGCTTCGGTCCAGAAAGTTGTTTCAGCGACTTCGTCGGAAAGAGGAAAGACGAGCCCGGCGGAGACGGACTCGACTCCGGAAATGGCGCGGGAGCCATCGAGGACTTGCTGGACAAAAACAATCGCCTGATCCGGTGTTGCAAAACGAAACTTCGGGAAGTCGATTTTGAGGGTGACGAGGTGATCGGGGCGGAAGCCGAGATTGAGTTGGAGCAAGTGCCCGAAACTTCGAAGGGCGAGCATGGTGCCAATCAGCAGGATCGCGGCGAGGGCCAGTTCGCCGACGACGAGCAACTGGCGCAGGAAATTGTGGCCCGTGCTGGAAGCGCTGACGCCGGAGCCGCCGCTACTCTCTTTGATGGCCGTGGCCAAGTTCTGGCGGGTACTGAGCAGCGCAGGGGCGAGGCCGGAAAGGAGGGCGGCGAGAAGCGAAACGCCGAGGGTGAACCAAGCCAGTTCACTGTTGACGTGAAGATCATGGACGCGGTGGATGTCCGGCGGAAGGACGGCGCGCAGGCCGCGGATGGCCCAGTTGGTGAGCAAAAATGCGCAGGCGCCGCCTGCAAGAGCCACCAGCAAGGATTCCTCGGCGAGTTGGAGAAGGAGAGCGCTTCGGGTGGCGCCAATCGCGGAGCGGATCGCGAATTCACGGTGGCGGGCCCAGCCGCGTGAGAGAAAAAGATTGCTGACGTTAGCGCAGGCAATCAAAAGCACGAAACCGACGGCGCAGAAAAGAATGGTCAGGGGAGCCTGCGAGTCGCTGACCAAAGATTGTTTCAGGGAAGTGGCGTGCACGGACCAGCCCTTGTGCACATCGCGATAGGCAGAGGTGAGGCGGGCGGTGATCGTGTCCAGTTCGCTTTGGGCATGTGCGAGGCTGATGCCGGGTTTGAGCCGAGCGATGACGGAGCAGGTGAAAACATCGCGAGAAGTGAGCTGCTCCTCCGTGGGAATGAAGGGGACCCATACTTCGGACTCGGAGGCGAAACCCAAAGGCGGTTGAGGAGACATCACGCCGATGATGGTGTGAGGCTGCCCGTCCAGCATGATGGTTTTTCCTACTACTCCCAGATCGTCTCCGAATCTTTCGTGCCAAAAGGGATAGCCGAGTACGACCGACCGGCTGCCGGGTTGTATGTCGGACGCGGCAAAGGTTCTGCCGATTAGCGGCCGCATGCCAAGAATGGAGAAAAGATCTTCGGAAACTTCGATGCTCTCGATTCGCTCGGGTTTACCCTGACCGGAGAATTCTTTCGAGGACTCCTGGTACGTTGCGAGAGAGGAGAAAGCGGAGGCACTGGATCGAATGTCGGCGAGGTCCGGTAGGGACAACCCAAGGTAAGGGATGTCGAAAGAAGTGCTGCGCACGGAAATGTCTACAAGTTCGGAGGGATGTGGAAAGGGCAAGGGGCGGAGCAGGACGGCGTTGACGACGCTGAAGATAGCCGTGTTGGCGCCGATGCCGAGGGCCAGCGTAAGGACTGCGACGGCGGTGAATCCGGGACTCTTGCGCAGCATGCGGAGCCCATAGCGAACGTCTCGTAGCAGAGTCTCGGCAAAGTTCACGCTGCTTGCCTCCTAGGCTCCTTGATTCTAACCCCACCTGATTACATCCACATGCCCGATAAGTCGGGTGGATTCTATAGGTCGATGCAACACCAGCTAATATAAATCTTCTCTTCAGAGGTGGTGTGTATGACCGATGGGAAACGAGCGTGGCTTTCTGCGGCGCAGAGGGCCGAGGTATGGAGCCATTGGAAGGCGGGGCAGTCGTTGCATGAGATCGGGCGCGCCTTTGGCAAGCCACATACGTCCATTCATTGTGTATGGATTCCTTGGACGATTATCCGTCGGCGAGTCGATTCAAGGCGTCTGCTTGTAAGAGGACTTGTCTCCATTCATCAAAAAACTCGCCACCCAATGACTTGTAGAATTTAATTGCCGACTCATTCCAATCCAGCACTTCCCAACGTATGCCATAGGAGCCTTCCTGCCGTGCAATACGAGCAACCTGACGCAGAAGCGCTCTTCCTATCCCTCGACCGCGAAATGCTTCCCGTACGAAGAGGTCCTCCAGGAAGATACCGGAGCCTTTCAAGCTTGAATAAATGCCAAAGAAGAGCGCGTAGCCAATCGCTTCTCCGTCCCATTCCGCAATCAGGCTGCGGAACTTCGGTTGAGATCCAAAGCCGTCCCTGATCAGCGTCTCTTCCTTAATGACCACCGCATCGGGTTGGCGCTCGTACTCCGCAAATTCGCGGAAGAATCTCAAAAGCAACGGCACATCGCTGACAGCGGCAGCACGAATTATGAGCATTAGGGATTTCTCCATCACGCAAAAACGTAGTTTAGTCACAATCGAGCCGATCGCAAACTGCCAGCACGCTGGCGAGCACTTGTCCGGTAATCCGACTTACCTGGAGTTTCCGCAAAGCGTCTCCCCGATCCCGCGCTATAATCGGATCACTCGACATTCTTGTCGACATCGGCGTTCCTGCCGAGAAGGAGGTGATCCAGTGAGGTACGGTTTACGTTGAAGTAGTAGAGGAGGCGCTTGTGAGGTTACCGGGCGCCTCTCTCCTTTTGTACCGCCTGTCCGAATTCCCCGTGATTTGACGAATTTATTCAGCGTCTTATCCCTAGCTAATTCCTGATAAACGCGGTGGTCTCAATGGGTCGACGCAACACTTAGCTCGAACCTACCTTGCATTGAAAACAGAAGCTAAAATCGCTCGCTAGGTTAGAGCAGGCGGAACGCTACCCTGGCAAGGTTTTGACCGAGTGCACTCAAACAGATCGGTTCTCCAGGAGAAGTATTGTCGGATCAACGGATTAGATGGTGTTGCGTCGACCGTCTGAGCCGGCAGCGCTTACCGGACAAGTGGAATCGACCCAAAACCACTTGTCCGGCAACCCGACTATACGTCCAAGTGACGGCCGGCGTCTGAGGGTAAGCCTCAAGACACTGGCATAGTTTCCGAATATGCGAACACCGCTGCGCTACTCTTCGAGCAAAATAGTGTCGCCGGTCCGCACCTCACCGGGCGCGAGGACCGTCGCGTAAATTCCTGCGCACTTCCCGTGCTTCTGAACGACGCATTTCAGAATTTCTGGGCTTGACTCGCCGGTGGCCGGGTCGAGAGAGATCATCACGCAGCGCTGATCAGCTTCTGTGATTGCGATTCTCGCTGTGTTCCCAATGCGAAGAGTTCGGCCGACCCATTTCAATTCGTCGAAAGCCTCGGCTTCCGTCAAATCGACAAGGAGATTAGGACGAAACCGCCACGAATCTTCCTTCGTTCCACTTTCTTGCGCGATACGCGCGACCGTCTGCTGGCTGATCAGAGAAACTGGCGCGACATCGTAGCAGCCACGGTAGTCGCGCAGCAGAAAGAGCGACCTTCCCGATCGCGCCTCGAGCACCTTGCTGAATTCGTCGCTCCCGACGGCCCAATTCTCGCCGCGGGGCGTCGCCACCGTCACGAACGCCTCTGGCGAACCCGCCTTTTCGACCGACGTTCGGTAATAGAGTAGTTCCGGCAGCTCGCGCGCGGTGAGCCACGGAAATGAGCTGTGCGAAGCCGCTTGAACGAACGCGTAGCGCCGGTCCTCGTCGAATCCCTGAAGTGTCAGGGCAGCGGAAAGCAGCGCCTCACCCTGCATGGATTTAACGGGATACCGCGCAAGTTGGCGAATCACACCTACAGATTGCATGTAATTTCTCCTAGATCCTCCCGGAAGAGTTCAGTGCATGTCCGTTGCAAAAAAATGAGTGAGCCTCAGTTCTATCCCGTAACAACGTCCGCGCGTATATTATTACCAAGAATAGCTGCCTTGATCGCAAGAGTTGTCACCGACTAATCGCCTAGCGCCTGATAAACGCTGCCGGCTCAGACGGTCGACGCAACACCATCTAATCCGTTGATCCGACAATACTTCTCCTGGAGAACCGATCTGTTTGGCTGTACTCAGTCAAAACCTAGACAGGGTAGCGTTCCGGCTGATCTAACCTAGCGAGCGATTTTATCTTTTGTTTTCAAGGCAAGGTGGGTTCGAGCTGAGCGTTGCGTCGACCCATTGAGATCACCGCGCTTACCGGAGAAGTGAAATCTGCACGGTCTGGCGGCCGATAGTGATTGGAAATCCACTGACCTCATCGTCCCAGGGCACAGCGGCGAGACCTTGACGCGGGTTCGGCCCGGGAGCCGGCGTTGCGTGTTCAATTTCCCGGATTTGTCGCCGGCTGCGCCGACTCGATCGTTATGTTCTTGAGGGCATGGGCGACAGCATCCTCGGCGACGACCTCATTCCTGCCGTGGTCGGTGATGGCGTCGTAGAGCAGCTGCGTCGGTCCAGGATTTAATTCCTTATTGTATTCATCGGTGATATCAGTGGCAGTTTGTTGGAGCATCTTGCTGGACTCGGCACCCAGATCCGTGCCGGTGATCTCGACTTGTTTGCCCATGTACGCCGCAGCGATTCGTTCGGCGAGTTTGTCGGCGGTCTGGTAGTAATACTCCGAGATTTGGCGATGGCCTCCCTCATGTTCGATCACATGTTGGGATACCCCGGTTGGCACCCAGATGTTGATGTTGAGGCGCAGCGTCACCTTGATCTGCCCGATGGTGACGGTCGCGTGTGTGGCATCCGTTCGTAGAGACTCTCCGCGGACACTGGCGGTGGACTGGAAATCGGAATCGCACCCCGCGATTTCCCCCGGGGCCAGAGGTGGCATGTCGGTCGGTGGAGTGGCCGGGTCAAACGTGCGGTTCGCGAAAGTAACCGGCTGCTTGACGATTGTCGGCAGGGGAGCTTCCCTAAGCTGCTGTCGCGGGGAGAAGCCCCGCCAAATGAGCCAGCCAAAGATAAGCATTCCCAGCAACACGCAAATCACAATTAGGCCGCGCAAGAGCAATACCGCCTCCGCATTCTATTTTCCGAATAAGACAGCATCTGATCCATGAGTTTGTGGGTGGCGAATGATGCGAGAGGTACTCTCATCGAGCCGCCGAGCCAACTCCTGATAAACGCGCAAACCGGAGAAGTCGAATCGCTGGCATCGGCGCATTTTCGCTAATGCTGGTATCTGCCGATCAGCTCGCTGTGGCCCAAGAGCACGTCTCCTTTCCGACTGAGGATGGAGGCGTCGCCTACGCCGAAATTTACGGACAGGGCGAACGCGTCGTCGTGCTGGCCCACGGGGGGCCGCTTCAACAAGGGGAGCTGGGAAAAGCAGGCACAGGAGTGCTGTCGGATTTCTTGAGTGTGCGGAACACTCTCCCAATCGATTCACTCTAATCGTGGTCAAACGGTGGCGTGATGCCGGTGTAATCTCCGATGCGTTTGGCGTCGTAGGGAGAGTTGAGTCCCCCGTCTTCAACGCTCTTGGTGTTATAGCCGAGCGAGTTGAGCTTGCCGAAGGTGCGCACGATTTCGAGATCTGGGCTGACCTCGATGACCCGGTGGTTGTACTGATCGCTAATCAGTGTGTTGCCATTGCGCAAGCGGATGGCACGTGTCGGAAGGGGGCCCGTACTTCGTTGCGTGCTGTTCGGGTCGGTGTTGGTGAAGTATTGAAAGAACACGTCGCCGGCTTCGTCGGTTTCGACGATGCGGTTGTTGTTGGAGTCCGTGATGAGAGTATGGCTGTTCGGTAGGCGGCTGGCAAAAGCCACACCGCTGAAGAGCATTCCTCCGGCAATCGTGTAGGTGTGGACGATGGTGCTTGGCGTGGTGTGCGTGACCTCAAGCGCCTGATTGTTGTTCTCGTCGCAGATGAGGATGTGACCATTCCTCAAAAGCTCGGCGCAGTTGGGGTTGTTCAGGCCATCGTATTCCCAGACCATTCGCTTGTCGGAAACACGCACTTCGATGATGCGGCTGTTGCCTTGGTCGGTGATGAGCACATGTCCATGCGGAAGCCTGGCACCTTCCGCGTCGCGCTCCTCGTCACCGTCGCGCTCGTCTTCACGGGGAAGCCAGGTAGTTTGTACCGGAGTATTGAGCTGACCAGGGCCGTTGCCGCCGGGGCCGAACTGTCCGTATTGCCAAACGATGTGACCCGCGCGGTTGACCAACAGCACGCGGTTATCCGGACAGCCCGCCGGATTGGTGCAGTCGGGCGCTTCGGGCTGACCGCCGGGCGTCCCGGTCCCGGCCATCAACGTCAACTTGCCGACGCGCTGCGCGTCATTGGTGCCGATGATGGAGTCCTCCGAGAAGTCCGCGGGACCTTTACCAAATTGCCAGACGATCTTGCCGCTGCGGTCGACTTCGATCACACGGTTGTTGAACTGATCTGCGATGAGGTAGTTGCCGCGCTCGTTGAACTCACTGTCGCCGTCGGCGAGGACACTACCCGCAATGGCGGCGAGTGAGGCCGTGGAAATCAGCAAGCCAAAAACAATAGTGCGTCCACTCATGGCTTATCCTCCTCTTGGTGCATGGCACTGGATGGAAGTAAGTAACGACTCCTGGGGACAATCTTGCGGACGAATCTATCCGTTTGGGCTCCTGCGGGTCAAGTCAAGTTTTTGTCACAAAGTTGTCTCCTCCGGGTGACAAAGGTCAATCTTCGCGGCATAGGCGTTACTTTTTAGTTCCTCCATCTATAGCCTGGTGTAAAACACCTTGGCAGAGGAATAGAATTATGATGGTGATCCGTGCAGGAGGACATGCTGCACGTTTCGTCCGGAAAAGTGGTGCTATCAATCCACGCAGCCCGCAGGAGCAAAGCAACAGCGGGTAAGCCGAAGGATGATGATCGGGCACAAGGAAGCACAATGCGTATTCTACTTTCCCTTCGTCCGCTATTGTTCGCACTCGTAATGCTGGCTATGTCGGCGGCATCGTTCGCGCAAGTCGGCGTATTGATTACATTTGGCCCGCCTGCGCTACCCGTCTACGAGCAGCCGGTTTGCCCCGGCGAAGGTTATCTCTGGACACCGGGGTACTGGGCTTATGCGGATGATGATTACTACTGGGTGCCTGGCACGTGGGTGATGGCGCCGGAAGTCGGTCTGCTTTGGACCCCAGGCTACTGGGGTTGGGGTGGCAACAGCTTTATTTTCTATGACGGCTATTGGGGTCCGCATGTAGGTTTCTATGGCGGGATCAGCTATGGCTACGGTTACTTCGGCCGCGGTTATGAAGGCGGACGATGGGACGGCGGACGGTTTTATTACAACCGTTCGGTGACCAACGTCAACGTTACGAATGTCCACAACGTTTACAACACAACGGTGATCAACAACAACACCACGGTTAACCGCGTGAGCTACAACGGCGGGGACGGCGGGATAAACGCGCGTCCGGGGCGCGAAGAAGAGGCCGCCGCACATGAGAGGCATATCCAGCCTGTAGCCAAGCAAACTCAACATATGCATGCTGCCCGTGCTAACCCCGAGCTGCGCGCTTCCGTGAACCATGGTAAGCCTTTAGTCGCCGCTACTCCCAGGCCTGGAGCATTTAAGGACCACGGCGCAGTGGCAGCACGGGAGGCAGGAGGGCGCTACGAGCCGCCCGCCAATCGCAAAGCGAATGCCGATCGGCCGCCGAATGCGGGCCGTCCAACGCATGCCAGCGAACTCTCCCCTCACGAGCGGTTCACGCCTCCGAACACGGGCAACCCCAAGCTCGATCAGAAATACCGGCAGCAGCAGGACAAGCTCTACGCCAAACAGGGGCAAGAACATCAGAAACTCCAGCAAAAACAGGAACAAGAACATCAGCGTCTGGTTCAACAAAATGCAAATGACGCCAGGAGACAACAAACAGAGCAGCACCACCAGCAACAGACGCAGCAATTGGAGCAAAGACACACCCAGCAGCAGCAGAAGTTGCAGAACCACCAGCAGCCGCCACAACAGAACCAGCCCAAGCCTCCGAAAGGAAAGCCTTAATCGCCCTTTGGAAGTGCGGCGGCGCGGGGTACCTAACCGGCTGACGGCTCGCCCACGAGAGTCGCCAACGCCGCTATGGCTGCCCTGCGCACGCTTTTCTAAAAACTGATTCTTCCAACGGATGAAGGCTGATTGTTGAAGTTAGCGACCCCGAAGTTTCTATGGCAAAACCGGGGCAGTTTGAACCGGCAGTTTTGCAGTTTCCCATCCTACGATGCCGCCGGCAATTTCACGAGCGAGATCAAATCCGCCGCGCTGTAACAAGCTCACGGCGATGGACGACCCGTAGCCGCCCGCGCAATAAACCAGCAAGGGACGCTCTTTCGGCAGCTTTTCCTGATTTTCCGTCAGGTGATTGAGCGGCATGCCCAAACTTCCGGCGATATACTGCTGATCGCGCTCGCGCGGCATACGAATATCGACGGCCAGCGGCGGCAGAGGCGATGACAAAAGCTAGGCGGCGAACGCAATGTGTTGGTCGGTGTCACGTTGCGGGTCGACGACGGCGGCCGTGCCCGTCTGCTCATCTCCAATAATGTAGGAAGCGTGCGCTAGACACGGCAGATAGAACTGCTTAAAGATCAATCCGCACTTCCGCTCGCAGCCTTATCCTTCGGCTGCGGAATGATCCGGATGTAAGGCCGGGGTGCCTTCCACCCACCAGGGTACTTTTTCCTGGCCTCGTCATCCGAGACGCTGCCGCTGATGATCACGTCCTCGCCGGGCTTCCAGTTCACGGGCGTGGAGACCTGGTGCTTGGCGGTAAGCTGCATCGAATCGACGACTCGGAGCACTTCGTCGAAGTTGCGGCCGGTGCTCATCGGGTAGCTGAGCATCAGCTTGATCTTCTTGTCGGGACCGACCACAAACACCGTACGCACGGTGGCGTTCGTGGCCGCGGTGCGGCCTTCGGAAGAGTCCCCGGCGTCTGCCGGCAACATGTCATAAAGCTTGGCCACCTTGAGTTCCGGGTCGCCGATCATCGGGTATTTCACTTTGTGTCCCTGCGTCTCTTCGATGTCTACGGCCCACTTACTGTGACTGCTTACCGGGTCCACGCTCAACCCGATGATCTTGCAATTGCGCTTCTCGAATTCCGGCTGCAGCCCGGCCATATAACCCAGTTCCGTGGTGCACACCGGGGTAAAGTCCTTGGGGTGGGAAAACAAGATGGCCCAGCCGTTGCCGATCCATTCGTGGAAGTTGATCGTGCCCTGCGAAGTTTCGGCGGTGAAATTGGGAGCTTCGTCGTTTATGCGCAACATGAACTGTCCTCCTGAGGCGTAACTATTATACATAGATCGACCGCAGCGGATTTACCGGAGACATGATCTGCCTTGTCACCTTGGGATTCCTCCCGTATCACGGGCACTCGGAAACAATCCACATGCTTGATAAACGCGCAAATCGGGTATGTGAAATTTCTGTCAAAAGCATTTGTCCCGTAACCCGACTTACCGGGCACCAGGCGCGTGAACGTTCCGTAGATACAATCCTGGGTCATTGAACGGCGTCTTGAATCCTTGCTTAGGTGCGATTTCTTGCCGGATCGCAGTGCGATGCACCCATGAATCAACCGCTCCCAAGGAGGCAGATGCCTTGGCCGGTAGTGCGCGGGTCGCGCGATTTGGGCTCAGCTCGACCTGCCCGTACGGTCAGTTTCTGAAGTAAGCATGACTATCCCTTTTCGTGGTTGCTTCGGTTTGCAGCAAGCGCCTAGAGTGAATGCAAGTTGGTCCCTCCCACCCGGGGCTGATTCCATTCATAACGATCGGATAAGGGAGGAATTATGTGGACCAAACAACAGTTGGAAGAAGTACCCGGCGTTTCACCCGCCCCGAAAACAGAACCTGCCGTTACGCCCTTTAGCGTGCCGTCAGCGGTGCGGCCGAGCAGCTCCACTGCCCGGAGTTCCGCGCGCCTGGGTTCCAGTTTGCAAATCAAAGGCCAGATCACGGGCACGGAAGACTTGCAGATCGATGGGATAGTCGAGGGATCCATCTCGCTGCGGGGGCATGAGCTGACGGTCGGCTCGACCGCGCAGCTGAAATCGGAAATTAACGCGCGCGAAGTGGTGGTCTACGGCAAGGTTATTGGGAATCTCCACGCACGCGACCGCGTGGACGTGAGGAAAGATGGCTCGGTCGTCGGAGACATTTCGACGGCGCGGATCACCATCGAGGACGGCGCGCAGTTCAAGGGCCGCATCGAGATTGATCCGAGCAAGGCGCCCGCCGCGGCGGATTGAGCGAAGACAGCGCGGCTGACGCGCAGGATTGGGCCTGGTACGCTCCAACCGCAATGAATTGTCGTGTATATTGCCGAGAACGAAAGGGGGCGAAACCATGCATGCCGATCGAGTGGAAGTCTCCTGGGATGCCGGCAAGTCGCAATGGCTGGTTCGCATCCAGACGGGCGAAGAGGTGATTCGCCGCCACAGTAATTTGGCGAAGAATGCCGACGAACAGACGCTGCGCTCCGCGGCGCAGAAGACATTGGCGGATGAAGGTTACGAAGCGGATGCTCCGCAGGTAAGCATCCAGCGCTAAGCAGCCCACGGCTGGGCATCTGGCAGGTAAGCATCCAGCGGCAAGCACCACGCGGTAAGCACGCCGCTCTCGCTGAAAGTTTTTCTGTTCCTGCAACATTGCTGTGTTTTGAATCGAGGCGAGACGCCAGTCCTGCTTCGCCGCTGTCCGCGCACCCGCGTACATTCCTGAAAAACAAGTCGCTTAAAATTCAGTTTATGCCGCGGGATGAAAGTGCCGCGGTCCTCGAAGAATTACAGAACTGAGCTCTCTTTGACTTGAATCCAGCGCTGTTCCTACTATACTCACCACAAATAGGTACGCTGTTCATGATTGGGCAAACTGTCTCCCACTACCGCATTCTGGAAAGGCTCGGCGGCGGGGGGATGGGTGTCGTCTACAAGGCTGAGGATTCGCGGCTGCAGCGTTTTGTGGCCCTCAAGTTCCTGCCGGAAGAGGTCTCGCACGACCCGCAAGCGCTCGAACGGTTCAAACGTGAAGCGCGGGCTGCCTCAGCGCTGAATCACCCGAACATCTGCACGATTTACGACATTGGCGAAGAAAACGGCAAGGCGTTCATCGCCATGGAGTACCTGGATGGCGCGACTCTGAAACACATCATCACTGGCCAAGCGATCGAATTAGACCGTCTCCTCAATATCTCCATCCAAGTGGCCGATGCGCTGGACGCGGCGCATTCCGAGAAGATCATCCACCGAGACATCAAACCAGCGAACATTTTCGTTACGAAGCGGGGTCACGCGAAGATTCTGGACTTTGGACTGGCGAAGGTCGGGTCAACAAAGGTGACCGGGAGTGCCGCGGACAAGATGGCCACGCTGGGAACGGATTCCAATCAGTTGACCAGCCCCGGGACAGCGTTGGGTACGGTCGCATACATGTCACCGGAGCAAGCGTTGGGCAAGGAGTTGGATGCGCGGACGGATCTATTTTCGTTTGGGGTTGTGTTGTACGAGATGGCTACGGGGAGGCTGCCGTTTAAGGGAGACACGTCGGCGGCGATATTCGACGGCATCCTGCACAAGGCGCCCGTAGGACTGGTTCGTCTGAACAGTGAAGTTCCCGCAGAACTTGAACACATCGTGAACCGGGCGCTCGAGAAGGATCGCGAGCTGCGGTATCAGCATGCCTCGGAGATGCGAGCGGAGCTGCAACGGTTGAAGCGCGACACCGATTCCGGGCGGTCCGCGGTAATCACGGCAGCAGCGGAGGATGCCGAGCCAGAAGCAAGCCCTTTAGCAACGACGAAGCCGTCTAGCGGGAGACTGAAAGCTGTTGCGTCTGCGAGCCAGTCGGCAATGACCGCGAAGCCAGGGAAACTGTCCTGGAAATTAATGGTTCCCGCAGCGGTTCTTCTCGTCGCTCTCTTTGCCGGCGGTTTGTACTGGCGTGGACATCAAACCCACGCGCTCACGGAAAAAGACACCATTCTCCTTGCAGACTTCATCAACACGACCGGCGATCCAGTATTCGACGGCACTCTCAAGCAAGCGCTCGCAGTGCAACTCCAGCAGTCGCCCTTTCTCTACATCTTCCCCGACAAACGGGTTCGCGAGACCCTGCAGCTCATGGGGCGCTCCGCTGACGAGCACGTCACCGGAGCGGTGGCTCGTGAACTCTGCGAAAGGGAAAACATCAAAGCAGAGCTGAACGGCTCCATCTCGGCGCTTGGAACACAGTATGTAATCTCGCTGGAAGCTTTGAACTGTCGCACGGGCGACTCGCTGGCGCGCGATCAGGTGACGGCTGACAGCAAAGAGAAAATCTTGCCCGCCCTTGGCGAAGCCGCCACTCGCTTGCGCAGGGAGCTCGGTGAGTCCCTAGCCTCGATTCAGAAGTTTGACAAGCCTATCCAGGAAGTTACCACCTCCTCGCTCGAAGCGTTAAAGGCCTACTCCCAGGCCTTCACAGTGGACGAGGCGGGACAGGATCTCCAGGCCATTCGCCTCTACGAACGCGCGATCGAGCTGGACCCCAATTTCGCACGAGCCTACGGCAGCGTGGCCGCTATCTATGCAAACGAATTAGAGGAAAAGCGTAGCATCGAATACATGAAAAATGCTTATGCCCTGCGTGAACGCGTGAGCGACCGGGAAAGGTTTGGCCTCGATGCGAATTATCATTGGATGGTTACAGGAGACTTGGACAAGGAAATGGAAGTGGAGGACTTGTACAGGCAGGCCTACCCTCGCGAAGAGGGCCCCGTCAACGATCTTGCAGTCAACTACTGTATTTTTCTCGGCCAATTCGAGAAAGGCATTCAACTGGGAAACGAGGCAGTGCGGATCGACCCTCATTCCAAGGGCGGTTATCCTTCGGTAGCCTTGGGGTATCTAGGCCTCAACCATCCGGATGAGGCTAGGGCTTTCTTGGAAAGTGCCCTCCCGAACGATCCTGATCGCCTTTCCATTCTCTGGAGCCTTTATGACGTCTATTCAGCGCTTGGAGATGAAGCTGGCGCTCAGCGACACCTTCAATGGGCTTCTGGCAAATTAGAGGGGGCGCGGCTCCTCGGGGGCGATGCCGCCGCAAGAGCTGCCTATCTAGGCAAGATGCGTAGAGCCCGGGAACTTTCGGCCCAGGCACTGCAAATTTTCAAGAACAACAATTTTAGGGATAGCGAGGCCAGTGTGACTGCCTTTCTGGCCCTTACAGAAGCGGAGGTGGGCAACTTTGCGGCGGCGCGCCAGCAAGCTTCCGCCAGCATGGCTAACTCCCGCACGCGGGTCAATCTGCCCGTAGTGGGCGCAGCCCTAGCCCTTGCGGGCGACTCCAGCGGAGCGCTCGGCCTCATTGATGATCTCAAGCGCCGCTATCCCGAGGATTTCCAGGTGAATGGAGTGTTTGGTCCATCGGCTGAGGCACTTTTGCAATCCAGCCATGGAAATACCTCAGCGGCCATCCAAGCCTTACAACCAGCGAGTCGCTACGAAATAGGGCCCGCCTGGGGGTTCCTCCCTATTTACGTGCGTGGCCTGATCTATCTTCGCGGCAAGCAAGGAAAAGAGGCAGCCGTCGAGTTCCAGCGGATTCTCGACCATCGTGCTCTGGGAGCCATTTATCCCCTCTATGCGCTCTCTCACGTTGGGTTGGCACGCGCTTCGTCGCTGACCGGCGATATGGCAAAGGCTCGCGCTGCCTATCAGGATTTCCTTGCGCTGTGGAAAGACGCGGACCTGGATATTCCGATCCTGAAAGAAGCGAAGGCCGAGTACGCCAAGCTGAAGTAAGTTCGCGGCGGATACAGTTAAATCAGCAATTCAAATTCTGAAGATAGCGCTAGACGCAGGCGCCGCAGTGTTCGAATAGCTGCAAATTGCAATGACATTGACAGAGCGGAACTGTCATTGACTTGAATCCGGCGCCGTTCCTACTATACTCACCACAAATAGGTGCGCCGTTCATGATTGGGCAGACCATCTCCCACTACCGCGTCATCGAGAAGCTCGGCGGCGGCGGCATGGGCGTCGTCTACAAAGCCCAGGACACGCGATTAGACCGCTTTGTGGCGCTCAAGTTTCTGCCGGACGAAGTAGCGAAAGACCCGCAAGCCTTGAGCCGTTTCCGGCGCGAAGCGAAGGCCGCTTCGGCGCTGAATCATGCCAACATCTGCACGATTCACGACATAGGCGAGCAGGATGGACAAGCCTACATCGTAATGGAATTTCTGGACGGCATGACGCTGAAGCACGCCATCATGGGCCGGCCGATGGACCTCGATGCCGCGCTTGCGCTCTCCATCGAAGTCGCGGATGCCCTAGATGCAGCTCATGCCGAGGGAATCATCCACCGGGACATCAAGCCCGCAAATATTTTTGTGACGCGGCGGGGACACGCGAAAATCCTCGATTTTGGTTTGGCCAAGGTTTCGGTTGATCGGGCGGCAGCGCAACCGGATTTCGCTTCATTGCAGGCCACGGTTCAGATGAGTCACGAGCACCTCACCAGTCCGGGAACGGCGCTGGGTACAGTGGCTTATATGTCACCGGAACAATCCCTGGGTAAAGAATTGGATGCACGCAGCGATCTGTTCTCGTTTGGCACCGTGCTGTACGAGATGGTGACGGGCAAGCTGCCCTTCCGGGGAGAAACCTCGGCGGCTATATTCGATTCGATCCTGCACAAAGCGCCCGTCGCCCCCGTGAGGCTCAATCCGGACCTGCCGCAGCGGCTGGAAGAAGTCGTCAACAAGGCGCTGGAGAAGGACCGCAACCTACGCTACCAGCACGCCGCGGACATGCGCGCGGACTTGCAGCGGCTGAAGCGCGATACCGACTCCGGGCGTTCCGCGCAGCATAGTCTGCCGGAAGAAACTGTTGTCCCGTCGTTGGGTGCCCCTTCGACAGCGCAAGCGCAGGTTTCTGCGAGTCAAACCGCTGCACCTTCCGCCGTGTCATCCACGCAGTTGAAAAGGCCCATAACGCGCGACTGGAAACTCTTAATTCCGTCGGCGGTGGTTTTGGTGGCCGTTGTCACTGCGGCTCTTTATTGGCGCTCCACCAAGGCGCACGCATTGACCGAAAAGGATTCCATTCTGCTCACCGATTTCGTCAACACGACGGGTGATTCCGTCTTTGACGGGACGCTTAAGCAAGCTTTGGCGGTGCAACTGGAGCAGTCGCCTTACCTGAACCTGGTTCCCGAGTCGCGGATTCAAGAAGCGCTGCGTTATATGGGGCGTCCAAGTAGCGAACATATCACCAGCGACGTGGCCAAGGAGATTTGCCTCCGAGAGGGTGTGAAGGCCATGCTCACGGGTTCGATAGCCAGCCTGGGCAGCCACTATGTGATCACCGTCGGAGCGGTCAACGCACAGACGGGCGATTCACTCGCGCGCGAACAGGTCGAGGCGGATGACAAAGAGCAGGTGCTCAAATCGCTGGACAAAGCCGCTTCCAGCCTGCGCCAGAAGCTCGGCGAATCGCTTGCTTCCGTTCGACAGTTTGCTACTCCGCTGGAGCAGGCAACCACGTCGTCACTCGACGCGCTAAAAGAATATAGTGCTGGAGAAAGCGAGCACCTGAAGCAGCATGACGCTGCGGCCATTCCACATCTGAAACGCGCAACCGAACTGGACCCGAATTTCGCCATGGCGTACGCGACCCTCGGCGTAGCCTACGGGAACCAGATCGAGGGTAAGCAGGCCGAAGAGAACATAAAGAAGGCGTTCGCCCTGAAGGAGCGCGCCAGCGAGCGCGAAAGATTCTATATTTCGGCGCACTATTACGACGAAGTGAGCGGAGAAGTCGAGAAGACCATCGCTACCTACGAACAATGGCGGCAGACCTATTCGCGCGACTCAATTCCCTGGGATAATTCAGCTCTTGCGTACCGCTCCGCCGGCCAGTATGAGAAGGCCCTGGCGGCTGCCAGTGAGGCCATGCGCGTGGATCCCAAAGATACTTACGCCTACGCCAATCTGGCGCGGTCATATCTGTCCGTGAATCGCTTGGACGAGGCGCGCGCCGTTGCCGAACAAGCCGCAGCGCAGAAACTGGATTCCCGTGGCACCCACCACATACTATTCAGCCTCGCTTTCCTGCGAGGCGACCAGGCCAGCATGGAGCGCGAGGTGTCAGTTGCGAAAGGAACCTCGAATGAACCAATCCTGCTTGGGGCCAAGGCGGAGGCCGAGGTCGCCCAGGGTAGACTGAAGCTCGCGCGCGAAACCGACCATCAAGCGCAGTCGTCTGCGAACGGGAATGGCATGAAAGAATATGCGGCCACCCTGAAGGCCGCAGCGGCGATGCGGAGTGCCAACTACGGTGACTGTGTAACCGCTCGTGCTGAAGCGTCCGCATCGCTCGCCGAAGTGCCGGACGGATGGAACCGCGACCCCACCGCCCTCGCCCTGGCGCAATGTGGGGATATCACCATGGCGGAGAACCTCACAGCGGCACTGGATAAGGAGCATCCCGAAGACACACTCCTTCACGCGATCAGCGTACCGATCGTTCGGGCGTTCGCCGAACTGCAGCGGGGAAACGCGGCGGCGGCTGTCGCTGGCTTGGAGGCCGGCCGACCCTACGAGTTGGGTGCCGGGCCGGGGGGCTACCCCGCCTATCGGCTTGTGCACGTACGTGGGCTCGTGTACTTGAGGATGAAAGATGGAGAAAAGGCCGCTGCGGAGTTCCAGAAGATTCTAGATCACCGCGGTCTCGTTCCCACGAGCGAGCTCATACCGCTTTCACAGCTGAATATCGGGCGTGCCTACGCCCTTCAGGGAGATGTCGGGAAAGCGCGCACAGCCTACCAAGATTTTCTTGCGCTTTGGAAAGACGCCGACCCCGACATCCCCATCCTGAAAGAAGCCGAGGCGGAGTACGCCAAACTGAAGTAGTGGCGCGGACACACCGCAAAGCCTCACCAGTCCCGACCAGGTCGGGACTGGTTCCGGAGTGAGCTACAGCATTTGAAGCAAGCGGTTAAGAAGTCTGGTTAATTTAGTTCCGTGAAGACAACTTTGCCGGCGACGCTGCCCTCTTGAGCGCCGCCGTGTTCTTCGCCGAAGAAAATCTGACGACTTGCGAGATGAATGGGGAAGTTCGATAATCGCACAAAGCGATGAGCTCTCAGAATGGGGATTCCCGCCATGTCTGACCACAACGGATTTTCCAAATTCGATGAATGGTTGCTTCGAAAGATTTATCGCTCGGCGGGCCATCCACCCATCCGGTTCACACTCGGAAACCAATTAGAAGTGCCGTCACCGACTGCCCCACTTGTGGCTAGTATCCGTATTCGGGATCGCAGAACACTCCTTAAATTGGCGCTCGATCCAGAAGTTGAATTTGGGGATGCATATAGCGAGGGCCGCGTCACCGTCGAGGGAGACCTCATTGCCGCTCTCGAAGTCTTGTATCAATCGATGCAGGAAATTGACGATCGCAACTGGTACAGCAGAATTGTTTCGAAGATCATGGCGCATCTCCAACGCAACTCTTTGCGGGGCTCGCGCAAGAATATCCACCAGCATTACGATTTGAAAACCGATTTCTACCGGCTCTGGCTCGACCCTCAACTCGTGTATACCTGCGCGTATTTTCCTTCCGCGTCCGCGACGCTGGAAGAAGCGCAGATTGCCAAAATGGATTACGTATGCCGCAAGCTGCAGCTTCGCCCGGGCGAGCGGGTTGTGGACGCGGGTTGCGGCTGGGGCGCGCTAGCGCTTCACATGGCGAAGAACTACGGCGTGACCGTTCAGGCCTTTAACATTTCCCACGAGCAAATCCTGTGGGCGCGCTGGCGCGCAATGCAGCTCGGACTGAGCCAACGGGTGGAATTCGTGGAAGACGATTACCGGAACATCTCCGGGAAATGCGATGCGTTTGTGTCCGTCGGAATGCTGGAACATGTCGGGTTAGAGCACTACAGGGAGCTAGGGAATATCATCCACCGTTCGCTGGATAGGGCCGGGCGCGGGCTTCTCCACTTTATCGGGCGCAACAAGCCTTGCCCTTTCAGCGCCTGGCTCAGAAAACGCATCTTTCCGGGAGCTTACGCGCCCACACTTCGTCAGGCGATGGAAATGTTTGAGCCGCATGATTTGTCCGTCCTCGATGTCGAAAATCTGCGGCTGCATTATGCGCGGACCCTGGAATATTGGCTGAATGGATTTGAGAAATCCGCCAATCAAGTAAGTGAAATGTTCGGTCCGGATTTCGTGAGAACGTGGCGGCTTTATCTCTCCGGGGCGATTGCGGGATTCCGTGCAGGCACGTTGCAACTTTTTCAAATAGTCTTTGCGCGGACGGCTTGCCGGCAAATTCCCTGGACTCGCGCCCACCTCTACAGGCAGGTGCAAAACGAAGACGAGGAAGCAAGATGGATTCGTGCGATATCTTGATCGTGGGCGCGGGGCCTGCCGGGAGCTCCTGCGCCTGGAAATTGAGGAATTCCGCGCTAATCACGGTGATCCTGGATAAGCAGATTTTCCCTCGCGACAAAGTTTGCGGGGGATGGGTCACGCCTCCCGTATTGCAGGAACTCCAGATTGATCCTGCCGAGTATGCGCGAAGCCGGGTCCTGCAGCCCATCCACGGTTTTCTGACCAGCGTCATGGGCGGCCGCGAGATGAAAACCGATTACGGCAAACCCATTAGTTACGGTATCCGCCGCTGCGAGTTTGATGATTATCTGCTCAAGCGCTGCGGTGCGCGCATTCAGCAAGGAACCCCGCTAACAAGTCTGGAACACTGCGGCGAGCATTGGATTGTAAATGATCAATTCCGGGCCCGACTCGTCGTGGGCGCGGGCGGGCATTTTTGTCCTGTAGCCCGATATCGAGGCGCGAATGCACGCAGCGAAATCAGCGTTGCAGCGCAAGAGACTGAGTTCCAGATGTCCGGCAGCGAGAGCAAACAATGTTCGATCCGGCCGGAACTTCCCGAGCTCTACTTTTGCGCAGACATGAAGGGTTATGGATGGTGCGTCAGGAAAAACAACTTTCTGAACGTGGGTTTAGGCAGACTGGATCCGCATGCTCTCCCCGAGCACGTTGCCGGCTTTGTGGATTTCCTGAAAACATCGGGAAAAATCGGATTCGATTTGACATCACACCTGCGGGGTCATTCCTACCTCCTCTATGGACATTCGAAACGAGATGTTGCGCGGGACGGCGTGCTACTGGTGGGCGATGCAGCCGGTTTGGCGTATTCACAAAGCGGTGAAGGTATCCGGCCGGCGGTCGAGTCAGGATTGCTCGCGGGGGAGGCCATTCTTGCCGCGAATGGGGAAAATGGTCCGGCGCTTTGCAAAACGTACAAAAGCTCCCTCGCCGCGCGCTTCGGAAAATCGCAGAAAGAATGGGCTTTCGAAATCGGCGGGCATCTCCCTACATGGCTGGTAAGCTCCCTGTCCCGATTTCTATTGGCGAGCCGGTGGTTTTCGCGCCGCGTCGTTTTGGAACAATGGTTTCTCCATTGTGATGAACCCTCCTTGAGTTTCTGAAACTTTGCAAGCAACTGAAAGAATCAGAAGCCCACAACTACGGCCGGTGAGGATTGACAGTGGAAGCGGGGAGCACTAAGCTCGCTCGGATTTTTAGGGAAGTCCAGGGGATGGAAACGAGATGAAAAATACCGTGAAGAAGATTTCGGTGGGGTTGGGCGCTTTGGCTGTGGTGTGGGTGTTGATGAAAGGGCACGGGGTCCGGGCGGAAGGCGATGCAGTAGAGACGGCGACGGCCGCGATCCGGCCGGAAGCGATCCGCGCGAACATGCGGTTTCTGGCGGACGATGCGCTGGAGGGCCGCGGCACGGCAACGCGCGGGCACGAAATTGCGGCGAAGTTCATGGCGGCGCAGTTCGAAGTGTTGGGAGTGCAGCCGGCGGGCGAGAACGGAACGTATTTTCAGAGCGTGCCGCTGCGCTCGGCTCGTACCGACGAGGCCCGAACGACACTGAAGCTGGTGCGCGGCGGAAAGGAAGAGATACTGATATTTCGCAAAGACTACGTTACGTCCGGGGACCCTGGCAGGGTGGAGAGCTCCGTGGAGGCGCCGGTGGTGTTTGTGGGAGACGGAGTGACAGCGCCGGAACAGGGTTACGACGATTACAAGGGAATCGACGCGAAAGGAAAGATCGTGGCGATGATGCCTGAGGCGCCGAATTTCGAGTCATCGCTGAAGGCGCACTATTCGTCGGGCGAGGTGAAGGCAGCGAACGCCGTAGCGCACGGCGCGGTGGGCAGGATCGTGCTGGACGATCCGGTCCTGGAACAGCTCTATTCATTCAGCGAACAGGTGCGGGACCTGGCATTCCCGCAGTTGCGGGGGCTCGACCAACGGGGAAAGCCGACAGATTATTTTCCGGAACTGAAGGGCGGAGCTTTTTTGAGCCTGGAGGCGACGAAGAAATTTTTTGAGGGTAGCGGGCACACCGCGGAAGAAGTATTCGCCGCGACGAAGGCTGGAAAGCCGATGTCGTTTCCGATGCTGATGACGGCGAAGATTCATCATGCGACGAAGCTGGAAGATGTACACAGCCCGAATATCATAGGGAAACTGGAAGGAAGCGATCCGAGATTGAAAGAAGAATACGTGGTGTTCAGCGCGCACCTGGATCATCTGGGAATCGGCGAGCCGGTAAATGGCGACAAGATTTATAACGGGGCTCTGGATAACGCATCCGGGTCGGCGTTACTGATCGAGCTGGCGCGCGCGTTCAGCGGCATGAATCCTCGTCCGCGGAGGTCGATCTTATTCGTATCGGTGACGGGCGAGGAGGCCGGGCTGCTGGGTTCGGATTATTTCGCACGCTTTCCGACGGTGGCGAAGAGTGCGATCGTGGCCAATGTAAATATGGATGAAGACTTAATGCTGTGGCCGCTGGAAGACGTCATTCCATTTGGAGCGGAACATTCGAGTCTGGACGGAGTGGTCAAGAAAGCCGCGGAGCGAATGCATCTGGCGATCAGCCCGGATCCCATGCCGGAGGAAGTTGTCTTCATACGGAGCGATCAATATTCATTCGTAAGACAGGGAGTGCCGGCGGTGTTCCCGGTGCCCGGATTCAAGTCCGACGATCCGAAGATTGATCCCGTCGCCCTATTCAAGAACTGGGAAAAGATAAGGTACCACCATCCGAGCGATGACATGGAACAGCCGGGGCTGCTTTTCGACGAAGCGGCGAAATATGGCCGATTCCTGTTTCTGTGCGGATATTTTATAGCGCAAGAGACAGGGCGGCAGACGTGGAATAAAGGCGACTTCTTCGGAGGGCGCTACGGAAAAAAGAAGGAGTAGCAACCACGGCACGGAAAGCAGGGGAAAAAACTGAAGGCAGGCGGTCGTTGGAACGATAGACAGATTTTTTCAGGCCTGCACACCGCTGCATCCACTATGGGTAGGTGGGTGGTCAACTGCGTAGAAGCTTCCCGTTTTGATTGAAGATACTACAATCCAGAAGGGAGATTTCTTACCGTCCAAACAGGCGCGGTAGCGCGTTGGTCAGTGCAGGGATGCAGGTGATCAGCAGGACCCCGACCGAGAGCACCACGATGACGGGAACGACGGCGCGTAAGACTTCCGGTACGGGCTTGCGGAAACGATAAGAAGACATCAAGAGATTCAATCCGACCGGCGGCGTAAGATAGCCCAGCTCCATATTTGCAAGAAAGATGATCCCCAGGCGCACGGGGTCAATTCCGTAAGCCGCACCGAGTGGAACAAGCAACGGAACCTCGACTACGATGGCGGGATAAATTTCCATCAGACAGCCGACGACCAGTAAGAAGAGATTCAGAAGCAAGAGGAAAAGAAACGGTGAATGAATCGTGTTCGTGGTCCATGCGACAGCGCGGGCCGGCACTTCGGCGTCGACGAGATAGTTCGTGAATCCGAGAGAAACGCCAAGAATCAGAAGGACTCCACCGATAAGAAGGCCGCATTCGGCCATGACTCGAGGAACGTCACGGAAAACGTTCAATTCGCGATAGCAAACCGTTTCGACCAGAAACGCGTAAAACGCGGTTACTGCAGCGGCTTCAACCGGAGTAGCAAGCCCGCTGAACAGGGCGACACACGCAACGACCGGCATCAGGAGTTCCCATTTTGCATTCCATAGCGCTTGCCGCGTCTCTTTCCAATCGAATTTGACGGATGATGCCTCGGTCTTTGGACCCCGACGGATGCCCCAGATCGATGTCGCGGTCATCATTACTAATGCCGGAACGATCCCGCCGAGGAACATCCGCTCGATCGGAACTTTGGCAACAATGGCGTAGACGATGAGCGGAAGGCAAGGCGGAAGCAGGAGTCCCAGGGAACCGGCGCCGGTCATCAAGCCAAGCGCATCTTTCTCTTTGTAGCGGGCATCGGCGAGGACGGGCATAAGCAGGCCACCCATGGCGAGAATCGTTACACCGGAAGCGCCGGTAAACGAGGTGAAGAAAGAGCATACGAGCACGGTGACGATCGCCGGTCCGCCACGAAATTGCCCGAACAGCGAGTAGAACACGCGCACTAGACGCTTTGGTGCACCCCCCTCGGCAAGAAAATAACCTGCCAGGGTAAAGAGCGGAAGCGTCGGAAGAGTGGGGTTGGTGACCAAGGCATAATGATCAATAGGGATGGAGGCGATGGGCTGGTCCACGCCGGAGAAAAGAATCAGGGCGGCGCCGCCCAGAGTGACAAAAGCCGGCACTCCGAGAAGCGACGCAAGAAACAAAACGCTCAACGAGATGCCTACGAAGTGATGACCGGGCGAGGCCCACCGCCAGACCGCGCTCGCAAGCAGGAGGGCCAGGATGGCTGCTGCCAGCCGCGAGGGCCAATTTGCCGACGTGTGCCA
>Ga0307477_10001118_pt1 | contig 23923 bp, 21 predicted proteins | sample atmos_gasesECM2C_FD_203316 | JGI IMG/M metagenome (GOLD analysis project Ga0307477, IMG submission 203316) | Hardwood forest soil microbial communities from Morgan-Monroe State Forest, Indiana, United States - atmos_gasesECM2C_515 | ecosystem: Environmental > Terrestrial > Soil > Temperate...
CGACAACGTCGTCGGGTGGGGCTTCCGCAACTCGGTGGCGATGTCGGAGTTCGCCAACAACGGCACGGATCTGCGCGACATCTCCTTCAACACGACGTCGCCGCCCTTCTACTTCACGTACCGGTTCGTGAAGCTCCCGACGAGCGCGCTCAGCCAGACGCTGCTCCGCCAGACTGCGGGGCTCCCGCGCGCCTCGTACGGCTATACGGGCTCGGGCTGGAACCACGCGGGAGAGCTGACAGTTCCGGCGCCGCTCGGCTCCAACGGGACGATCACCGGCGCCGGGACGTCGTCCGTGTCCCCCGGGTCGGGCTGGATCGACACGTTCTGGAGGGGATCGGACGGCACGCTCTGGCACTCGTGGACGCTCGACGGCGGCAGCACGTTCTCCATACCGCACTCGATGGGCGCCGGCCCGATCGGCGGCACTCCACACGTGATCTCGCCGTCGCCGGGCGTCATCGAGGCGTTCTGGCGGGGCACCGACAACGGTCTGTGGCACGACCGGTTCACCAACGGCAAGGGCTGGGCGGGAGCGCAGTCCCTGGGTGCCGCGCATACGCTGGCAGGCGATCCGTACGCGGTCGGCCTGGCCAAGGGAGGCATCGACGTCTTCTGGCACAGCACCGACGGGAACCTCTGGTACGACGCCTACAGCCCGAGTTCCGGATGGAAGGGGCCCGCGTCGCTGGGGAGCGGACCGCTGAATTCGGACCCGCGCCCGGTCTCGTCCGGCACGAACCTGGTCAGCGTGCTCTGGAAGGGCTCCGGCAACAACCTCTGGGTGAAGATGTTCACGCCGAGCTCCGGTTGGCAGGCGGCGCAGTCCCTCGGCGGGGGCCCGCTCAACTCGGACCCGAGCCCGATCTCGCCGGCCGCCGGGGTCATCGATGTGTACTGGCGTGGCGGCGACAACGGCCTCTGGCACGAGTTCTTCGGCAACGGCCATTGGCAGGGCCCGGTGACCATCGCTGGGACCGCCGGAAAGCTGTCGGCCGCCCCTGTTCCGGTCAGTTCCGCCACAAACGACATCGACGTCTTCTGGAGGACGACGGACCCGCAGAGCGGGTCCAGGATTCTCGACGAGGCGCGCTACGTCGCCGGAAGTGGATGGAGCCTGGCCGCCCAACCGAACGACAACATGCTGGTGACCGAACCGTCGGCGATCAGCGGTGCGCAGGGACACGTCGCACTCTTCGGGGAGGCGCTCGACGGCGCACTGTGGTTCCAGACCACGAGCGGGTCGGGCAGCCCGCCGAGCTGAGCAGCGGCGGGGAGAGCGCATAAACGCGTCGAACGGCGCAACAGCACTAAGCTGGTCAACGCAAGGATGGGATCGCCGGTGAGGATTGCATCGATGACTTCGGTTGGGCGGACCCGGCGCGCCGCATGTGCGGCGGCGACGACGGCTGTGATCGCGGGGGCTCTGGTGGCCGCCGATCAGACGAGCGCAGGGGCCGCCGTGGCCGGCGACTCGGCCGCGATCGTGGTGAGCAGCGGCACGCTGGGCGGGGTCGGCGTCAGCTCCTCGCCGGCGGGCGTGTCGATGCAGCCGGGCTCGTTCGCGACCGGCACCCAGGACTACGCGCTGCGCGGCTGCGCCGGGCGCTCGGTGACCTTCGGGCTGAGCGGTTCGGCGCTGCAGGTGGGTTCGCAGAACGGATCGTCCGTGAGCGTTGCGTCCACGCTGGTGGCCGGCCAGGCGCTGGTTCTGTCGACGCCGTCCAGCCGGTACTGGTTCCGCTGCCTGCCCGACGACTTCCCGCCCATCACCGTCGCCACGCACGGGCCGACGAGTCCGGGCTGGTACGTGACGGCCATCGTCAGCAACGGCAACGCGTCACCGCCGGCCGGGCTGTACGCGATGATCCTGAACAGTCAGGGCACGCCAGTCTGGTACATGCCGAGCACCGGCTTTCCAGCGATCGACTTCCAGCTCTTCACCGGTACCAGCCTTTCGTGGACGCACTTCGGAAGCCAGGTATTCAGCGTGTACCAGTACGACACGCAGGCGGCGAGCACGATCGCCACGGTTCCCACCCCGCACTGGTCCGCGCCGCCGACCGTCGACGTACACGAGCTGCTCCGTCTCTCCAACGGCGACTACATGTTCCTCGCGTACCCGACCACCACCGACAGCAGCGCCTCCTTCACCGACGCCACTGGCGCGACGCACACCAACGCGAACATCGAGGACTGCGTCATCGAGGAGGTGACGCCGAGCGGTCACCTGGTGTGGTCCTGGGACGCGTACTACGACGGTCACGTCTCGCCGAGCGAGACGTTCCTCGGTGGGACGGCCAGCAACAACGTGTACGACGTGTACCACTGCAACTCCCTGGCGGTCGACCCCACCGCGAGCAACCCGAGCCAGGCGAACGTGCTCGTGTCGATGCGCAACACCGACGCCATCTACCTCATCCAGCGCAGCGCCGGCACGGTGCTTTGGAAGCTCGCCAACGACCACGCGACGGGCTCTGCGCTGACCGCCGCGCAGGCGACGGGCAGCGAGCACGAGCCAGTGCTCGCGACCACGTACCTGACCGGCGAGAACACCTTCGGCGGCCAGCACGACGCGCGGTTCCAGAACGGCAGTGCGGCGATCTCCTTCTACGACGACCATTCAGGTCAGCCGACCACAGTGAACGGCGCGCGCGCCGTGCAGTTCAACGTCGACACAACAGGCAACACCGCGACGGAGACGTCGGAGTATCCGGCCCCGGACTCGAGCGCCGCTGCCAACGCCACCGGGAACTATCGGCCCGATCCGGCCGCCGACGGTGGAGCGGGGGACAACATCGTCGACTGGGGTTTTCGCAACGCGCTGGGGATGACGGAGTTCAACAACGCGGGCACCGACATGAGGGACATCTACTTCAACACGTCGGCGAGCTCCACGACGTCTTCGGGGAGCAACTGGTCGACGTACCGATTCGTCAAGCTCCCACCAGGGGCGTTCAGCGCGAATCTGCTCCGCCAGAGCGCGGGTCTCCCGCGCACGTCGCTTGCCCCGACGGCACCGGGCTGGGATCCACCCGGCGAGGTGACCACGCCGCTGACGTCCAACCTCGCGGGAACGATCACGGGGACGGGCACAACCGCAGCGTCACCGGGCAACAACTGGGTCGACGTGTTCTGGCGGGGCGCCGACGGCGCGCTGTGGGACACATCGACCGTCGACGGCGGCGCCACCTACACGACGCCCTCGTCACTGCACACCGGCCAGCTGGCGGGCACGCCGAATGCGGTGTCGTCGGAGCCCGGCCGGGTCGACGTGCTCTGGCGCGGGCCCGACAACAACCTGCAGGACGACCGATTCGCCGACGGCGTCGGGTGGAGCGGGCCGCAGGCGGTCGGCAGCGGCGCGACGATGGCCGGAGACCCGTTCGCGGTCGCAATCGGATTCGGGCGGCTCGACGTGTTCTGGAAGGGCACCGACGGCAACCTCTGGCACGTGACCTCGTCTGACAGCGCCGGGTGGGGGACGCCCCAGTCCCTCCGCGCGGGCCCGCTGGGGTCCGATCCGCATCCCGTGTCACCGGGCAGCGGTCGCGTGTTCGTGTTCTGGACAGGCAGCGCCGGCGACCTGCAGGACATGACGTACGCCGACGGGTCCGGGTGGAGCGGCGCGCAGTCGCTGGGAGGGGCGCCGCTGGCCTCGGACCCGCGCGCGGTGTCGGCGTCGCCAGGAACGGTCGACGTGTTCTGGCGCGGTTCGGACGACGCCCTGTGGCACGACGCCTACACGGGGTCGAGCGGCTGGGCGGGAGCCCAGAGCGTCGGCGCCGGGGGACAGGTCACCTCTGCGCCTGTTCCCGTCAGTCCTGTCAGCAACGCCATCGACGTCTTCTGGCGCACGACGGACGGGCTGAGCGGGTCGCGGTGGCTCGGTGAGGCGACGTACTCGTCGGGCAGCGGTTGGAGCTTTCCGGCCGCTCCCAGCACGACCTCGCTGAACACCGATCCGTCGGCGATTCGCACCGCATCGGGCAGCGTGGCCCTGTTCGCACAGTCGCTGGATAGCGCGCTCTGGTTCCAGAAGACCACCGTCGCCACCGCGGCGCACAGCTGGTCGGTGGCGACGACGCCCGCGCAGAGTTCGAGCGCCAAGCTCTACGGCGTCGGCTGCGTCAACGCCACCGGCTGCTGGGCGGTCGGAAACTCCGGGGGCGCTCCGCTGATCGAGCAGTACAACGGGAGCGCGTGGGCGGTCGTGGCGGGTGCACCGGCCACGGGAAGTCTCAACGCCGTGACCTGCGCGAGCGCCACGGACTGCTGGGCGGTCGGCGGCAACGCGGGAGCGAAACCACCGCAACCGCTGATCGAGCAGTACGACGGGAGCGCCTGGACCGCGGTCGGCGGCCCGGGGATCGCGACGTCGAGCTCGCTCGCCGGCGTGGCCTGCACGGGGGCGAGCGACTGCTGGGCGGTCGGATCGCAGTCGAGCGGGAGCCAGACGCTGATCGAGCACTTCGACGGCACCGCGTGGTCGACCGTGCCGGCGCCCGCCTCGGGCGCGAGCAATCTTTTCGGGGTCTCGTGCACCGCTCCCGGCGCGTGCGAGGCCGTGGGCAGCGCCGGCAGCTCGCCGCTCATCGAAGCGCTGTCAGGTTCGACGTGGACCGTGAGCAATGCGGTTACGCGCGGGGCGTCGGCGACGTTGAAAGCGGTGGCCTGTTTCACCGCCACGAGCTGCTGGGCCGGCGGGTGGAACAACGAGAGCGCCGGCGTGTCGCAGACACTCGCCGAGCACCTGGACCAGCACGGATGGGCCGCCGGCAGCACGCCGGACGCGGGCAACACGTCGTCCTACAACGTGTTCAACGGGATGACCTGCGCTGCGTACAGTGACTGCTGGGCGGTCGGGCGCTTCAGCAACGGCAGCTCCGGGGCGTATTCGCAGCTCATCGAGCGCAACGCGGGCAGCGGCTGGACCGTCGCCGTGAGTCCGAACGTCGGCGCTGTCGCCGCACTGTCGTCCGTGGCGTGCGCGAGCACGACCAACTGCTGGGCGGTAGGCTATACGACCGGCGGCTCGGTGACCCAGGCGCTGATCGAGTACTTCTCGTAGCGCACGCCGGCGCTGCGCACGGCTAGCCGGACAGGCGTCGCGGCTCCAGCATCGTCTCGGTCGCGCCCGCCCCCTCTCGCTCCACGCGCCACGCGTACACGGATTCGCGATCCGCGACGACGTCGACGAGCTCGCCGCCCACGAAGTGCAGGGCCACGCCGTCGTCTGCAGCCCACCCCGCCGGCAGCGCTCCGGCGGCGACGAAGCGCTGGTACGCCGTCCGGCGCTGCTCCTCGGTGTCGTAGTGCGGGCAGTAGCTGTGGGGGAGAAGGCCGATCCCCCGGTCGAAGAGCCGGAGGTCCGGCCCGAACGAATCCGTCGTCCCGCCCGCGAACCAGCAGATGGCACCCGCGCTCGCACCGGAGAGGACGATGCCGCGCTCCCAGGCCTCGCGGAGGATCGTGTCCAGCCCGTGCACGCGCCACACGGCCAGCATGTTGGCCACGCTTCCCCCGCCGACCAGGATCAGGTCCTGGTCCAGCAGGAGCTCGCGCGGGTCGGGAACGTTGGGCATGGGAAACAGCGAGAGGTGGCTCGCGATCACCCCGGTCCGCTCGAACGCACCGAGCATTCGCAGGTAGTCGGCCGGGTTGTCCCCGCCCGCGGTCGACATCACGCACACGCGTGGCGACGCGGCGCCGCAGACGTCCAGGGCGTAGCGGACCAGCGGGCCGATGCGCCATCCGCCGTGGCCGTAGGGCACGAGCCCCGTCGAGATCGTGACCACCTGGCCGCGGACGGTGTCCTTCACGTCGCGGTCAGACGGTGGATTCGATGCTGGCCAGGACGTCCTCGACGCGGATCTGGTCCATCGCCGCCGGGATCGTGCCCGCGCTCGCGCCGCCGACAGTCGAGTGGGCCAGCGCCTGCACCACGCGGTGGTCGGCGCCGTACGGGCCGAACCGCAGCCCGTCGGTCGCGCCGAAGAGACCGACGGTCGGGGTCCCCACGGCCGCAGCGAGGTGCAGCAGCGGCGTGTCCCCGCCGATGAGCAGGTCGCAGCGGGCCAGGACCGCTGCGATGGTGACAGCGTCCGTGGCGCCGGCCACGTCCACGACGGGCGCACTCAGGTCGAGGCGGGTCTCCTCGATGACAACCCGATCGGCGGCGACACCGATGAGCACGATGCCGGCGCCGTGCCGCAGCGCCAGCTGGTTGGCGAGGTGGGCGTACCGCTCAGGCTCCCACCGCTCTCCGTCGCTGCCGGGGTCCGCCGAGCCCATGCCGGGGGCGATCGCGATCAGGAGGCGTCCGTCCGCGAGCGGGCTGCTGTTGAGCAGCGAGTCGGCGAGCTCGCGTGCGTCCGGTCCGGGCTCGAAGGCGGGGCGGTGGAGTTCGGAGAGCACGCCCAGAGCAGCTGCGAGGCGCAGCCAGGTCTGGGCGATGTTCTCGGCCGCCAGAGGGGCGCTGCCGCCTGTCAGGAGGATCCGGCCGGCTCCCGCCATCGGTCCGATGCGCTGCGCGGTCGCCGAGAAATAGGCGGCCACTGCGACGCCGAGCTCGGTAGAGCAGAGCAGCACGGCGTCGAGCCTGCGGCGGCGCAGCTCGGACCAGATCCGGGGGATCCCGCCCACACCGACCCGGCCGGAGAGCGCCTTCAGAGGGACGATCTCGTCCATGCCGGTGAGCCCGTCCGCCACCACCGCGGCCGCCCACGGGCAAAGCAGCACGAGCCGTGACTCCTCGCTGTCCGCGCGCAGCGTGCTCAGGAGCGGCGTCGCGAGGATGGTCTCGCTGAGGCCGCCGCTCACGACGACCGCGATGTTCACGGCGGAGAACCTACCAAGCGCCGGTCCGGATGGGGGCGATCGCACGCGCCAAGCCGCGGGCGCGGTGCCACCATAGAAGCGATGCCGACGTCCTTCGACGGCCGAGACTTCCTCAGCGTTGCCGACCTCGACCGCGCCGAGATCAACGCCATTCTCGACCTCGCGGCCGCGGCCAAATCGGGACGCGCGCTCGGGCGTCCGCTCGACGGCCGGTCGCTCGCGCTCATCTTTCAGCGGCCGAGCAATCGCACCCGCGTGTCGTTCGAGGTGGCCATCCACCGCCTCGGCGGCCACCCGATCGCGCTGTTCAACCCAGAGGTGCAGCTGGGGGAACGCGAGTCGGCCTCGGACATCAGCCGCATCCTCGATCGGTACGTCGACGGCATCGTCGCCCGGCTCGTGTCGCATCGCGACCTGCTCGCCATCGCGGCGGCGGCGCGAGCGCCGGTGATCAACGCGCTCACCGACGTCGAGCACCCCTGTCAGGTGCTCGCCGACCTGCTCACCGTGCGCGAGACGGTGGGAGGGCTGGCGGGCGCGCACGTCGTCTATCTCGGTGACGGCAACAACGTCTGCACGTCGTGGCTCTACGCTGCGGCGCTCACGGGTGTTGACCTGCGTGTGGTCTGCCCTCTCGGCTACGAACCGCCGATGAGCACGCTGTCCCGCGCGGCGGAGCTTCGCGCACCCGACGCCGCGTTCTCCATCGGCCACAGGGCGGGGCCGGCGCTGGAGGACGCCGACATCGTCTACACGGACGTGTGGACGAGCATGGGCCAGGAGGGCGAGCAGCAGCGGCGCCGCGGAGACTTCGCGCAACTGCAGGTGAACGACGCACTGCTGCGGCTGGCCCCTCCCGCGGCGCGCGTCATGCACTGCCTCCCCGCTCACCGCGGCGAGGAGATCACCGACTCCGTCATCGATGGCCCGCAGTCGATCGTGTTCGAGCAGGCGGAGAACCGGCTGTGGGTGCAGCTGGCGCTGCTCGCGCTCATCAACGGCGCCGAACCGGTCGCCACGGCGGCGAGCGACGGCGTAGCCGCACGGGTGGGAGCCCCGACGTGAGCGACTTCCTTCGCAACGCGCACTACTTCCTCGGCAACCTCAACTGGCGCGACCTGCTCGACGTGCTGGTGGTCGCGTTCCTCCTGTACCAGCTCCTCAAGCTGATCCGCGGCACGCAGGCCGTGCAATTGCTGGTCGGGCTGGCGGTCATCTTCGTCGTCGGCTACGCGGCGCAGGCGCTGAATCTGCGACTCCTCGAGTTCATCTTCCAGAACGGCACGCAGGCCGTCGTCATCGCAGCGATCGTGCTCTTCCAGCCGGAGTTGCGCAGAGCGCTCGACCAGGTGGGACGCCTGGGCGCCTTTCGAGCGATGTTCGGGCACCCCCCAGCGCTGGCGGTGACGCGCACCGTCGAGGAGGTGCAGCGCGCGGCGCAGTCGCTGAGCGAGAAGCGATCGGGCGCGCTGATCGTCTTCGAGCGCAGCACCGGGCTGGAGAACATCGCGGCCACGGGCGTGCACATCGACGGCGCGGTGACCGCGGAGATGCTGGCCACGCTCTTCGTGCCCGGGTCGCCGCTGCACGACGGCGCCGTGATCATCCGTGGCGACCGTCTCATCGCCGCCGGCTGCGTGCTTCCGCTCGCCGAGACGCTTCCCGGCGTGGGGAGGATGGGGACGCGCCACCGCGCCGCGCTCGGCCTGACGCTGGAGAGTGACGCCGTCATCCTCATCGTCAGCGAGGAGACTGGGCTGATCAGCGTGGCCAACCAGGGCAAGCTGTACCGCGGCCTCGACGCCGCAGGGCTGCGCGACACCCTCATCACGCTGCTCGGAGCGAGCCCGGACACGAAGGCGAGCCCCGTCCTGCTCCGCCCGTTCGCACGCGCGGGGACGCTTCGCGCGATGGGACGCAGGACGCACTCGTGAACCTTCCCGGGCTGGTCACCCGCAACTTCCGCTTGAAGGTGGGCTGCGCGCTGCTCGCGGTGGTGACCTGGGCCGGCGTCGTCTACGCGGGCAACCCGCCCGAGACGAAGACGTTCTCCGTGCCGGTGCCCCAGCAGACGACGAGCATCCCTGCCGGGTTCGTGCTCATCCATCCGATCGCGAACATCCCAGTGAAGATCGGGGGCACGAGGGACGCCGTCAACGCGTTCGATCCCGCGTCGAACCTCGCCATCATGGTGGGGTGGAGCAAGGTGAAATCGGGCGGCGCGCAGTCGCTTCCGATCCGCGTCGTCAACAACGACTCCAAGGTGGAGGTGGTGGACGCACCGACGAGCGTGCAGGCGAACATCGACACGCTCGCGTCGGCCACGCTTCCCGTTACCGTCGTGGTCACCAAGAATCCGCCGCCCGGCATCCTCGTCACGGAGACGTCGACGTCTCCGTCCACTGTCTCGGTCGCCGGTCCGAGGCACGAGCTGAACGGCGCGCAGGCGCGGGTGAGCGTCGATCTCAGCGCGGCGAAAGCCAACTTTCAAGCGCAGATCAAGGTCTACCTCTACGGCCCGCACGGCGACCAGCTCAGCGACCTCGAGTTCGTCAACAACCAGGGATCGGTGACCGTGAACATCTCCCTGACGTCCAACTTCACCTCGCGGTTGGTCCCGGTCCTGCCGCAGATCGTGGGCAGGCAGTCTGCAGGCTACGTCGTGACGGGCGTGCGCTACTCGCCGGAAACGGTGATGCTGTCCGGTCCGCAAGATCTTCTCAACACGATCGACTCCGTCAGCACGTCGGCGATCTCGATCAGCGGGATCACGCAGACGCTCACGGAATCGGTTCCGATCCAGGTCCCACTCTCGGGTGTCACCGTGTCGGCGACGCTGGTCACGGTGACGATCCTGGTGGCGCCGGTGTCGACACCCACCCCGCCGCCGACGCCCACGCCGACACCCGCACCGCCCCCGACGCCCTGATCCGGCGTGCCGAAGCGGCTGTAACCCAGAATTTGCGACAGCCGTTCGACTGAACGTCCATGTGCGGGATCATCGGCTACTCCGGGCCTCGACCTGCGGCGGAGGTGCTCATCGACAGCCTGCGCCGCCTCGAGTACCGCGGCTACGACTCGGCGGGTGTGGCGATCATCGACCCCGAGGCGGGTGGCGCCTCGACGGTGGTCAAGAGCAATCACAAGGTCGCCTCCCTGGCCGCCCAGCTGGAGCATGACGGCCTGCCGCAGGGGCACACCGGCATCGGTCACACGCGCTGGGCGACACACGGACGCCCGACGATCGCCAACGCGCATCCGCACCAGGACTGCACCGGACGGATCAACGTCATCCACAACGGCATCATCGAGAACTTCCGGGAGCTTCGAAACGAGCTCACGGCGTCAGGTCATCAGTTCACGAGCGAGACCGACACCGAGGTCGTCCCGCACCTGATCGAGGCCAACTACCACGGCGACCTGGCGGCCGCGATCCGGGCCGCGCTGAGCCGCATCCGCGGTGCGTACGCCCTGGTCGCCGTGACGTCGGACCAGCCCGACCTCATCGTCGGCGCCCGCCTCAACGCACCGCTTGTGGTCGGGCTCGGCTCCGACGAGGTGTTCATCAGCAGCGACATCACCGCGCTGATCCCCTACACAAAGCGGGTCGCGCTGCTCGGCGAGGGCGAGATCGTGGCCGCGACGCCCATGGGCATCTCGGTCGTCCACCTCGATGGCACGCGCGCCGATCCCCGCGTCATCACCGTCGACTGGGAGGCTGAGCAGGCTCAGAAGGGTGGGTACCCCCACTTCTTCCTCAAGGAGTTGCACGAGCAGCCCGACGCGCTGCGCAACGCGCTGCGTGGTCGCATCGACGACTCGGGCGTCGTCTCCCTCTCGGAGACGGGAATCGACGACGAGACGCTGGCCAGGGCCAAGGAGATCGTGCTCGTGGCCTGCGGCTCTGCCTGGTTCGCTGCGCTCACCACGCGCTACGCGATCGAGCAGCTGGCCCGCACCCGCTGCACCGCCGAGCCGGCCAGCGAATTCCGCTACTCGGACACGCTCGTCGGTCCCGACACGCTCGTGATCGCGTTCTCGCAGTCCGGCGAGACGGCCGACACGCTCGGCGCCGTGCGCCACGCCGCGGCGAAGGGCGCCACCGTCCTCGCCGTCACCAACGTGGTGGGCAGCGCGCTGTCCATGGAGGCGGACGGTGTGCTCTACATGCAGGCGGGTCCGGAGATATCGGTGTGCGCGACCAAGTCGTTCACGTCGCAGATGCTGTGTGGCATGCTGATCGCGCTGCACCTCGGCGACGTGCGCGGAACGCTCGACGTCGACGAGCAGCAGCGGCTGATACGCGAGCTGCAGCGCGTGCCCGGACTCGTGGAGCGCGCGATCGACCTCGAGCCCGACCTGGTCACCGTCGGACAGCGCTTCGCGCGCGCACACAACGCCATGTTCATCGGACGAGGCGTCAACTACCCGATCGCGCTCGAAGGCGCGCTGAAGCTCAAGGAGGTGTCGTACGTGCACGCGGAGGGGTACGCGGCCGGTGAGCTGAAGCACGGCCCCATCGCGCTGCTGGACGCCGACGTTCCGGTCGTCGCGATCGCCACGCGCTCGAAGACGCTGCCCAAGACGGTGTCGAACGTGCAGGAGGTGCGGAGCCGCGAGGCACCGGTCATCGCCATCGTCACCGACGGCGAGGATCCCTTCGACACCGGCGTGGCCGCCGAGACGATCGCCGTTCCCGCGTGCGAGGAGATCTTCTCGCCGCTCGTCAACGTCGTGCCGCTCCAGCTGTTCGCGTACCACGTCGCGGTCGAGCGCGGATGCGACGTCGACCAACCGCGCAATCTCGCCAAGTCGGTGACCGTCGAATAAGATTTCGGCCGTGCTGGTGGGAATCGACGTCGTGTCGGTGGAACGCATCGCCGCCGTCATCGAGCGCCGTCCGGGTTTTGTCGCGCGCGTGTACACGCCGAGCGAGCAGCACTCCTGCAGCCGGAACACGCAGCGCTGGGCGTCGACCTGGGCCGCGAAGGAGGCGGTGCGCAAGGTCTACGCGGCCGCCGCGCTCGATATCCCCGCGTTCGCCGACATCGAGGTGGTCCGAGAGACGGGTGCACCGCCGCGCGTGCGCGTCCGCCGCGCCGATGCACCCATATCGCTGTCCCTGACCCACGACGCAGGCATCGCCGCGGCGGTGGCGGCCGTGCCGGAGGAGCAGATCGACGCGGCTCCGCCGACCCTGCGCGGCGTGCACCTCGCCGTGCGCCCGGACGACGGGCACAAGGGGACCTTCGGGCGGGTGCTCGTCATCGCCGGGTCGCGCGGGTTCACCGGCGCTCCGCTGCTCGCGAGCCTCGGAGCGGCCCGCGGCGGCGCCGGTCTCGTCAGCCTGTGCGTGCCCGAGTCGATCTACCCGGTCGTCGCCACGCGCTGTCTGGAGGTGATGCCGGTGCCGGTCCCCGACGCCGGCCGGGGCGCCTTCGGGCGGGAGTTGACGGAGTCGATCGCCGATCAGATCGCCAGGGCGGACGCGATCGTCGCCGGCCCCGGCCTGGGCCGCGCGCCTGTGACCGCCGACGCGCTTCTCGAACTGCTCCCTGCCCTACCCTGCCCGTCCGTCGTCGACGCGGACGCTCTGAACATCGTCGCGGAGCGAGAGGCCTCCTGGTCGCGCGGAGCCAGCCCGATCGTGATCACGCCGCACCCCGCGGAGATGGGTCGCCTGGCCCACCTCGAGACGGCGGTCGTGCAGCGCGATCGCCGTGCCGTGGCGTCGGCGTACGCGCGCGAGCACGGCGTCACGGTGGTGCTCAAGGGAAGCGGCACGATCGTGGCCGCGCCCGACGGGCGGGTGCACGTGGATTCGCACCGCGTCGTGGCGCTCGCCACGGGCGGCACGGGCGACGTGCTCGCCGGTCTCGTCGGGGCGATGATCGCGCAGGGCCTGGACGTGTTCGACGCGGCCGTCGCGGCGGTCACCGTGCACGCCGAGGCGGGCCTGCGCGTGCAGGCGAGGCGCGGGCGCGCAGGAGCGCTCGCATCCGACGTGATCGATGAGCTGCCCGCGGCGCAGGAGCGCATCCGGCGCGCCCTCGAAACCCCGGCACCAGCGGGGTAGCCCGACCGGCAGGGGCCGCTTACCTGTTGTAGATGAAGCCCTGGATGCCGCCGGAGTTGCCGGGCAGCACGCGGTAGTTGACGCGTGCCCAGCCGTCGAAGTTCATCTCCGAGAGCTTGAAGTAGCCGGCCGGGATGCCGGCCGCCGGTCCCACGGCCTCGACATACGCGACGTGGCCGATCGAGCTGGCGCCGTCGCCGCCCGGCCAGAACACCACGATTGCGCCCGGCACCGGTGTGTGGCCCTCGGGAAATCCCATACGGGCGGCGTTGTAGTACCACATGTCCGCGTTGCCGCCCCAGGGCACGCACCGCCTGCTGGCCACGTACCACGTGCACTGGCCGTAGGCGAATCCGTCGCCGCACGGAGCGCTGCCGCGTGGCGACCTCGCCGCGGCGATCTGGTTGTCGATGTTCGCGATCTGCGCCGCGATCGCCGCCGCTGGTCCGCTCAGGCCCTGGAACGCCACGTTGCGCGCGAGGAGCACCGTCATGAGCAGATCCCGGGACGTTCCCAGGCTCGCCTCGACGCCGGACGCCTTGGCGAAATCCTTCTGCAGCTGGGTGCGCTCGCGCAGGATGGCGGCGTCCTTGGTGGCCACCTCGCGCTGCAGGTCCGAAACGTCCTGCGCGACGTGCGACGCGTTGCTGAGCCGATCCATCGCCTGTCCGAAGCTGTTCGCGCTCAACACCGCCGCCATCACCGCGTCGGTGCTCGAGGACTCGTAGGTCGCGCGCATGAACGCCGAGAGATTCGCCTTGGCCCGGGCCACCTCGGCGTCATCGCCGGCGATCTGCTGGTTGAGCTGCAGCATCTGCTGGTTCAGCGAGTCGATCTGACCCTGCTCGCTGAGAACCTTCTGCTGCGCGGCGTTGAACGCGGACTCAGCGGCACCCAGCCGCGAGCGGGAGCTGTGGATCCCCGGCGCCAGCACGGCGAGCTCTGCAACCAGCGCCGCGCGTTTCTGCTGCAGCGCGTTGACCGGAGAGGTCGTCGCTTGTGTTGCTGGTATGGAACCGATGCCGGTGGCGAGAAGCGCCCCCACACTTCCTGCGGTCAGGATGAGCTTCTGCCATCCGCTCAATAACCTGCACTCCTCTGAGAGGCTGACTGGAGAAGACGGCGGACACTGCCCGTGGCAGCTTGCAGCACGTTGGCCGGGGACAATAGCAAAACGAGCGGGGTGGACGGCACATCCGTATTGCAGCCGAACCCGGAATCGGGTGGTGCAGGATAGGTTTCGTGGTCCCTGACGAGCCCCCGCACCGCCGCTTCGACAGCGGAGGCCCCACCCTTGCGCAGACGGGCGAGTCGACAGTGCTCCGGCTGCTGTCGGAGATGGCCAAAACCATCTCGGGATCGCGGTTGGTGGTGGGGAGCGGGGACGACGGTGCGGTGTGGCGCCCGCCATCCGGGGCCGACGTCGTGGTCAGCCAGGACGCGATCGTCGAGGGCAAGGACTTCAGGAGGAGCTGGCTGACCCCCTGGCAGCTCGGCCGGCGGGCTTTCAACGTGGCGGTGTCCGACCTTGCCGGGATGGGGGCCCGGCCGGCGTGGTGCATGGCCACGCTGTGTGCGCCCGGAACCACCGAGATCGAGGACGTCGCCGAGATCCAGGCTGGCCTCTGCGAGGCGGCCCTCGAGGCCGACTGTGCGGTGGCCGGGGGCGACCTCAGCGACATCGACGGCCCCCTGGTGCTCGACGTGACCGTCGCCGGGACCGTCCCCGAGGGGCTGTGCCTCCGGCGCGACGGCGGTTCCCCGGGCGACGCCCTCCTGGTCACCGGGACGCTCGGCACGGCCGCGGCGGGGCTCCTGGTCCAGAGCGGCGAGCCGGTCAGGGCGCGAGAGGAGGACCGGCGCCGCTGGCGGGACGCCCTGCTCGATCCGCGTGCGCGGCTTCGCGAGGCGGTCGAGCTGCTCGAGCGCGGCGTCGCCTGCGGCGGCGACCTGAGCGACGGCCTGCTGGTCGACGCCGGAAGGACGGCGGATGCCTCGGGGTGCGGGGCCGAGCTGTGGCTGGACGCGGTGCCTGCCGAGGCCTCGCTGCGCCTCGCGTTCCGCGAGCGCTGGCCGGAGCTGGCGCTCGGAGGCGGGGAGGACTTCGAGCTGCTCGTCGCGCTCCCGTCGCGGACGACGGCGCAGCTGGTCAGGGGTTGGCCGGAGGTCCTCGCGCCGCTCTCGGTGGTCGGCAGGCTCGTCGGCGAGGGTGGGGTGCGCCTGCTCGACCGCAGGGGCGGCCGGGAAATTCCGCTGCCACCCGTCGCCTCGCGCCACTATCGATGACGGCGCTGATGCCGATCGCGTGCGAGCGGGTGGAGGACACCGAGGCGCTCGGCGCCCGCATCGGTTTCGCCCTGGAACGGGGAGACCTCGTGAGCCTCGAGGGCCCGCTCGGCGCCGGCAAGACGTCGCTGGTTCGCGGCATCGCCGCCGGCCTCGGCGCCGACGCGCGAGCGGTGCGCAGCCCCACCTTCGTCCTGCACCACGTGTATCCGGGCGCGACGTTTGCGCTGCACCATCTGGACCTGTACCGGCTGGGTGCCGGCGCCGCGCTGGAATTGCTCGACCTCGACGGTCTGCTCGAGACGGGCGCCGTCGTGGCCGAGTGGGGCGACCTGGCTGCCCTCGACCACTGGGGCCCGCTGCGCATCGTGGCTGCCATCGACGAGCGCCGGGGACGCACCTTCACGCTGCTCTCCCAGGACGTCCCGGCCCGGATCCGGGCGGGCTGGGATGGCGCGCCGTGACCGTCGTCGGCTTCGACACGTCGTCCCGCGGGCGCGTGGTCGCCGTGGCCGCGACGACGGAGGGGGTGCTGCTGCGCGGACGCGCCGAGGTGGGCGTGCAGGTGCACGCGGCGCTGCCCCCGCTGCTCGCGGAGGTGGTCGACACGCACCTCGACGCGGTGGTCGCCGTCACGGGGCCCGGCTCGTACACCGGTCTGCGTGCGGGCCTCGCGGCGGCCGCCGGCCTCGCGCAGTCGCGCGGCGTCCCCATCTACGGCGTCGGCGCCCTCGACGTGCTGGCCGGTGCCGTCGATCCGGACGGCGGCCCGATGTGGGTGGCGTCCGACGCTGGGCGCGGAGCGGTGTACGCCGCGCCGTGCGGCTGGGTCGGCGGCCGCCTCGCGTGCGGGCGAGCGCGGCGCATGACGCTGGCCGAGCTCTCCGAGGCCGCCCGCGGTGCGCGGGTCGCCTCCGCCGACGACATCCGTCTCGACGGGCTCCTGGTCGTGGACCCTGTCGGGGCGCTCGCCGCCTGCGTCGCCCGCGCCGTCGCCACTCGGCCGCTCGACCTCACATCGCTCGCCGCGACCTACGTGCACTAGCTGCGCGAGCCTCGCGCGAACCGCGGGTATCATTTAGCCAGACCGCCACCGGGGAGCAGCACACGCCATGCAGGTCGTTCCACGCCTTTCCATCGAGCCGATGCGCTACGACGACATCGATTCGGTGCAGGTGATCGAGCGCGAGATCTTTCCGTCTCCATGGCCGAAGAACGCGTACGCCGCGGAGCTCGCGCAGAACCGTCAGGCCTCGTACATCGTGCTGCGCCAGGACGGTCAACTGGTCGGGTACGCGGGGGTGTGGCGCGTCGCCCACGAGGCGCACGTGACCACCATCGGGGTCCGCAGCAAGGACCAGGGAAAGGGCTACGGAAAGGCGCTCTTCGCGGCGCTGGTGCAGCGCGCGTACGCGATGGGCGCGCACTGGATCACGCTCGAGGTGCGCAGCACCAACCTGCACGCGATGCGCCTGTACGAACGCTTCGGGTTCAAGGCTATCGGCAGGCGGCGCGGCTATTACACGGACAATGGCGAGGACGCGGTGATCATGTGGAGCGACAGCGTCCACGCACCGGCGTTCAAGCGCCGGCTGACGCAGATTCTGAACGGCATCGACGTTCCGGGGCTCGGCTCACCCCCGCCGATGGAGTACCCCGCTTCCTGAGCCGGCTGCTGCTGGCCATCGAGACGTCGTGCGACGAGACCGCGGCAGCGGTGGTGCTCGACGGCAGGACCGTTGTCTCCTCGGTCGTCTCGTCGCAGATCGCCATGCACGCGCGGCACGGCGGCGTGGTCCCCGAGCTGGCCGCGCGCGCCCACCTCGAGGCGATCGCAACAGTGGTGGACGCGGCGGTAGCACCCGTCGCCGGGGGCTGGGACGACATCGACGCGCTGGCGGTCACACGAGGCCCGGGGTTGATCGGCTGCCTGCTCATCGGCGCGCTCTACGCGCAGGCCACGGCGATCGGGCGCGGCCTGCCCATCGTCGGCGTGTCGCACCTCGCCGGACACGTGTACAGCGCGTGGCTCGCGGACCGGCATCTGGAGCCGCCGTTTCTCGCGCTGGTGGTCAGCGGCGGTCACACGGATTGCGTCGAGCTGCGCGCGCACGGCGACGCACGCCACCTCGCGGCGACACGCGACGACGCGGTGGGGGAGGCGTTCGACAAGGTCGCGCGCATGCTCGGTCTTCCGTATCCGGGTGGCCCGGCGATCCAGCGCGCCGCCGAGGGAGGCGACGTCACCAGGTTCGCGCTGCCGCGCACCCGGCTGCACGACGCCTTCTCGTTCAGCGGCCTGAAGACGTCGGTGCGCTACGCGCTGCGCGACCTCGGCGCCGGCGCGCTCGACGCCGCCGGCGTGCCCAGAGACCCCGGCGTGGTTCGCGACATGGCGGCGTCCTTCCAGGCGGCCGCGGTCGACCAGCTGGTGCGCGGCCTCGACGACGCGGTCGAGCGCACGCGCGCGGAACAGATCGCCGTGGTGGGAGGCGTCGCGGCCAACAGCCTCCTGCGCGAGCGGGTCGGCCAGCGCTTTGCCGGGCTCACCGTGGTCGTGCCGCCGCTCGACCTCTGCACCGACAACGCCGCCATGATCGGCGCCGCCGGCTGGCACCGGCTGAGCGTCCGAGGACCGGACGCTCCGGGTTTCGCCGTCGATCCGTCGCTGCTCGAGTTCGCCTGAACAGCGGTCACTCCGGCCGCCCGTCGGAGCAGTTGCCGGCGGCCAGCGGGTACGGGGGCGTGGTGTCGCAGTGCCCGATGAGCGCGATGTACGTCGTGATGTAGTCGCCGGCCGTGGGATCGAACGTGAGCGAGAACACTTCCTGCCTGCCCCGCGTGAAGAGGTACGCGGGCGGTACCGGGTGCCCGTCGTACACGTCGCCGTGCGGCTCGCGCGACCGGTAGGCCCAGCCGTGCGAGCGAAGCGTGGTCTTGTACCAGGCCAGCACGGCGCTGCTGAGCGACTGCGACCTCAGCGTGGTGGCGACGAACCCGTCGACCGCTGAGGCGTTGATCTGCGCCGCCTCCTGGGCCACCGCGTCAACGCGGACGGTTCGCGACCCGGGGTAGACGAGGTGGCTGTCCGGCACCGCCTCGATCTGGGCTGTGGAGAGGGCGGCGTCAGAGGAGCACGAGCAGAGCAGCAGCGCGGCGCCCACCGCGAGCGTGACGACCGCGAGGGTGCGCTGCATCGCGCTCCACGCTAGCGCGCCCGCAGGGAGCAGAGGTGGTCGAGGACCGACCGGCTGATCGAGCACAGCTCGCCGACCTGAGCGGCCGACAGGTGATCGAGGAGATGGGCTCGCACGATCTCGTCGTGCTTCTGGGTGGCGTTCCGCAGCACCGTGCTCCCAGCGCTCGTCAGCGACGCCGAGCAGCCGCGGCGGTCCTCGGCGCACCCCTGGCGTTCCACCCATCCGGCGGCCGCCATCCGGTCGATGGCGTGGGTGATGCGGCTCGGAGAGGAGTGGGTTGCGTCGGCCAGCTCGGTCATGCGCATCGACGACGACGGCGCGATCGCCAGCAGCGAGAGCAGCTCGTAGCAGGCGATCGGGACGCCCGCGTCGCGGAGCAGGTCACGGTCCAGCTGCGCCACGAGCATCCGTGCCGCCCTCGCGAAGGCTGTCCACGCGCCCAGCTCGCTGTCCACATCGACGCTCGCGACCGGCACCCAATCATTCTAGGCAGAAAGTTTGACCGTTGAAATTCCGCGGCCATAATGAAAACGTGACCACGAGTGGGCCAATCAGAGAGGCGAGCCAGGAGGCGATTCAGGCGCTCGACGCAACCCGACGAGAGCGGGAGGAGGCCGAGCGACGCTTGCGCACGCTCCGCGGCATCGACCGCGTCCTGGAGGCGCTGGAGGAGATCAATCTCACTGGGCGCGGGTTCGACCCCGTGACCGACCAGTCGCTCGCGGCGCTGGAGCACGCCACGGCGGCCGAGCTCCCCCAATTCGTGCGCGGCGCGCCGACGCCCGTCGACCTCCACGAGGCGCTTCTCGACTGGCAGGAGCAGCTGCTCGACAGGGCGATTCCCACGCGACAGACGTTTCGCTCCGTCGACGCCGAGATCGACCCGCCGGAGCCGCAGCGCCGCAGGCGTCGCCGTCGCCGTCCGATCGTCCTGCGCTCGGCCGCCTGACGCCGCGACCGCTCGAGGATCGGGCGCCCGCGCACACTGTGCGCATGGACGCCGAGGTCCCGAGCCCTGCTCGATCCGAGACGGGTGACCGCTACCTCGAAGCCGTCTATTACATCGGCCAGGAGGGCGAGGTCGCCCGACCCGGCCGGCTCGCCGAATGGCTCGGCGTCAGCGCCCCCACGGTCACCGTCACCCTCCAGCGGCTGGCGCGAGACGGGTGGGTGCGGATCGCCGAGGACCGTTCCGTCGAGCTCACCGACGCCGGAACCGAGGCGGCGGCCGGGATCGTGCGCCGGCATCGCATCGTCGAGCGCTGGCTCACCGACGTCCTGCGATTCGACTGGGCCACGGCTGATCGCGAGGCGGCCGCGCTCGCGCCCGGCATCTCGGCGATCGTGCTCGACAGGCTCGACGCCGAGCTCGGACACCCGGTCACATGCCCGCACGGCAACGTCATCCCGGGTCGCCGCCCCCCCAAGGGCGGCCGGCTGACGAGGCTGGTGGACCTGGCCCCGGGTCGCGAGGCGATGGTAGCTCGAATCTCCGAGGTCGCCGAGCACGAGGCGCCGCACCTGCTCCGGGTGCTCGACGCCCGCGGTCTGGTTCCCGGCACCGCGGTGAGGTCGCTCGGAGGCGCCGGCCGCGAGTGGCGGCTCGAGGTGCGTGGCGACGAGATCGCGGTGGAGCCGAATGTGGCCCGCGCCATCTGGGTTGACGAGCAGGCCGATTAGATTAGGCTAAGCTAAGGTCCCGACGGGGCACTGACACAAGCGGAGGCGATAGGGCACTAGCCCATGCTCGGCAGCTTCTTGATCTTTGCGCGGGAGGGGATCGAAGGCACCCTCATCTGCGCGATCCTGCTCATGTTCCTCGGCTCGGCCGGCCGGCGCGACCTGTTCCGCTGGGTGTTCGCCGGCGCCGGGGCGGCCGTCGTCCTGGCCTCGATCGTGGGCGTGGTGCTCTGGATCGTCACCCGGGACGCGTTCGTCGGATCCACCGCGCAGGCCTGGTTCGAGACGGTCGTGTTCGCGGTGGCGGTGGTTGTCCTCACGTACATGACGTTCTGGATGCGCGACCACGCGCGCACCTTCGGGCGCCAGCTTCGCGAGAAGGCGTCGGGAGCGTTGACCGAGGGCTCGGGTCCGGCCCTCGCCGGCGTCGCGTTCGTCACCGTGGGTCGCGAGGCGATCGAGACCGTGATCTTCCTCGTCGCCATCGCTTACCAGAGCTCGCCGGTGCAGCTCGGCCTCGGCGCGGCGCTGGGGCTCGCGCTGGCGCTCAGCGCGAGCTTCGCCATGTACAGGATGGGCAAACGCGTGAACCTGGGTCGCTTCTTCACGGTCGTGGGCAGCCTGCTGATGGTGGTGGCCGCGGGCCTGCTCGCCAATGCCGTCCAGAACCTGCAGATCCTGGGGGTGCTGCCGGGCCGTGGGCAGGTGGTGTGGAACGCGAGCGGTGTCCTGCCCGATCAGAGCGGGGTGGGGGACGTCCTGCACGGCATCCTCGGCTACACCGCCGCGCCGACGCTCCTCCAGCTGGTCATATGGGCCGGGTTTCTCGCCGTGGGGCTCACGGCGTTCCTGCGCCCCGCCGGGGCGCCTCCGCCGAGACCCTCTGCATCGGCCGCCTGACGGCCCCTCAGCCTTGCGAGGCTGGCACTCGATTCGGTAGAGTGTTAGCACTCACACCATTTGAGTGCTAAGTCTTCTTGGAGGAGGTCCCCTACGTGGCTCTGAAGCTTCGCCCCCTGGCTGATCGCGTCGTCGTCAAACCCGTCGAGCGTGAGGAGATGACCAAGAGCGGCATCGTCCTGCCCGACACGGTCAAAGAGAAGCCGCAGGAAGGCCTGGTCGAGGCCGTCGGCAACGGGCGGTTCAACGAGACGACCGGGGCACGGATCGCGCTCGACGTCAAGGTGGGCGACCGGGTGATGTACGCGAAGTACGCGGGAAGCGAGGTGAAGATCGACGAGGTCGAATACCTCATCCTCGCCGAGAAGGACATCCTGGCCATCGTCGAGAAGAACGGCAAGAGCTGACCGGCCATGCCCGCCAAGGAGCTGCGCTTCCGTTCTGAGGCGCGTGCCGCGCTCCAGCGCGGCGCTGACGCCGTCGCCGGCACCGTCTCGGTGACACTCGGCCCACGCGGTCGAGCGGTGGTCCTGGACAAGAAGTTCGGGCCGCCCGTGGTCACCAATGATGGAGTCACGATCGCTCGCGACCTCGAGTTCAAGGACCACTTCGAAAACATGGGCGCGCAGCTCATCAAAGAGGTGGCGATCAAGACCAACGACGTGGCCGGCGACGGCACCACGACGGCGACGGTCCTGGCTCGCGCGATGATCCACGAGGGTCTGCGCAACCTGGCCGCGGGCGCCTCGCCCACCGAGCTCAAGCGCGGCATGCTCGAGGCCACCGACGCGGCCATCGCCGACATCCGCAAGCGCTCGCACGCTGTGGACGGGCGCGACGACATACAGCGGGTGGCGACGATCAGCTCCGGCGATGCGGAGATGGGCCGCATGATCGCCGAGGCGTTCGACAAGGTCGGTCGCGAGGGCGTCGTGTCGGTGGAAGACGGCACTGGGCTCGACACCGAGGTCGAGGTGGTCGAGGGGATGCAGTTCGACCGCGGGTACGTCTCCCCGTACATGGTCACCGACCAGCAGAACATGGAGGCGGTGCTCAGCGACCCGCGCGTTCTTGTCACAGATGGCAAGATCAGTGCGGTCAACGACCTGCTCCCGGCGCTCGAGCTCGTGATGCAGGCGGGACGGCCGCTGCTCATCATCGCCGAGGACGTCACGGCGGAGGCGCTGGCCACGGTGGTGGTCAACCGCATCCGCGGCACGTTCACGGCGATCGCCGTGAAGGCGCCGGCGTTCGGCGAGCGGCGCGAGGCCATCCTCCAGGACATCGCGGTCCTCACCGGCGCCACGGTGGTCAGCGAGAAGACCGGGCTCAGGCTGGACGCCGTGCGCGACGACCAGCTGGGCAGCGCCGGGCGCGCGACCATCACCAAAGAGGACACGACCATCGTGCGTGGCGGCGGCTCGCGCGCTGCGATCGACGCTCGTGCGGCGGAGATCCGCCAGCAGGTCGAGGAGACCACCTCCGACTGGGATCGCGAGAAGCTGCAGGAGCGGCTGGCGCGCTTGACCGGCGGGGTGGCCGTTATCAAGGTGGGAGCAGCCACGGAGGTCGAGCTCAAGGAGCGCAAGGCGCGCGTCGAGGACGCCCTGGCGGCGACGCGCGCCGCTATCGAGGACGGCGTGGTGGTCGGCGGCGGGGTGGCGCTGCTGCGGGCGCGGCCGGCGGTCGAGGCCATCCGGCTCGAGTCCGACGCGCGCACCGGCGCGTCGATCGTCGCGCGGGCGCTCAGCGAGCCGCTACGGATCATCGCGTCGAACGCCGGCGCAGAGGGCGGCGTCGCGGTCAACCGCGTGGCCGAGGAGTCGGGAGACTTCGGATTCGATGCGGAGAGCGAGAGCTACGGCAACCTGTCGGAGCGGGGCGTGATCGATCCCACCAAGGTGGTGATCACGGCACTGACGAACGCCACCTCGATCGCGACGATGCTGCTCACCACCGACGCGCTGATCGCCGACGCACCCGAGAAAGAGGAGCCCGCCGCCGGAGGCCATTCCCACGGGGGGATGGACGACGACGACATGGACTACTGACCCTCGCACGCACTCCCCGTCGTGTAGGTTAGGAATCCATGTGCGGGATAGCGGGCTTCCTCGGTCCGCGCGATCGCCACCTGCTCGAAGCGATGACGCAGGCGCTGCATCATCGCGGTCCCGACGACGTCGGCTACTTCGAGGATGACGCGGCGTCGCTCGGCTTCCGGCGTCTGAGCATCATCGATCTCGAGCACGGCAACCAGCCGATGTCCACTCCCGACTCGCGCGTGCACCTCGTCTACAACGGCGAGGTCTACAACTACCGCGAGCTTCGCGAGGAGCTGATCCCGCTGGGGCACAGGTTCGAGACGGCGTGCGATAGCGAGGTCGTGCTGCACGCGTACGCGCAGTGGGGGACCGACTGCTTCCGACGCTTCAACGGCATGTGGGCGGTGGCGATCCTCGACCGCCGCGAGTCGCAACCCGCGCTGGTGCTCGCGCGCGATCACTTCGGCATCAAGCCGCTCTTCTACGCGCAGCACGGCGAGCGCCTGCTGTTCGGCTCGGAGATCAAGGCCATCCTGCAGCACCCGACGCTCCCGCGCGCCGTCGACGAGCAGATGATGTTCGACTACCTCGCCTACGGGTTGTTCGACCACACGGATGGGACGTTCTTCGAGGGCGTGCGTCAGGTTCCGGCCGCGACCCACGTGGTGTTCGGCGGCGCGGGTCCCGTGTCCACGAAATACTGGACGCCGGTGCTCTCCGAGGACGGCGATGCAAGCCCGGAGGCGTTCCGCGCCGTCTTCGAGCGCGCAGTCCAGCGCCGTCTCGTCGCGGACGTTCCGGTGGGGATCTGTCTGAGCGGCGGCCTCGACTCGTCGTCGATCTGCACCGTGATGGCTCAGCTTCTCCGCGACCACGTGCCGGACTCGGTGTCGCTCGGT
>Ga0307477_10001119_pt1 | contig 23919 bp, 19 predicted proteins | sample atmos_gasesECM2C_FD_203316 | JGI IMG/M metagenome (GOLD analysis project Ga0307477, IMG submission 203316) | Hardwood forest soil microbial communities from Morgan-Monroe State Forest, Indiana, United States - atmos_gasesECM2C_515 | ecosystem: Environmental > Terrestrial > Soil > Temperate...
AGGCATTGCGGCATGCCGGCCGTGCCGAACGGCTTCGCCACGAACTGGACGCGAGTGACCCCGGGAAGCGAGGCCGCCCTGGTCGCAGCGATCGATCAGGGACCGGTCCTCGCGCGGATCGAGATCGGCGCGAACGGCGCCACCCTGCCCTCGTACCTCAACTACAACGGCTCCGGCGTCTTCTATGCCCCCATCTTTGACGCCACGGTCGTCCAGTGGGTGCTCCTCGTGGGCTACACCCCCGATCACTACATCGCGAAGAACTCGCTTGGAACGGGCTGGGGGGCTGCCGGTTACATCGACCTCTCGCGCAACCAGGGCAACAATCTAGGCGTGGCCAACTTCGCCTACCTCCTGCAGGCGGGCGCGGCCTCGACCGGCACATGCGCGCTTCCCGATGGGTCGTGCGCCGAGATGACCGCGACCGCCTGCCTGGCGGCAAGCGGCAGCTTCGGCGGGGCCGGCACCTTCTGTGCGACCCCGTGCCCCACCGCCGTTGCCATCGCGGCGGTGCCCGCACTCTCGCGTGGAGCCGCCGCCGGCCTTGCATCCCTGCTGGCTCTGGCGGGCCTGGCGCTCCTGCTCCGCGGCGCGCGCGAGCTCCGCGGACGGTGAGGCCTCGCCACACGCGAGTGTGCTAGCATCCGCGCCGCTTTCGCCCGGCCAGGCGGCCCGGCGGCATTCCATGGAGATCCACGAGCACATCCTCGAGACCCTGGGCGACACTCCGCTCGTCCGGCTGCGCCGGTTCCATCCCGCCGGGGCGGCGCTGGCGGCGAAGGTCGAGTACTTCAATCCCGGCGGCAGCGTCAAGGACCGGATCGGCACGGCGATGATCGAGGCCGGCGAGCGCGCCGGCCTGCTGCGGCCGGGGGGCACCATCGTCGAGCCCACCTCGGGCAACACCGGCGTCGGCCTGGCGATGGCGGCCAACCTGCGCGGCTACCGCGTGATCTGCACCGCTCCGGACAAGATCCCGCCGGAGAAGGTGGCGCTGCTCGAGGCGCTGGGGGCCCGGGTCATCAGGTGCCCGACCAACGTCCCCGCCGACGATCCACGCTCCTATTACAAGGTGGCCGAGCGCCTGCGCGACGAGGCCGGCGCCTACCTGCCCTACCAGTACTACAACCAGGCCAACCCCGAGGCGCACTACCACTCGACCGGTCCCGAGATCTGGCGCCAGACCGACGGCCGCGTCACCCACTGGGTGGCCGGCGTCGGCACCGGCGGCACGATCAGCGGCGTCGGCAAGTTCCTCAAGGAGCGCAACCCGGCGGTGCGCGTCATCGGCATCGACACCGTCGGCAGCGTCTACGTCTACTACAAGCAGCACGGCGAGCTGCCGCCGCCCGAGCAGATCCACCAGTACCTGATCGACGGCATCGGCGAGGACTTCCTGCCCGCCTGCGTCTGGTGGGAGTACATCGACGAGGTGATCGCGGTCGACGACCAGGCCGCCTACCGCGCGGTGATGGAGCTCGCCAGGAAGGAATCGATCTTCATCGGCTCCTCCGGCGGCGCCGCCGCCGCCGGCGCCCGCCGCGTCGCCCAGTCGCTGCCCGACGACGCCCTGGTGGTCACCCTCTTCCCCGACTCCGGCGAGCGCTACCTCTCGAAGCTGAACCGCGCCTGGCTGAGCGAGCACGGCCTGCTCGACGCCGCCGACGACGACGAGCCCTCGGCAGGTTAACGACCCGCTCGGGACGCTAGAAAAGGCGGGCGCGAACCGATCATCTCATCACCGCGACCGCCGGGGCCGCGGCGATCGCCGTCGGAACTACCGGAACTACGTATCGATCGTCTTCTGTGCGTTCCGGAAGAGCCGCCAGCAGAGCACGCCGAAGACGGCCGCGCACAGAATGCCGCCCCAGACGGCGTGGTTCTTGAAGGCGCCGTAGGCGGGGATGAGATTGCCGACGTCGATCTTCTCGAGCAACGTCGGCTTCTCCATCTTGAAGACGGAGTCGCCGAAGAAGGCGACCAGGGCGATCAGCACGCCGCCGAGCGAGCCGCCCGCCACCAGGCCGGTGGCGTAGAGCATCCCCGAGGAGAGCTCGCTCTCCTGCTTGCGGTGCGCCACCCGGTCGGCCACCGCCTTCACCATGCCGCCGATCCAGATCGGGAAGGTGGTCGACAGCGGCAGGTACGCCCCGACCGCCCAGGACAGGGCGTGCGCCCCGGCCATCTGCGCCATGAACGCCAGGCCGACGCCGACCAGCACCGGGGCCCAGGGCAGGTTCTGGGCCAGGAGGCCCTTGATGATGGTCGCCATCAGCGTCGCCTGGGGAGCGGCCAGCTTCGGGCCGCCGATGCCGTGCAGCTCGTCGCCGCGGTAGGTCTGGTCGAGCAGGAAGAGCGTGCCGCCGATGACCAGGGTCGACACCAGCACGCCGATGATGAAGCCGATCTGCTGGCGGCGCGGCGTCGCGCCGACCAGGAAGCCGGTCTTCAGGTCTTGCGACGTCGCGCCGGCGTTGGCGGCCGCGATGCAGACCAGGGCGCCGACGCACAGCGCGACCGACTGGTAGACGTCGCCAGTCCTGCCGACCAGCACGAACACCAGGCAGGTCGCCATCAGCGTCGCGATCGTCATGCCCGAGATCGGGTTCGAGGAGGTGCCGATGATGCCGACGATGCGGCTCGAGACGGTGACGAAGAAGAGCCCGAAGACGATCACCAGCAGGCCCATGAGCAGCGAGCCGGGGAACGTGCCATGCGGGAAGTGCGGCAGCACGGTGATGATCAGCGCCAGGACCAGCGAGCCGACGATCACCACGCCGATGCTGAGGTCGTCCTCGGTGCGCACTTTCCTGGCTTCCCCGCTCCCGGCGCGCAGCGATTTCACCGACTCGCTGAAAGCCGAGACGATGGTGGGCAGGGTCTTGATCAGCGTCACCACGCCGGCGCAGGCGACGGCCCCGGCGCCGATGTAGCGGATGTAGGCCCGGTAGATCCACTCGGCGTGGGCGTGAGACGCGCGCCACCCTTCCGAGAAGCCGAGGTCGGTCAGGTCCTTGACCAGGCGCTGCTCGGGCACCAGCCAGGAGATGAGCGGAATGAGCGCCAGCCAGGCCAGCACGCCGCCCGAGGCGAGCTCGCCGGAGATCTTGGGGCCGATGATGTAGCCCAGGCCCAGGTACTCGGGCGTGACGTCGCTCTGCAGCGTGGCGTCCGGGAAGACGCTGGCGGCCTTGGTGCGGAACCAGGTCGCGGTCTCGTTCCAGAGGCCGAGGATGCCGTAGAGGAACTTGTAGAGCAGCGCCACTCCCACGCCCGCGAACACCAGCTTCGCCAGGTCGCCGCCGCGCTCGCCGGCGATGAGCACGTCGGCGCAGGCCGTGCCCTCCGGGTACGGCAGGTTGCCGTGCTCCTTGACGATCAGGGCGCGGCGCAACGGGATCATGAACAGCACCCCGAGCGTGCCGCCGACCGCCGACAGGACGAAGATCGTGAGGTAGTTGAAATAGTTGGCGCCGTAGGCGAGGAAGAGCAGCGCCGGCACGGTGAACACGACGCCGGCCGCCACCGACTCGCCGGCGGAGCCGATCGTCTGCACGATGTTGTTCTCGAGGATCGTGGACTTGCCGAACCGCTTGAAGACGGCAATCGACAGCACCGCGATCGGCACCGAGGCCGACACCGTCAGGCCGGCGCGCAGCGCCAGGTAGACCGTGGCGGCGCCGAACAGGATGCCGAACAGCGCCCCGAGAGCGATCGCCCGGGGCGTGAACTCCGCGATCTCTTGCGAAGCGGGAACGAAGGGCTGGAACTTCTCGGGGCTCGTCTCGGCCATCGCACCCTCCAAGCCGGAAGCACGCGTCGCTGCGGTGGGACCGGCGGCGATGCTACGACGGACAGCCGAACCGGCGCAACCGCGGCGCCGCCCGGGCCGCCCGGGCCGCCCGGGCCGCCCGGGTAGTGTCCTGGCTGGCATCCAGGACACTACCCGCCGTCGACGCGGTCGAGGTGCGCCGAGTCGGAGTCGCCCATCTCGACTGCGCCGCCGGGGAAGTACTCGCGCCAGCGCCGCGAGACCAGCGCCGCCGTGCCGGGATCGGCGCGCAGCTCGGCCGGGAAGCCTGGCTTCAACCGCGCGTCGATCAGCACCGGAGGCCGGTAGGCGAGGTGGTTGCGCGTCACCGTGGCCGCGGCGGCGTGGATGTCCGCCGCCGGCTCGAAGCGGGTGAAGGTGGTCCAGAGGAAGTTGATCGGGCTCGCCGCCGCCCGCCGCGGCTCGTCGGTGAGCACCAGCAGCGGCCAGCCGGCGAAGGCAGGGTGCGCGGCGAAGCGCGCCGCGGCGCCCGGCTCCTCGGCGAACGGCGGCCCGCCCAGCACCAGGCAGCCGGGGCTGAACACCAGCGCCTCGCGCAGCCCCTGGGGAACGTCGCCGCTCGAGAAAGCCCGCGGCAGCTCGCGGATCGGATCGCCGAGGCCGAGCCAGACCCCCTTCGAGCCCTCGTTGACCCGCGGGCCGGTGTAGTCGAGCGTGTCCATCGAGAGGTTCGCGAAGACGAACAGGTCGGTCTCGGGGCGGGTGCGCGCGAGAAGGTGGGTGAGCGTCGCCCGGAAGTCCTTGAGGTCCACCGCGCGGTCGGTGACCAGGAGGAACTTGGTGAGCGACAGCTGCCCCTCGCCGAGGATGCGGAACGCCGACGCCATCGCCTCGCGCGCGTAGCGCTGCTTGACCACCGCCGCCGCCAGCGAGTGATAGCCGGTCTCGCCGTAGGACCACAGTGCCTCGACCGCCGGCATCACCAACGGGAACAGCGGCGACAGCAGCTCCTGCAGCAGGTCGCCGAGGAAGAAGTCCTCCTGCCGCGGCTTGCCCACCACCGTCGCCGGGTAGATGGCGTCGCGGCGGCGGGCCAGCCATTCGACCTCGAAGACCGGGTAATCATGGCGCAGCGAGTAGTAGCCATAATGGTCGCCGAACGGGCCCTCCGGGCGCCGCACGCCGGCGGGCACCCTGCCGGCCAGCGCCAGCTCGGCGAACGCCGGCACCGCGTGGCCGCCGGGTCCTGGCATCATCGGCAGCCGCCGGCCGGCGATCAGCGACGCCAGCATCAGCTCGGGCACGTTCTCGGGCAGCGGCGCGATGGCGGCGAGGATCAGCGCCGGCGGCCCGCCCAGCCAGACGCTGGCCTGCAGGCTCTCGCCCCGCGCCTCGGCCACGGCGTGGTGGAAGCCGCCCCCCTTGCCGATCTGCCAATGCATGCCTGTCGTCCGCGGGTCGTGGACCTGCAGGCGGTACATGCCCAGGTTGTGGCCCTTGCCGGCGGGATGCTCGGTATAGACGAGCGGCAGGGTGATGAAGGGGCCGCCGTCCTCGGGCCAGGTGGTGAGCACCGGCAGGCGGTCCAGCCGCACGTCCCGGGTGACCACCTCCATGACCGTGCCGGCCCGCCGCCGCCCCCGGCGATCGACCCCGATGCGCAGCGCCTCCCGCGCCAGGTCGCGAGCGCCCCACAGCTTGCGCGGCGTCGGCGGCAGCAGCGTCTCGGCCAGCTCCACCAGCCGCCGCACCAGCCGGAAGGGCCGCCTGCCGAAGGCCAGCTCGGCGCGGCGCCGGGTGCCGAAGAGATTCGTGACCAGCGGCATCTCCGCGCCCCGCACGCCCGTGAACAGCAGCGCCGGCCCGCCCGCCGCGATCACCCGCCGATGGATCTCGGCAGCCTCGAGCCGAGCATCCACCGGCGCCTCGACCACCGCCAGGTCGCCATCGCGCCGCAGCTGCGCCAGGAACGCCCGCAGGTCCGGGAAGCCGGGCTCCGCCATGAACGCGGAGTCTATCCTCGTGGGCGCCGCGCGGCGGTCGTCGCGTGGCCGCGCGCTCCGGCGTCATCGTTGGAAAGCGGGGCGGAGGAAACTGAGCCACCGCCTATCGCGGAGGCGCGCTCTTGGGTCTCGCGAGGATGTCGTACACCGGCTTGTTGTCGGCGTAGACACGCCATTCCTTCATCAGGCCGTTTTCCACGATCGCCAGCCACGCTGCCGGGGTGCGCCATTGGTTCTCGGCCGGAAGAGTTCCGGCGGCGGCGATGGTGCCGCCCGCCGTGCCGAATACAGCCACCATGTTCGCGCCTTGAAGGATCTCCTCGTGAGCAACCCGGTAGTCCGGGCAGAGACCGAAGTACCCTCGCCATGCAGCGCGCATTTTCTCCCGGCCGCAAACGCTCTGGCCGAGCGAGTCGATGAACACGTGATCTTCCGTCATTGCCTCGGCCAGCTTGTCGGCATCATGTTCGTTGATGCGGCCCATGAACTCGAGCACGGTTTCTACTTGGCTCATCAGGGTCGTCCTCATCAAGACATCTTAAGAGGAATGCGGTCAGAGGCACCCGGCATGTCTTGACACCCTGGGCATTGCTCCGATAGCATTGCAAAGACAATCTATGCTTCTGCCGGCCATCGCCTCAGCGGCGAGGTCGGGAGTCGAGCGACGGTTCGGGGCCCCAGGAAGGATGGTCCAGGGATGAGAGCGAAGCCAGAACTGCAAACGGCCACCGACGGGCGCGGGACCGCTCTCCGCCGGCGAACCCGGCGATCGCGGGCGCTGCTTGCAGCAGTGGCCGGCTCGATCCTGATGGGGGCGGCACCCGCCGCGGCGGCGCCGGGACGCTGGGCGCCGCTGGGACCGTTCGGGGCGCCGGTGGTGTCGCTGGCCGTGACGCCGGGCGATTCCCAGGTGCTGTACGCCAGCGCCGGCGATGGCCTGTTCAAGAGCGCCGCCACCGGCTCGGCCGCGCTCCGCTTCGAGGCCCTTCCCCTGGTCGGTTTCGTCTTCGCCGTCGTGGTCGTCCCCACGGACCCGCCCGCGGTGCTCACCGCGACCGAGAGCGGGATCTTCCGCAGCGCCGACGGCGGTTCGACCTGGCAACAGATTCCGGTCGAGGTCGGTGGACATGAGGTCATCGGGTCCGAGCTCCAGGCCCTGGCCATCGACCCGCGGGATCCGACCGTCGTCTACGCCGGCGCCGGGCTGACCGGCGACGGCGGGACCTCGTCCGGCCTCTTCAAGAGCACCGACGCCGGGCTCAGCTTCGAGGCTGCCGACCTGGGCATCGAAAGCACCGTGGTCAGCTCGATCGCGGTCGACCCGTTCAATTCCCGAACGGTCTACGCGGCGTCACCGCAGCCTTCGAACCTGGTCTCGACGCCGCAGCCGACCGGCGTCCTCAAGAGCACCGACGGCGGCGCCACCTGGCAGGTGAGGAATCTTGGGCTCCGCCTGCCCGCCGAGAAGGACGAGAGATTCGGGCTGCAGCCCGGCGTGATCCAGGTCGCCGTCGATCCCGAGGCCGCCGGCACCCTGTACGCGGTGGTCGGCTCTACCGGCGATCTCTACCGCAGCCGCGACGGCGCCGAGAGCTGGCAGCTGCTGCCGGCAGGCTTCGCGGCCACGACCGTGGTGGTGGGGCGCCACGGTGTCCTCTATCTCGGCGGCGCGCTGCCGGGGCAGCCGCCCGCGGTCTGGAAGAGCCTCGACGGCGGGCGGCACTGGCAGCGCACCGCGGCCCCCGGCCCCGCGGTACTGCTCGCCCCGGCCTCGGAGCCCACGGCCGGGCGCGGCGGTGCCGCTCCGGACGTCCTCTATGCGGCGAGCGGCGGCGGCCTGGCGCGCTCGACGGACGGCGGCGCCTCCTGGCAGGTGTCCGACGCCGGCCTGAGCATCCTCGCCATCGACCACCTTGCCGCCAGCTCCGGCACGGTCTACGCCGCTTCCGGCGCCGACCTCTACCGCGGCAACTCCTTCGGCTCGGCCTGGCGGCACCTCGCGGTGCCGCAGGCCAACCCGGCGGCTCGGTTCGTGATCACGGATCTCGCGGTGGATCCGGAGAACCCGGCCCGCCTGTTCGCGGCCGTCGGCGGGGGGCTGGTCGCCAGCCGGACCGCCGGGAGCTTCTGGCGCCGGGTGGCGCTGCCCGATTCGACTTGCGTCGAGCTCACCAGCGTGGCCCTGGCACCCTCGGACGGGCTGACCGTGTATGCCGGCGGTTCGCCGCCGAGCGGCATCGGCGACAACCCTCCCCCGTGCAGCGGCGGTTGCCAGACCTTCCGCAGCCGCGACGGCGGCGCCACGTGGGAATGCCTGCCGCTCACCAACGTGACGGGATTCGTCGTCGATCCTTCCGACCCCGAGACGGTCTACGCCTTCGGACCCGTCCTCCCCGGAGTGACGCTCGATTGCGATTTCGCCAAGAGCAGTGACGGCGGCCGGACCTGGCAGCCGCAGCGGCCGGGAGACTTCGGTTTTGGCGTCGGCTTCAGTCTCCTCGCCGTCGATCCCGCCGCACCGCGCCACCTCTACACGGTGCTCGATCGGACCCTGTGGGAGAGTCTCGACGGCGGCCAGACCTGGGCACCCAAGGGGCCGGGCATCCCGTCGTTTCCGATCCTCTTCCCGAGCCCGGTGGCCGCGCTGCTCATCGATCCGCGGGATTCCTCCGTGCTCTATGCCTCGGTCGACCCGGTGGGCGTCTTGCGCAGCACGGACGGCGGCCTCAGCTGGACCCTGCTGCACGGCGGCCTGCCCTCGGGAGTCCTCGAGGCGGCCGGCCCGCTGGCGATCGACTCTCACCAACCCGACCTCCTCTTCCTCGGCACCGGCAACCGCGGCGTCTACCGCATCCGCCAGTAGCCCTCGGCGCCGGCGAGCCCGGGCGGCCACCGCCGGGAACCAGGTCGCGAGCGAGAAGATCCAAGGGAGCAGGAAGCGGCGATGCCGACAGCCCGTGCGTGCGGCACCTGCGCGGTGCATGGCCGGACGGGAAGAGAGGAGGCAGAGGTATGCAGGTGCGAGCCAACCCCGGTAGTCAAGTCCGTGCCGTGACGGCGGTGCGGAGCGAGATCAACGTCACGCCGCTGGTGGACGTCTGCCTGGTGCTCCTGGTCATCTTCATGGTGGTCGCGCCCCTGCTGCGCCGCGGGATCGACGTCGACCTGCCGCGGACCTCCAGCCTCAGGAGCATGCCGGACGCGCAGCTCACCCTCTCGATCAGGGGCGACGGCAAGGTCTTCGTCGATCAGGCCCAGGTGCCCCGAGAGCGCCTGGCGGCGACACTCGCGGCGAGCCACGACCAGGCGCCTGGCCGCCCGGTCGTCGTCGACGGAGATCGGCGCCTGCCGTACCAGGAGATCGCATCGGTCCTCCAGATGGTCCGAGATGCCGGCTTCGAGCGAGTGGGCCTGGCAACCGAGAAGCGCCAGCCGGACTGAGTGTCGCCGTCGCCAGCGGGGCTGGACTGCCGTTCTCTCCGGCTCGAGCCGCTAGCAGCGAGCCGCTAGCAGGTACAGGTCCCGAAGGCCGTGTAGTTGGTGCAGCCGACCTGACAGCTGAGGTTGGTCTTGCATCGATCCGTGTTCCGCGCGCCGATCGCCTGCGCCAGGTCCTGGCGCTCCAGGCGGCGGAGCGACTCACGGGTCAGAGTCAGCTTCCTCGCCAACGTTCTCTTCATGACGACATCCCCCTTTCGCGGCTGCGCGGAGAGCGAAGCCTCCACCTCTAACTGTGCCGCCGCCGGATCGGCAGAGGACGCGCGGCGCTCCCAGCCGCCCCTACCACCGCTCGCCCGCGCCCGCCCGCGGCCCGCAGGTCGGGACCCGCCGTCCTGGCGCGGCCGTGGCGGCGAGGCTGCCGGCGAGCGCGCCGGCGCGGTCGGCGCGGCCCATGGCGGCGGCACGGTCGATCGCCGCCCCGAGACCGTCCCATTCGGCGCCGCGCAAGGGCCCGAGGATGCGCGCGCCGGTCAGATCCAGCCGCACCCGGCTGGTGCTTCCGCCCTGGGCGACCGCCTCGAGGACCAGGGCGTCTTCCGGGCCGGGCCCGGCGCCGCGCCGGGGTCGCCAGCCGCGGACCGCGAGCTCCCAGCCGGCGTGTCGCAGCGCCTCGCGGTGAAGCCCTGTCGCCAGCTCGTCGCGGTTCCGCCCGAGCTCGAGGTCGGCGACGGCGCCGGGCGGCGCGTCGCGCGGGGTGAGCGCGGCCAGCGGCCCCTGCGCCGCGCCGTCGAGCGCCCACCCCCTGGCGAACAGCAGCCCGCTTGCCGGCTGATACGCCACCAGCTCCGGCGTCAGCTCGGCGCGCGGAGCGGGGGCGCCCGGGAGCGGCGCCGGCATGCATGCTTCCGGCTCATCCCAGAAGAACAGGTCGCCCAGCGGCGTCGGCGTCACCGCGACGCCGCGACGCCGGCCTCTCAGGTAGGCGTCGACGACCGGGACGCGCACGGCATCCGGGATGTCGAAGTCGCCGAGCGCGCCGTACCCGTGCGCCAGCAGGAGCGCCTGCGGGCGGCTGGCGCGCAGCTCTCGCACCAGCTCGAGCTGCCGCGGCGGCGTGTAGGCGCGGGCCATGGCGAAGTAGCGCGTCGGCCAGGGCATCCGGAACCGGACGTAGTACCAGGACGCCGAATCGGCGATCACCAGCCGGGTGACGCCGTGGGCGCGCAGCATCGCCTCCGCGGCGCAGGTGTCGGCGATGAAGCGCCGATTGGCCGCCAGCCGGCCCTCGCCCGGCGTGAACGTCCGGTCGGCGCAGCCGCCGGCGGGCGGGTTGGGAGCCAGGTGCTCGACCAGGCCGTCCCAGCGTTCGCGCGCCACGGCCGCGGCGGCCGCCGGAGCGCGCAGCGCGCGGACCTTGAACCCGAGGTTGCCGAAGTCGAGCAGCGCGATCAGGACGACGAGGGCAAGGCCCGCCCGCGGCCGCGTCCAGGACCGCCGTTCGCGCCAAGCCGCGAAGGCGAGGCAGGCCGCGGCGAGCAGCGGCAGCTCGCTCCACTGCGTCACGTGGCCCACGTCGCTGCGATCGATCGCGGTCTTCGCCGCCGCCGCCGCGAAGACCGCGACGAAGAGGAGCGGCGCCGTACGGTCAGGCGCCGTACGCTCGGACGCCGCGCGCGCACGCGGCCGCGGCCGCTCCAGCAGCTCGCGCAGCGCCTGGACGAGCAGCAGCAGGGTGAGCAGCAGCCGCGCGAGCGTCCGGTTCAGCCAGAGCACTTCCAGGGGCGAGCGCGCGACTCCCGGGCGGGGCCAGGGCAGGGGGAACCCCATCGCGTCGCGGTGGTAGCGCGGCAGATCCCCGAGCGTGTAGGCGTACCACTCGGCGCCGGGCCAGCCGAGGATCAGCCAGGCGGCGGCGAGGACGAGGGCGGCGCCGCCGAAGAGGCGCAGGGCGCTGCCGGCGGCCTGCTTCACACCCCTGGCCCACGGCTCCGCCGCCGCGAAGAGGTCGCGATAGGCGATCACGGCCAGGGCGGCCAGGGCGCCGTACAACGCCGTCTCGATGCGGAAGAGGTAAGCGAGGCCGAAGCACAGGCCGGCGACGAGGTCGCGCCGCCGCGACGTGACGGCGACGAAGCCGAGGACGACGAAGAACAGCTCGCCGAACTGGTAGAGCGCCAGCGAGCCGGCTTCGACCTGCGCCTGATCGGTCAGCAGCGGCGCGGCCGCCGCCACCAGGCAGACCGCCAGCGCCGCCGCGCGCGAGCCGAGCAGCCGGCGCGCGACGAGGTACACGGCGACGACGCCCAGGGCGCAGCACGAAGCCCACGCCAGCGCGACCGGCGACGTGCCGACCTTGCCGGTGGCGAGGATCCAGGCCGCCGCCAGGCCGGAGTCGTGAGCGCCGTGCGGCCAGAGCAGCGTCGCGAAGGGGCGCCCTCCCCGCAGCAGATCGACCGCGGTGCTCAGGACCTCGCCATGGTGGTAGGTGTCGATCGTCAGCGGCGGCGGCCCGACGGTGAAGGCGAAGGCGGCGGCGGCGAGCGCCCCGACGAGCAGCGCCGCGGGGAATTCGCGCCGAGCGCCGGCCGCGAGCGGCGCCGTGGCGAGCTTGCCGCCGGCGCCGTCCCTGGCGGGTGCGCCCTCGATCGGGGCCTCGGCGGGAGGGTGGCCGCCGCGCCGGCCGCGGCCGAGCGCCGTCGCCATGCCCGCGACGGCCAGCAGCTGAGGCCAGCCGTCGAGCAGAGGAGCCACGGGAGCGGCGGCGGCGGCGAGCGCGAGCCCCGGCACGGCGACGAGCAGGCAGGCGGCGAAGCCGCGCCGCGACCGGACGAGCCATTGCGTCGCCGCTCCCGCCGCCAGCGCGCCCACCACCGCCGCCGCCTCGACGTTCTTGCCGTAACCCAGAAAGTACGGCATCCCGGCGGCTCGCCACCGCGGTGATATCGTCGCCGCGAGGGCAAGGCCCGCCGCTGCCGCGACGCCGACCGGGACGACGATCTCGGCCAGCGCGAGCCGCACCGCCGTCGCGAGCGCGCGCCGAGACGCCAGGAGCCTCGGCCGCACCGCAGCGAGCGCGCGCCGCATCGCCTCGTTCCAGGAGCTCGAGGATGAGCCAGAGCGATCCGACATTCTCAGAGTTCTACGCGGACTACCTCGCACACCACCGCCATCCGTGGAACCGGGGGCTGCATCTGGCGGCCAAGCTCCTGGCGCTCGCCGGGCTCGCGGCCGCGGTGTACGAGCGCAGCGTCCTCCTGCTCCTCGCGGCGCCCGTCCTGGCCGTGGCCCCCTGCTGGATCGGGCACCTCCTGTTCGAGGGCGATCGGCCGGTCTCCTGGACCCAGCCGGCCGCGAGCCTGCTGGGCAGCCTCGGCCGCATCTGCGGCATCGGCGGCATCGGCGGCATCGGCGGCAGGCCGCCGCGGCCGCCGGGCGTGCGCCCGTACTACAGCTTCGCGGCGGACCTGCGGATGTGCGGAGCGATGCTCGGGATGGCAGCGAGGCTCGCAACACCCGCAACGCCCGCCATGCCCGCCATGCCCGCGTCGGGGGTCAAGCCTGGCATTTCCAGCGAGCCGACATAGTCCTTCGCGCCACGCAGCTGGTCGTGGAGGTGACTGTACCAGAACAGCCCACCGCGGCCGAGGACGTCGAGGTTCTCGATCGTCCCCAGCGCTTCCCTGATCACCTCGACGTGCTCGGCGTAGTCGAGCGAGTAGACCGGATAGGCGTTGAGCAGCATCCGGCTCTCGCTGCCGAGGACCGTGCGCGGATCGAGCAAGCCGATCCCGCCGAGCTCGGCGACCACCCGCGCCGCGAGGAGGTCGCCGTCGAGCTCGCACAGGGCATCGCCGGTCGAGCAAGGCACCTCGACGACGAGTCCGGTCTCGCCCGCCGGCGCCATCGCGGGCGAACGGTTCTTCGGCTCGGACAGCCGGGACACCGCCAGCCGCGGATCGGGGACGTAGATCGTCGCGTTCCGCGAATGCCGGGGAATACCCAGGCGCAGGAAGACCAGCCGGATGTGCCGGAAGCGCAGCCGCGCCGCCGCGCGCCGCGCCGCGGCGGGCAGCGCGTCGCCGAGGCAGCGCACCAGCGCCGTCAGGGGCAGCGTGCTGACGACGGGGCCGCGGACGGCGACGGCTGGGCGGCCGGCGAACCGGATGGCGCGGATCGAGCCGCCGTCGCACTCGAAGCCGGCGACCTCGTGCGCCGTGGCGACAGAGCCCGCGGGCAGGCAGGCGGCGAGGCGCGTCGCGAGCGCGCCGTAGCCACGGCGGGGATAGAGGAACGAGCCGTCGAGATGTCCGCGCCGGCGCCGCGGCAGCAGCAACTCGACGAGCAACGACCGCAGCCCGAGGCCGGCCAGGCGGCGGGTGGCCACCTCGGGAGCCAGGGCGCCGGCCGGCAGACCCCAGAGCTTCTCCGTGTAGGAGATGAGCAGCGGTTCCCCGAGACGCCTGCCATAGCGGTTGGTCGCCAGGTCCTCGAAGCTCCGCTCGGGCTTCGGCCGCCAGCGGGCCTTGACGATCTCGGCGCCGATCCGCGCCGCCTCGCCGATGCCGCGGCTGCGGATCCAGTTGAGCGGCGTCGGCGGGAAGTCGATGAAGCGGCCGCGGTCGTAGATCTGGCTGGGCGAGCTGACGCGCACCAGCTCGTCGCCCATCAGCCGCCGCACGTCCGCGGTGACGTCGCGATCGCGATCGTGGAAACGGTGCGCTCCGGAGTCGTAGCGATGCTCGCCGCACTGGTAGGTCCGGCAGAGTCCCCCGACCTCCGGCGCACGCTCGAACAGCGCGAAGGGCAGCCCCCGTTCCGCCGCGTAGAAGGCGACGCCGAGCCCCGCGGGACCGCCGCCGAGGATGGTGAGCCGGGGCGGCGGCGCGGCAGCCCCGGGGCGAGGGCGGCATGCGCTCGGGCGGCTGGCGATCACGAGGAGGCTCGGCAGCCCTGCATCAAGAGGCGTCCCGCGGCTCGCGGACGCACGCTGCACTCACTGGCGGCACGGTGAGTAATGAGTATAGCGCAAAGGCGCTCAAGACCTGCCGGGTAGTGCGGGTCGTGGGTCCGTTCCTCTGTGAGGGACGAGGCTCCCTCTCCCCTCCCCTTGACTCGTATGGGCGAGGGGTCGCATTCCTCCGCCGCCGCCACATAGACCTGGACCCCTCGCCCATACGAGCTCAGAGGGGGGTTAGTGCCCCCGCACGGCCAGCGTGCTCGGGGCCGGTGGACTGCAAGGCATCGTCCAAAGGACGAAAGGGGAGGTGGGGAAGCGAGGGAGGCTCAAAGCCCCAGCAGGTTGGTCCGCAGCTTCGCGTACCCGTGCTCTTCCGCCCAAAGGCTGAGCGGGATCGCCGCCAGCTCGTCCACCACCGGCACCGCTCTACCGTCCTTCGTCAGATCGATCGTCTTGATGAAATGACGGCAGGTGTCGCAGGCTTCGACGCGGACGTGGCCGAGCTCCTCGGCGACGTAGACGGGGAGCTTGTCCACGCTCTCCTCGCCGCACGCCGGACAGACGATGCGCCGGAAGTTCCACTCCGTCGCGCAGAGCGCGCAGATCAGCGACCGCTTGCCGCCGTCCCCCAGCGGCCGCAGCACCCCGACCTGCGGCCTGCCGGAGCAGCGTGGGCACCGGTCCGGCGTGCTGCCGGTCTCCGCCAGCGCTTCGCTGTGGTCGGCGAGGTACTCGGCGTATGGCTGCAAGAAGGTCCAGGAGACCAGCGCCTCGGCGGCCGTGAGCTCGGGCGGATCATCCGCCCCGGTGCGCCAGAGCTCGACCAGGACGTCCTGCCAGCGCGCCGCACCCCCGGCGCCGAGCTCGGCGGTGGAGCGGGAGAGGGGCGCGGGAGCCGCGGCTTCGACGAGGGCGAGGAAGCCGGGAAACGCGGGGAGGAGGAGGCCGAGATCCAGCTCCTCGCGCAGCGAGCCCGGCGGGCGCTCCTCCTGCCCGCTGCCCAGCGCCGCTTCGAGGTCCGCGTACAGCGACCGTTGAAAGCCGGCGATACGCTCGTAGAAGCGTAGCCCCTCGGCCGCGGCGGGATGGGCCGCGGCCAGCGCGTGCGCGCGCTCGATGCGCTGGTCCCACTTGCTGCCGCCGGCCCGCATCAGCTACGCCTGCAAGAGCGACCCGGGCGTCTCCGGGAGGCGGCCCCTTCCCCCTGCCGCCGTTTGGGCGAGGGGTCTTCGAGGAGTCGACCGCGAACTACGACCCCTCGCCCAAACGGCGGCAAGGGGAAGGGTCCGCCTCCCTGAGCCCGGGTCGCGGCCGATCATTCCTCCGGCGCGGAGCCCCGCGCCACCTGCTCGTACCAGGCGCGATGGTACCTGGCGGCCCACTTGCGTGAGACGTCGCCGCGGACGACCGACCCGAAGGCGCCGCGCTCGACCGCCGTCCCCATGTAGACGTGGATCATGAACAGAGCGATCGTCAGCAGCGCGGCCACGGGATGGACGAAGACGGCGATCAGCCGCAGGACGCGCCAGCTCCAGGGGATCCAATGGGGGAACCAGAGGACCAGGCCGGAGAGGAAGAGCGCGATACCGCACCAGAAGAACCCCCAGAAGAGCGACTTCTGGCCGGCGTTGAAGCGCTCTTCGGACGGCACCTCCTCGTCCTCGTTGCGAATGTAGTGCGGCAACGCGCGCCACCATTCCCGGTCGCGCTCGGTGCTGCGCATCTGCGAGCCCCACTTGGTGTACATCCACACCACGCCGATGGTGAAGATCACGCCGGCCCACGGATGCAGCTCCCGGGCGATCGTGCCGCCGCCCAGGATCACGGCGAGCCAGAACAGCCAGGGCGACCAGAACGCCAGGCCGGTGAGCAGCAGGTACACGTAGGACACCCCCGCCACCCAGTGCATGAGCCGTTCGTTGAACGAGTACCGCAACACCCGCCCGTTCGGCAGCAGATACGGGTTGCTCATGGCTGGCGTCCCTCCTTCGGAATCTCCGGAGTCGTGTCGTCATCCTTGACGGTCTTCGGTCCGAAGCGCAGGTAGTGGACCCCGAGCCCGATCAGGCCGCCCACCATCGCCAGGTTGCCGAGCCACTTGAGCGGGTGCTTCCAGAGCTTCACCGCCCAAGGGATGTGCGGGTCCTTCGGCAGGCCGCCGTAGGCCTCGGGGTTGGTGGCGTCATGGAGGACGTAGAGGACGTGCGTGCCGCCGACGCCGGGGGGATCGTAGACCCCGGCGTTGGCGTAGCCCGAGTGCTCGCGGAGTTGCTGAACGCGCGTCTCCGCCAGCTCCTTCATGTCGTCCTTGGTGCCGAAGTGCAGGCAGCCGGTGGGACAGGCCTTGATGCACGCGGGCTCGAGCCCCTCGCTGACGCGGTCCACGCAGAGCGTGCACTTGAACACCTTGCGCGATTGCGGGCTGAACTTGGGAACGTCGAAGGGACAGCCGGTGATGCAGTAGCCGCAGCCGATGCAATGCTCCTGCTGGAAGTCCACGATGCCGTTGGCATACTGGACGATGGCGCCGTCGGCCGGACACGCCTCCAGGCACCCCGGCTCCGCGCAGTGCATGCACTGGTCCTTGCGCATCAGCAGCATCAGGCTGCCGCCGCCGCCGGGCTTCTGCTCGTCGTACCTGACCAGGCTGGCATCCGCGAGCACGTGCTGCTCGTCGAACTTGATCAGGTTCCAGTAATTCCATGCCGTGTCGGGCATGGTCTGGTAGCTGTTGTCGAAGGTGGTGTCGCTGAAGGCGAGGCCGTTCCACTCGAGGCAGGCGACCTCGCAAGCCTTGCAGCCGATGCAGGTGGTGGTGTCGATCAGCTTGGCGACCGGGGGCTCCCGCTTGACGCCGGCGCCGGGGATGGGGCCCGCATGGCCGGAGATCCTGACTAGCTCCAGATTGGCCTGGCTCATGTGCGGTCCCCCTTATGCCTTCTCGATCTTGACCATGAAGCCCTTGAACTCGGGCGTGTAGGCGTTCGGGTCGTAGACGGTCGGCGACAACCGGTTCACCACCGTCCGCGCGTTCTCGCCCTCGTCCTCTTGAATGCCGCGGTAGCCCTGGTGGATCGGGATGCCGATCTGGTAGACCTTCTTGCCGTCGATCGTCATCGGCTTGATGCGGCGGGTGACGAAGGCCTTGGCGACGTAGTCGCTGCGCGCGCTCGTCACCTTCACCTTGTCGCCGCCCGCGATCCCCAGCTCGGATGCCAGCTCGACGGGGATCTCGACGAACGGCTCCGGGATGAGCTGCACGTTCATCGGGTTGTTCTTGGTCCAGTAATGGTAATGCTCGGTCAAGCGGTAGGTGGTGCAGATGACCTTGAACTCGTCGCCCATCTTGGCGTACTTGTCCGCGGCGGTGGTGAACTTCTTGACCACCGGGTTGTTCGATTGCGCCGGATGGAAGGCGTTGGCGACCGGGCTCTCGATCGGCTCGTAGTGCTCCGGGAACGGACCGTCCGCGAACAGCGCCAGCGGCGCGAAGATCCGCCCCACGCCCTCCGCGTTCATGATGAACGGTCCCATGTGGTCCCGCGGGTGGGAGTCCACCTTGAAGTCGGGCACGTCGTTGCCGACCCACTTCTGCGCCGCCTCGTTCCACCAGACCTGCCGGCGTGACGGGTCCCAGGGCTTGCCGGCCGGGTCGCAGGAAGCGCGGTTGTAGAGCACGCGGCGGTTGGCCGGCCAGGACCAACCCCAGTTCTGATAGATCCCGAGGCCGGAGGGGTCCTCGGTGCCGCGGCGCGCGAGCAGGTTGCCCGCCTCGGGCCACGAGCCGCAGTAGATCCAGTTGCCGCAGGCGGTCGTGCCGTCGTCCTTGAGCCAGGCGAACCCGGGCAGCTGCTGGCCCGTCTTGATCTGCTGCTTGGTTGCCGGGTCCTCGAGGTCGCCCAGTGCCTTGCCGTTGATCTCCTTGGCCACCTCCGAGAGCGATGGGTGCTGGGGGTCGGTGTAGGGCCAGGTGAGGTTCAGGATGGGATCGGGGAACTTCCCGCCCTCCTTCTGGTAGAGCTGCTTCACCCGCAGGAAGATCTGCGCGATGAGGTCCTGGTCCAGGCGAGCCTGTCCCGGCGGCGGCAGCGCGACGTTCTTCCACTGCAGCCAGCGGGAGGAGTTGGTCATCGAGCCGTCTTTCTCGGCGAACCCCGCGCAGGGCAGGCGATAGACGGTGGTGTTGATCTGCTTCATCTCGTCCGACGTGATGCCCGGCGACTTCCAGAACTCGCTGGTCTCGTCTTGATAGATCTCGCCGACGACGAGCCAGTCGGCCTTCTTCAGCGCATCGATGTTCTTCTGCGTGTCGGGACCGATGGCGACGCCGTTCATGCCGAAGGCGAACATCCCCTTGACCTTGCCCTTGTACATGTCGTCCCAGATGTTGGTCCAGGAGTAGTTGCGGGCGGGGTCCGGCTTCGGCAGGTTGGCGAAGGCCCAGTCGGTCTCCTTCTTCGCCGTGTCGCCGTACAGGGTCTTCAGCAAGGAGACGGCGAACTTCGGCGTGTTCGACCAGTAGTTGAACGAGGCCCACTCGTTGGGCTTCGCGGCGGGCGGCGTGATTCGCTTGGTGTAGGCCGCGAAGTCCGTGTCCGTCGCGTTCGGCACCTTCAGGTAACCCGGCAAGTTGTCCCAGATGCCGGCCATGTCCGTCGCGCCCTGGATGTTGGAGTGCCCGCGCAGGGCGTTGACGCCGCCGCCGGCGCGGCCGACATTGCCCAGCATGAGCTGCAGGATCGCCGCGGTGCGGATGATCTGGCTGCCGAAGGTGTGCTGGGTCCAACCGACCGCATAGATGATGGTGGCGACTTGCTTCGTGTCGCCGTTCTTGCGGTGGGCGGTGAACTTGTCGGCGGCCCTCAGGAAGTCGTCCTTCGGGATGCCGGTCACGCGCTCGACCATCTCCGGCGTGTAGCGCGAGTACTGCCGCTTGAGCAGCTGGAAGACGCAGCGCGGGTGCTGCAGCGAGAGATCGTAGGCGACGTTCGGCGGCATGCTGGGGGCCGGCGCCGGCGCGGCAGCCGCGGCGGCCCCGGCAGGCTTCGCGGCGCCGGCGGCGGCGCCGGCAGCCGTGGCCGGCTTGGCTGCCGCCGCGGCACCGCCGGCCTTCGCGCCGGCCGGAGATGCCCCGCCGGCCGCGGCGGTCCCGGCGGTCGCTGCCGCCCCGTTCCCGGCCGCTCCCGCCGCGACTCCCGCTCCGGCCGCGCCGGCCGCCGGGCCGACGTTGCCGCCCGCCTCGTAGTTCCAGGTGGACTTGTCGTACGCCTTCGTCGCGGCATTGAAGCCGGAGAAGAGTCCATCCAGTTCCGGCAGCTTGAAGCCGTCCTTGACGATGAACGCGGCGTTGGTGTAGTTGACGAGGTAGTCCTTGGCCAGCCGGTTGTTCTCGATGGCGTAGCGGATCAGGCCGCCCAGGAACGCGATGTCCGCTCCCGCGCGGATCTGCAGGAAGAGGTCGGCGGTGGCCGCGGTGCGCGTGAAGCGCGGGTCCACCACGATCATCTGGGCGTTGCGGACCCGCTTCGCCTCGATCGCCCACTTGAAGCCGCATGGGTGGTTCTCCGCGGGATTGCCACCCATGATCAACATCATGTCGGTGTTCTTGATGTCGATGTAGCCATTGGTCATCGCACCGCGCCCGAATGATGGTCCCAAACTTGAGACCGTGGGGCCGTGTCAGACCCGGGCCTGGTTTTCCAGGTAGCAGACCCCCAGGCTGCGCATGGTCTTGACGACCAGGAAGTTGAACTCGTTGGTGTCGGTGCAGCCGCCGGTGAAGGCCATGCCCTCGCAGCGATTGACGGTGCGGCCCTTGTCGTCCTTCTCGACGAACGACGCGTCGCGGGTCTTCTTCACCCAGCGGCCGATCTCGTCGAGGGCGGTGTCCCAGGGGATGTCCTCCCAGTGGTCCGAGCCGGGCCGGCGGACCTGCGGCTTGGTCAGGCGGCGCGGGTTCAGGATGTCCTGCTCGAGCGAGGACCCCTTCGGGCACAGGGTGCCCCTGTTGATCGGGTGGTCCGGGTCGCCCTCGACGTGCACCACCTGGGGAGTGACGTTCTTGGCCTTGTCGCCCAGGGTGTAGATGAGCACTCCACAGCTGACCGAGCAGTACGGGCAGGTGGAGCGCGTCTCCGTGGCGCGCGCGATCTTCAGCTCACGCACCTGCGCGGCGGCCGGGGCCAGGTCGAAGCCGAAGACCGTGGCGGCCGCGCCGCCGATCGCGCCTGCCTTCAGGAAGTCCCTGCGGGTGGGATTCATCGCTCTACCTCCCCTCGAAGCCCTCGAAGCCCTCGATGCCCCCGGCACGGAACGGCGTCCGGACCCGTGCTGAGGCCACCCGGGAGCGACAACTGGTGGAAGCTCCGGCGAGTGACTCTCATCTGCCCTCCTATGAGATGGGATTGCCTGGCGGCTTCTCTACCATAGAACCCTGACCCTGGCAAGGCGGCCAGCGGCGACTTGCGGCGACTGGCAGGCAGCGGGCAGCGGCAGACGTGGGGCGGGTTGCGGCGGGTCACGGAGCGTTGCCGATGCGGTCCCCCGGGAGGCCGCGACTGGTCCCCGCCGAGGGTCCCTTCTCCGGCCAGGGCTCACTCTCTCTTTTGGAGGGCAAACAACCAGAGGAGAAAGGTCCATGAAGAAGAAAGCCACCCACCTGAAGAAGCTCTCACTCCGCGTCGAGACGCTGACCGCGCTCCAGCGCGGCCGGTTGGAGGACGTCCTCGGCGGGCACTACTCGATCCCGGCGTTCTACACCTGCCCGGAGTGCGCTCCGCCGATCGCGCGCAGAGGCTAAAACCAAGGAGGCCAGGAAGCCGGCACGATGGCCGGCCGGGACCGGCGGCGCCGCCACGCCGCCGGCCGGTCGGTCGCGCAGGGCCCTGATGCCGAAGCCGCGGCACCGCGTGCTAGCCTTGCCGTATGGCGGGGCAGCGCTCCTCGAGCGAGCGAACGGCAGGGCCAGCGGCAACCGCGGCCGGTGGCGCCGGCGCGGCCGGCACGGTAGGCGCGGCAGGCGCGGCAAGTACCGCCGGAGCGGCGGGCACGGCAGTGCGGACCTCGGTCGTGGCGCACGAGGGCGGCAAGGTCGAGCGGCGGTCGGACCTGCTCGCCGCCGAGGAGCCGCTCGAGATGCGGGTCACGGCCGAGGAGGGGGGGCGGCGGGTGCGCCACGGCGTGGCCGTGACCATGCGCACCCCGGGGCACGACTTCGAGCTCACGGCCGGCTTCTTCTTGAGCGAGGGGATCGTCGCGTCGCGGGAGGCGATCTGGAGCATCGCCTACTGCCAGGAGGCGGACGAGCCGAACGTCGTCGAGGTCCACCTCCGGCCGGACGTGCCCTTCGATCCGCTGCGCTTCAGCCGCAACGTCTACACCACCTCGAGCTGCGGGGTCTGCGGCAAGACCTCGATCGACCTGGTGCGCGCCGTCTGCCCGGCAAGGCCGCTGGGGCGCGAGCGGATCGCGCCCGAGGTGCTGACCGGCCTGCCCGAGACCCTGCGCCGGGCGCAGCCGGTCTTCTCGCGCACCGGCGGGCTGCACGCCGCCGGTCTCTTCGACGCCGCCGGCCGCCTGCTGCTGCTGCACGAGGACGTCGGCCGCCACAACGCCCTCGACAAGGTGATCGGCACGCTGCTGCTGGACGGCGCGCTGCCGGCCTCGGACCGGGTACTGCTGGTCAGCGGCCGTGCCAGCTTCGAGCTGGTGCAGAAGGCCCTCGCCGCCGGCATCCCGGTGCTCGCCGCCGTGGGAGCGCCAAGCAGCCTCGCGGTCGAGCTCGCCCGCGATCTCGGCCTGACCCTGGTCGGCTTCCTGCGCGACGGCCGCTTCAACGTCTACTCGGGCGAAGAACGCATAGCGCCGGGGTAAGCCCCGGCTTGCGGCTCAATCTGCCTGGGACTCTCCCTTCAGCCGCTCGGCCAGGTGGGTCAGGAAGGGCTCCAGGTCGTCGGTGTCGGGGAGGGTGATGGCCAGCTTGCCGGCGGGGGTGCGCTCGATCTTGCCTTCTCCTTCGAGGACCAGGGCGACCTGCAGGGCTTCGCGGTCGACGGGCACCTCGTCGGTGACGGCGAAGACGCGGTTCATGATCTGCTGATCGAGGATGCGCATGGTCCCCATGCTACATTGGCGGCATGGAGGTTGAGCCGGCGACGGACCTGTTCCTCTCCCTGACGCCGGAGAAGGTGCTGGCCGCCGTCGAGGCTGCCGGCCTGCGCTGCAACCCCGTCTGCTACCCCCTGAACTCGTTCGAGAACCGGGTCTACGAGGTCGAGCTCGAGGACCGCACGCGGATCGTCGCCAAGTTCTACCGGCCGGGGAGGTGGAGCGAGGAGCAGATCCTCGAGGAGCACCAGTTCCTGCACGAGCTCGACCAGGACGAGGTGCCGGTCTGCCCGGTGCGGCCGTTCCCCGACGGCTCGACCCTGCGCCGCATCGACCACATCTACTACTCGCTCTCCGACCGCCGCGGCGGCCGGGCGCCCGACGAGCTGGACGGCACCGCGGCCTGGCGGCTCGGCATGCTGGTCGGACGCATGCACAACGTCGCCGCGCGCCGCCCGGCCGAGCACCGCCTGCGGCTGACCCCCGAGCGGTTCATCCGCGAGGACGTCGCCTGGCTCGACGAGCACGCCACCCTGCCGGCCCATCTCCGCCACCGCTACTTCGACGCGGCGCTGGCGATCGCCGACCAGCTCGACGGCGCCCTGGCGGCGCTCGACGCGCTCGATCCAGGGCAGATCCACCGCCTGCACGGCGACCTCCATCTCGGCAACGTGCTGCTGCGCGACGGCCTGCTGCGCGTCCTCGACTTCGACGACATGGTGGTGGGGCCCGCCGTCCAGGACCTCTGGCTGGCGCTGCCCGGCCGCGACTCCTGGGCGGTCGCGCTACGCGAGCGGTTCCTCGAGGGCTACGAGCAATTCCGGACCTTCGACCGCTCGACCCTGCGCCTCATCGAGCCGCTGCGCGGGCTGCGCGTCATCCACTACGCGGCGTGGCTGGCGCGCCGCTGGCACGACCCGGCCTTCCCCGCCGCCTGGCCGCACTTCGGCACTCTCGACTACTGGCAGCGGGAGACCGACGACCTCGAGGAGCAGCTCGCCCTCGTCCGCGGCGAGCTCGCGCCGCCCGCGGGCAGCCCGGGCGACGGCGACGGCGAGGAAAGGCCGCCCGAGGAGGCCACCCTCACCAACCGCGATTTCTTCTGGGATTGGGAAGGTTAGCTGTTAGACTCCCGCGCACCGTGAGGGAGACGCTCCTCGTCACCGCCCTGCTTGCGGGGCTTTGCGGCTCTGCCGCGCATGCCGACGTGGATTGGCGGACCAAGGGAGCCGTCACCCCCGTGAAGAACGAGGGGGCGTCAGGCTGCAATCTCTCCTGGACCTTCGCCACGACTGGCGCCGTCGAGGGCGCTTGGGCGATTCAAGGGCACCCGCTCCAGAGCCTCTCGGAGCAGGAGCTCCTCGATTGCGCCGGGAGCTGCGGCGGGCCTGGGACCGCCACGCAGTGCCCGGCTTCCGGGTGCCCCCAGCTGGGCTGTGATTTCTCCTTCATCGCGGCGATGGGTCTCTGCAGCGAAGCCTCCTATCCATTCACCGAGCGGGCCGGAACCTGCAGGCATTGCGGCATGCCGGCCGTGCCGAACGGCTTCGCCACGAACTGGACGCGAGTGACCCCGGGAAGCGAGGCCGCCCTGGTCGCAGCGATCGATCAGGGACCGGTCCTCGCGCGGATCGAGATCG
>Ga0307477_10001120_pt1 | contig 23902 bp, 14 predicted proteins | sample atmos_gasesECM2C_FD_203316 | JGI IMG/M metagenome (GOLD analysis project Ga0307477, IMG submission 203316) | Hardwood forest soil microbial communities from Morgan-Monroe State Forest, Indiana, United States - atmos_gasesECM2C_515 | ecosystem: Environmental > Terrestrial > Soil > Temperate...
TTTTGCCGCAATCCGGCCTGCCACCACCTTCGTCGAGGTGAAGGGTTTCATCAATCGCGAATGGTTAGTTGAGGTTGAGGTGGATTGCGTTGCAGACCAGTAAGGCATTTCGTTCATCAGGGCGGTTCTTGAATGCGGTGTTCACGTTTTCCGATAACACCGAGGTGTGCAACGCCCGTACGACGAGCAATTCGGATTGCGACCTGAAAGCTGTTGGAATGATTGTCTGGCAAGGAGGAAATCGATCAGACTGTGCGTCCCATCGCACATAGCCTACGAGGTTGGAGCGGCGAGGCAACAGACCGTTCGAAGCCCTCGGACAATGGACCCACCAGGTTTTGTGTCACAGTTATGGCACACTTTTTGAGCTTTGCACAAAGCAACTATCTTCCTTTAATCAATTTTCTCACGAGCGGACGCTTTCTCCGGCAGGACGATTTCACGATACGCCAGCCGCTGCGATGTCGCTGTCAAGACTTCGGGATCAGTGTAGGGACGGTCGAAGCCCTTGGCAACGGCCATGATCTGGAAATCAAGGGCAGGCTGCTGTTGTGCTTCGGATTCAGTGGCTACCGCCTTGCCGACCTTCTTCCGAGGACGAATAGGGACGCGCAGTTCAAACGCACCTTGGCCCTTGCTGGCCGTGTTCGCGAGAGCCGATCCGGACGATGATGCGGCAACGACCTTTGCGCCGGTGACGGGCTTCCCAGTCGAATCCAGAATCCTGCCATAAACGACGAAGACGTCTTCTTCAACCGCCGGCACGGGAATCGAGGCACGAACGAAATCGGCATTTGTATAGGCAACTTGCAGAGACTGTATCGATAGGCGAGCGGACGCATCCTGCACTTGTTGAGAGGTTTCGCCGTACTTGGCAGTCAAACGCTCTCGCTCGGCTTGGAGGGCAGTTCCCTCGGCAGCAAGCAGCGACGTGGCGTTCGTCAATTCGGTCACACGTAAAGCGTCTCTCGATTCAAATACAGTGGAGAGTTGCGCAAGCAGATCGGCGGAGGTTACATTCGTTGTGTCCATCGCGTTTCCTTTCAAATACCACTTGCAAAAGTCATTCCTTGGCAGCAGCGGCTAGGCCAAATTTGCTCACTGTCGCGCCAAACCGCTTCTGGAACGGACCACAAGGTTCAGGATGCCCTGCGGCAGCCGCAAGGAAGTTAACGAATGACGAGTTTCCCGTGCTGACGGTGACTGACGGGGACCCTAGGACAAGAAAGCACCGAGTGCCCTGGTTCGCAGTGGTGCAATTCAAGACGGCAATGGTAACTCCCGAGAAACCAGGAGTAATGGCTTCTTGGAAACGATTGCCGCTCATGCGAGTCGACCAGGCAAGGACGAGTCCGTGCGCAATGAAAAACTCTGCGCCCATGCGCGCTTCGCATTGGTTATCTTCGAACGCAACGTCGTCAAGCGATAAAAGCTCAACGGAACTGAAGACAAATTGGCCGCGAGCGATCGGTGGGGCGAGAAGAACTTGATTATCGGTAAAGAGTATCTCGCCTCCGGCTGTGAGTTTGATCGCTGCGGCAGAAGTTTTGGGCTGGTTCACTCCCATGCTGCTGAAGCTCGTGAATTCGGCAATTTCGTAGGTGAAGCCGAGGCTCAGCACGAGTACCGCTGCACCGGCGACGCCCGCGCCGGCTTCCACGCCCTGCGAAGCCAATTCGTTTTCGGAGATGGAAACCCAACCGCCAAGGGAAACCAGTCGGATGGCACGACCGAGCGGCGAGATCACGACGTTGTCCGTAATTTTGGCCGAAGGGAAACCGAGCAGGAGAGGAGGCTGTGAGATGGCTGCAGCAGCTAGGAACTTCTGAGCAGCACCGGTCGCGCTATACAAATCCGAAAGGGGCAAGGCGGAAAGGACCACGATAATTCCACCGCGTGGACCTGCTGTCGGCTGCTTCCTAGTGTCAACCGTGCGGCCGTTGTTAATGATCTGATTGTTTTCTGCGAGAAAGCCTCGGCTCAGCAAGATGTATACGCCACAAATCGGGTCGATAAAGCTGATGCCGTTGCCCTCGATAAAGTTCCCTCGCAAGGTGAAGCGTTCGACGGACATCAGGGATACTCCACCGAAACCCAACGGAAGCGCGGGATCAAACGGATTGTCACCAAGTTCCAGGCGAACGCAATTGAAGATGCGATTCATAATTACTTCGAGCCAGTGAACCGTGATGAGTCCCACCTTGAAGAAGCGCACGGTGGAAATGCCACTCTGCCCCATGTCGCGAATCTCGTTGTCGATGATGCGGATGTCGAACAAATTTCCGTCTGACTGCGGGTTTTGGGGATTGTCGGGATCGTTCGGCCCGCCGGGATCGGGATCGGGCGTCAGACATCCGTTTGGATCAATCGTGAAACCACCAAAAATGAAGCGCTTTCCGGGGACTCTATTCACGCCAATATCGATGGCAGGAGCAGGGATGGAACTGATGCTGCCTAGCGTAATGCCGTTGCCGTTCCCGCCTTGAATCAGGTTGCGGCGAATCGACACATGCTCAGAACCCCCACCAATCTGGAGTCCGCCTGCGGCGGTAATCGAACGACGCACGCCTAGCGCGATGATAGTGTTCCGCTCGACCAAAGAGTTGTCCGCCATCAGAAACACAAGTGGTGCCAAACCCGCGGGCGAGGGGGCGATCCCGAGCGGCGTCAGAAGAGGCACAGCTTCGATATCATTCCGCTCGATCGAAATCCAGTTTCCGGCCTCGCAGTCGATCGCGGACAGGTCACGGGCAAGAATATGCAAGTCATGGAGTGAGATGTGATCGAGTCTGGTTTGCGTATTCGAAGGATCGGTGCTGATGAGCTGTATGCCTATTACGGCTTCCGGTTCCACAGTCAGATTGCTGATCTCAATACGCTGCGAGTCCTCGATGGTGATGACTGGCGCGATCATGCGGCCATCGTCCTGCAACAGTGTGTGTGATCCACAACCGTGAACGCTTACATCGTGAAGACCATCGATGACGAAGTTCTCTTTGTAGACGCCTGGTCGAATGCAGACTTCCCCGCCGTCAGCGGGCAGAGCGTCGATCGCCTGTTGAATGCTGGTGAAGTCGCCAAAGCTGTGGAGCCCATCACCGACCGTGTAGGTGCAGCATCCGCGCAGACGGGTGAGCGGCGGAAATTTCTGCCGACAATCATCGACCACGGTTCCGCCTGCGCCGGGCGTCCACTCGATCACGGCGAGTGTTGTGTACCACCGCCGCACGCCATTCGGCCCACGCCCGAATTCGAGCAACCAAGGGACTACCAGATTCGGCGATTCGGGCCTCGCAGCGATAATCCAGTAGTCGTCCGGATGATGATCGTTTCCAGTAAAATTAACGGTGAGGCCGGTGTTGCCAAGCGTGACAGGCGTTCCAGTGACAAAGGGGATCGCGAGCGGAGAGGCAATATCCAATCCCCGATTCCAAACCCGCATGAAGAAAAATTCGGGCTGAAGATCGACAGCGTCCAGGCGGCTTAGCCAGTCTTCGCCGAAGCCTGCGGGAACATCGGTGGTGATGAAAAATTCCTTGATGTCCGGATCGTAGGAAGTATCGACGCGAGCCAAGAAGCCGTGCAGTTCCGCAGTCTTCTCATTGTTAGGCAGCACGGCGGACCACGGCAGTATCTCAATCACCTGGCCGGCCGTTGGCCAATGCGCCTGATCCTTAGGTTCGGTCTGCATGGTGATCTTCCGCCGTTGTCCAAGCGCGTTGGTGCCGACGGTAACGCTGTAAAGCGGTGCGGCATTGTCGAATCCCCAAGTGAAAGAGCTTGAATCGACCAATTGAACGCGAATCGCTTGATTGTCTGCGCCAAGATAACCACCGGCCACGGCTGGACTGCACAGATCGCCTGGGGGTCCCGGAACGAAACCAACTTGCAGTTTCGTGTCTACAATTAACTCGGCTTTACTGTTAAGTGTCCCGAGGCCGCTGGCGCTCCAGCCAGCAACAAGGTTCCCGAAGTCGGTCTTGCAATCCGCGGACCCCACATCCGCGAATGCGCGCACGCGGCGCATCACGCGCATACGTGCGGCGCCGTCCGGCCCGCCCAAACTGACTTCGAACAATTCCGAATCTTCGACCGCCGAAACGGCTTGTTGCCAACATTCCAAAACGACGAGGTCGAAACGAGGGCCAACCGGAGCCGGCAACATGTCTGCTGCCGACATGTTCAGCCAATCCGACTGCGTCTGGAATTTTTCGGTAGATTCCAGAATCAATCGGTTGCCGCCAAGGTAAAACGTTCCGGGAAGAATATCGAAATCGACGTTGCCGCCATTGATCACAGGGTTTTGAATCGCGAAACCATCGTCAGGAGTTCCCGCCGGGCCGATGATGTCGAGCCGCGAGGCGCGCATATCTTCGCCGTGGATGCGTTCGTTGTCGTTGATGTCGTCATCGGTGAGCACGCGCCCCATCTGCGCGCGGATACCCGTGAAATGTTTCCTGTAGTCCGTAGCGGAACGTGAAAGGTCGACGGTGGCCATGGGGCAAACTCCTTCTAGTCTTGAAACAGAAATACTGGAATCAGGCCGAACGGCATAAACTCGTCGACCTTTGCGCGCAAACCTGCCAAGCGAATCGGACCGATCAAACTGCTGAAAGCTCCGATTTCGGATCCATTCTCCGCGCCAGTTAATAAACCCGTGGGCGCGCTCTGGCTAAGCTGCGCGTAACCAGGTTGACCAAAGCGACGGGAAGTGAAGTTATGCTCGGCATCCTCAAAGAAGTGCGATTCATAAGGATGCGGAACTCGGCTGCCTGTCGGCGCTCCACTGAAGCGAAAACAGCCGTCTTGCGTGTCGGCAATGTCGACTATTCCAGTGAACAGAGCCTCGGATGCGTACAAGCGATCGCCGTTGACCGCACCGAAAACCGTGGACCGCCTAATGTCCAACTTCGACAAGGGTAAGTCGATCGCAGGAGTAGCAGGATTGATGGACTGCACTATCGAATCGCTGATCTCTAGCGTTTTGACCGAGCCTCCGTTGAGCGAAATAGGTGCAGTGATCGCGTGATCAATCACGAGAGTTTCGACGTTTCCGGTGATCTCGATCGGAAGCGGAGCGATGGGGTTAGCAAGTGCGTTGACTCCGCCGGGATCAAGCGTCGAATGACGAATCGTGACAGTTTTGTAGTTGCCGGCCAGCACCAACGAGAAAGGCGCGGACGTACCAATCCAGACGCCTTCGATTGTCAGGCTCGCATCAAGATTCGGTGTGCTGTCCAGCGTCCAATTTGTGGCGATCCGCAAATAGGGGCGCTGCTGGTTGCGGCCCTGAATCTGGGTGTTTTGAATGCCCACACGGTCTGCGGCGGGTCCAAACGTGGAGCTGTCGGCAAACTCTGTAACACCGGTTACTGCGACCGTGCCCGGATCGATATCAGCGGCGGCGACTGCTGCGTTAACTGAGAGCACCGGCAGAGTCGGAGTCAGTACGAAACCGGACCGATCGTATGTGCCGGCGCCGATTGGACCGGAGAAGCCATAGAAGTAGTTCACAAGCGGAACTGCAGCCGGAGCGACAGCACCGACAAAAAGCATCCGGCCACGCTCCGGGTCAATTACCAGCTCCTTGCCAGGAGCCATAGCCGTCCACGTGCTTAAGTTGCCCGAAGTGATTACTTCGCGAGCAACCACACTACCCGGGGACGATTCGACACTGATTGACTCAGGCAGTAAGCCGCTCTTGCCACAGTCATCGATAAGCACCAACCGAAGCAAATTGTTATAAATCGGCGCGGAAAGCAGCTCGATGTGCGAAGGCATGGTGCCGAGCCGATCGTGGAAGGATGCCTCCGATGGGAAAGGCACATCGCGCAATTGACGCAAATCGGATGCGCCCGCGGCAGAAAGCCCCAATAGAATCAAGGCAAGAACACTAGCTTCGGTAATCAGGTATTCGGCGTCGCCGAGTTCACGGCACCGTATCGGCGCAGGCAACTCCCATTCTTTTGCGGATCCCCATTGGTCCCAATCAAACGCCTGATCACGATTGCTGCGGCTGAAGAGCGGAACATCGCGCCCTGACGGGTCAAAAGTGAACGCACTGGCATTGGGGCCCGCAGCGGGAGTCACTTCTACGAGTGGGCGGGATTCGAGACGGTAAAGATGGAAAACAATTTTGGGAATGTTGTAGAGGCCGTAAGTCCCTCGGGCCTTGCGCACGTCCGGCAGGTGGAAGAACTCATCGAAGGGACCGCCAGCAAGCTCGGAACCTCGTGGGCGGCGCAAGTCGGCGAATCCACCAGGTGGTGTGCCAGTGAATCGGCCAAGGAACGGCTGGGGCTGTGGATCAAGAGCGTGTTGAAAGCGAGCGAGGTGACGGAATTCCTCAACGACTTTACCGCCCCAGCCCGTGATGTCGTTTATGAGTTCTTCCAGGATGCGCATCGTGCCTTTGCGACGGCGGTAGTAAATTGTTTTGGCGACGTCAATACGGCGGCCGCGAGTGTTGAGAGCAGAAATCAGACGAGTCGCGACAAGATCAGCGATATAAGGCACGGCCCAGGAATCACAAAGGTCGATGAATTCATCGTCCCAAAGATGATCGTTGCTGCGGCGAAGCAGAGCGGCGGGCTCGGCCATGATTTCGACCATCGCTCGCAAAACTCCCGGGTTGTCCGCAATCCCATCGGCATCCCGGTAGAACGCCGGAATCATTTGCCAAATCTTTTCGGCGAAGTACCGTTCGAAGTTGTCGTTGGCAACGGTCATGTCAGGCTGCCTTTCCGTTCAACACCAGAGCGCCGGCTTCGAAATCGAAGTATTTTCCGGCGCCAGGATCGACGCCGTAGTCGCTGAAGATCGCCCCATTCAACAAGAGTCCCTCGACGGCTACGGCGCCAGGGGTCGCGAGAACCGCGTCAAAAATTCTGCTTTGAAACAGCGCGGTACCAATTCCAACGCGCTCGGGAGGAAGTAGGCCGGTGTCCCGATCCATGAGATTCGTGCGAACCGCCACGAGGACGTCGTCCTCGAGACGCCTGGGATCAATTTCGATCGAGAGCGAAAGAGTCGAAGGGAGAGAGATGGCCTGCTCGACTTCGATCGGGGTAACTGAATCAGATAGTCCGCGGAGTTTTCTCGTCACGTCGACGGCGATCTGCGCGTCGCCGACGTACCACACTTCCACTAGCGGCCGTTGGCGTTTCACGTTCCACTGCCACTCGCAGCGCACAGCACCCACGCCATCGACGCTCGATGCCGCCGCTTCCATGTCCGCAAGCGAGATCGCTCGGCCTAAAAGCAGAGCTGACCTTGGAGCATTGCTGCGCAAATTCGAAGCCGGTTCGGCGTCGTCCCCACCGTAGGCGGCCACCGGGTTGCGCACACTTGAGATACCCTTTACGGGCTTGCCTAGTTGCGTAATCGATCCTGCCGGAGGGCTGGCCTTTCCAGCTCCGAATCGGTAGTGAGCGACAACATTATTAATACCGGAGCTGAGGCGGCTGCCCCGGATGCCGTCTCCGAAGGTCACGAACGAATCGCCGTCGTCGTTTTGCCGAACGATGTAGGTCTGCACGTCGGGCGCAACTCCAAAAAACGAAGGCGACTCCGTCCACAGCAAACCGTCGACAAAAATGCGAAGGGTACTTTCCGGAGCGTCTGTGCCCGGAAAGTAGGTGAGAGGACTCTTCCTTAGCTTGAAGGTTTGACTTGACGTCGAAGGGTCACCACTGCCGAGAATTTCCGCGAGGACCGTTTCACCTCGCGAAGCGTTGACGACGTTTCCATAAGCTTGAACGGGAGCCGCCAATGGTCCGGCCAATGCGGGCGAGGCCGAGAGAACGCCCGACCTGAAATCGAGGCTGGCGGAAACCTTCGCTCCGATAGTGTCATGGTCCTCGAACAGGAACGAGCCCGGTGCGCTGCCATCCTGAGGAATTCCAATCGGAGGAGTAAGGACAAGAGGATCATAAGGCCGGAGTTGGGGCAGGAATTCGGCTGTGGGCACCGCAGCAATTCGGAACCCGAAGTACACTTTGATCGAAGATGCGTCGCCACTTGTCCACGCAGGCTTGCCTATCTCTTTGCGTAGCGGGTCGTTGACATTTTTGTCGAGCTCGATTGCTGTTACCGTAATTCTAGGTGCAGGCATACTGATGGTAGAAGTAGTGGTACCGCCACTCGAAACCGTGACCGAACCCGATACAGGAAGGCTGACGAAAAAGTCGTGGGTCAAGATGACATTGAACCACCTCTTCTCCCCTGGTTTATCAAGGACAATTTTATCGCCTGGCTGAATGTCACGATGCAACGAGTCCAAGACGACTGTGCTGGGGTTCGTTGGGAGTAGTCCGCTTGTTGCACCTGAGGCGACCTGACCCTGCCAGATCGACGCCGTTTGGGATGGAGTCAAAAGTCGTACCGCTCGAACGGGCGTAACGCCCGATATCGGTACGGGAGCATCAAATGTGACGCTCTTGTATTTCTCTCCGTCCTTCCCCGTAACGTCATCCACACTTTGCACAAGCCGGGCTCTTGTACTGAGTTCGTGCGCAAGATCTTCAACAAGGACAACTTGACCCTGCTTGAGCCGCGTTGACTTTGAATCGAGCAGCAGAGTTGGCTGTTCGGTCGTACCAAGTGCCGCGGCGTTGATTCTGGTATTCCGCCGGCGTTCGAGTGCCCAACGATTCAGGAACGGATGTACACGAGCGTCAGCCGTCAGTTCAAATGTTTGTGGTGTACCACCAGGAAAGGCCCCCGAGCGAAACTGCGTGCCTTCGCGAAGGAGAACCGGCAAACGCCCGTCCGCCAGAATCGCAAGATCGGCTCTCGCGCCGATCGCGGGTCGAGGAATGTAGCCAAGCAATCCGACAAGTTTGCGAACCGAAGGCCGCAAAGCCGCCGTGCGGACATAGGATTCATCCGCAATCACCTCGTCGTAAAACGAGATGGCGTCACAAACATACGCCCACATCTCGAGCAACATGACGCCGAAATCGTCGCTAGTGCGGGCACGCCACTGCTGCAATGCCGGTTCCGTGTTGATTTTGCTCAACAGAAATTCTCGAAACTCTGGAAAGGTCGCTATCTGGCGAGGAAGTGCCGAGAGGCCGGCAGGAATCGACAGGGACGAGAAAACAAACTTGTCGCAGGGACAGCTCATGCGCCACCCTCCATTCGGAGCTTCACCGTTCCGCGGCTCGGGAACATCACGTCGTTAGCCACGCGAATCACCGCGTTCGGCTCGACGGCAAGCGTAAGTTCAGAAAATTTCCGCCAATCGAACCAACCGCGCCTGCGAATCAAAATGGTCTCGACCGCTTTCACGCCGGACACTTCCTGAATCGCGGCCTCTAGTTGCGACCGCTCGAGCGGTGTGCCAAACGTGAAGTTGTCGGGCGAAAAGAATCCGGGCTTGGGGCGAATCCCTCCTGTCCCAAACATGACCTGAAGCACGCGCTCTTCAACCTCCGCTCGATACGAGGAAGTAGCCACGCAAATCGTAATCACCAAATCCAGATTGGCGTACATGGGATCGAGTACATAAGCGGGCCGTCCAGCCTGACGAAAACGATCCAGTTGCGAATACGCATCTTCGCGTTGCAGTTCAGTGATCGCAAAAGCACCCAGTGGATCCGGAGTGGCAAACGCCGTGAGCCAACTGCCGGTCCAACGAAACTCCGCACCCGCTCGCTGCACCCAAGGGAGCCGCTCCACAGCTTCGGCATAGTCCTCGGGACGCACAGCTCGATAGGTCAAGTAGCGGAAAGCTTCTGGCGCAAGTTGCCGAATCTGTAGCGACGTTTCCGGATCTAGCGCACCGGTTGCAGGAAGTGGATTTGTCACGGTCTGGACGATAGGCAACGCACATTGCGTGAGGGTTCCAGCGGTGACGTTGTCATCGGCTCCAAGACCGAGCCGATAAGCGACCTGGAAAATCGTGCCCGCAGCTGGAGTCGCGCCGAATTCGCCATCTCCGAAGCGCACCGTTTTTCCGTCGTCAATGGCGTAGTCCTGTTGAATCACTTCCGTACCGATGCGCTGATAGCCGACAATTCGGCGCCAGAAGCCGTCATCGAGCCGAAAGTCCGTGCTGGTAGGAAGCGAAGAGTTCGTCCCGAGCAATTCGCGCCGCCATGTCCATTCACCGTTCGGAACAGGCACCCACACACCGCCGATCAATCTGACCGCAACGAGGCGGATTTCTGGCGCGGAATCGTCCGTGCTAGTGCCGAGGAACACGAACTGGCGCTTGTCGCTGTCCGGCAGACTGTAAAGATACGCAACAGATCCGTCGGGACCTTCGCGTTCGATGGCACTCGGCTGGTCGACAGGATCGGCAGAGGGGCCAATCGTAAATCGCGTAACCTGAGTTGATCCGGAGGCGGCTGGAAGAATGTTGGCATGAACCTCGAGAGTAGTCATGTCCATTTCAAATTCTGTCGGCTGATCTCCTTGCCAAACCAAGCGCGTTACTGGGTGCGGCTGCGGAGGAAGGACGAGGTCGAAGGTGTCTTCGACGGTAATCAGCCGCACTATTTGTGCTCGCGCCTTAACTGCCGGATCGGTTGGCTTCGTGACCAACAAAATCCAACGACCGGGAGGCTGCCCTGGCGGCGTATCATCGAGCGGAAGGTCAGCAGCATGTGCGCCTTCCACGTAGAGCTGCGTCGAATCTACAGGTAAGCACGTATCGTCTTCATCCCACTGGTGCGGTAGCAGCACGTTGCGAGCGGGGTCGACGGCGTAAGTTTTTGGAACAGCAGGTGGAAGCGCAAACGATTCGCTGAAGCCTCGTCCAACTTCGAACTGAACTTTGTTCCGAGCATCGGTAACCGCCGTTCCAGCAACGATCGTGCCAGGGGCGGTCACTGCAAAATCGAGCCACGTCATCGCACCCAATCCGTCGTGAATGTGATAGTCGACGAGACTGGCATGACGGCGCAGGGAGCGCCGTTGTGTAGCCGTTTCCAAAAACGCTTCGCGGGCGATACGGTCCTGGTTGTACGCCAGTTCGTCCCCGACAGCGCTCATCACTTCGGCGAGCATGTTGCCGACGTCGGCCTCCAAACGGTCCTGCCACTTGGGATACCGCTGCGCAGCGAAATCAAGCAGCGCGCGGCGAAAACTCCAAAAATCACGCGCCGAATAGTCGATTGGAAAATCTACCGGCGGCTCTGGCGGACACTCATGAGGGCGATCGGCGCAATCCAGGTCGCTAGGGCAAGTCGCCTTAAAACTGAACCACACATCGTTATAGAAGCGATCGATTCGCGCGTCGTCGATCCGCAACTTATAACGGGAGAAATCGCCGGGCTCGACCGTCTTGATTCGAAGTACGTCGCGTCCGTCGACAACAGCCCAAAGAATGCTTTGCACGGGAACAACTGGAACGCTGTCGCCTCCGGAAGGGCTGTAGATGACAATCGCACTTTCCGCGAGCGTGCCAACAAGCGGAGCAGCCAGAGTGGAGGGTGGCCGCAGGAAATATACGTCCAGCGTCGTTTGTGTCGGATAGACATAGACGAAATCAATGCCCGTAACGACATTCTGCGCTTGAAGGACAACGAGACGTTCTGGCACGGCCATTAGAGCGTCACCTCCAGATTGAGGTAGCGACGCTCTTGCCGAGCTTTCAGTGTGTAAGCCACCAGGATTTGTAAAACTTCATTCACAGCGTTGACCTTCACGGTGTTCACGGTGATCACGGGATCAAGCCAGCGCTGCAGCGCTTCAAAAATCGTGACTTGCGCCAAACTCGCCGACACTTCACTGTTAGGAGCAAAGACCATGCGCTTAACTCCGCATCCGAAGTCGGGCCGGTCGATCCGCTCTCCCGGGCTGGTAAAGAGCACCTGCTTGATCAGTTGCTCGACGTGAGCGGCGTAGTTCGTTTCCTCCGCCAGCCGCCCGAGCGACGCGTCGATGGCGATCGGATAAAGAATGCTGGTGAACGGCCTGCTCATTTGCTGGACACCTTCGTTTGCGTGGAGGAAATCACCACGGGGCCTTGTGGGGGGCCAAGCGCGCTGATGCACAAGCCTTGGCTCGATTGGCTGAGCGTCAGCGATCCAGCCTTAACCATCTGGTCGGTCATCATCCATTGCACGGTGATGCAAGGACTCGGCGTTGGAGGAACAGTCGGAAGTTGAAATGGGCACCCGCTAATGGTGAACGCATCCGCCATCGTCACGATGTATGCTCCGTCCGCCTTGGCGTGAGTGTTCGACGGAACGATAGTGACGGTAGCCCCGTGCGGGCAGCTCAGCGAAGCCGCAGTCGTCAAAGTATTGCCCCCCATCACATCACCTCCAGGCTGCCGTCGTTGACGCTCACAGACACGCCGCCGCTGTCTCCAACCGTGATCTTTGCTGAGCCAGCTTCGGTCGTTACGTCGTCGCCGTACGTCGTCTTCGATTCACTTCCGTTTTCGAGAAGCAATTCGTCGGCGGAATCGTCGAGCCGCACTTTCAGCGAGTCGGTTTGCCAAATTTTGATATCGGGTCCGCCGGAGTCCGGCAATTCGTTGTCAGCCCAGAAGCAGCCGCTCCAGATTGCATACGATGGATCGCCGGCTTCGAATTCGATCCAAACACCCGAACCCTTCGGAGGCAAACTGTAGAATCCAACCTGGTCACCAGCGTAAGGAACGCACGGCATCGCCCAGACTTCTAGGTCCGGTCCGAGCACCGCGGGCACTTTGACCTTGAGGCGTCCTCGAGAGGTTGAGTCCTCGTTGTCGCTAACCGTGCCCCGGTACTTCCCAAAAAAATGGCTTCGCAGATAGTCGAGAAGTAAGTGTTCGTCGTGCATCAATTCCCCCATCCATTCCGAACGAGCTCGAACTGCATGTAGTGGGCGGACGGATCAATCGTGTGATGAACCGACGCGACGTAGTACTTTCCGCTGTGGCGCGTCCCCACGCCTCGCAGATTGACAAGATCATTTGCGCGCAAAATATCGCCGAGCGAGTTCACGCTCGTCCGCCCAAAAGCCCTCACGAACCAACCGTCCTCAATCAGTGCGCCTTCTCCACGTGCGCGCAAGTCGCCGGCATCGTCTGCAGGCGCATGCAGATGAGCGGAGCGCGTGTCACCTGTAATGTCGGCCAGAGATTGAGTTCCCAGGGTTGTGAGTGGCGAAGAAGAAACTCCACCATCGATATCCGACTTGTCGTTCAGATTGACTTCAGCGGCTACAGCACTCGTATGCTTCTCGACGTCCCAAACGAGCTCAAGAGTTCCGAGGTTGTTGGTGGAAATGTTGATGTCCAGATTGATGCTCGCGTTGCCATCGAGTTTCGGCCGGCGGAAGTGTGCTGTCTCGGTTCCGTTTTCATCGCAGTCGACCCAAAAGAGAAACCCGTTGCGCCGCGCAAGCCGGCGCACAAAATCGAAGTCACTCGCGCGTTGCACTAGCGTGTGCTTGTCCTCGGAATGGCCCGCCTGCGTGGAATCGACGTCTGGTGTGTAGCTGTAGCTGCTGACGATTTGAGAGACGGCATCGCTGTCGGTCAGGTCCGACCAAATCACTCCCTGCGTCTCTCGCGCCATCTTGATCGATGTATCGGCGCCTTCCACTTCAACGTAGCTGCCGCCACCGCCGTGCTGGTAGTAGACTCGCTGGCCCGTTACCGGACCTTTCACGAGATAGTGGTTCGTATCCGAGATGGGCGCGATGACGGCGAGTTCACTCCCCACATCGATGCGCGAATCAATCAGGTCCGGAAAATCTCCCTGACCGATGTCGATGTCATACCGGATTCGATATTTTGCAACCTCGCCCATTCGCTGCCGCACCTCGACCCAAGCCGCGTCGGAGAGTTCCGCGTCGGCATTACCATCAATCGCGATGGCTATACCCAGACCCATGCTCTAACGCACCGTTCCTGCCGGAATAGAAATCTCCGGCTTTTCAGTGATCGCTTCCGCGAGCATCACGCCATTGATCTCGCAAATCCGCCAGAAGCCCGCGGGATTGTCCAAGTAGCGAAATGCCAGATGATCGACGCGCTCGCCTTCTCGCAGTACGTGAATTCCGAGCAGAAGATCGTTCGGCGGATCGGGTACCGGAACCACCATCACCGTCCGTCCCCGATGATCTATTCGCGTGTATGTGACCAAATCTACGTAGCGACTTTTGGAGTCGAAGACCATCTGTATAGCCCCTAAAACGGTAAAAACGGTCTTAGCGCATCGATCGCGTTTTCCGCGTTTCTTGCGAGCGCCAAAGCTTTCTTTTGGCCAAGCGTAAAGTCGTATGAGGCCTTGGCAAGTTTGTACACTCCGGTGTCTTCGGCTTTTAGCCCTCGGGGATCGAGGACTTTCAAACCGACTGTGACCTTGGCGCGGATCGGATATAGCAGGGTGTTGAAAGCTTGCTCGTCGACTGTGAATGTTGTGATACGAACCGGCACAATGCGCCCGGGCCCGAAGAAGAGGAGGACCAAAGGAACCTTTTCAGGCTCTGCGGGAAGGACTCTAGCCTTCGTCGCATCGGAAGGTGCTGCCGATGGCGCCGGGCTTGCCTGGACACTCAAGGACCCGGTCAATAAACCTGCGGCCGCGCCGGCAGGCCTGGGATAAGTCAGCAACTCGAGTGCGGCGATGCGGTCGGCGATTCCGCTTATTACAGTCTGCGGGTGGGCAATCGGGTTTTCGAGCTCGTCCGTAGCGTCCAGTTCCAGCACGACGTTGAACGATTCTTCGGGATTTTGCGGCTGCAATTGTGGATTCTCTATCGACGGATCGTCTTTCGTCCTGCTGTCATCGTTTGGTGGCTTCCAGATTTCCAGCGTGCGGCTGAGGGACTCCGGGTTGTATTGAAAGGCGATGATGTTCGGCACGGGCACGAACAACGGCGCCGAGAATTGGATAATGGCACCCTTGATTAAAACTGGACTGCGTGAATAGCCCGTAGTCATAGATTTTGATCCTATGGGTTTAGCTTCCAGCCAAGTTCGTTCATACCTTTCTCGTTGTGTTTTCTCGCCAAAGCAGGGATCTCTCCAAGCTCTCTCTCCAATTTGTCCCCTTTGGTGTTCAAGCGGTCGGGGTTCGCCTTGTCGCGAATATCAAATTGCAGATCCGCCCCCTCGCTCGCTGCCTTGTCTTTGTAATACTGCAACTCATATTTCGGCATGCGCGCCGAGAGTCTTTTGCTCATGTCACTTTCGACTGCCTTGTAGACCGACTGCACAGCGAGGTAGATCTTTTTCGCAACTTTATCGTCGTTTTCTGACACGGCAGTGGCACTCGCCTTAACTTCTTCGGGCAAGGAAAACTTCTCGTCTACCCAGGTGCTCGGAAAGGTGTGTCCAGTTTCGCCTCGCAGATCATCGGCGTGATTCTGCGTAATATGCAGGCTTGCATTTCTGTGAGTGGGAGTTGACAGAGATATGGTTGGCATTAAGCCGCCCCTGCCAACCTCCGTCTTCCTTACTTTTATCGAACTACTCTCGTTCGCTTTTGCGGTCGGTGAAATCAGATCAACCACGCCATCTTTAAACGTAACGCCCGGGTATTTGCGTCGTGGGTTGAAAGGCTTTTTGCTGGCATTCTGGTTAGCGAAATACTCCGCCAAAAGATACTGCGTGAGGTGATGTGCGTTGCGCTCAGTGCCTGCCCCGTCGCTATATTTCGCTAGCCGGACTCCAATTTGTAACGGTGAGCCGTCGGTTCGGACGTACTCGCTGGGCGAGGACAGCTTTCCTGGTTCAAGGGCGCCAGCCAATCCTGATTCCTCAACTTGCTTGTCCACTTGCTCCTTAAAAAGTTTGCTGAAAACGTATTCGTTCCCCGTTAAAGCCCATATCCCCGGCACAACATCAAGGCTTTTGGCGTGGGCCCTGGCGTAGACTCGGATTTTGTCTATGGTCTTCTCGTCGGGCGGTTTGCCGCTCTTCTTCCACGTGTTTTTGACGACGCTCTGCCAAAGCGGCGAGCGCCCGTCGATGAAAGGCAGATGAATGTAAACTATCTTGAGATTCTCGAACGGACCTGACTTGCTGTCTTTTTTGGCGTTTAGCTTGATGTCAAGCAAGATTCCTGTCTTGAAGAAGATGAACTCTTCTAAGCGGCGAGCAAAGTGGTGTGACTTTAGGATTTTGTCTGTATCCGATGGCGCTTTGGCCGATTTCGCCGGCTTCGACCGCGATGAATCCTCGAGTACTTCAGAAGCAAGCTTTAGAGCTGCAAGCCGGATCGGCTTGGCATAGGTCGCATCTTTGAGTCGATTTTGAATCCAATTGTTCTTTACAGGTTCAGTGAATACACCTTGGTGTTGGCCTATTCCTTTTAGCGTCTTAAGAGAATCAAGAATGTCGTCCACTAGTGACTTAACAGATGCAGGAAGCTTGGCTTCGCCTCTCAAGTCTTCCAGAGGCTTTATGTCTGCCGCGACTTGTTCCAAATCCACAAAGGATCGCAGCAGCCGTTGGACGGTCTCAGTTCCGAGGCCATTTGGCTCGAATCCCGTTTTCTGCCGCCCTTCACCGAGGGGAAGCGACTGGCCGTTGAGAGGATTTGCCGCAGCCGAAATGCGATCCGCCGCCTGTTCGCGCTCCGGATCGAAATCAAGTCCTAGCTCCGGGTGGCCGGGATCTGGCTGTAAGCTGCCTGAATCACCAAGTGACCTGACACCGGTCTGTTGCAACACGTGGACCAGTTCGTGACGGAAGATCTTGTCCCCTCGCCCACTCATAGGAGTTAGGCCCGGACGCAAAAAGATGTGACTTCCCGTAGCCAATGCGTCCACACCAAATGCTTCTGTCATACTGCTCGATTCGCTACCGGTGTGCAGTCGAACGTGACGGAAGTCCTGGCCGAAAGCCAATTCCGCACGGCGACGCAGTGTGGCACCGAGCGGCTGCCCAGAACCAAAGGGGTGAATCCCGGCCGGACGTAAGCGCATGCGTCGATCCGTTGCGGGATATGGCTGCGCGCTAGCCGTTTTTTCCGGTGCGAGCTCGCTCTCCTCGAATGGCCCGCCTTCCGCTAGCAAGGTCACCTTCTCTGGTGTAGGTATTGCATCAAACAAAGAGACGGGAAGATGGGAGTTCAACTCGCGGTTGAGGCTTCTGACCAGTTCACGCTGTGCTGCACTTAGCTTTTCAGCCATTGCTGGAACAATCTTTTCCGTCCAAATCCTGTTTGGGTCGGCCCCAACCTCGATGAGACCCTTGGCGATAAGGCCGTTAAGGTAGGAGAGCGCACCGAATTCTTGGAGGCTATAGAAAACTGCCTTTGCTTTCCGCCCGAGTCGTTGAACGACAAAATCTTCAATTTTCGTCAGCACCTCGACGTAGATCGGTTGGAAGTCCACGATGGTCTGGGGCAACTGCAAATCCTGGAAGCGATCGAGAATCTGGTGGATCTGTTTGCCCAAAGCGGCTTGCTGTTCCTTGATGGATTTAGTCAGAGCGTTGCGGGCGCCGGGATTAGGGCCGACAATTTCGAAGAATGAAGAAAGTTTGCTGCGAACCTCTGTTAGATGATCGGCGATAAAATGAAACGCAAACGAGAGTACAGGCCGCAATGCAATAAAGGCCCGAACGTCCTGCATGCGTTTCCAAACTGCACTCTTCAGCCATTTCAACCGACGCACAACTCCGCGTCCCAAGCGCCTAAACGCGTCGATGATGTTCCACAGGCGCCCCCATTTCTTGGATTTTTGGCCGCTCTTTGCTCCTCCGACCTTTAGGTCGGCAAGCTTATTAAGCACTGGATCGCCGAAGAGCAGAAGTTGCAGCAGACGCTCGGGATCGACCGTCTTCTCTATGGCATCAAGGAGGCCGTTTACGATCTCCTTAAACCCACCGTTGACGAGCTGCTTGATAGCGTCATACCCGCCTTTGTTCAAGAAATCTTCCACAGTTAGAACAACTCGCCCAGCAGTAACTGCTTGACCTACGCCAGGAATGAACTCTGCCGCGTCGAGCGCAACATTGACCGCCTTTTCAATCGCGGCGTTAATGTTTTCCATTTCGCTTCCAAACGCGGCCCACGCTAAGCCGTTGTCGATGTCGGCCAGCCATTCCGCATCCTCTGGGCCGGTGCCCAGATCCCTCGTCTCCAACACCTCGTCTTTACGATTCAGCTTTTCCACGGTGAGCAACTTTTTCCCGGGTTTCAGGCGCAGCGGTGTCTTGTCGTCCAACTCGAGGAATTTTGCAGGCGCGTAGCCAGTGGGCGCCGTCTTGCTAGTCGAGGAATAACCGTAGGCGGGGTGATAGATATAGTTCTTCAGGATGGCAGTGACTTGATAATGCTCGTTTTTCGGATCACCAAGAATGCTCGGACCTTCACGAGGATAGAGCGGAGTGTTAGCTTCAATTGGACTGCTACCCGCCATGGATACTTTGAAGGTCTGATTACTTACACTCGCTTTGTACCACTGCGACATCTGGCGACGTTCGCGCACTTGCTGAAAGTGTTTCATCACCTCCTTCAATGGACTCGCATTGCGTTGGATCCAGCCTTCGGTGTTTTGATAGTCGGGCAGAAATTCGTGCCGAACGCGCGGATCCGTCGCTTGAAACGCGGGAAGAAACTTAACCGCACTTTCGAGAAAGCCCAAATAGGAATACGCGACGTCGAAGCGCTCTTCTTTTTCGAAAGTGCTAGCGATGGCGGGCGCGAGATCAAGAAACAACGCCGTCATTTCGTAGTTGCGATCGGCTTCCTCCAGAACGAGAGTTTGGCCGTAAAACTTAACTATCAGATAAAACGCCTCGAACGGTTTTTCCGTGAACTGAGGATTTCTGGGATTTCCCGCATACTCGTTCAGCGGTGAACGCGCGAGGCGCGCGATCAATTGGCGATCGAAGCGCAGGCTTTTCCTGATGCGCGCCTGCACAAGCGACCAAGTCTGGCCTTGTTGTGTCTCGAGGGCTGTCGAGACGGTCTTTTGCAGAGCTTCCAGTTGCTTGCTGGATATTCCTGCCACTGCTTTCGTAAGCTCTCGCAACCAAGCTGCGTCATCTAACGGTATTGGCGGCGCTAGTTTCTTCGCCTTAGTTGCCTTGCCCCGCAATGTGGCATCGACCAGATCGTTTAAAATGGTCACCGTTCTTAAGGAAGGAACAATCTCGCTGAGCGGTGGGACGAACCACACAAACGGCGTGTCTCCGTAGGTGGGCAGGAGGTACTCCTTCCCGGTGTGCACCTTGTAATCATGGAGTTCCGCAACGGAGTGGTGTCTTTCGATCACTGATGCTATTGATTCGTCGCTGCCTGGGTACTTCGCAAGTGCGGATTCTCTTACGATCCATCGTTCAGGCTGTGGGAGCGTGCGAACTTTGTCTGCTGCCTGGCCGGCAATAAAAGGATGATAGTCTTCGGAGAGTCGTTGCCGTTCATCCGCATCCGAATAAGGCGTCCGCTGGACGATCTCGTCGGCAAGCTGTTCGTAAAAACGTGTCCGGTACAGAAGAGCCAAGAGGCGTCCATTGAGCGGCTCGAGACCCTTAATCGTAATCGTGCCGAATTTCTGCAGTTCTTCAATTGGCGCCTTTTCGTCTCGATGCCAAAACTTGCCGTCGGCATACGGCAAGATCGCAAGTTGACTTTTCTTTTCCTTCTCAGCGTGCAGGATCACATCTGCCGCAGAAACTACGTCGGCCCACCCGAGAGGTTTCGCCAACGACTTAATTCGTTTGGCAATGCCAATCCGCTGGGCGATTAGAACGTCGATGAGTTTGATATTCGATTCTTGCCCCATCCATCCTAAATTCGAACCCGTCTCGCTCACCCAAATCGATAACCAAATGTCTGCAACTACTTCGTCTGTCTTTTTCTGACGAAATAGTTCCGATTGTTGCCTTTCCAGCCTTTCAGCGGAAAACGCGGTTAGTTCCCTCCGTAGTGACCGGCAACGCTTGCTGTACTCGGCCGGTGGGGGCGGACCCGCTTCGCCAACGCCGCGATTAAGTTCAGCGAGAACTCTGATCAATTCTTTCGGAAGGCCGCTCTTCTCGCCCGATGTCTTGACCTGGGTCAGCCCCTGAATCGCTGCTGCCTCATCCCCCGCGTTGCCGGCCCTGATATAAGAAGCTAGGCTCTCGTATATCGACTTCTTACGATCCCAGACGTCAATTGCCGCACGCCCCACGTCGGCGATCTGCGCTCCTAGTCTATTCAGGAATGGCTGCCAGGCTGTTTTGTCTTGCCCAGGGCTCCGCAAGTTTCCTTTGTCGAAGACCTGCTCGGTGGACGCCAGAAAGTGGTTGCCCCAATCGCGCACGCCTTCGGCGAGGCGGCGCTTCAGCAAGATATTGAGGTCGCCTGCTTTCGTCGTTTCCTTGGCTGCGTGGTTGTTGATTTCCACGCATTTGGCCATCCGGATGTGGTTAAGGCCATTAACAATTTTGAGAGCGTGATAGACCCACTCTGAACTCGACACCTTGCTGTGATCATCGCGTCTGTTGCCAACTTCGTTGGCGTGGTCTTCAATCGTTTTGGGGTTCTTGTCGCCTATTTTTGCGTTAAAGCTGCGCATTTCTGGGATAGGCGCGTCAACCGGTTGAAATATGAAGACCTCAATTAACCTTACAAATTCTTTAATATAGAAGATGAGGGCAGGATGCTTCTCGGCTGCACGCACGTAGACCGCTGAACCATGATTGCGTCGTTCAAGCGCCAGCTCGAGGTCATCGGACAGGCCTGCTGTACGGATTCGCGCTCCGCCTTTAAAGTCGTCACGTTCGATGAGTTGTGCCGAAAGGTCAAGCTTCCCGTATCGTTTGAGCGTGTCGTAGAAAAGGCTTTCAGCCTCCTCCGGCCAATCGTTGATGTCTTTCAGAGATTGGTGAAAGAAAGTCTCCAGTGCACCAGCGGCGTCGGTGGACCTAGCACTTTTTGCCAATTGCTGCTTCACCGCCTCAAATTTGAGGCTAGCTTTTGAATTTCCCGGGGAAGGCGCATGGAGCCTTTGCAACGTCTCGAAATCGGGCACGTTGCCCGGGAAGCATTGGATGGTGCCCCACGATTGATGCTCCGAGGCGCGTGTAGTTCCTCCAAACGAGCGGCGTCCAGTCTGCTGAAGTGCATGGGCGATTTCGTGCGCCAAGAGCTGGCGACCAGTCGTAGTGGTTGTCGCGAAAGTCCCTGAAGCGAAATACAGATCCCGGCCTGAAGTGAAAGCGGCTGCATGTTCGTTGTGCACCAAACGATTGGCATGCGCATCCCGGTGAATCCGGACCGTGGACAAGTCCGCCCCAAAACCTTCTTCCAATTGCGAGCGCACATCGATCGGCAACGGTTCGCCGCGGCTCGACGGCGCGCGGAACGAAGCCGCGGGCGCCGGCGTGAGCATCCGCGCCACATTCCGTGCGCCGTGCGAGACTCGCTGTGCCGCCTCAACCGCCTGACGTTCCCACTTGTCGCGAGTAAGGGACCTGCGGCGCGCTTCTCTCGCGCCGGGATGGCCAGCAGGAGCGCCACTTGCCGCCGGACGCTTTGCAGCAATCGCATATTGTTTCTTTCCGCTCATTGCAGCCTTCTCAGAATTTCCTCCGAAATTTCCTTCGCGAGTCGGTCTCTTCCAATTCCCTGCGGTACGGAGATCCTCAAATCCAGTCGACCGAGGCTGAACTCTTTTCCCGCTTCAAGAATCCGTTCTGCAATCCTCCGCGTCACTTCGACCGCTAGTTTTCTCGCCTCGTCTTCGCTAAGCCCTGGCACGCGCAGCCGCAATTCATCTATACGAATGACTTCAGCTTCCATGGCTGAGAATCCTGTCGCGTTCTCGCACACCGAGCGCACGCCCCTCTTTTGCGAGTTCGCGGTTCAAGCCGCGCACCAAGTGGCGCAACTCCACGGACGACGAATCGCGTTTCGCGGCAAACACCGCTCCCAACGTCGCGAACTTGATCTGCGCACCGGTGGTTTCTACGGAATCCGCCAACACTCTTAGCGCCGATTCCAACGCATCGCGCCGGTCTTCACCGCACAAACCGGAAACTACCTTGCGCCAAATCTCAAATCGTTGGCTGCCATCGGGCTTCGTAAATTCCAGTACGTACCGCAGCCTTCGGATGAAGGCTGGATCGATGTTTCCCTTTTGGTTGGTCGCTAGCAGTGCCACGCCGGGATAACTTTCCATCGCTTGCAGCAAGTACGCTGCGTCTGTGTTCGCAAATTTATCTTGCGCGTCCTGCACATCACTGGTCCGCTTGTTGAAAATCGCATCACATTCGTCAAAAAGGATGATTGCGTGCATATCGGCCGCTCGGCTCAGAATCCGTTCGAAATTCTGCGAAGTTTCGCCGACCCACTTGCTGACGACTCCGGCCAGATCCACACGGAATAGGTCATAGCCAAGTGTTCCCGCAATCACTTGCGCAGCCATCGTCTTGCCCGTACCGGGTGGACCGCTGAGCAACGCCATCAAGCCCTGGCCCTGCGGGAATAGTCGGTTTGCCTCCGCGTCGTCCCACAGAGAAGCGCGGTGATTCGCTTCAAAAACAATGTCTTCCAACGCCTCCTGCAGCGTTGACGGAACAACCAGATCGCTCGAAGTAAACGAACAGCGCAGGAGTTGCGCCAAGCCTGCAAGCCTTCCGCGAGAAATCTCGCGAACCCTTGTGGCAGCTTCCTGCGCAGTCTCGGCGCTGCCTGCTGCCACCGCCGCGATGTCGCCAGGTTGTACCCGGTAGCGCTCGGCCAAACTGCAGAGTTCTTCCTCCGGCCATTCGTTTGAAACAGGAAGATGCGAGCGCCATAACGCGGCTCGGTCCGCGGTACTGAGACTTGGAACTCTGACGCGGTGCTCGATGACGCCATCGAGAGGCGCGAGGCTCGTTCCGGTGTCCACAAGCACGAACTGCACCGGAAACGACGGCAAGCCCGTCGGCCATGGACGCCGCGAAATGGCTTCTCCGTACCATCCGACCGCAACACTCTCTAAGTAGGCGTGCCGCTGCGCGAGTACGTAGGCGCGCCGCCAACACCGATCGTCGATTTCGTCTGCATTGATCAGCAGCAGAGGCAAGCAAAGCCGCGCACTGATCGCTCCTGCCAGGGTTTTCCGTCCGCTCCCGCGGGCGCCCTCGATCACCACGCGCAATCGCTTGGTCAACTGGCCATGCAAGTGGCGTTCGATCGTTCTAGCGGTTTCTTCCACCGGCAAACTACCGATGTACTCGACGGGCTCGTGTAGTCGGGCTGCGCCGACCAGTGCATCGGGTAGCGTGTGGTAACCCAAGAAACGTTCTCGGATCTGCGTGTCCAGACTAAGTGCGCGAGGCTCACCTGGCGCTGTCTCGTGGGCTACAATCAATTCCCACCGAAAAAGAGCCGACTCCGCACTAGAGATGCCGCTGTTCCTCGGGCCATACAAACTCGCTACGAGTTCCTCTGTTACATGGTTTCGGCGCGCATCGTCCGCCAGGTAACCACAAACGCTTCTCAGCGCCGGCTCCAGTGCCACCACCGCACAGGCTTGCAACAAATCGCATTCTGTTTCGCTCAATCCAAAGATGGCTTGCATCCTCGCAAGGAATGAACTCGTGTTGTTCTGAAGGGCGCCCTCGGCCTCTTGCACTTCAGCAGTCCACTCTGCGGACCACGGTTGATTCTTGAACCAGTTCGACTCCGCCCCCGGCGTGTCGCGCTCTTCCAAAAAGAAATCGGTGCCCGAAGCGCTTTCAGACACCGCCAAAGCCTGTAGCCACGCAATCCTCCGCTTTGCCAGCAAACGAAATCGCCGACAGATCAACTCTGGCGTGGAAACGACGATGGGCGATACCTGTGCCTGAGCACTCATGGGGCAGTCACCCAGTTCGGCGCGCTTTCGGCACCGTTAATCAGTAAACGAAACGGAACGATACTGCCCGAAGCAACGCCCGGTACCGGATAGCGGAACCGCAAATTCGCCGCATCCAGTACTTCAAATTCCCCAGGATTCAGCGTCGCACCGGCCTTCGGAGAGAGGCTGCTAG